>Ga0307478_10001846_pt1 | contig 17628 bp, 16 predicted proteins | sample atmos_gasesECM4C_2_FD_203713 | JGI IMG/M metagenome (GOLD analysis project Ga0307478, IMG submission 203713) | Hardwood forest soil microbial communities from Morgan-Monroe State Forest, Indiana, United States - atmos_gasesECM4C_05 | ecosystem: Environmental > Terrestrial > Soil > Temperate... | reverse complement strand
GTTGGCGTGCTGGCATCGCCGCTGGTGTTCTGGGTGGTGATTGGCTCAGGGTTCGGTACGTCGTTTCGCACGGGCGCGGGTCAGGCCCAGCAGCACTACATGGATTATTTTTATCCCGGCACGCTGATCATGATCGTGCTGTTCACTTCCATCTTCACCATGATGTCGGTAATCGAGGATCGCAAAGAAGGCTTCTTGCTCTCGGTGCTTGTCGCCCCGGTGCCGCGCCCGGCCATCGTGCTGGGCAAGGTGCTCGGCGGAACGACGCTTTCCGCGATTCAAGGGATGGTCTTTCTGGTTTTCGCGCCGTTCGCCGGCGTGCATCTCGAACTGGTTCAGGCTTTGCTGGTGGCGATGGTGGTGTTTCTGGTTTCGTTTGCGCTGACTGCGCTAGGCTTCGCGATCGCGTGGCCCATGGACTCCACCCAGGCGTTTCACGGAATCATCAACTTATTCCTGATTCCACTGTGGCTTTTGTCCGGAGCGCTGTTTCCGTTGTCCGGCGCATCGGGGTGGATTCGCGCATTGATGTACATGAATCCTCTCACCTACGGCGTCGAGGCTCTGCGAGACCTGCTCTATCCCGGGATCGAAACTCAATTCCCTTTGCCGTCTGCAATGGCCACGTTGGTTCTGTTCTCGTTGGTAATGTTTGGATTGGCGTTCCTAATGGCAAACCGCCGCACCACGAGGCCGGCGGCGTGATCCCTGAGCAATACGCGTTCTTCCCTGCCCTGATCGCGAGTTTGAATGGGACCAGCGCGATCCTGCTGCTGATTGGGCGATACTTAATTGCGCGCGGAAAGCTAGCCGCGCATCGCGCGAGCATGATCGGAGCGGTCGTCGCTTCGGCGCTGTTCCTCGCGTGTTACGTTTATTTCCATGCCCACGTTGGCGACATTCATTTTCTAGGCCAAGGGGTTTGGCGGACGGTTTACTTTTGGCTGCTGATCCCACACGTCATCCTTGCGATCGTGATCGTGCCCATGGTGATCATCACGCTGAGCCGCGGGTTGCGGGGCCGCTATGATTGTCATCGCGCGATTGCACGATGGACATGGCCGCTGTGGATGTACGTAAGCGTAACCGGGGTGCTGGTGTACTTCATGCTTTACCAGTGGTTTCCGCATAGCTAGGTTCGCGGGAAACCCGGTGGGTGGAGCAGGCCTTCCAGGCCTGCGTCAACAGGCAATCAATATCTAGCAGGCTTTAGCCCCGAGGTTTCGCCCGAATAGTATATGGCGATTGTGAAATTAAAGATTGACGTAGCTGGGACCGTCGGCGACGAAGCTTGGCGCGAGATCAAACAGTTTGATCAGATCCAAAGCGCAGACTTCGGCCCACAGTTCGGAAGCGGCGGGCGATGCAATCACTCGCCGGGCGCGCCGCATGCCAAGAGCGAATGGATTGGAGCCGAAATCCGGCTGCAAACGCCGCTTCTGGCGCAATATGCCGTTTCGCACTACCTGGAGCAGGAGCGCGTGCTCGACGCGGATGTTGTAGAGTAGTTTGTTCCTTATGTCCGCCAGTCCCAATCTAGCGCAGCCAGCCGCTGTCCCGCACGCTAAGCCCGGCATGTCCCGCACGCAGAAGCTGCTGTTCTTCCTGACTGCGTGGCTGATCTGCCTGATGCCTTTTCTTTTCTGGTGGAATACCTGGTTTGGGCGCAAGCTTTCGGATCAGCAGTTGACCGAATACCTTCACGATACGAAGAAACCGCGACACATACAGCAAGCACTGGTGCAAGTGGGCGAGCGCATCACACGGCACGATTCGACTGCGAAACAGTGGTATCCGGAACTGGTGATCCTTGCCGCCGATCCCGTGGAAGAAGTGCGCAACACTGATGCGTGGGTAATGGGGCAGGACACATCCGGTGCGGGGTTTCATGAAGCGCTGCTGAAAATGCTTGCCGATCCGTCGCCGATGGTGCGCGGGAATGCGGCTCTGTCGCTGGTGCGCTTTGGAGACGCAACCGGTCGGTCGCAGATCGTGGCATTGCTCCAGCCCGCGCACATCGTTTCTCCGGAATCCGGACGCGTGGTCGATTCGGATCGTCCGGGTACCGCGATCCACCAGGGCGGCTTGATTGCGAAGCTGCAGTCTGGGAACGGGCAGTCGGCGGAAATTCGCTCTCCGATTCCGGGGCGGATTCGCTCGGTCGCTGGAACTGGGGCGAACCTTGCGGCTGGAGCCGAAGTCGCCGTGGTCGATCCGTCTACCGAGCAGGTTTGGGAGGCTTTGCGCGCGCTTTACTTAATCGGAGAGGCTGAAGATATTCCTTCGGTTCTTCCCTACGAACGCGAGTTGCCGGATATTTCGAATGATGTAAGGCAGCAGGCTACGATTACGGAACGGGCGATCCGGGGGCGGACGAAATAGGGACTCGTGGTGGAAATGCCTTTCACGGCCTGTGCAACTGAAAGGGGTCCTTCGACTGCGTGCAATAATCGCTTCGCGGTTATTGCACTTCGCTCAGGATGAGAGACTCAAGGGATGACAGGCTAAAACGTCATCGCTCCGACTTCTTTTTCGACCTCGGTGGTCTCAACCATCGCGATGGCGTCCCAGGGACAACCATCGAGGAAGCAGCCGTCGGGGCCTTTGCTGAGGCATTTCTTGCAGCCAATGCAAAGAATGGGATCGACTGCGATGCGGCCGAAGGGGGTGCTGTCTTCATCGGCCACCCAGAACATGCAGTCTTCCACCGGACAGTATTCGACGCAGGCTGGCGAGCCGGCGCAACCGGTGCAGCATTCGGTGATGACGGCCAGTTCCTTGGGCTTCTTCTTCCGAGGCGTGCTGAGGCCTTTGGATCTCGGCTCGGACTTCATTTCGTCGGGAACCATGCCGACGGCTTTGGTAGCGCCGGGAACGGGAGGCATGGTCGGATTATAACGCAGAAGCGGCAGCGGATCGCAGGTTTCGGGTCACAGGTCTCAGGTCTTAGGCGAACCGAAAACCTAACACCTATGACCTATGACCTGCGCTTCCTATCCCGGAATGGCAATTCTCTCATTTCTATTGCGGTTGCCCCATTCTTCGTGCGCTTCCTTCTGCTATAGTGAACCCCAAAAGGAGCACCTCATGGCTGGAAAGAGTCTGAACCGGGTTCAACTAATCGGTAATCTGGGCAAGGATCCCGAAATTAAATACACGCCGCAGGGCACGCCCGTGGCCAAGCTGACCATCGCCACCAACGAGCGATTCAAAGACAAGGGCGGCGAGTGGCAGGACCGCACCGAGTGGCACAACGTGGTGCTCTGGCAGCGCCTGGCCGAAATTGCAGGCGAGTATCTGAAGAAGGGCGGCAAAGTCTACATCGAGGGCCGGCTGCAAACCCGCTCCTGGGACGATAAGACCAGTGGGCAGAAGAAGTACATGACGGAAGTGGTAGCCAGCGACTTGATCCTGCTCGGCGGCCGCGGCGAAGGCGGTGGAGACTTCAGCGGCAGCTCGCGCGGCGCAGGCGCGTCTGCCAGCAGCGGCGGCGGCAATAACTTCGATCAGCGCACGCCCGAGCCCGAGCACGCCAATGCCGGGTCAGGGCCGATCACGGATGAGGATATTCCGTTCTAGGGAATAACAGGCCGTAAAAACCGGAGTAATATTCGTTTTGATCGATATTTATCTGGACCAAAACCACTGGATATATTTGGCACGTGCCTGCAGCGGAAAGCCCGTAAAGCCAAAACATCAGGAGGTAGCGATTAGGCTTGCCTCTAGCATTAGAAAGAAGGGATGCCGTTTACCGCTAAGCCTTACCCACCTTATCGAAAATCTCAAAAAGCAAGATATTGGACCACGGGCTCGTCTCGCAAAAGTTTTTGATGAGTATTCCGCCGGGTGGTACATCGCGCCATGGACCGACTTCGTGCCAGAGGAATTAAAGCGTGCAGTAGCTGAAGTGTTCCAAACACTTTTAATTTTTCCGTCGCCTGAAATAATAGGTCGTGGCTTCGTCTTTGCGGTCGGGAAAAATATTCGGCATGCTATTCCTGAAAAATGGTGGCGTTTTAATGCTGCTCAGTATGCGCAGCACTCGCAACTTCCAGGCGCACTGTTCGATTTATTGACTTCCGTCAGTGAAGAGAACCGGCGAAAGCAAAGCGCATCGGTTCTCGAACGCTCTTCTAATAGTGCTCAAGAAATCGAAAAAATGCGCGACCTTCGGAAGGCGGAATCTGAAGCCACGTGGAAGCGCATCTATGGAGCCGAGGCTACGATCTTGCACCAACAGCGCCTTTCAAATGCGCTCGCGGCGAACGGGAGAACTATGGATGACTTCATCGAGCTAGGTGTAGATGGCATGTGCAACTTTTGGACCCACGTTGCAACGGTACACGTGGACTCCGAGTTATGTTTTTACCGTGACAGGCAGTGGACTCGCAACGTGCAGGCCAATGACGTGGGAGACCTTGGTCATCTCGTGGGGGCAATCCCCTATTGTGACGTTGTTGTAACGGAAAAATTCTGGTGCCGAGCTGCGAAAGAACGCAAACTAGATAAACATTACGGCACCTCTATTTTCTCTGATCTCGAATCATTGTTAGACATCATTTGAATAGGCTTGCATGAGTGCCACAATTTAGCTCACGGAGTACGTTCATGACCGAACAACTAGCCGATAAGAAATGCGTTCCCTGCCGCGGAGGGGTGCCTCCGCTCAAAGGCAAGGAACTCGACGCGCTGCACAAGGATGTGCCCCAGTGGAACGTGGTCGATCAGCACCACATCACTCGTGCCTTCACTTTTCCGGACTTCAAGCAGGCGCTGGAGTTTGTGAATCGCGTGGGAGCGCTGGCTGAGGAGCAGGGGCATCATCCCGACATTCTGCTGAAGTGGGGGAAGGCTGAGATCACGATGTGGACGCACAAGATCGACGGCCTGACGGAGAGCGACTTCATCATGGCCGCTAAGATTGATCGGCTGGCGGGGTAGAGCTGGGCTGAAGCCCGTATTCTTTGAAGACGCTCTACGCGGCGCTGAAGCGCCGCTCTTCCACGTTATTGCATAGGCTTGTGGTTCTCCCGTGAAGAACCGCGAGCGGCGCGACTCAAAGTCGCGCCCTTTCAAAGCCTTCGCCGACGGGAATCTTCGTCGGGCCACTCGCTGCCCATCCGCATCGCCAGCGCCCATAATCCTGCTGGAAGCAGCATAACCACTCCCGTATAAGTCGCGACTGTGCGCGCGGCGATGCCAGCGTCGAGCAGGCGTCCACACAAATAGGCGCCGGCCGCGATGGTGAGCATGGAGAAGCCGAGATCGGCGGAGAAGACGCGGCCGCGGAAGCGGTCGTCGGTATGAAGCTGCAACAGCGTAGTGGAGAATACCCAGACTGTCGAACCTCCGGCGTGAGCGAGCATGGCGCAGGCGCTAGCCATCCACACCGTGCGAGTGCTACCGAGAATGCCGTATCCCAGCGCAATCGTGAGATAGCCGAAGAGGATCCCGAGCTGGAGACGACGGTCGCTGCGTCCCGCCCAGCGCGCCGAAAAAAGCGGGCCAAAGAGCGCCCCCAGACCGCGTCCACCGAGCAGGATGCTCATGCCCAGCATCGCACCGCGCGCGCCATCGACATTGCGCCAGTGCACGGCAAATTCGTGCGCGCCCAAAACCGTGAAGATCACCCAACTCGGCCCGATCATGAGTTCGCCGGCTTTCGCAAAGACCGTAGGCAACAGGGTTCGGTGACTCCGCACGTAGCGAATTCCTTCCAGCACGGGAGAGAAATCAACCAGATCGTGCGGGCGCAACGGAGCCGCAGACTCGGCGTGCGGTTCGGCAAACCGCATGCGGCTGATCAGCAACGCCGAGACGAGGAACGACAAAGCGTTGAGCGCGAAGACGGCGTCGCGTCCGAAGAATGCTGCAACCACGCCGCCTACAGAAGCACCGATTAGCAGGTTCACCGACCATGTCGCTGAAGACAAAGTATTGGCGATGAGCACTTCTCCCCGGGCAGCGATGTTGGGGATCACTGCGCTGCGAGCGGGCTCAAAGAAGGCGGCCATGATCGTCTCCGCGAGCAACAGCGGATAGACGAGCCAGACCATGGAACTCGAACGCACCAACAGCATGGCCAGCACCACGACGACGCGAACCAGGTCGGCGGCGATCATCACGTGCTTGCGGCGGAGGCGGTCATTGATCACGCCCGCCGCAGGACCCACAAAGGTCTGCGGCAGAACTTGCAGGACTAATGCGAGTGCGACGGAACTCGCGTGTCCGGTTAACTGCAACAGCAACGTGTAGATCGAGAGTGTGTAGAACCAGTCGCCAATCTCACTGACAATCTGCGCCAGCCACAGCCGCCGAAAGTTGCCGTTGCCATGCACCAGCCGCAGGTATGACCCCAGCGAAATGGATGGAGCCGCGAGTTCTGGTTGGGGTTCCATGCGAATGGCTAGGTTAACCGGTGCAGGCGGGGTTTGTGAATTGGCCGGCTCGTTAAGCAGAGATAAAGAACGGATCAAGCTAAGAGGCGGGCGGCATCTTGCGCTTCAGGTCCTCGGCGATTTGCTTGCCATGGAAGCGACCGTTCTCGATGAAGATTTCGTTGGTGCTGGAACCGGCTACGATCACACCGGCCACATAGATTCCTGCAACATTGCTTTCGAGCGATACCGGATCGCAAAGCGGACGACACTGCTCGTCAGAGAGTTCGATGCCCATGCTGCGCAGGAAATCATAGTCGGGGTGATAACCGATAAGCGCGAGGACAAAATCGTTCTTCAGGCGAATCGGACCGCGCGGCGTGACTAGGACAACATGGTCCAGTCCGATTTCCTGCACGTGGCTATCGAAATACGCTTCGATGTCTCCATTCTTGATGCGATTCTCCAGGTCCGGCTTGATCCAGTACTTCACGTGGTGGTGAAGGCGCGACTCGCGATGGACAAGAGTTACGCGGGCTCCGTGTCGCCACAGATCGAGCGCAGCGATGGCGGCGGAATTCTTGCCGCCAATCACCAGCACATCGCTGTCGTAATACGGATGCGGCTCTTCGTAATAGTGCGAAACTTTGGGCAAGTCTTCGCCGGGGAGGCAGAGTTGGTTGGCGAGATCGTAGTATCCGGTGGAGACGATTACTTTGCGAGGGTGGTAATCGTGGGGCCGTCCGGCGCGATCAGTGGCCGTGATGGTGAAGTTTCCGTCCTCGCCCATCACGGTTTTTACCCATTCGTACTGGCGAATATCAAGGCGGAAATGCTCGGCAACTTTGCGGTAATACTCCAGAGCCTCTTCGCGCGTGGGCTTCTGATGGGCCGTGGTGAAAGGAATTTCGCCAATCTCAAGCAGCTCGGGAGTCGTGAAAAACACCATGCCCGCAGGATAGTGAAAGAGCGAATTCACCAGGCAGCCTTTATCGACGACGATTACCTTGAGGCCAATCCGTTGCGCCTCGATCGCGCAGGCCAAGCCCGTAGGCCCCGCCCCGATGACCAGGACATCCGTGTGCACTTCCGGATGCGGCCGGGTTTTGGCCTGGGGTAGGGTTTCAACGTCTTCGGCGATGAGAGATACGGGCATGGTTCGCGACCGCTGCGCCCATCGACAGCGACGAGCGCAGATCGGAGACCGATGATTCTAGCATGTGAGCACGCGAGGCGAGTGTGAGAGCCGAACACTGTGATCTCGCGTAGCTTCGCGGCATCCAACGGCGGCAACGCCAGTGCCTCGTGCGCTTGCTATAATTCAAGGTTCTCTCATCCCTTTTGCCCTAATCAGGAGCACGTCATGCCAGTCTCCGCAGAGCCCCCCACTGCGACCCGCATCGAATCCGACAGCATGGGGAAGATTGACGTCCCAGCCAACGTCTATTGGGGGGCGCAGACGCAGCGCTCGCTGCTGCATTTCAACATTGGGCGCGACACCATGCCGCCGGAGTTGATTCGCGCATTCGGCATCCTTAAGAAAGCGTGCGCGCTGGTGAATCAGGATCTCGGCAAGCTTCCGGCAGACAAGGCAAAGCTGATCGCGCAGGCGGCCGATGAGGTGATCGCGGGCAAATTGAGCGACCAGTTTCCGCTGCGCATCTGGCAGACGGGCAGCGGGACGCAGACCAATATGAACGTGAACGAGGTCATCTCGAATCGCGCGATTGAAATCGCAGGCGGCGTGATGGGATCGAAGAAGCCGATCCATCCCAATGACGATGTGAACATGTCGCAGTCGTCGAATGACACGTTTCCGGCGGCGATGCACATTGCGGCGGCCGATCGGGTGAAGAACACTCTGATTCCTGCGATTCGCAGCGTGCATGATGCGATTGCGGCCAAAGCGAAGGAATTCAACGATGTCGTAAAGATTGGGCGAACCCACTTGCAGGATGCGGTTCCTCTGACATTTGGTCAGGAGTTCGGAGGCTGGGCAAGTCTGCTGGAGCGGGATATTAAACGCCTCGAACAAGTGTTGGAGGGTCTCTACGATCTTGCCATCGGCGGAACTGCTGTAGGGACGGGGCTGAACACGCATCCCGAATTTGCGGAACGTGCCGCGAAAAAAATTGCCGAACTCACGGGACTTCCCTTCCGCTCGCATGGCAACAAGTTTGCGGCGCTCTCAGCGCACGATGAAATTGTTTTTGCGCAAGGTGCGATGGAAACTCTGGCGGCCTCGCTGATGAAGATTTCGAACGACATCCGCTGGCTGGCTTCGGGGCCGCGCTGCGGGCTGGGAGAGATATCCGTTCCTGAGAACGAACCGGGATCTTCGATCATGCCGGGAAAAGTGAATCCGACGCAGTGCGAGGCGATGACCATGGTGTGCGTGCAGGTTCATGGCGCAACTGCTGCCGTTGGATTTGCCGGCTCGCAGGGTAACTTCGAGCTCAATGTTTACAAGCCGGTCATCATTTATAACTTTCTCCACTCAGTCACGCTGATTGCCGACGCTTGCCACGGGTACGTCGAGTACATGATCAAGGGCATCGAAGTGGATCGCGCCAAAGTGGACTGGTACGTGAAGAATTCGCTGATGCTGGTGACGGCGCTGGCCCCGAAGGTGGGCTACGACAAGGCCGCGCAGATCGCGCACACCGCGCATGTGGACCACAGCAGCCTGCGCGAAGCCGCGCTGAAGCTGGGGCATCTCACGGGCGAGGAGTTCGATCAGCTGGTAAAGCCCGAGAGGATGACGCGGCCGTAGTGGAATTCGGGGCCCCGAAAATAAAGTTTGGGGCTGCGTTGCGGCGGGTGTTGGACCGGCTTGCCCTTGAGCTGAAAATGCACCCAAAATGGTGCGCGCACCCCCCCTTTTTGCAGAATCTTTAGAATCATCACACTAGCGCGAAATTTCCGGCAAAATACGGATGTCAAAGAACTTAGGTCCTAGGGATATAGATAACAAAGGACTTCGGGGCGCGATGAGATGGCTTGTGCCAACCGTCACGGCCTCGACCATCATTGCGCATGGGATGGGCTGTAGACAAGGCTAGATGTCACAGCCCGCGTGTGGAGAGGTGAATTTAAAATCCCGTCCAAGCGGAGCTCGGACTGGCACCCTCGGGAGGGTTGGCTTGTCCGGACCGCCCGACCCAACAATATCAAAAGCCTGGGCCCGCCGACCTCCCTCTTATCGAGGGCCATCCGACCTCAATGTGCATTCAGGGTTATAGGAGAGCGCACCCTATAGTCAACGTCGCCCGTACTCACGAGGTCTCTCTTCGCCTCGAGGTCGATTTCGCCGACCAGTTGCGAGCCTCTATAAAGTTGGACCTTGATGAGCCTTGGTTTTCGCGAGCACCTTTCCCGGCGCCCTGGCTGCGTCCGATCGAAATAGACGGTCGCGTGGAAATGGCCATTCTCATCGATCACTGCTTCCGGCTGTCGGTTCCAGTTCGGGTCGGGTTCGACCTGGACCGACACTGTGCAGCCCCGCGGAGAGCCGGAGATTAGTCCGTCGATTAGGATAGCGCTATTGCCGCACTTTGCCCAAGTGGCCCAAGGCGTCAGGCAGAGCGTCAGCATTGCCAGGCGATTTAGCATTTGCAGGCCCCTTTGTTATTTTGACGGAGGGTGTCCAGTGCCGCAATTGAAACAGTCCTTTTCTAGCTTGTAGGCTTCGGGATCTCCTGCACCGGCCAAGTGGTAGCCTTCGTGCGCTAGGGTCGACGCCAAGCTGCAACACCTTTGCGGACTGAAGGCCAGGCCGCCAACTTCGATTCTGTGAAGGAGCTTGTGAAACGGCCAGGTCTGCGCGCAATCCTTGAGATCCGGGGCGTAGGAGAATGTAGCTGACTGGAGGGCATTGATGATTTTGGGACCGTCTGGACCGGCGCAGCTCGGGCAGTTCTCGCTTAGCTTCTGTATCGCTTCCTCAATTGCGTTGGCCATTTGGGTTTGCTGGTCCGGCAAAAAACCGATCAGCTTGTAAAAGCCAGTCGGGTCGCGAAGGTCGATCGGCGAGTTGCCGACATACAAGTAGAGATTTGTGCCCTCATCATTGCCGATTTCATCATTGCTGAGGAAACGGCCTACGTTCGGGTCGTAGTAGCGCGCCCGGTAATAGTAGATGCCCGTTTCTGGGTCCAGCTCCCGGCTGGTGTACTGGAATGGGTTCGGCGTGGTACCCGAGGAACCGGTCAGGCTGCCAAAGCTGTTATAGATGTACGAGTTTGTGATCGCGCCGCTGCTGCCGCTTAGCGACGTGACCGAGCCGAGCCCGTCCTGCTCGTAATAACTGGTTGATCCCGAAACGAGCTCTGCTAGCGGCTCGTCAACGGACAGTGTATCGCTGTAGCGAGCCAGCGGATTGGCGTTCTGATCCAATGTCTCCAGAATGTTCTTCCCGTCATAGATGTAGTTCGCTGTGCCGAGCGGGCCGGATTTCTGAATTCTTCTGCCGAAAGGATCGTAGGTGAACGTCACGGTACCGCCCGAGCCCGGCAGAATGGCTTGCGTCATCCGGTTCTCGTAGTCCCACTTGAATTGTTTGCCGTCCGGGCGGGTTAGCATTTCCCCGTCCTTGTCGTAGCCGTATTTGCCGCTCGGTGTCGAGAGCAGTTCGTTCGAGGAATTGTAGGTGTAGTGCGACACCCCCAGCGAGCTCAGGCGGTTGCCGACAAGGTCGTAGGTGTAGGTCTCCGTTGCGTAGGGCTGTTGGGAGCCAGAGGAGGTTTGGCTCGACATCATCACTCGCGTTAGCTGGTAAATGTTGTCATAACTATAGGCCGACTTCATCTGAGTAATCGTACTATTGATGTCTAATTTGGACGTGCGATTGCCGGCAGGGTCATACGTGTAGGTATGGCCATCAATCGTGGTCGCGCCGACTTGGTGCAGCACGCTTAACAGGTGCGAGAGGGCATCGTACGCGTAGGCTGTGGTCACGCCGTTGGGGCGGATCAACTGGGTTCTACGGCTTAGACTGTCATAGTTGAAGGTGAAGGACCCTGCCCAGGAATTGCCCAGCGTGTAGAGCCGGTTCAACTGATCGTATGTGTAGTTCGTCTGCGTGCCCGTTGGATCGATCATCAACTTGCGGTTCGAGGCGGCATCGTAGCCATACTGCACGGTCTGTGCGGGAAGCAAAGCAAACTGATAGGTGGTCGTGGCCGAGGACAGGCGGTTCATATTATCGTATACGAAACCGTAGGTGGCTTCGCTGGCGGTATTGTAGTCATTAACCTGCGTGAGCCTCCCCGCCGGGTCATAGTCATAGACGATCTCGCCCGGGTCCTGCTTTATGTAGAGGTGGTTCTGGTAATCATATTCGTAGTTGATGGTGGTGTTGTTGCGATCGGTTTTGGAAGTGAGATTAAAGTTTCCATCCCACGCGTAGCTCTCCGAGTAGCCGGAGGGGAAGACTGTCTTTTGGAGGTATTTTCCTGGTAGATAAGTGAACTGCGTATGGTTGTGATTGGCATCCCAGATGTCAGTGAGGTTGTTCTCGTCATCGTACCCATAAGTGGTCACCCCGGGATTCGGCGATTGGGCGTCGGTGACTGATATGAGCCGATCCGCGTCGTCGTAGCCATACTTCGTAACCCTCCCATCCTGATCAGTCACCGAGATCCTGCGGCCTCGCCAATCATAGGCGTAAATAACCGTGGAGCTGGTGGTGTTCTGATAGATGATTTCCGTCAGACGATTCATGGAATCGTATTGGAACTGGGTTTGATTTTGCGTTGCGTCGGTGAGGAGGGTGAGGTTGCCGCGGCCGTCGTACGCATAAGTGGTCGTGTTCTGAGCCGCATCTGTAACGGTATATAGGAGCCCCGTTGGGTAGTACGTCATGCTTGTCTGATTACCCAGCGGATCGGTGACGGTCTTCAGCGTGCCGTTTGGGTAGTACGTGTAATGCGTGGTGCTGGGCGGGGTGATGCCGCCGTCCGGAGAAGGAGTGGTCACACTCAGAAGATTGCCGTTGCCGCTCGGGTCATAGTAGTTGATTGTTGTGTGGTTGGGGTCACCGGGTCCAGTGCCGAGGGGGTCGGTGGCGGTTAGGACCTCTCCAAGGGAGTTGTAGGTGTAATACCAGGTGTCCCAGGTGCCGGTGAAGTAGTCGGGCAGCGCCTTGCTTATCATGTTGCTATAGTTATCGTAGGTGTAGAGGGTGGTATTCCCGTTGCTGTCGGTAGCCGAGGTTCTGTTCCCGAGGGCGTCGGCGGTTGCGCCTCCGTTACCGAGAAAATCGCACGTGTTGCAGCCGTGGGCGCCCGTGCCGCCATAGGTTTGGGAGATGAAACTGCGTTGAGCGCGAGCGCTCACCTGGACGGTTACGCAATCTTCGCCCGTGGAGTCGCAGACATAGTTCTGATACGGCTGCGGCGATCCGTACGAGATGGTGACTTTGTTTACCGGGTTGCCGTTGGAATCGTTGGCCTGTTGCGAAGTGAGCCCGCGGCGTAGCGAATCGTAGCTGTGATACTCGATGGTTTTACCCATCGAATCGGTAACCGTTTGAATGAGTGTGGTGCTCGGTTGATAGGCGAAATTGTATTCGGAATCATCGGGGTACTTTACTCCGGTGATGAGGCCGGACGAGTTATAGGTGTAGGTCGCGGCTGTGCCCACCGAATCTACTATGCTAGTACATAGTGTGGGGAATTCCGAGTTAGTGTAATTGAAGGTGAGGGTTTGGTTTCCCGCGCTGGTGACGCTGTCAATGCGGCTTGGGTACGTGGCGTCGAGGTTGATGGTGGTGGTGTTACCGTTGAGATCGACAATGCTGGTGAGGTAGCCTCCGCTATTGAAGTTTCTCTGCGTGCCGTTTTTCTGCGTGATGATCCAACCTCCGGTCGTAGGATTCGCGGCGAGAGTTGTCTGGTCGTTTAGTGGCGAAATGATCGAATAGGTGCCCGAATAGCTGTAGATGAGCTGGCTGCTGTCACCCTTCCAGTAGGTCGCTCCGCCACTCGTGAGCTGGATGAACTCCTCGAAGCTGGAGCGCCAGCTATCGCCGAAAATTCCCGACTCTGCGGGTGGGCTTATGTTCGGCCAGAAGCTAGTCCAAGTGCGGGTCAGGCTCAAGCCCCCGCCGAGGCCGGGAATCGAGTAGTCGTGGTGGGCAATCCAAGTGTTTCCGGTTGTGACGTTGATCGGCTTTCCGACACAGCCACTGCCCGTGACGCCCTGACCGGGGCATGGACCAGGGTCTTGTGGCGGGACACCCGCAGGATTAACCGTGAGGGGGTCTGAAATTACGGGAAGGTAGCTATAAAGGTTGACATTAACGGTGCCGCTCTGAGCTGTCGTGGTGTAGTTATAGCCGTTTAGGTAGAATTCAACGGTAATATTTCCCGTTCCAGCGTTTGGATAGTTACACGTGCCAAGGTCCGTGGCATATCCGTTTATACACTCGGATCGCGTGCTTGTGATATAGCTTTCCGATATCTGAATAACCGCCAAGTTCGCGTCCCCTGGAGGGAGACAGAAGGATACGGTTCCGACAGCAAATTGGGACTGATCGCCAGCGATGGCGTTTGGCGTGAGTGTGAAGCTATTCAGCGTGGGCGTGGTGCACTGGGCGTGGGCAATTCCGGATAAAGAGACGAGTAAGAGGGTGACAGCAGCACAGAAACATTTCACGGCGACCTCACAGTAATGCCGGTCGCCCCCTCAGATGGCCAGCAGGTTGGTGCGATGGAAAACGGTATAGCACCGTTACAGTCCGCGGTCAACAGAGAGTTTTCCACAGGAATACGTGCGGCTGACGGCTTTTTCGCGGACACGAGAGTCTGGCCCACGCACTACCGCATGCTACGGTTCGGCCAGTTCCGTTTGGTGAGTCAGCGCTCCCGGCTTTGGCGTCGTCGTGATCACGATCACGCTCACCAACACAAGCAATGTCCCGGCAACGGTTCGTGCTCCCAGGGCTTCCCCGCCGAAGAAATATCCCAGCAAAACCGCGACCACGGGATTCACATACGCGTAGGTTCCAACCTTAGTTGGCGACTCGTGATGGATCAACCACGTATATGCAGTGAACGCAATGATGGAACCGGCAACAATCAGGTAAACCAACGCAAACCATACGCCTGTGGAAACTGCGCGCACGGAGAAGTCTCTGAAATCGCCCAACAGCGCGGAGGTCAGCAAAAGGAAGAAGCCTCCCGTGAGCATCTGCGCGCTGGAGCTCATGACTTTCGACTTTGGCAGCGGAAGCTTGCGCGTAAGAATGGCAGCAATCGACCAACTGATCGACGAAACGACCAGCGCCGCCGCTCCCAGCATGTCGATTGCGGGCTGGCCAAAACCTGCCGACGGGTTTACCAGAACTGCCACGCCGGCGAGGCCGGCCAACATTGCGAGCCCTAATCGTAGAGTCAACTTCTGTGTGCGCAGGAAGAGAATCTCGGAAAGCGCCATGAATACGGGAATCGTCGCCAGCATGACCGCCGCAATTCCTGAGGGCACACGCTTTTCCGCCCAAAAAAGCAGGCCGTAATCCATGACAAAAATCAGCAGTCCCAGGAATGAGGCCGAGGCCCATTCGCGAGCGTTCGGCGAAGGCATCCCCTTGGCGCGGACCCATGCGTGAAGAATGATTCCCGCCGCGAAGAAGCGCATCGCAGCAAACAGAAACGGCGGAACTTCATGCACTCCCATGCGGATGGCGAGGAAAGTCGAGCCCCAAACAAGATAGATAATGGCGAAGGCCAATAATATTTGCCATCGAGGCGGACGGGAGGCAGCTTCCATAAAAGGTTATGTGCTTGGCGCCGGAGTGAGATCTATTTTTTAGTTGGAGTGACGCTGAAGTCGCGTCAGTACGCCCAGCGCATGAGTGCAGCGCCTACGGTGAAGCCCGCGCCTACCGAGGCCATCATCACCAGGCTTCCCTTCTTCAGTTTGCCTTCTTCAATCGCCGTATTCATCGCCAGCGGGATGGTACCGGCGGTGGTGTTGCCGAAGCGGTCGATGTTCACGATCACGCTTTCGGGGCGAAGTCCGAGCCGGTCGGCAGTTGCGTTGATGATGCGCAGGTTAGCCTGGTGGGGAATGAAGGCATCGATGTCCGAACCCTTCAGGCCGTTCCGCGCCAGCAGCTTCTCGCAAGCTTCGGTTTGCTTGCGTACCGCGAACTTGAAGACCTGCTGGCCGTCCTGGTGGACGTAATGCATTTTCTTCTCAACGGTCTCACACGACGTAGGATTGAGACTGCCGCCGCCGGGCATGTAGAGAAAACAGCCGCCGGAGCCGTCGATCTCATGGATGAAATCGATCAGGCCTTCGGAGTCGTTTTCCGCGGCCTCGAGAATAACGGCGCCCGCGCCGTCGCCAAAAATTACGCACGTGGCTCGGTCGGTGTAGTCGATGATCGAGGACATAACGTCGGCGCCGATCACCAGAACTCGCTTGTGAGTGCCCGTGCCGATGAACTGCGCTCCGGTTTGCACGGCATAGATGAAGGCCGAGCAGGCGGCGGAGATATCGAATCCCCAAACACCGGTAGCGCCGAGCTTGTGCTGCACGAGGCACGCGGTTGAAGGAAAAAACATGTCGGGCGTGACCGTGCCCACGATGATGGCATCGACATCGCTGGGAGCCAAGCCGCGCTGGGCCAGCGCTTTCTTGGCGGCCTCGACCGCGAGATCGCTCGTGGCTACGCCTTTCTCAACGATGTGGCGTTCGCGGATTCCGACGCGGGCCATGATCCAGTCATTATTGGTATCGACCATTTTTTCGAGGTCGGCGTTGGTAAGAAGGCGAGGTGGTACGTAGGTGCCTAGGGCGCTGATTTTGGCGCGAACGGGTTTGGTCAATGAGAGCTCCGAAGATGAGACTCAGTATTTTGCAGGATTGGAAGCAGAATGTCTAACGCACATTGTGTGAGGACAGCATGACAGTGCTCAAGAACTATGATCCGGCGGCTAGAGATTCTCGGTTGGTCTGAGGGTTTAAACGAGATAAACGCGGCTCCCCACCACAGCGAGAGGTCTTAAATTTACGCGGCAAACCGCTCTTTTTCGTGCTGCATCCATTCGCGGATGAAGTTGGGACAGCCGACGATACCGAAGTGGCGGCCTTCGCCTCCCATAAGATAACCGAGCGCATCGTGATCCAATTCTTCCAGGTACGCGACATCGAGCAGTGGCCACAAACCGCAGTCAATTGCCGAGTCTACAAACTGGTCGAGGTACGCCAGATGGCCTTGGGATAACGATCCTGAAACGCGGATGGTGACGCTTGGAGAGACTGACTTCGGGGAAAGATCGCGCATTTCGATTGCCTCATCGCCTTTGATGGTGACTCTTGTGATCGGCCTCACCATCATTTGACGATCTAGGAGGCGTTTCTTGCACAAAGAGTTGTAAAGGTCGTGTAAAAGTTGGTTCATGGATATTGGCGCAGTTGAGTCGTTCCGATTGGAGAAAATTCGAATTACGGATTCAACGCAGGAAGATTCGCAGAATTCGCGATAAAACGTGAGAGGGTTTGACGCACTACAGAAAAATAAGCCAGGCACCGGGAACCCACTGCACACGCAAGAGCCCGTTACCGTTGCTTCCTTCCGGACCTGGCGGGGTTGGCGAGAGTACGTCGCGTGAGACCGATGCCTGACTTGAATCATTCTAGCAAACCGATCGCACATCTTAATCTCTGAGCGGTAGATCAAGCAGCGCGGGGCAAGAGACGGGCGACTTTCGGTGCAAGAAATTCGTACGAGGGCCTTCCCTTCTCAATGGAATTTGGCGAACAATAGAAGTTGAAGCTGAAGTTGTCTTGTAAATTGGATTTTTATACCGCTTGATGCCGCAGCCAACTCTACAACTCGACGTGATTCCCCTAGGGCAAGCAATCAACAAATACTTCGATCTTTCTCTGTATCTGCTGGTTCTAATGGGGTTTGGATGCTTGGCAAGCACCGGTGGTCTTGACGCGCCAACGATTCTTTTGGTTGGCGCGGTCCTGGCCTTCCGTGGCTATCTGCTGGCAAAACGGCGGCAGGTGGTAATCACCGAACGCTGGGACACGCCCCTCACGGTCGTATATTTTGCCTTTTACGCCGCTGATTATTTCCTGCTCTCTCGCGCCTTTCTGCCCGCCACGGTCCACCTCGTAATGTTCGCCGTGGTGATACGCACCTTTTCGCTGCGCCGCGATCGCGACGATACGACGCTGGCGATCCTAGCGTTTCTCATGGTGCTGGCGTCGGCTGTCCTGACGGTTGATAGCATTT
>Ga0307478_10001845_pt1 | contig 17633 bp, 16 predicted proteins | sample atmos_gasesECM4C_2_FD_203713 | JGI IMG/M metagenome (GOLD analysis project Ga0307478, IMG submission 203713) | Hardwood forest soil microbial communities from Morgan-Monroe State Forest, Indiana, United States - atmos_gasesECM4C_05 | ecosystem: Environmental > Terrestrial > Soil > Temperate... | reverse complement strand
CCGAAGCTTTTCCATGGCAAGACCAGCCAAATCCACCACGACGGTAAAAATATATTTCGCAAGCTGCCCGATCCCTTCACGGCAACCCGCTACCATTCCCTGATCGTCGAGAAAAAATCCTTGCCCCGCGAGCTCACCATCACTGCACAAACCGATGACGGCGTCATCATGGGCCTCCGTCACCGCCGCCACAAAATCGAAGGGGTCCAATTCCACCCGGAATCCGTCCTCACCGATTCCGGAAAGCACCTTCTCAAGAATTTTCTTTCTTTGTAGCGGTGCAGCATGCTGCACCGCTACTTGGCTGAGCGCGTCCGGCCTTGAACACTCACCAGTTCAAATCCGCCAAAATCGCCCCGTAGATCTCCATCCCTCTCCAAAAATGCCCCAGCCGTAAGTTCTCATCCGAGCTGTGCTGATGGTTGTCGTAATTCACGATGGGCACGCCAATCCAGGGCAGACCAAGGTCTTCGAAAATATACATCGGCACGCTGCCGCCCAGCGTTGGCGCGATAACAGTACTTCCGCCCGTCGTATCTTGCACGAGCTGAACGAGCGCTTTTGAAACCGGCAACTCCATGGAAGTTCGAGAAGCACGGTAATTCCAGACGTCCTTGACGACGCGGACGACATGGACATTTGAAAGTCGTTCCTCCTTTGTGGGCAGGGCCGAAGTTACATAGAAACCCTGTTTGCGAATGTGCGCCAACACCTGGTCGAATTTCTTGTCAGGGTCTTCGCCTTTCACTAGCCGCACATCGAGCGCTGCCTCGGCCTTCTCCGGCACGATGTTTTGCGCCTGCTCGCCGACGTAAGCACTGCGCAGGCCGCGGACATTCAACGAGGGGAGTTGAAGAAGCTCGACAAGCCGTTTGCCCCCGCCCTCCGGTTTGGCGAACTGGAGCTCTCTTTCGAGATCGGCGTCATTGTTGGGCATTTCGTCCAGCGCTCTTTTCTCGGTCTTTCCAAGTGGCACGACATCGTCGTAGAAGCCATCAATCAGGACGCGTCCATCCACAGATTTCATCGATGCGAGAAGCTGGGCCAATTGGAAACCCGGATTTGGCGCCCAATTCCCGTAGTGGCCGCTGTGCAAGGCCCGGATTGGCCCAAAAGTCGTGATTTCGAATCCGAGAATGCCTCGGTTTCCGAAAAAGACCAGCGGCCGACCGCTTTGATGCACGGGGCCGTCTCCGGTGATCAGCAAATCGCCGCCCAGCAGATTCTTATGAAGCTCCAGTGCTCGCTCGAGATTTGGCGAGCCGGCTTCTTCTTCGCCTTCCAAAACGAGTTTCAGGTTGACGGCCAGGGGAATCTTCTTATCGCGCAGAGCGTCGAGGGCGGCCAGCAGCGCCACAATCGGCGATTTGTCGTCCGACGACGAGCGCGCATAAATCCGCCAATCGTCTTGATACAGGCTCCTATGCGTGTGGTCATTTTCCGGGAAAGGAATTCGCTTTCCACCCGCTTCAATCGCTGCGTCGCGAAGCACCGGCTCGAATGGCTTTCCATCCGTCCACGCGGCGGGATCCACAGGCTGCCCGTCATAGTGCGCATAAAAAATCACCGTCCGTTTCGCTTCCGGCGAAATCAATTTGCCAAACACCACCGGTCCGCGCCCGCTGATGGGTAGCAGATGCGTTTCAATCCCGCGCGCCTCCAGCATTTCCACCAGATGCGCCGCATTCCTCTGGATATTTGGCGTGTCGCTCGCAACATTCGGAATCGCCAGAAATTCGCTTAGCTCGCGGATGATTCGATCCTCGTTGTCCATGCGGTATTCGCGCACTGCCTCAGCGACCTTCGCCGATGTCGGAGGCATCGCCTGCTGAGCCAATGCCGTGCACGGCAGAACAGCGAACAAAACCATTCGCGCCAACTTTTTCAAGGTCCCCTCCCAAAATCGCCTGCCCTCATCACAACCCACGACGACTGCGAAAAAACTTTGCAGACCGTCGCCGATTCTATCTAACGTCGGTGTGGTTTGCTCGTTTTCGGCGACTTACGGCCCACTGCATGCAACGTCTCGCGTCCGCGTCCTCGATAATCGAATTCCCCGCTCCACCTGTCCCAACGGCCAGCCTGACCCTCCGTACAGGGAACGCCCGTGCGTGTGCGGAAGCCGCCAACAGTCCTTTGCACACAGTACCAGTGCACTCCACATTTCTCCTTCCTAAGCTGAAAGTTCAATTTTCCTCGGAGGTTTCGCGCGACCATGGTCCGCCGCATTCTGGCGTTTGCAATAACCTTTATGCTCGCAGGTGCACCCCTGCCCGCCGCCCAAAACTCGCTCGGAGTCGTTACGCAGGCCTCCGGCGGTCATCTAAACAGCGCTGTCGCTTCTACCGGCGCGACTCTCTATGTCGGCGACCGCTTGGGCACCGACGCCAAGGGTGCCATGGCCCTCCGCTCGGGAACCGTCCAGCTGATTCTTTCCGAAGACAGCACCCTGTACATGAACCGCGACGAATCCGGTTTGATTCCCAGGCTTGACCGCGGCTCGGTAGGATTTCACGTGGAAGGCAATGAAGGCTTTCGCGTCACAGCGGCCGACGTGACCGTTCGCGCCCAATCGCCTGTGCCCACGGTAGGCCAGGTCACGCTGGAGAACTGCTATGTCTTGGTGACCAGCCGCGTCAAATCCCTTGAGGTAACCGCAGGCAAGGAAACCAAGATCGTGGAAGAGGGGAAGTCGTACCGCGTTTCGCTTGGTGGCCCATGCGCCATGGCTCACAACCGTGGCCCCATTACCGCCGCCCACAGCCGTTTCTGGGCCGCTCCTATCGCCGTGGGAATTGCGGCGTACATTGGAGTCGACGAAGCCCTCGAAAGCCCCGACCGGCCCTAACTCGCAAACTGCCTTGAGATTCGTGCCCCCCCAAAGACTACTCAGTCCGATCGAGTGAATTCAACGAGACTCGCCAGCTTCTCTCTCGCCGCTCCCGATAAGATCACTCTGGACGCAAGTTCCGCACCGTCGCGGAAATTTTCAGCGGCTCCAGCTGCGACCAGCGCCGCCGCCGCATTGACCGCCACGATGTCACGCATGGGCCCCGCTTCACCTTCCAGCACGCTCAGAATCAGCACTGCATTTTCCGCGGCTGTCCCCCCGTGCAGCGCTTCCAACGGTGCGCGCGGCACTCCGAATTCTTCAGGCGTGAACTTCAAACGCCTGACGCGGCCATCTCGAACCTCCGCCACCAGCGTCTCCCCCGCAATCGAGATTTCATCCAACCCACCTGCACCGTGCACCACGAACGCCCGTTCCACGCCAAGCTCCGCCAGCGTTGCGGCAACTAAATCGATCACCTCTGCAGAAAATACTCCCACTACTTGTGCCTGCGCCCCCGCTGGATTCGTAAGCGGTCCCAGCAAATTGAAGACCGTGCGCACCCCGATCTGCTTCCGAGCAGGCATGGCATGACGCGTCGCCGTGTGCGCCGCCTGCGCAAATAAAAACCCAATGCCAATTTCGCGGATCGCTCGTCCATGCCGTTCGAACGGTAAATCAATCCTTACTCCGAGCGCTTCCAGGACATCGGCGGAGCCGCTCCGCGAACTCGCCGCGCGATTGCCGTGTTTGGCCACGCGCGCCCCCGCCGCTGCTGCCACAATCGCCGCCGCCGTCGAAATATTAAAAGTGTTCGAGTTGTCGCCGCCGGTTCCGCACGTGTCCACCATGTTCCCCGGGCGCGCTTCTCCGTCCACAAATACTTTCGTCGCATGACGCCGCATCACTTGCGCGAAGCCCGCAAGCTCTTGCACCTGCACACGCCGCTTGTTCAACGCCTCAAGCAGCCGCACAATCCCCGGTGTCTCGACACGCCCGCAAAGCAGCTCCTCCATCACCGTCTCTGCTTCCCGGCGCGTCAGGATGTGCCCATCTTCCATTCGATCGATCAGTGAAATGGTCATAAAGACGGAGCGCCGCCGTTTCGCTGCGCTCGTCGAAATAGCCTGCAAAGCGGCATGATTTTCCCACACATTTCGCGCGTCCTTGCTCCGTTTCCGCCTTCCGAGTAAACTTCTATGTTTCAAATAACGTAAAAATTCTAACACTAGCTGACTGTTTCAAACTCGAACGGAAAAACGGAACGTCGATGAAGATTCATGAGTACCAGGCCAAGGCCATCCTCGCTCGCTACGGCGTCACCACTCCCCGCGGTGAAGTGGCCTTCACCAAAGAAGAAGCGCGCGAAGCCGCGCAGCGGCTGAAATCCCACATCTGCGTCGTCAAAGCCCAAATCCATGCTGGCGGCCGCGGCAAAGCTGGCGGCGTGAAGCTGGCTCGCTCCTCCGATGAAGCCGCCGACATCGCCAGCCACATTCTTGGCATGAAGCTTGTCACGCCGCAGACGGGTCCCGGCGGCCGTATCGTCAAGCGCCTCCTCATCGAAGAAGGCCTCGACATTAAGCGCGAACTCTACCTCGGCTTGCTCGTCGATCGGGCCACTGGCCGCGTTGTGTTCATGGCCAGCGCCGCTGGCGGGATGGAAATTGAAGAAGTCGCCAAGACGAATCCCAGCGCCATTCTGCGCGAAACCATTCATCCGGCCGTCGGATTGCAACCTTATCAAGCACGCAAGATCGCCTTCGGCCTAGGTCTTCCCATCGAAGTCGTCAATCAGTCCGTGCCGTTCCTGCAAGCTCTCTATCGCGCGTTCACGGATACCGACGCGTCTTTGCTCGAAATCAATCCTTGTGTCCTCACCGGCGACGGCAAGCTCGTGGCCCTCGACGCCAAAATGACTTTTGATGACAACGGCCTCTTCCGTCATAAGGAACTTCGCGAGCTGCGCGACCTCGACGAAGAAGATCCGCTCGAAGTCGAAGCCTCCAAGCACGGCCTCAACTACATCAAGCTCGAGGGCAGCGTCGCCTGTATGGTCAACGGCGCCGGCCTCGCCATGGCCACCATGGACATCATCAAATACGCCGGCGGCTCCCCCGCAAACTTTCTCGACGTCGGCGGCGGCGCTTCTGCCGAGCAGGTGAAAAACGCTTTCCGCATTCTCATGAGCGACCCGGCCGTGAAAGCTGTTTTCATCAATATTTTCGGCGGCATCCTGCGCTGCGACGTCCTCGCCACCGGCGTCGTTTCCGCCGCCAAGGAATTGCACCTGCAAGTGCCCGTCGTCGTGCGCATGGAAGGAACCAACGTCGAAGTGGGCCAGCAGATTCTTCGCGACAGTGGCCTGAACTTTACCATCGCCGACGGCATGAAAGACGGCGCCGAAAAGGTCGTGGCCCTCGCCGGAGGAGCCCGATGAGCGTCCTCGTCAACGAAAAAACCCGCCTCATCGTCCAGGGTTTCACCGGCCGCGAAGGCACTTTCCACGCGCAGCAAATGATCGAGTACGGCACAAACGTAGTTGGTGGCGTGACGCCAGGTAAAGGTGGAACAAAACACTTAGAGCGTCCCGTCTTCAACACCGTCGCCGATGCCGCCAAAGCCACCGGCGCAAACGCCTCCGTTATTTTCGTTCCGCCCCCCTACGCCGCCGACGCCATTCTCGAAGCCGCGGACGCCGAACTCCCCCTCGTCATCTGCATCACCGAGGGCATTCCCGTTCTCGATATGGTGCGCGTCGCCTCCGCCGTGGATTTCAAGAAAACGCGCCTTATCGGCCCGAATTGCCCCGGCATCATCTCTCCCGGCAAATGCAAAATCGGCATCATGCCCGGCCGCATTCACAAACAGGGAAACGTTGGCGTCGTCAGCCGCAGCGGCACGCTCACCTATGAAGCCGTCGATCAACTGACGAAACTCGGCATCGGCCAATCCACCTGCATCGGCATCGGCGGCGATCCCATCATCGGCACAACTTTTCTCGATGCCATCAAATTCTTTCACGAAGATCCCGATACCCACGCCATCATCTTGATCGGCGAAATCGGCGGTAACGCCGAAGAAACCGCCTCGGCGTGGATCAAAGCCAACGTGAAGAAGCCCGTCGTCGGTTTCATCGCTGGCCAAACCGCGCCAGCGGGTCGCCGCATGGGCCACGCCGGCGCCATCATCAGTGGCGGCCAGGGTACCGCGAAAGATAAATACGCCGCGATGGCTGCCGCCGGAATCCGCACCATCGAAACTCCCGCGGACCTCGGCGCCACCGTCGCCGCCGCGCTGAAATGAAGAAACTGTAGCTCGAGCCTTCAGGCCCGAGGTTTTCCTGATTTTGTAGCGGGGGCTTCAGCCGGGCATCTTTGATCTAATATTTCGGGGGAATCTCTCGTGTCACTCGAACGCACCTTCGCCATCATCAAGCCAGACGCCGTTAGTCGCGGCCAACAAGGTGAAATCCTTGCCCGAATTCACAAAGCTGGCTTCAAGATCATCGCCATCAAATCCCTGCGCCTCACCAAGGCCGAAGCTGGCGGCTTCTACGCCGTGCACAAAGAACGCCCCTTCTTTGGCGAGCTCACCGACTTCATGAGCTCCGGCAAAATCTTCGCTCTCGTCCTGGAAGCCGAAGGCGCCATCCTCAAATGGCGCGACACCATGGGCGCCACTGATCCCAAGAAAGCTGCCCCTGGCACCATTCGTCACGACCTGGGCACCAGCATCGGCAACAATTGCACGCATGGCTCCGACGCTCCGGAAACTGCCGCCTTCGAAATCGGCTATTTCTTCTCCGCCCTCGAACTCATCTGACGCATTCCTAGGGGCGGGGCTTGCCCCGCCCGTCTCACGAACTCTCCGAGAAGCCAAGCCGGGCCAAAGATTTCGCGTTTCAGCGAAAGGTTCTCTCCTCATCTTAGCTCGTTACTTCTTGACTTCATTTCTTCTAGAATCTTTTCATGGATCCCCTCCGCGAAATCGGCCGCACCCTCCTCCTTCTCGGCGGCGTCCTCGTCCTCCTCGGGGCCCTTTTCTACTTCGGCGGGAAACTCCCCTTCCGCCTGGGAAGACTTCCCGGCGACATCGTCCATCGTGGCGAACACACGACCTTTTATTTCCCCATCGTCACCTGTCTCCTCCTCAGCGCCGCCCTTTCTCTGCTCCTTTGGCTCTTCTCCCATTTCCGCCGTTGACCCGTGGGAGTGATCGATTCCCAGGTTCGATTCCTCTCCTTTTGCTCGCTTTTCGATTGCTCTGCCTCCCCAATCGCTTGACACTCAGCCTCCCCCAGGCCTAGAGTCGCTTCCAGAGATTCCCCCTCACCTCGTTCGCTCCGCCGAGCTTCATCGGAGGCCGCCATGGTCGTTCTCGTAGTCGGTTCCACGGGATTCGTTGGTGGCAGAGTCGCTCTGCAGCTCAAGCGGCGGGGTCACAAGGTTCTCGCCCTGGCTCGCCGCGGCCGCCTCCATCCCAAGTCTTGGCTACTCCTTGACGCTGGAGTCGAAGTCCTCGATGGCGATCTGACCCGCCCCGAAACACTCCTCGCGGCTTGCTCCGGCGTGGAGACCGTTGTCACCACTGCCACATCCATGCCCGGCGGCGCCAATGACGGCCTACGTCGCGTCGATCATGAGGGCGCTCTTGCCCTCATCGAGGCCGCGGAGCGTCAGGGAGTTCGCCGGTTCATCTATACTTCTTACTCGGGCAACATCCAGGAAGATTGCCCCCTGGGCACGGCGAAACGAGATTGCGAGACGCGCTTGCTCAGCAGTCCGATGGAAGCGGTCATCTTGCGGCCCTCGTATTTCATCGAAGCGTGGCTCAGCCCGGCCCTCGGCTTCGACCCCCTCGCCGGCTCGGCGCGCATCTGCGGTTCAGGAGAATCAAAAGTCAGCTACATCTCTGCGTTCGACGTGGCTGACTTCGCCGTGGCCGCGGCAACGAAGACCTATCCGCAAAAGAATGTCGTCCTGGAAATGGGCGGTCCCCAGCCTTTGTCCCAGATTGAGGCGGTCCTGCTCTTTGAACAGGCCCTCGGCAGGGAGATTAAACCGGACCATATTCCGGTCGAAGCACTCCGTGCTCAACATCAGTCCTCGGATCCGCTCCAAAAGACTTTTGCCGCGCTTATGCTCAGCTATGCCGCCGGAGATGTCGTCGACGACGCCATAGCCAACGCGCTCTTACACGGCATCACGCTCTCATCCGTCGCCGATTATGCTTGTGGCTTCCACGCCAGTGTTGCTGCGGCCGGTTCCTAAGCCCCCTTTTCTTCCTTACTTCGTCTGCACCTGAAACTCCGCTCGGATGAACTCCTTGATCCCCTCCCCGCCCGTCAATCGCAGGCACAGCAATTTCCCTTCGCGTTCCACGTCGATGTGAAAATCAAAAAACGGGCAGCACTTGCTTTCCGCTCCCACCCAGTCCGCCAGCTCCGCCAGTGACACCTCCGCTGGGCTGTATTGAAACTCGTAGCCCTTCGTCGTCTCCACGATTTCCTTCCGCGCCGCCATCAATTTTCCGCCCAATTGTTTGTGGTGCTCCCGCTCCGCCGGTGTCAGCGTCTTGATGTTGCAATAGAATTTGCTTGGCCCTGTGGTCATCTGTTTCTCCGTGTTCCCGCCCGGCGGCGGATTCTGCCCGGTCATCCCTGCCGCTCCGCCACTCCCTATCAACACCGCCAGCGCCAAACCTGCCAGGCTCTTCTTCGTCTTTCCTGCATTCTGTTCGTTCTTCATCTTCATGGCTTTCCTCCAAAATAGGATTTGCCACGTCCCATCCTCGAATGCTAGAACTTAAAGCTGACTTTAAGTCAAGGACTAGTTCACCAGTAAGATGGCTGGCCGGTCCTTTGTAGGGGCGCAGCATCGCTGCACCCCAGCTGCCAGGGCCGCAAACCGCATCACCGTCGCGGCTGTCATCCTGAGCGAAGCGAAGGATCTCAACTGGTCTGATGGGGAGATTTACCGAGAGTGTCTGATATGTTCAGTTGCATAAGGAGCGAGAAGAGTGAAAATCGGCCAACTCGCCTGCCGCGCCAGCCTCAACGCCTCCGCCATCCGCTACTATGAAAAACGCGGTCTGCTCGCCCCGCCCCAGCGCCTCGGCGGCCAGCGCCGCTATCCCTCCGACGCCCTCGACCGCGTCCTTCTCATCCGCTTCGCCACCGACATGGGCTTCACCCATGCCGAAATCAAGCTCTTCCTCAGCGGCCTCCGCGATAACACTCCCGTCGGCCCCCGCTGGAAAAAACTCGCCGCCCACAAACTCGCCGAAGTCGAGCGAAACATCGCCCGCTCCCTCAAGCTCAAAACCCTTCTCCAGGGTCTCCTCCGCTGCCGTTGCGCCTCTCTCAAGCAATGCGTCTGCGCCCTCGGCCTCAGCGAAAACCTCCGCTCCCTCGCCCTTCGCGCGAAGTAGCGCCGGGATTCGGCGCACGGTGAGAGCAAAACTTGACGTTACTCAGGCCACGATCAGTAACTGGGAAATTGGAAAGATAGAACCGGACGAGGCCCAAAAAGAAAGGCTGCGATCCGTCCTGGGAGCAGACATATCCTCACTCGGAGTCACCCTTCCATGAGCCAGCTCACCTTCAACCTCATGCCCACCCGCCAGATCCTGACCGTCAGCGAACTCACCGCCCGCATCCGCGACCTCCTCACCAAAAACTTCACCGACATCCTCGTTCAGGGCGAAATCTCCAACTGCCGCGAAGCGCAATCCGGCCACATCTACTTCACTCTCAAAGACGATCGCGCCCAGGTCCGCTGTGTCTTCTTCAAGCAACAGCGCCGCGGCATCAAGTTCCGCCCGGAAGACGGCTTGCAAGTCACCGTGCGCGGCAGCATCAGCGTCTACGAACAGCGCGGCGAATATCAGATTTACGTGGAAGCTCTCGATCCCATCGGTCTTGGAGCGCTCCAGCTCGCCTTCGAGCAATTGAAAAAGCGCCTTGAAGCCGAAGGCCTTTTTGACCCCGCGCGCAAAAAATCGCTCCCCATTCTCCCCAGCCGCATCGGTCTCATCACTTCGCCGCGCGGCGCCGCCGTCCGCGACGTCGTGCGCATCCTCACCCGCCGCTTCCCCAACGTGCATCTCACCGTTTTCCCCGTGCGCGTCCAGGGCGAAGGCGCCGCCGAAGAAATCGTCAAAGCTCTGAAATTTTTCAATGCGAAAAAAATGGCGGACGTACTCATCCTCGCCCGCGGCGGTGGCTCCATGGAAGATTTGTGGGCCTTCAACGAAGAGCCTGTCGCCCGCGCCATCGCCGCATCAGAAATCCCCGTCATCTCCGGAGTCGGCCACGAAACCGATTTCACCATCGCCGATTTCGTCGCCGACGTGCGCGCTTCTACGCCTTCCGCCGCCGCCGAACTCGTCGTCGAAACGCGCCGCGAATTTGACAAGCGCATCGCCGACCTGCGCGATACGATCTCGGGCCTGATTCGCTACCGCTTGCTGGAATTGTCCCGCCGCGTCCACGAACTCTCCGCGCGCCGCGGTTTCCGCCGCCCGCTCGATCTGCTGCGCCAGCAGCGCCAGCGCGCCGATGAAATGACTTCGCGCCTGGCCGCCGGCCTCCGCGCGCGCCTCGAGCAATCGCGCAAGCGTTTCACCGCCGCGCATCTGCGCATCGCTTCCTTCGATTTTCGCGTGAAGATCGCCGCGTTTCGCCTGCGCCTCGAGAAACGCAGTGCCGAACTCGGCCTCCGCATCGAGCGGCTCGTCCGCGCTAAACGCGAGCGCCTCGCTCGCCTGGCCCTGCAGCTCGAGGAGCGCAGCCCCTTGCGCGTCCTCGAACGCGGCTATGCCATCGCCACCGATGCTTCCGGCAACGTCCTCCGCTCCGCGGATCAAGTGCAGCTGGGCGACTCCGTCGCCATCCAGCTCCACCGCGGCCGCCTCACCACCGAAGTTCGAAAGAAGGAGTCAACGTGAGCTCCCTCTCCACTCTCACTCAAGGCCGGTTTGGCGCTTCCGCTCTTCTCTGCTTTATCTCTTTGATTCTATCGACCAGGTCGTCGGCCATCTGCGTCAGCGCGTCGCGCTCAGATAAGTCAGCGACTGTGTCTGCCTTCCGACGGTACAGCAAGTTCAGATAAGCCATGGCATCGTCATAGTCGGGCCTCAACTCGATCGCATTCTTCAGCGCGTCGATACCCTCGTCGATGATGGAGCCATACTCTCGCGTGTACTGCTCGCGAACTTCAACCGGGAGCGGGGCTGTGTCCAGCAATGCATCCCCCCGCACGGTTTTGTTGTAGTTTGCACGCAGCTCACCGTTCGCCCGGAAAGACAACGTCCAATCAATAACCCCGATCCAGTAATACGGTTCTGGATCATCGGAGCGCAGTTCACTGTGTTTCATGAACTGAGATTTAGATTCGGCAAATTTGTCGGGATCGTACGGCTGCCCCGCCACCTGGAACAGGATCGATCCGACTCCATCGATTGCCGAGATGTTTTGCGGATCCAGGATCATCACGCCGTTGAATTCCTCGACGGCTCGGCGCCCTTTTCGTACGTTTTCCTCGCTGGAAGCGCCGGGAATATACTGCGACGCATACGCTGTAGCCAGGTAGAGCCTCGCTTTCATGAGTTGAGGGTCGAGCTGTTTCGCCCGCTCGAATTCGGCGATGGCCTCATCGTATTGTCCATTCTTGAAGTCCTGAACGCCTTTGTCGAGTGCCGCTCGTGCCTGTTTTTGCTCCTCCGTCTGCGCCGGGGCTTCCTGAGCCAAAACAATCTCTCCGTGCGTCGCAGTGACGACGAAGAAAGTCGCTACAAGCAATCCGATGCGCACGGCCACCGGGAACACACTACCCTTGATTTGCGACATGGAAATCTCCGGTTGACCCTGCGGCAGCTTATTCTACTCTTCGTCACTGGCGGAGGAAACCTTCAGGACAGCGAGGAATGCTTCTTGCGGAATGTCGACCTGGCCGACGCGTTTCATGCGCTTCTTGCCTTCTTTTTGTTTTTCGAGGAGCTTACGTTTGCGCGTGATGTCGCCACCGTAGCACTTGGCGAGAACGTTTTTGCGGATGGCCGCAACCGTTTCGCGCGCAATCACGCGGCTTCCAATCGCGGCTTGGATCGGCACTTCAAACATCTGCCGCGGAATCAGTTTTCGCAAGCGCGTCACCAATTCGCGGCCACGGTCGTAAGCGTGTTCGCGATGGCAAATCAACGCCAGCGCGTCCACCGGCTCGCCGCCGACCAGCACATCGAGCTTGACCAGGTCGGACTCGCTGTAGCCCGCGAGGTGGTAATCGAGCGAAGCGTAGCCGCGTGATACGGTTTTCAGGCGGTCGTAGAAATCGAGCACGATTTCGTTGAGCGGCAATTCGTAAGTGAGCATTACGCGCGTCGGCGACAGATATTCAAACTTTTTCTGCGTGCCGCGCTTGTCCTGGCAAAGTTGCAGGATGCCGCCGATGGAATCGTCATTGGTGATGATCATCGCCTTGATGATCGGCTCTTCGATCTTGCTGATGTCACCGGGACTGGGAAATTTCGCGGGGCTGTCGACTTCGGTGACTTCGCCGGTCACGCGCGTGATGCGGTATTGCACGCTCGGCGCGGTGGTGATGAGGTTCAGTCCAAATTCGCGCTCCAGCCGCTCCTGCACGATTTCCATGTGCAGCAGCCCGAGGAAGCCGCAGCGGAATCCAAAGCCGAGCGCTACGGAATTTTCCGGCTCGTAGAAAAACGAGGCGTCGTTCAACTGCAATTTGCCGAGCGCATCGCGCAAAGGCTCGTAGTCATCGGCGAGCACGGGAAACAATCCGGCGAAAACCATCGGCTTGATGGCTTCAAATCCCGGCAGCGCCGGAGCCGGTCGCGCCACTTCGATGACCGTATCGCCCATGCGCGCATCGGCGACGCGCTTGATGTTCGCGACGATGAAGCCGACGTCGCCGGCTTCGAGTTCCTCGAGCGCGACTGGCTTCGGCGTGAGGGTGCCGAGCTGTTCGACCTCGTAGGTGTCGTTCCCGGCGACGAGTTTGATTTTCACGTGATTCTTGAGGCGCCCTTCCATCACGCGCACGAGCACAACGGCACCGCGATAAATGTCGAACCACGAATCGAAAATCAGTGCTTGCAGCGGATTTTCCGCGCTCCCTTTGGGAGGCGGGATACGCGCGACGATCGCTTCCAGAACATCTTCGACGCCAACACCGCTCTTCGCGCTGATCGGCAGCGCGTCGCCCGCGGGAATGGCCAGCACGGTTTCGATTTGTTCTTTCACGAATTCCGGCTGCGCGGCGGGCAAATCAATTTTGTTGATCACCGGAAGAATCGTAAGGTTGCTCCCCGCCGCGAGAAAAGTATTTGCGACGGTTTGCGCTTCCACGCCCTGCGAAGCGTCCACCACCAGCAGCGCGCCTTCGCAGGCGGAAAGCGCGCGCGAAACCTCGTAGGAAAAATCCACGTGGCCCGGCGTGTCGATCAAATTCAGGCGGTAGGTATTTCCGTCTTTCGCTTTGTAGTGCAGGCGGATGCTTTTTGCTTTGATGGTGATGCCGCGCTCGCGCTCGAGGTCCATGGAGTCGAGAAATTGTTCGTGCATTTCCCGCTGCGTGAGCGCACCGGTCATTTCCAGCAAACGGTCGGCGAGCGTGGATTTGCCGTGGTCGATGTGCGCGATGATGCAGAAATTCCGTATGAACTTCGGATCCATATTTTCGGTTACCGGTGATCTCGGCTGCCGGCAGGGATTCGAATGCGATGCATGCAGGGCAAAACCGTGCCGTGTAAACATTCAGTTTGCCACAATTCGCAGGCGGCGTCAGCCGCGGTCCGAAGGGGTTTTGAAGGGATCGTTTCGAATCACGAAGAAATAAGATTGGAGCGATAATCGGAGTCATGGATACGCGCTGTGCGCGCTGCAACAAGCCGATGACCTGCAACCCCGAGGGGAATTGCTGGTGCGCGGAATTGCCGCATGGCCCCGTGCCGGCGGATGCGAAAGGGTGTTTGTGCCCGGAGTGCTTGCGGAAAGAATTGCAGGCCGCGAAAAAGCCGAGCGCAGAAAAGAGAAAATAGAAAAGAGAAAATGGAAGCCAAATCGAAGAAGACAGCGGAAGAAAAAGATTTAACGCAGAGATCGCAAAGGACACAGAGAATTGAACCGGAAATCAGAAAAAAGAAAATTAAAAAATAGAAAAGAGAATCGGGGAAGACAACGGAAGACGAAATTAACGCGTTGAGATTCTTCGGGCCTCGTCATCGGATGCCCTGAGGATGACAATTCTAAATTTCAGCAGCCTTCTTAGAAATCAGAAGCGGATGAACGGGCCGAAGGAGATGCGCGGGTTGTGGTGCGTGCCGCCGGCGAAATACATTTCATCGCCGGCCTCGAGGCGCAAGCCGACCGGGCCGACGTGGCCTTCCAGGCCCGCAGCGGGATAGAGCGTGCCGCTCACGTTCTTCGAGCGCAAGTTTTCAATCGAGCTGATGGCGGTTCCGACGCTGGCGGGCCGGGGATCCAGGCGGAAATTCACAAATCCGCCCTTGACCGCGACGAAAGGACGAATCGCCCCGTGGCCGGCAACGAGCTTGGGGCCAAAAAGGCCATGCAAGACCTTGAGGTTGCTGTTCACTACCGTCACCGTTGGAGTGGTGTTGAAATTCTCCGTGAAAGCCTGCTTGAAGTCATAGCTCATCTCACCTTCGAGCATGACGTGCGGAAATAACTTGGTGCCCACGCGCGCCCCAAGTCCGGCCAAGTTGGTTTTTGTCTGGGAGACGCGGAAATAGTCGCCGTACGCGCCCACCTGAAAACTCTCCTGTGCTGCAGCCACAGGCACCAACACCGCCGCCAGAATAAATAGAAGTGCGACACGCTTCATACGGGTTCTCCTCGGACAACTAGATTTGGACACACAAAAAGCACGGGGCGGGCTCGGGGCTGGGGGGCTGCTTCCCTTACTTGGATGAGCCCTCGTAACCCGCAGTTGCCAGAGGATTTAGTTAGGCTGGATTTCTCAAACACTGTCCGGAGTTGTGGCGTGGGACGCGAGTCGGTCTCGCGCCAGGCTACGAATTCCGGGCGAGAGTGAGGAAGAGGGTCAAATAGCGTTTGAGTTTTTGGGTGATGAGGAAATTTTCCTTGACGTGCTGATGGCCTTGTTCGCCGAGCTTGGCGGCGATTTCCGGATGCGAGAGCAGGAAACGGATTTGATAGGCGGTGCCTTCGATGGAGTGGGAAAGCAGGCCCGTGTGTTTGTGGATGATTTGAATGGGGATGCCGCCGACAGCCGAGGCTACGACCGGTTTTTTCTTCCATAAAGCTTCGGAAACGGTGAGGCCAAAGCCTTCGCGCAAACTTTTCTGGATCACCACGGTGGAAGCGCGCTGCAAGGCGTTGACTTCGAGCGGCGCCCAGGCGGGCAGCTCGAGCACCTTGATGTCCGGATCGCTTTGCGCTTCACGCAAGACCTCCTTCAAGACCACGGCGCCTTCCGGATCGTCGGAGGCGCTTCCACCGGCGAGAACCAGCTGGCAATCGAAATAGCGCTTCACGATGCGATAGGCGCGGATGACGCCGACGGGATCTTTCAAGCGGTCGAAGCGGGAGATTTGCGTGAGGATGACGCGATGCGGATCGATCTGATAGCGAGAGAGAACATCGGCGGTAAACTCCTGGTCGAGGGGGCGGTTTTTCTCGGAGAGAGGGTCAATCGCCGGATAAAAAAGATATTGGGGAATGGCGAGCTGCCGCGAGAATTCCGGCGAAGAAAACATCGCGCCGTCATAGCGGGAAACGAATTTTTCCAGAAAATCCCAGACGGTGCGGTTGGGATGGGAAAGATCGATATGGCACCGCCAGACCCAGTGATTCGCGCCTGAAGGGCGGGCATCAATCAGACCGCAGGGTTGCGGATCGTGGATGACGACGAATTCAGAGTCGAGGGGAAGAGTGGCGCAGTTGCGTTTGTTATAGGCTAGGAAGATTTCGAAATCCCTGGGGCTGGCGTGATAAGGCGCGCCGTGGAGAGCATTGTGGAAGGACTTGGTGACGTCGAAGAAGTCCTGGCCGCCGGTCATGACGTCCCATTTGATATTGAGATCCAGTTCTTCCGCGAGCGGGACCAAGCGAGTGAGGATTTCCGCGACGCCGCCGCCAACGGCCGTGGAGTTGATCATTTCGATGCCCCGGCCCCGCAAAGGCTTGGCGAGCGCGCGAAGCTCCTCGATCTCGCCCGCCCCGAGCAACTCGGCGTAGTCGTCCAGCGGAATGCGGGTCAAGGTGAGGATTTCGCTCATGCTTTTCTCTGTTCGCGGTCGAGCAGGCGGAGCAGCTTGGAGCGCGAGCTATCGAGAGTGTTCGTGTAGATGTCGATGTGATTGACGCTGTCGGCCAGCGATGGGAGACCTAGGCCATCGGCGAGCCAATGCGAAAAATCATTGGTCCGCAGCTGCAGGCGGAGCCGTGAAGAGATGAAATGAAAATAGAAAGCGGCGTGGCTGAGGTGCGCGATGCCGTCGCGGAATTCCTCCAATGTTTGCGCACTGCGGCCCAGCGGCACGGTCACTTCCGTGCTCTCGCAAAAGTAGAAGCGCTCGAGCGCGGATTGAGCGGCAAAGTGCGGGTAGGCAGTGCCATAGTCGCCGACGACGCGGCACAGGTCGCGGCGCAGGGCGGCGATGGAAACGTAGTCGCGAATATCCAGCGCGGCGAGCTGCTCGGCGAGATCGTTGCGATTGGCATCGGCGAGCACCCACTGGGCAAAGTCGTTCGAAAAACCCTCGGTGAGAAAGTGGTGGCTGCCGAGAGTTTGAAAGGTGTGATGAAAGATGGAGGCATCACTGCAGTTTTCAAGGCCGGTGAGCAATTCGGCGATCGTTCCGGCAGAGAGGTTGCCGATGCGCGTGAGATAGGAGACGGTGAAGAATTCGAAAGGCGTCTCGGCGGCATTCATGGCAACTGAGCCGCCTCCACGCGTTCCGGCAACTCAATGCGTATTTCCGTGAGATCGGAGAGCAGGTGCGCAGCCCAGCGATAGACGTTGTGCTCGCGCACCTTGTGGCGCATGCGTTGCATGCGAGCGGCTTGCTCGTCCTCGGGTAATTCCAACGCGCGATGAATGGCGTCGGCGAGCTGCGAAACGTCGTACGGATTGACGAGCAAGGCGTCAGTAAGCTCATTCGCGGCGCCGGCGAACGTGCTCAGAATGAGCACCCCGCGTTCGTCTTCGCGGGAGGTCACAAATTCCTTAGCGACGAGATTCATGCCGTCGTGGAGCGAAGTGACCATGCACACAGAAGCCGCGTGGTAGAAACGCGCGATCTCCTCATGCGAATGGTGTTTCTTGAGAAAGACGATGGGTTTCCACTTCGGCGTCTGGAAGGGAGTGTTGATGCGCTCGGCTTCCGCGCTGACCTCGTCAAGAAAACTCTTATAGCGCTCGATATCCGTGCGGCTGGGAGCGCCGATCTGCACGAAAGAGAAGCGCCCCTGATAGGCGGGGTCTAGTTCCAGGAAACGCTCAATGGCGCGGAAGCGCTCGAGGATTCCCTTGGTGTAGTCGACGCGATCGACGCCGACTCCGAGGAGCGAAGCCTCGATGCCCAGTTCGGCGCAGAGCGCCGCGCGGAGCTGCCCGGCGCTGGGCGATTCATCGGCCGCGCGCGAATTTTCCGGGAAGGCCACGCTGATCGGGTAGGGGCGCACGCGGGTCACGTGGCCTTGGCGGTTGACGGCAAAGCGATCCCATTCAGTGAGTGCTTCGAGCGCGCGATCCACCGTCTCCAGAAAATTATTGCAATGAGTTTGAATGTGGAA
>Ga0307478_10001844_pt1 | contig 17638 bp, 20 predicted proteins | sample atmos_gasesECM4C_2_FD_203713 | JGI IMG/M metagenome (GOLD analysis project Ga0307478, IMG submission 203713) | Hardwood forest soil microbial communities from Morgan-Monroe State Forest, Indiana, United States - atmos_gasesECM4C_05 | ecosystem: Environmental > Terrestrial > Soil > Temperate... | reverse complement strand
AAATCGCCCAGCTGTGATCGTCCGTCGCACAGTCGCACGGCGCTCCGTTGGCCGAGCACACTCCGTGTCCATACTGCGTAATTTTCACCGCGGTCCAATCGTAATCGCGGAGCGCGGAAATCAGTCCCGCGACCACGCTGGTCTTCCCCACGCTGCGCGAATGCCCGCCAATCACCACGATCGCCACATCTACCTCTTTTTCTCTTTTTTCCCTTGCCCCAGCCGCGCCAGCGCCGCCAATTGCTTCAGATACTCCCGCACCGGCTGCGCCGGAGTTCCCCAGAAAGCCACGCCTTTGCCGCGCAAAACTTTATTCGGCAGCACGCCACCTTGGCCGCCCAACATCACTCCTTCTTCGATGCGGGCATGTTCGCCAATGCCAACCTGGCCTCCCAGCACCACGCCATTCTCGATGACGATACTTCCAGAAAGCCCGGTCTGTGCCGCAATCACCACATTTTCGCCAATGCGGCAATTGTGGCCGACGTGCACCAGGTTATCGACCTTCGTTCCGCGACCGATGCGGGTTTCGTCCAATGCCCCGCGATCAATCGTTGTGTTCGCGCCAATCTCTACGTCGTCTTCGATCACCAACCGGCCAACCTGCGGAAATTTTTCGTAGCGCCCGCTCTTCGGGTCGCGCACATATCCGAAACCGTCGCTTCCGAGAACCGCGCCCGCGTGGACAATTACACGATCGCCTAAACTCGTCCCCGGATAAATCGTTACTCGCGGATAGATTTCGCACTCGCTCCCAACCTTCACTCCGCGCCCAATCGCGCAACCAGCGCCGGTCCGCGTGTTCTCGCCGATCTCCGCACCTTCCCCAATTGTCGCATGTTCCTCCACCGATACGCCCTCAGCAAGATGGGCCGTCGCATGGACGACCGCGGTCGCGTGCACCCCGGAGTTGCGGCCAGCACGATTCACCTCCTGCAGAAAGCGCGCTGCCCGCGCGAACGTTAACTTCGGATGGCGGCAAATCAGCAAAGGTTTGCCGCTCGAACTCACCGCCGTCGCGCTTGCAGAAGATGATGTCGCCGCGAATTCTCCCGCGATTACCGCCCCCGCGCCTGACTGCAACGTCTGCGAAAGATTTTTCTCGTCCTCGACAAACACCAGATCGTCCGGCGTAGCGGATCGGATGCTCGCTACTCCCTTCACCTCAACGTCTCCATCGCCCTGCAAGCGAGCTTCGACGGCCTCGGCGATCTGCCGCACTGTGAACGACTTTGAGGACGCGCCCTTCATCGCTCACACTCTATCTCAGACCGCGGATGTGACGAAAGTGGTGGGACGACCGCACCGCTGCCTTCCGGTGCGCGCCAGTCTAAAATCATTCAATGCAAAGAAAAATCTTCTGGACGGTTTTCACCGTACTCGGACTGCTCGCTGATTTTCTGCTTCCGATATGGTGGGGACTCGCCGCTACCCTTCCGGCGCTCTTCATCGCGTGGTGGGTCGCGTACCGCAGCGACTGGTTCTAGGCCCAGCTTTAGGCCTTTGTCGTAGTCTCGCTCGTCATGGTAAAACTACCGCCTCCACCTGTGCAGCCGGTGCCCCCGCTCACCGTCCAAGTGCCCGTCACCGAGCCATTCGAAAGTGTCGTCCCGGTTAACGTTCCGTTCACTCCGTCGGGGCTCGATAGCGTAAGCGTGTTGCCGTTGCCTGCCACCGTTAGCGTCATGCTGCCGGTCACTTGGTCGGTGGCCATGTTTTCCGTCAAGCCCATGTTTCCGCTCACTGCTCCGCCATCCAGGGGGAAACAGTTTCCCTGATTAATAAATTCGAAGCGCGAGAAGCTGAGCGTCCCGCTGCTATCCACCGTGAACTGCGTAATGAAGCTGAACCCGGAGGCCGACCCCTCACCTCCGCTCAAACTCGCCGACCACACTCCACCGGTCACGCTCTGCGCCGTAGGCCTGCTGCTGCCGCAACCATTCAGCATGATCGCCACCAGCAACAGAATTGCCACTTCCTTCATGAATGTTCCTTCAGACTGGGATCGGATCAATGTCGAACGCCAGACGCCAATCGAGATTATAGATGCGGATTACAGATTCAGACCAGGTTCAAGAGTATAGAGATGCGCCCCGCGGGGTCAATGGATGCACTCCAGGCCGGATACACTCCGCGCCATGATCAAAAGATGCGTTGCAATGTTCAACCGCCCTTGCGCAGACTCTTCCCTTTAAGCCAGAATGACAGGTCCGGAGAAACCACTTCATGTATCTGCAGCCAGTCCTAAAGTGCAAGAATCCTGATTGTCCTCTTCCCACGGCGACGCGCATTCGCCTGCCTTACCCCAACCCGCCACGTTCTGGAGAAAATCCTCCCAGCTGGCCCCCGGACGGATGGGAATTCCGTCTCATCTGCCGCGAATGCGACCACTGGTACGTCTACGAAAAAAACGATGTTCAATGGGCGCCCTACACCCGCCCGCTGGCGGAAGAGACCCGCGTTGATTTCTTGTGCGCCGAACTGGAATGCGCTGAACCCGGCTGCGGCTCACGCACCCGATGGCACGTCCTCGACAACAGCCAAATGTCGGAAACCGAATTGCTCGAATTCGTCCTCCGTGCCGACCCTGTCGCAGTCTGCGAAAACGGCCATTCGTTTTCTATCTCAGGAACCGCATCCAGCTCCACGTGCAAAGTGGATTCCGTCTAAAGTGATTCCGTCTAACGGCGTTGTCATCCTGAGCGGAATATCAGCTTCGCGAACGCGAAGCTGATACGAAGTCGAAGGATCCCTGCATCAGTGAGAGCTGAACGGAAGTTTCAAGGCATTCTCCCGGCCAGCCCACCGGAATCCGTTTAAGAGACTTGCTTGCGGGACCGGCGAGGACGACGGTCCACTCCATCGAGATTCTCCTGAACGGTATAGAATCGCCGCGTCTGTAAGCCGCCATCCCTCGGCAATATGCGCGGGCCTCGGCGGAAGTTGGCAACTCGGAAGGCATGAGCCGCGCCGATAGATATATTCGCAACGCCTCGCGCACCAGTTCCGAGCGCGTGCGATGCTCAGCCTTCATTGCCCGCTCAATCTTCGCCATCGCAGGCGGGAGCGAAACCGTAAATGTCGAGCGCTCTCTCATGGTTGTTACTTAGTAATACTTAGTATCCGAGGCCAAGTGGATGAGCCGCGTTCTCCGCTGTCTACAGACCCTCGAGATCGTGCCACACGCTGCGGTCTAACCTGTTCACGCTCGGATCATCCCGGCGATAACGTACGGGCGACCGGCTGGCCAATGCGAAACATCTCGTTAATGTCGGCCACTGCGCCGGCAAACCAGGACGGCAAACCGGACTCTCCCGTGTAATATCCGTCCCCAAGTGAGAACCGATACTCAATGAGCATTTGCTCACTACCCCCTAGGATACGAACCGAGGTAATTTCTCCTTGCGTGCTAGGCCACCGCCAATAAAACAGCAGGGATAGGCGATCATTTAGCTCACTGAACATGTTTCGTTGGCCACGTCAAATCTTCATCGCGCCTAAGCTCCCCGCTTGGTTTTCAACTCCGCCAGCAACTGCTCTATGCGATCCTCTTTTTCGAGAGCCGCCAGACGATCTTCCATGTTATCGCTGGCAATCTCCGACTTGGCCTCGCTCAACGCTTCGGAGTGCGCGACCTTGCGCTTCATGCGGTCGAAAGCCGCGGCCTTCGATCCGTCGCCCATGGCTAAGCGCGCGTCGCTGGCCTTGCCCACGGCGCGGGCGCGGCGATGCTGCGCGATCAGCAGATCGGCCCTGGCTTGCGCCTCGGTCAACTTTTGCTCCAATTGCCGCAGCGCCGATTTCAAGTTCTCAACCTGCGCCTTCTGATCGGCGACCTGCTGCGCAAAGCTCTCGCTCATCTCGCGATAACTCTCCACGCGCTGCAGCGATGCCCGCGCCAGGTCGTCCTGCTTTTTGTCGACCGAAAGTTCGGCCTTGCGCATCCACTCGGCCACTTTGTCTTCGTTCTCTTTTTTCTTCTTCTCCAGCAGGTGCTGGTCGGCGATAGCAATCGCCACCTGTGTCTTCACCTGTAGCAGCTGATTCTGCATATCGAGAATCACCTGCTTGATCATCTTCTCCGGCTCTTCGGCCTTATCGATCAGGTCGTTGAGATTCGCCCTTACCAACGTGGAAACGCGCTCTAGTAATGCCATGGTGGACTCCTTTTTTTTACAAAGTATTGTCATTCTGAGCGGAGTGGATGATTCTCGAAGAGAACCATCCGCGGAGTCGACGATCCCTTTCCTCTCGACGCCGCCATCAACTCCGCAAGGCATTCTCACCGCTATCCCCGCACCGTCGCATCTCTCTATTCCTGCAATTGCCTTCTTTCTTCATGCTTCTGATGGACCGCTGCGCACTGCGGGCAACGTTCTCCCACGCGCCGGAGCGACGCGCCGAGCACCATCCCAATCGCAACTCCAATGCCGAGCCAAATCGCCACGTGCCCGGCCATCACTCCAAGCACCGTGCCCAAGGCCGCACCCAGTGCAATTCCTAAACCCACTCCTCTCGATTTTTTATTCATAAGCTCTACTCCAATTCATGCACCGCGCTTGCTGTCTAGCTTTGCCGCCTCGCTGCGCTCGGCGGGACGGGCGAAGGCGCCCGTCCCCACACGGGCCAAAGAGAACTACTTCCCCGCCTCCACCGCTGGCGGCTTCGGCGTGTGGTCGCCAATCTGCCGCACCTTGCCCAGCAACTCCGAGAGCGGCATGCCCGAGAGCGTTTCAAACAGCGCCGGCACCTGCGCCGCCATCTTGGCGATGTCACCGGTAATCTTGTTCATCCCGGAAGCATCGCCGTTGCCGGTTGAAACAATGGTGATCTTGTCGACGTTCGCCAGCGGACTGGCTAGTGCTCGCACCACTTCCGGCATTGCGGTGAATAACCGGTCGATCACCGCCGCCTGGTTGTATTCCTGATAAGCCTCGGCCTTCACGTTCATGGCCTTGGCTTCCGATTCGCCCTTCTTGAAGATGATCTCCGCTTCAGCCTCGCCCTGCGCTCGTATCGACGACGCATGACCTTCGGCTTCCGCGATCAGGCGCTGCTTCTCGGCCGCAGCCAGCGTCTCAATCCGCTGGCGCTCGATTTCCGCGCCCTTCAATACAGTCGCGATCAGCTCTTTCTCGCGGCGGTTGATTTCCGCCTCCTGCACTTTCACCTGCTGCTCTTTCTCGATCTGCTGCACTTTCACCTGCTCGGCGATCACCTGCTGCTGCATGATGTTGGTCTGGATGTCGTACGCTTTGTCGGCCTGCGCCTGCTGGCGTTTCGTGACCTCGAGAAATTGCGCCTTCTTCACTTCCAGATCACGTTGCGACTCGGCCTGCTTAGCCAGAGATAACGTCTCCGCCAGCACGCGCTCCTGATCAGCCTGCGCCTTGGCCACGGCGGCTTCCCGCTGTGCCAGCGCCCGCTTGATCGCGGTATCGCGGTCGGCTTCGGCGGTCGCAACATCGGCGTCGCGCTTGATGCGCGCCACATCCGGTTTGCCCATGTTGGTGATGTATTCGTTCTTGTCGCGAACTTCCTTGATGGTGAACGAAATCACTTCCAGCCCCATCTTGTTCATGTCCTCAGCGCACGTGGACCGCATGCGGTCGGAAACCATCTCCGGCTGCTTGACGATCTCTTCCACCGTGAGTTGCCCAATGATTCCGCGAAGATGCCCTTCCATCACCAGCCGAATCAGCCCTTCACGCTCCTGATCGGTTTTGGTCAAAAATTGTTCCGCAGCCGTGAGCACGGACTCACGATCGGACTTCACCTTGATCTGCGCGACGGCCTCCACCGTCACCGCAACACCTTGCTTGGTGTAGAGATCCTGCTGCGGCGCCACGTCAAACGACATCAGTTCCAGCGATAGATCACGACAGATCTGCACCATGGGAAGCACCAGCGTGCCGTGTCCCTGCACCACGCGCGTCCCGCCCAGGCCGTACACGATGAGTGCTTCGTGCGGCCCCGCCTTGCGATATAGCCTGGCCATTCCGCTCATCAGGAACAGAAGAACCATCACTCCCAACCCGGCAAAAATCCAAATCTCCACCATGCGTGACATTTCCGGCATAACCCCTCCTGTTGCGAATCCTTCTTCACGAACTTTTTTCAACCCGTGGCTTCGGAGCTATGTTTCCCCCGACATCTCGCTCCACAAGCGCACATAAGCAATCCCTTTTTCATAGCGTGTAATCACAACTTCGGCTCCCTTCGCAACCGCGTTGCCGTCGTCGCTGCGCGCCCCGCAAACCCGCCGAGTTCCCATCTGCGTGTAAACGATTTCGCCAGTTCCCCCCGCGCGGACGGAACTCGAAATGCGGCCCAGCACGCCCACCATTTCGTAGTCAGCTGGATCCATGTTCTCTTCGCCCGACATCAACACCCTGCTCAGGAAGAGGAACACGATGCCTCCTCCCACGAGCCCGCTCGCGATCGACGCCAGCAATCCAAAACCAACCCACACGCCCGAGTAGCGCGTGAGCAAAAATCCCGTGCCGCCAAACCAGGCCAGGAACGCCGTCAGCGTCACGAAGTTGAACGGCGAGACTCCCGCGTCGTGCACGTGTGGATGATTCGGCGCTGCGCTAGCTCCAGCTGCAGCGTTCCCCGAGGCAACGGAGGACTGTGCAGATGGAACTCCTGTCCCATGCGTTGCGCCAACATGGCCGCCTCCTATGTGCCCGTTGTGCCCGTGGAAATGCGGAAGATGCAGCCGTCCGGTGCGCGCCCCTCCGAATACAAACGAAAAGAAACTAAGGCAGAAGCCGACCGCAAAACAGATCAGATAAAAATCCGCCCACGTCATTGCATGGGTCATCGGGTTCGCCTCCCTTCCGTGTTGCCTTCGCGAGTTCGATTCTCGCCGCGAAGATTTTCGCGATGCCCTTCACGTCGCCGTGCGCCGTTCGCCATTAACTCCGGCCGCAACGCCTCAAGCAACCGCTCGGCCAAGCCTGGCGTGTCGAGAATCGCGCCAAGCAGCAGCAAACAACGGCGCGTGTCTTTTTCCCGGGCAGCCTTGATCAGCACGTCACTCACTTCTGGATCGCTCACAAAGCGCTCCGAGCCCTGCAACAACCAGACATCGAGCTGACCCTCTGTTGTCCGCAGATCCGAAGTCAATTCCGTGTGATAGCCCTCCGGATCATCCACCAGAAATCCCGGATGCACCTTGAAGAACTTCGCCAGCAGAGAGCGCGACGACTGCGTCATGTGCGGCCGCGCGCCGCTTTCGATCTGTGATAAGTACGACTGGCTGATGCTCTTGCGCAGTTCCTGGCGCACCGCCTTCACGATTTCCTGCTGCGTCATGGGACGGCCCAAACCGCGCAGCGAGCCTTCGACCTCCCGCAGGTAACGGAATTTTTCGCCCAGTGTCATATTTCAAATCGTGATAGTTATATTGCATATTGCAATGTATGTCAAGAAGTTGATTTGTCATGTTTCCAGCGGTTTAGCAACCATCCTTGACGCTCTTTAGCAAATGCTCAGGACTGATGATCGAAATCGTTTCGTGTATACTCTGCGAAAAGTAACCGCACGGCCTGAGCCCTTAATCAGCAGGTGGTGTCAGAACAGCGCAAATCCGCAAAGGCCTTGAGATGTTCGCTATTAGAGTTTCTTGCATGGAGATGCTCGGATGAATGCAGCAGCAACCGCCGGAAGTCTCGTTGTTCCACTCGCGACTCCGGCCCATACCGAGATTGAGCTGTCCGTGGTGATGCCGTGCCTCAACGAGGCGGAAACGCTGGGACCTTGTATCGAAAAAATCCAATCTGCATTTGTTGCAGCGAACATCGCTGGAGAAATTATCGTCGCCGATAACAGCAGCACTGACGGCTCGCGGTCGATCGCAGAAAACGCAGGCGCACGATTGGTGACCGTCGCGCGAAAGGGCTACGGCAGCGCATTGATGGGCGGAATCGCTGCGGCGCGAGGCAAATACATCGTGATGGGAGACGCCGATGGCAGCTATGAGTTTGGCGACATCCCGCTCTTTTTGGAACAGCTTCGAGCCGGCTATGATCTGGTCATGGGCAACCGCTTCCGGGGCGGCATTCAACCGGGTGCGATGCCTCCGCTTCACCGTTATTTGGGCAACCCGGTGCTCACGAAGATCGGGAAACTTTTCTTCAAGAGCCCTTGCGGCGACTTCCATTGCGGGATTCGCGGTTTTACTAAGGCTGCTTACACGCGAATGGGATTGCGAACCACCGGCATGGAATTTGCCAGCGAGATGGTCGTCAAGGCAACCCTGTTCCGCATGCCCATCGCCGAGGTCGCGACTCCTCTCCTGCCGGACGGCCGCAGCCGCGCACCGCACCTTCGCACATGGCGCGACGGTTGGCGACATCTTCGTTTTCTTCTGCTTTACAGTCCGCGCTGGTTATTTTTATATCCCGGCCTTGCGCTCATGTTCATCGGCTTGCTGGTTGGTGTGTGGCTGCTTCCCTCGCCACGAAGAGTCGGCGGCGCGGTTCTGGACGTCCACACTCTGCTGTACGCGGCCATCGCCGTGCTCCTGGGATTCCAGGCCATCGCGTTCGCTGTATTCACTAAGATCTTCGCCGTCCTCGAGGGCCTGCATCCGCCTGACCCCGCGCTAGACAAGCTATTCCGTTACATAACGCTTGAATGGGGGCTTGTGCTGGGCAGCTTCCTTTCAGTGCTCGGTTTCGCGATCTCGACCTACGCCGTGCATATCTGGAGCGTCCGAGGTTTCGGACCACTCGATATCTCGCATACGCTGCGTCTCGTTATTCCAGCGGCTCTTTGCCTCACCTTGGGCGTTCAGACTGTCTTCTCAAGTTTCTTTCTCAGCATCCTGGGGCTTCGGCATCGATGAGTGGCACGGAATTCGATCTTCACGCCGATACCTACGATGCGGACTTGAACCAGGCGCTCTCTCTGAGCGGGGAAGACAAAGACTATTTCGCGAACCGCCGGGTTCAATGGGCCGCGCAATGTCTTCACGAATTGCACGAGAGCCCGTCCCGAATTTTGGACTATGGCTGCGGAATCGGAGACACCTCCCAACTGCTGCAATCGGCTTTTACGGCGCAAAGCGTTGTCGGAGTCGACATCTCGCTGCGCTCGATCGATTTAGCCTCGAAGCGGAATGGAACCGCAACCTGCCAGTTCATGAGTTTTGCGGACTATCATCAGATGGAATCCATCGATCTCGCCTATTGCAACGGGGTGTTCCATCACATTCCAGTGTCGATGAGAGGTTCTGCCGTTGAATACATCTTTTGCCGGCTTCGTCCAGGAGGACTGTTCTCCTTCTGGGAGAATAATCCTTGGAATCCTGGAACGCGATACATCATGTCGCAATGCATCTTCGATCACGATGCCGTAATGATTCCGCCGCCGCAGGCAAAATCACTTTTACAGGAGTGTGGATTTGAGATTGTCCGGACGGACTACTGCTTCTTCTTTCCGCGATTTCTGAAAGCGCTGCGATTTCTCGAAGGCAGTCTGGCGAGCTTCCCTGTTGGCGCCCAGTATCAGGTTTTATGCCGCAGGCCATTACGCTGAACTACTTCGCCAGGAAATACGCGTAGTAATTGGTATTCGCAATTTTTTCCCAGCCTGGATCAACCCCGTTTGGCGGTGACCATACAACGACCACTCTCGCACCGGCGCGGTGCAAACATTCGTAGGCCACCTTTCTTCGCTCCCACGGTTCGCTCCAGAACTGCACCTGATTCGGCTCCGGAGAGAAAATCTCCGCAACAATCTTGAAGCGGTCGAGGCGCGCCCAGTAGTCGACCGTTCCGTCGCCAATGACTGCCACGGGGTCGCCCGCGCGCAATCCCATACTTTGTAATCCTTCTGCCGCTCTCATCTCGTCCTTCTGCGTTGGATATCCATAAACGGTGTTGGTCACATACGCAATCTCCGCGAAATTCGCCACCACCGAAAACAAAATGGTCCCTGTCACGGCGATCGCCACGTATTTTGTCAGCGGCGCCGCCTCTGCATTTCTTGGCAAGCGAATCCCGGCCAGCAGAGCCACGCACAACAGCGCCACAAAACCACCCACATATCGAGGCCGCACGAGCACCAGCGAGTAGAGACCCATGCTCAGTGTAGCCGCCGCGATCAGCGGCCAGTTTGAGACCATCGCTCTCCGCGTCGGCGCACCACCCCAGAGAACAAAAATTCCGATCCCCGCAAACAATCCCAATTGATCGATGAACATCTTGGCGTAATTGCGCGCGCTCTGCACCAGTACTCGAATTTGGGCCCGCAGCCGGAATGTCCCATGCGCTCCTTCGTTCCAATAGGAAGGATCGAACCAGGGCGGGTAGGTTCCGCCGACTGGCTCCGCAAACTCAAAGACAGCAGGATGGTCGAGAAGTTGTCTCGTCGTGTGCTTAGGAACTCCGCCCTCCGGCGGATCGCCCTGCCAATGTTTCTGCGGGACATTTGGATTCACCATGCTCGCGTAAGCCAGCTTCCCGCTGTCGCCAAACGTAAGCCGACCTTTTTGCTTCGAAAGAGCAGCGATAAACGGCAGGCTCACCACCAGAAACGTCAGCCCGGCCAACATCACCCCCAATACTCGGCGCTTCGAAAATTTGCCCGAGAACAACAAGATGACGAGCAGGCTGAAACTCACAAGAAACATCGCCGCCTTCGTCAGATACGCTGCTCCGCACAGTATTCCGAACATTGCAAATCTCGGGTAAGACTCGTGATAGCGCAAATCGACAAGATACCCGCCGATCAGGAACACAAAAGGAGCAACGAGTAGGTCCGGAGTAACATCGGCAACATCGATCAGAACCAGGGAAGCCCAGAGAAAAATTCCGTATCCCAACCAGCTAATAACCCAGTCGGGCAACGGAAGTGCGTCGCCCCCCTTGTTTGCCGCTTCTTCTCTGAACGCTCGAAGTATCGAATGAAGGAGAAAACGAAAGCAGAACAGTGCTACGAAGTAAATGATCAGGTTTGCCGCTTGGACGGTAATGAACTCACACCAAATCGTCGGCTTCACAATATGGAGCGCCAGGCCCACCCACCAGCAGTACATGGGGCTCCAGTAGCCGCTAATCGCCTTCGCCCAATCGCCGCGGAAAAACGCGTCTCCCACATCGAGGTAGGACGTTCCGTCCTGATTCATCGCATAGCGGCTGATCCAGGCCTGAGCGGTGCCTAGCAGAATGCAGAGAATGAGCGCCGAACGCTCACTGGGTCGCTTATCGTTCATGCCTTCTGACAACTTCGACCATGCATAATAATCAAGAGACTGCCGTCGAGCGTTTGGGAAAGTGTCGCCTTCTTAGGATGGTTGCAGAGCATAGTAGCAGAAGGTTGTGGCTTGGCGCTCGGTCGTCCGAGGCGTCGCGCGTGCCTCCGTGAGGAGAGCGGACTACGCCGAAGCAGATAGAATGATTCTCTTCGCAAAGTCTAGGGAGCAATATCGGATTGACGCCAGCAATCGACAAAGCAATTGGTGCGACTTCACGTTTTTTTGATCCCGCGGACGCGCAGGGCACAAATGAGTTCGCATCGACAGAATCTCGATGCATCAAGATCAAGTGGCTCTTTCGTTCCGTGGCAGCGATCTTGGCAATCGTTGAGATCACGCTCGCCCGCAACACTTTCGGACCAGATCCCAGGTCGTACATGGAACTGGCCCGCGCCATCCTGCGCCATGACTGGTCAATGGTGCCGAATGCCTATTGGAGCGCGCTTTATCCGTGGTTGTTGGCGGCGGTTCTCGGAGTTGTCAAACCATCGCTTCGCTGGGAATTTCCCGTTGCGCATGCCTTCTCTTTTCCAATGTATTTGGCTTGTATGGCAGCCTTCGAATTTTTCTGGGTATCTCTACTCCGGCACAGGCGGATAAGCAGTCCGGTGCTCGATCCTGACAGCACACGAATCCCAGCATCTCAGATGTGGATTTTAGGTTACTCGCTCTTTGTCTGGACCACGGTGGGCGAGTTGGTGCTGCTGGTTAACCCAGATTTGCTGGTGATGGCAAGCGTTCTGCTGGCGGCAGGGCTCTTGCTGCGTATGGAAACGGACAGAAACTCCTCGCGCGCTCTGTACGTGTGGTTTGGAATTTGCCTGGGACTTGGATATCTGGCGAAGGCGATTCTCTTTCCTATGGCATTCGTTTACCTAACGATGATGGTCCTTGTTTCCCGTCGAGCTCTGCGAGAGCGGCGAAAGTACATGGCACTCGCCTTGCTGATTTTCATCGCGATTGCAGCGCCGGAAGTCGCTCTTCTCTCACATTCCAAAGGTCGCTTTACCTACTCGGACACGGGCAAACTCAGCGTTGCATGGCTCAACTACAATCTTCCGATTCGAAATTGGCAGGGCCTTCCCCCAGGTACGGGCACGCCCGCGCATCCTACGCGACAACTCTTCGATCATCCTGCCGTCTACGAATTCAACGGCCCTCTGCGGTCGAGTTATCCCCCCTGGTATGACCCTTCTTACTGGAACGAAGGACTGTCTCCGAAATTTTCGCTGGAGACCTTCGTCAAACATTTTTTTCACGATGTAGTTGTTCTCTGCTCGACACTGGCACATCCCGCCGCCTGGATCGTAGGTATTTTCTTGATCCTCGTTGCGTCCAAGCCCGGAACGACGTTCAGAGGCATCGCTGGTTATGGTTATTTAATCGTGATCGGTGTAGTTGCCCTAGCGATGTACTGCCTGACGCTAATCCAGGACCGATACTTGCCTCCATGGGAGTTCCCGATCTGGGGGGCGGTCCTAGCCGGAGTACGACTAAGACCGCGTGTCGAACCCTTAACTCGCGGCATCATTGCGCTGGTATCATTCGCAATGATTGCCGCCATGGTCCACCTGGTGTACGGAGAGTCTATTCAAGCTTTTCCCAGCGACGCCACGCCTGAATATGTGACCGCCGAGGGATTGCAGAGAATGGGCCTGCAGCCGGAAGAAAAAGTAGGAGCGATCGGCTACGATAACGACGCCTATTGGGCCTATCTGGCGCGGTTCGATATCGTCGCCGAAATCAATACGAACGAAACCTGCCTGTTTTGGAGCGAACCTGCAGCGATTCAAGCTGAGATTCTGGAAAAGTTCGCTCAAGCCGGCGCGAAGGTGGTGGTAGCCAATACCGGCGGCGGGGTCAAAACCACTTCCCGCCCAGTACCGATAGACTTGGCCGGATGTGCTCGCCCAAGTGCGGGCTGGCGCAAGATCGACAGCAGCCCCAACTATGCGTTCTTTCTGAAGTGATCGGCGCACGGCGGCGGCGAGCTTAGATCGGTCTACAGCCCAGCTTCAATGCGAGACCGCGGATCGAGATAGTCGCGTAAAGCGTCTCCAATGAAATTGAACGAGAGCACAGCCAGCATCACAGCGAGCGCCGGAAAGAGCACGAGATGAGGCGCGTCGAACAGGTGGGCGCGGCCGTCGTTGAGCATGGCTCCCCAACTTGCGGTGGGCGGGGGTACGCCGAGTCCGAGAAAGCTCATGGTGGCTTCGGCGAGGATGGCTCCGGCCATGCCGATGGCTGCCTGCACAATCACAGGCTGAATGATGTTCGGCAAAATGTGGCGGACGATGATCCGCAGGTCACTCGCGCCTAGAGCGCGGGCGGCTTCGACGAATTCACGCTCTCGTGCCGCGAGAACTTGTCCGCGAACCAGCCGTGCGTATCCGACCCATCCTCCGAGTGAAAGCGCTAGCACCAGATTGAAGATGCCGGGCCCGCGAAAAGCGACGAAAGCAATGGCGAGAAGAATGCCAGGGAACGAGAGGAACGCGTTCATCAGGACGACGTTGACGAAACGGTCGATCCCTCCGCCGTAGTAGCCGGCGATGGAACCGATAATGAGACCGAGCGCAAGCGAAGCGGCGACCACGCAGCTTCCAACCAGCATCGAGATGCGCGCGCCATAGATGATGCGCGAGAGAATGTCCCGTCCGAGTTCGTCGGCGCCGAACCAGTGCGCGTGCGATGGAGTATCGAGCCGCGCGGGCAGATCGATGGCGGCAGGATCTTGCGGCGCGATCCAGGGCGCGAACAAGGCGAAAATTACAAAGATGACGACCAGCACGACGCCCGTGGCAGCCAGCGGATTATGGCGTGCGGTTGCGGCAATCGAGCGGCGAAACGAGATGGCGACGGTCGACATGAAGGGATATTGAACTGCGGCGACGGCCTTGAGATCGCTACCGAATTGTGTTTTCATAAAGAGTGCCGAAACCGCATCGCCGGTTCGCAGGCGCGCCACAAACCTCCACCTTTAGCCTACATTCCTAAGGAGGAAAAATCATGAGTAAAGTCTCGTACATTCCAAAAGATTACAACTCCATCACACCTTACCTGATCATTAAGGGCGCTAACCAAGCCATTGAGTATTACAAGAAAATTTTCGGCGCCACCGAAGTGTTTCGCATGAATGGCCCGGATGGCAAGGTCGGTCACGCTGAGTTGAAAATCGGCAACTCGCTCATCATGCTGGCTGACGAAAACCCGAACATGGGGCAAGGCCACACCAGTGCGGCCACCATTGGGACAAGCCCGGTGAGCCTGTATGTATACCTGCCCGACGTCGATAGCGTGGTTAAGCGCGCTGCGGCCGAGGGCGCAAAAATCCTGAAGCCAGTCGAGGACCAGTTCTACGGAGACCGCTCTGGCTTCATTCAAGATCCGTTCGGACATTTCTGGAGCGTGGCCACGCATGTGGAAGATGTAACGCCCAAAGAAATGGAAGAGCGGATGAAAAAAGTACAGCGGGCGGCATAGTTTGATTGGACAGGAGGCGGGGCGACCCTGCCCCGCCTCTGATATTTTCGTTTGTTTCCCAAATCTACGCACTCTGTGGTTGGTATTGATGACGCTCGTACCACTCCTCGCTCAAATCCTTCCATGAAGGATTCTCTGAAACGACGAGCGCGATTTTCTTGATGCGCAGCCAGCCCTTGATGCGCTTCTCACGTTCGATTGCGTTGTGAACGTCTTCGAAGCGCTCGAAATAAACAAGCCGGTCGAGTTTATACTTCGCGGTGAATTCCGAGCCAGTGCCGGTCTTGTGCTCGCGGACTCTTCGCATGAGATTGTTGGTGACGCCTATGTATAAGGTCTTCGAGCGGTTCGTCATGATATAGACAAAATACATAGGTCCTTCGCGTGATGGCTCCCGGCGGCAGTGGAGCACGCGGGGCTCAGGATGACAAATCTGGGGGACGTAAATCTGTGCTGAATGAACTTTGCTGCGGTGGAAGAACTGCCAGATCTAAATGTCTTGTCATCCTGAGCGCGTTCTTTGCGCGAGGGACCTATGCAGTTGGGCGGTGCCACTGAGGTGAACGGAAGGCATTGCTGCGTTGCTGAAACGCGACATCACGCTGTAGAGTTTGTATCGGGCAGCGGCTTTGGTGGGACGGCGGATGGGATTGAGTTGGTATGACGGCGACCCAACCCTTCGCGAAGGACACGAGGATATAGTTCTAGCCCAGCTGGTTTCGCCTTTATGAAATACCATCATGGTTCCTCCTAACGAGCCGGAGTGTAGGAAGACGTCAAGATTTTGTGGGGGTAATTTCCTCGTGGAGTTACCTCGTGGTTTGTGCAATGCTATTCACTCGATATGTCATTAACTGCGATTGCTGCTGCCAGCGGAATCCTTGCCAACGCGATGAAAGCACTGGATTCACTCAGGGAACAAGCAAAAGGCTCCAAGGATGCAATTCTAAAGGAAGGCATTAGCAAGCTGTACGACAGCTTGTTGGATTTGAAGGCGGCGGTAATCCGGGTCGCGGAGGAAAATTCGGAGCTAAGACGCGTGCTGGCGGAAACGACGGAAAAGCCCAAGCCGGAAATCAAACAAGTAGGCTTGACCAACTATTACTACGTGGGCGATAAGGGGCCATTCTGCCAGCCATGCTATGACCGCACGGAAAAACTGGTGCCCCTAGCTCCGCAGGATCAGTACGCTGGCGGCGTCGGACGGAAATGCGAGGTTTGTAATAAGGTATTCTTTGAAACCCATGAGCACCAGCAGCAGAGCATCAGGCCGTTTGGGGGACACTGGGGCTGATTGTTTTGGCCTCTTGATTTGGCTACTCAGTGTATATCCTTCGCGTTCGCCCATATTCGATTTCCCAACTTGTCAATTTCATCGCCTTCTTCCGGTTCTAGGCAGTACTCATGGGTATCTAGATTCATTCCGATCACGATGTAGTGCTCTGCTCCATATAGCACTCGCTCGCCCATTTTACGTTTCATAGAACTTACCCTCCTAGACGTGGATGATAGCGGCACAATCTGTGCCATATATTAGGTGGAACCACAAGAGTTAACTCTGAACTCTGTACGGCGCGGGCTGGCGGTCAGTTTGAGGTAAACCTTACTGTCGAATCCTCGGGTTCGCCACCGAATACAGCACATCCGTCAAAAAGTTCACTGCGACGTAAGTCAACCCAATCGCCAAGATGCATCCCTGCACTAAGTAGTAATCGCGATTCGAGATGGCTTGAATCGTGAGGCGGCCGATGCCGGGCCAGGAGAAGATGGTCTCGGTCACGATCGCGCCGGCCAGCAGCGCGCCGAATTGCAGGCCCAACACGGTGATGATGGGGATCATGGCGTTGCGCAGGGCGTGGCGATAGACAACGGTGCGCTCGGGCAGGCCTTTGGCGCGAGCAGTGCGGATGTAGTCCTGGCTGAGTTCTTCGAGCATCGAGGTACGGACCATGCGCGTCAGGATGGCGGCAAGCGCGCCACCCATCGTAACAGCGGGCAAGATCAGATTTGCGAACGATCCTGCACCGGAAACTGGGAGCCATCCGAGTTTAATCGCGAATAACAGAATCAGGATCGGGCCCAGCGCAAAGTTAGGGAACGACAGGCCGAAGAGGCTAACGACGCTGAGCAGCCGGTCGTCCCAGCGATTGCGGCGCTGGGCCGAGCGCACCCCTGCGGGGATCGACAAAACAATCGCGACGAATAACGACGCCAGCGTGAGTTGCAGCGTGTAAGGATAGCGCTGCGTGAGCAGGCGCGTCACGCTTTGGTTGTAGCGGAACGATGGGCCGAGGTCGCCGTGTAGCACGCCCTTCCAGTAGTGAATGTATTGCTCGCCGAGCGGGGCGTCGAGGCCGTAGGCGTGACGCGTAGCCGCAATGTCAGCGGGCGGCGCCCCCTCGCCGAGCATTTGTTGAATAGGGTCGCCGGGGACTAGATGGATTAGCAGGAATACCAACGACACAACCAGCCAGATGACTGGAAGGGTATAGAGGACGCGTTGGAGGAGGGCTTTCGACACCGTCGTTAGTCGTTGGTCGTTAGTCGTTTGCCGAGCACTTTAATCTCCCACTTGCTTTGCGGTTTCGGCTTTGCCTTCGACATTCTCCACTTTCTCGATCTTCACTTTCGCGATGCGGTGGGCTTCCATTTCTTCGACCGTATAACGGTGGCCTTCATACTCGAAAGACTCGCCGAGGTGCGGAATCTGTTGCAGGCGAGCGAGCATGAATCCAGCGAGAGTTTCAAATCCCGCGTCGCGGGGCAGAAGCAGGCCGTGCTGAGTTTCGAGGTCGCGGATGTTGACCGAGCCTTCGAGCACCAAGACCGACTCGTTTTCGAGCGCCGGCTCCGGCGTCGCCACGTCGAACTCATCTTCGATGTCGC
>Ga0307478_10001843_pt1 | contig 17639 bp, 11 predicted proteins | sample atmos_gasesECM4C_2_FD_203713 | JGI IMG/M metagenome (GOLD analysis project Ga0307478, IMG submission 203713) | Hardwood forest soil microbial communities from Morgan-Monroe State Forest, Indiana, United States - atmos_gasesECM4C_05 | ecosystem: Environmental > Terrestrial > Soil > Temperate... | reverse complement strand
CAAGGGCCGGCAGTGGACAGTTGCCTTGATGGACGTGCTGGGTCAGAAGGGTGATCCGGACATGCCCAACCAGATGGTCGAGCTGCAATATTCTTCGGGGCGTTATTTCACTCTGGTATACCGGGCCGACGGAGGGCTGCAGTGGGAACGGGGTTACACGTCACTGCCCGAGGCAACGAACGCGTACGGTAATCTATTAGTGGCGGTTATCGATGGCAGCGTCGATCCCTCCCAGCCGGTCTACCGCGAAAACCTTGAGGAGTAACCGCTGCTACCTTCCGGGATCCAGATCTCTCATCACCACGTGAAGCACCTGGCTGACTCTTCGTGCGTCCTGCTCAGAAGCTTTTCCCTTCGATGTGTCCCCTGCTTCGCTTCGATAGCCGAAAGCTATAGCCGGTAACCGAACCCAGCCGGCGCGAATCAGCCCCGCCCGCTCCGCCACTGTAAGGCGAGTCTCGAAGCTCCATTCCGGAAGGTCGGCCGGCGGCGCTCCCGAAGAGACGAGTGCATTCATTCCTTTGTGTTCGAGCGCATCAGTGACGATAGCCTCTAGGATGCCGCAAGATGTTCGTAAGGCTTCGTCGTGATGGCCTCGCTCAAAAGCCTGGCGGCTGTTGTTATAACTCTCTTCGAGGACCGGTCTTAGTTCCTGATTGTGAACGAAATCAAAACGGCGAGGCGCAGGAGCTTCCGCCGACCTTTGACTGAGCGAGGTGGCATCTGCCTGCGACAGCGAAGCGGTAGCCAGTTCGAGTACAGCCAGCAAACGGTTTACGATCTCGTCGGGCCCGACTTCTTGAATGGCCTGTCCTGCTTCGGACCGTATCAGGAAGGCCTGGCTGAAGGAGCGGGCGAGCCAATGAGCCTTGCTGCCGCCGGATAGCTCATTGATGGTGACGCCGATGTCTTGCTGCCAGACACGGGCAGTGGTTACGGCAAACGCGTCGGAGGGGTCGGAGGCCAGGACATTTCGAAGGTCTTGTCCTCGCCGGATTAGGTAGTGGAGGCGGGATTGGTAGGCCTCGATTTGGGCTTGCAACGTCGAATCCATACAAAGAGTCAGCTATCGAAGTAACAAAAATTTGAGGGCGCTACGGTGATTTCCGATCTTGACAGCCAAAATTGAGGGTGATAAAGTCTGTGCCGCCAAGTGGTTCGATGACTGGACCAGTTTAGCAGATTCCTCTAATTTGGCCCATTTTTCGTTCCGTCGAACCCAGGGTGTGCCGACTGCTCCTCCCGGGGCGAACGGGTTTGCGAGTCGCGACAGCACGCCAAGGCAATTTTGGGGGCTGGCGATCAGCCAGTGCGCGGGAAGTAAAAAAATCCACCCACCTTGTTGTGGAGGGCAACCTATGGCTACATCGAGTACCTCCCTGATTCACCCATCTCGAATTATCAATCGTTGGGCCCAGTTAGTCGCTGGCATCATTGCGATGATGGCGATCGCGAATCTGCAGTACGCCTGGACCCTGTTCACCAAACCGATGCAGAGCCACCTGCATGTATCGCTGACGGCGATCCAGGGAATTTTCAGCGCGTTCATTTTGGTCGAGACCTGGCTGGTCCCGTTTGAAGGCTACCTGGTGGATCGAATCGGTCCGCGCCTGATGCTGGGCGTGGGCGCAGTTCTTGTCGGCTTCGGCTGGATCTTTTCCGGACAGGCAGAAAGTCTCGGCAAATTGTACTTCTGGTACTGCGTGGGCGGCGTGGGGGCTGGCGTCGTCTACGGAGGAACCATTGGAAATGCTCTGAAATGGTTTCCTGATCACCGCGGGCTGTGCGTCGGGCTCACAGCCGGGGCTTACGGCATCGGAACGGCGCTCACGGTTTCCCCTATCGACAAAATGATCAAGGCGAGCGGCTATCAGCACACCCTGGTCTTTTGGGGAATCGTCCAAGGGTTTGTAGTGCTGGCAATGGCCCTGTTACTCGCCAAGCCGCCAGAGGGCTGGTTCCCTCCAAATTGGAAGCAGAAGGAAGCCAAGATCAAGGAGAAGGTGCGCAGTTCGGTCAGGGACATGACTCCGTGGCAGATGCTGACTCAGCCTTCTTTCTATGTCATCTACCTGATGATGACGATGCTTTCTTTCGGAGGCTTGGTCGTCACCGCGCAGCTCAATCCGATGGCTGTCTCCTATCATGTCGACAAAGTCGTTGTCGCTTTTGGCATGAGTGCTCTGGTGATGGCGATTACCGTGGATCGCTATCTCAACGGACTCACGCGGCCATTCTGGGGCTGGGTCTCAGACCACATCGGTAGAGAAAACACCATGTTCATCGCCTTTACCTTGGAGGCGATCGCGGTGTTCGCTTTGCTGCAATTGATCAGTCGCCCGGTGTGGTTCATTGCCTTGTCGGGCTTGTGCTTCTTCGCCTGGGGAGAGATCTTCTCTCTGTTCCCGTCCATCACCGGGGACCTGTTTGGCAAGAAGTGGGCGACCACGAACTATGGCATCGTCTATACGGCCAAAGGCGCGGGCGCATTCTTTGCGGGCGTCGGCGCAGCCTGGCTGTACGAAAGAACCGGCTCCTGGACGAAGGTCTTCTGGATCATGATTGCCTGCGATCTTGCGGCGGCGTTTCTGGCATTGTTCTGGTTGAAAGGCGCAGCCAAGCGGACGGTCGAAGAATCGAACGCCGCTCCGGAGGTCGCGAGTGTCTCCGAGCCGATGAAGGCTCGAGGCGTGGCTTAAAGTTAACCCTCCCCCTGCTGACCTGGCTCCCATTCAAATCGAATGGGGGCCTTTTCATTTCGGGGCTATGCGGATTTCAGGGGATTTTTACTCGGGCAAGGGCTGGCCGCGGGTTTCCGCGCCAAATGGAATCAAGCACAATCCCACTGCAAAGGCGATGGCAGTCATGGCAACAGGGGTGCCTAATGAGCCGTAGTGGCGGATACCCGCTCCGACCAGGAAGGTGATGCCGGCCCCTGCGAAGCGCGCCATGGACGTGGCAAAGGCGAAGGCACTGGCACGGCATTCGGTGGGATATTGTTCTGGCAGCCACAACGTATACACCGCAAAATTGGCGCCGCCGAAACCAAGAAAGAACAGACTGGCAAAAAACCACGGAAGCCCGGAAGCTCCCAGATAAAAGATTTTTCCGAAGGTGATGGCGATGAAAACCATCATAAGAGAGAAATAGAAGGCAAGCGCTCCACGCCGGCCCAATCGCTCTGCCAGCCAAGGCATCGCCAGGCACCCGAGGATGGTCGCTAAGGCGACCAGCATGGTGGCCCAGGAGGCTAGCTGGGCGGCGCGAGGTCGACTGCGGCCCGCGGCCTCGGCGAGCGTCGTAACTGCGGCAGGCACATACACGGTTCCTGCCCAGAGGCCGCAAATCGAGGCTAGCATGAAGAGGGAATTGAGAACTGTGCGGCGCCGCCATTTTGGCGAAAAGAGCGCGGCGAGGGGGCGCCAGATTTCCCAATTGCGGATCACATTGCCCTTCTCGCGCCAACGGGAAGGTTCGGAGACGCCGTAACGCACCCAAGCGAGCAAGAGCGCCGGCAGTCCACCCACGGCGAACATGGCTCGCCATCCGAAATGGCTCCCGACGGTGTAGTTGGCAATCGCAGCCAGAAAGATGCCGACGTAGTAGCCGGTGTGCATCAGGCCCGAGCCGATGCGGCGCCGCTGTTCCGGCCATTCCTCCGCCACAAATGTTCCACCCATCGCCCACTCGCCGCCGATTCCAATTCCTGCCAGAAGGCGAAGAATCGCGAGTTGCCAGATGGTTGTCACCAGCGCGCTCAAGAATGTGAACAGGGAATACCAGGCGATGGTGAGCATGAGCGTGCGCACGCGCCCGAACTTGTCGCCAATCGGGCCCCAGAGAAACGCGAGCCCCCATCCGACCAGGAAAAGGGCGAACAAAAGCCCACCGTAAACGCCGATATTGCCTTTGGTCGCGGCTAAGCCGGAACGCGGGAGAAGTTCGCGCAAGGACGGGACGAGCACGAGCGCATAGATAAAGGAATCCATGCCGTCGAGAGCCCATCCTCCCCAAGCGGCCCAGAAGCCGCGGATCTGGTTTGAAGTGAGGGTAACTGATGCAGCAGGACGAAGGGTATGGTCGTCGACTGGCATCGGCGCAGACATGGAGGCGAGACACTATATCAAAAAGGAATCCCAGTCGCGCAAATTTCAGGTGCGCTAGAAATACCCTCAACGACGCGGAACGATTACTGTCGCGCCGCTCGCAGGCGTCGCTCGAGGGCGTCTGCCTCACTACTGAGGGGCCCAGGCAGGCGATCTCCGAATTTCGCGAAGTATTCCCGGATGCGAGGTACTTCGGCGAGCCAGCCGTCAATGTCGACTTGCAGCAGATTGTCCAGATCGGCCGCCGACAATGGCAATCCATTCGTATCCAGGTCGTCTTTCGCCGGCAAGCGACCGATTGGCGTATCGTTGGCGTGGACACGGCCATCGCAGCGCTCGAAGATCCATTTCAGGATGCGGCAGTTCTCGCCGAAACCGGGCCAAAGGAATCGATTGTTTTCGTCCTGACGAAACCAGTTGACGTAGAAGAGCTTGGGCAGCTTAGACGGATTGGCCGCGGCGCCCAATTTCAGCCACTGAGCGAAGTAGTCTCCCATGTGATAGCCGCAGAAGGCGAGCATCGCCATGGGATCGCGGCGCAGTTGGCCCACTTCGCCTGTAATCGCGGCAGTGGTTTCACTGGCGACGGTTGCTCCCAGAAACGTTCCATGCTGCCAATTGAAGGCTTCCATCACCAGGGGAACGATGCTGCGGCGACGGCCGCCGAAAAGAATCGCAGCGATGGGCACGCCGTTAGGATCGTCCCATTCTGGGGCGATCACGGGGCACTGATCCGCCGCGACAGTAAATCTCGCATTGGGATGGGCCGCCTTTCGCTTCGAATCGGGCGTCCACGGCCGGCGCAGCCAGTCTACTAATTCGGCTGGCCTCTGCTCGGTCATGCCTTCCCACCACACGTCGCCCTCGCGAGTCATGGCGCAGTTTGTGAAGATTGAGTTTCGAGTCACGCTGCGTAGGGCATTCGCATTGGATTTCATGCTCGTGCCCGGAGCCACGCCGAAAAATCCCCGCTCCGGGTTGATGGCGTAGGGGCGTCCGTCAGGACCAAACTTCATCCAGGCGATGTCGTCGCCGATGGCTTCCACGCGCCAGCCAGGAATGGTGGGAATCAGCATCGAGAGATTGGTCTTCCCGCAGGCAGAAGGGAATGCTCCGGCCATGAATTTCACTTCCCCGGAGGGGCTGATGACTTTAAGGATGAGCATGTGCTCGGCCATCCAGCCCTCGTCGCGCGCTTGTACCGAGGCAATGCGCAGCGCATGACATTTCTTGCCAAGCAAGGCGTTCCCGCCATAGCCGGAACCGTACGACCAGATCTCTCGCGTCTCGGGGAAGTGGCAAATGTATTTCTGCTCGGAATTTTGTGGCCAGGTGGAATCCTGCTCGCTGGCGGCGAGTGGAGCGCCAACCGAATGCAAGCCCCGCACGAATTCTCCATTGTCGCCAAGAGCGTTCATGACAGCTGTTCCCACCCGGGTCATGATATGCATGCTGGCGACCACATAAGGGGAGTCGGAAATTTCGACGCCGATCTTCGCAATCGGAGAACCGATAGGTCCAAGGCTGTATGCGACGACGTACATGGTGCGCCCGACCATCGAGCCGGCGAAGAGACCGGAAAGCTTCTGCTTCATGATTCTGGGATCTTCCCAGTTATTGGTCGGGCCAGCGTCTTGCTTGTTGCGCGAGCAAATGAAGGTTCGGTCCTCCACACGCGCCACATCAGCTGGATTCGACCGTACCAGGATGCTATTGGGACGCTTGGCGGGATTCAAAGGAACAGCCACGCCCGTCTGCAGCATCAGGCGCAGCATCTCCTGGTATTCCTCGGGCGAGCCGTCACACCAATGAATGCGATCAGGCTTGCATAATTGCGCCACCTCTTCCACCCATCGTTGGAGTTGAGGATTTCGATGATCGGTGGTGGGTCCGATATCCATCGTGGTCGTGGCCATGAAAGCGATTCTCCATTCTTCCAAACGTGAGGAGCCTCAGCCGATGAAAGTGCGAAATCGAACTGGGCGTCCTAATCCCTCACGGCTATGATGCCGTCCGGGCACTTCCGTGTAGACGCAAATTATTGATTTTCTATGATTCCGGCCAGTTGTTCCAGTGGCGAATTGCGAAGATTTTGGTTACTTGGAAGGCAACAGAGAGAACCGGCATGTAAGCCGCTTATGCTGAAGCGACGTTATAGTGCGATTCCTGATCATGTGACCAGCAGTATTAATCTTGCGTCCAGCCTAGAAACTCCTCGTGACCGGCGAACACGTCATTGAGCCATCGACGCAGGGCGGAATTCCGACGTTTGTCGGCAGCGGGTTTCTGACCGGGCGGTCGGTCCGCAACGGGCCGGGTCTTCTGAATTTCTACAGGTGCGGTCTCCAGATCCGCCGGCTTTTCCAATAAGTCGATAGGCATATGATTGATCTCCTGCCGCGAGTATGCCCCCGAAAGATGCTGTGCTGCGGTGACGAAAAGCCCACCGTCGAGTGATTGTCCGCACAAGGTTTTGGCCGAGGAAAGGGTGGAGGCGTGCAACTGGGGCGCCCGAGCATGGGGTCAAAGGCACCAATAAGCCCGAATCCCGGCGCGACGGGTTTTCCCGATCTAGTTGCCATTCGAACGAGCAGTCGCCGCGCTTGGCGCATGATGGCGCTTTATCTCACAAAATCAAGGAGATATAAGGAGAAATGGGTCGAATTCCGCCATCTGCCACTGCCAACCTGAGCGACGGTCCTTACGCGATCGAAAAGCTCCAAGGGATCCCAGCTTTGGCCAAGATTTCCTCCATCCGTCCCTCTAGATCGGCCCTGACCTCACCTCAGGATGGTCATGGTCCTGGGCATGAGATCGGCAATCAGATACTTGCTGGAATCGACTCGAAGGAATGCCAGGCGATACTTTCGAGTCTCGAGTTTGTCCGCTTGCGACTGCATCAGTTTCTCCATGAAGCCGGGGAAGTCATCAAGTCGGTGTACTTCCTGAATGATGGGCTGGCGTCTGTTATTGCAGTCCAGCCGGATGGAAAAACCGTGGAAGTCGGGATCACCGGGAATGAAGGGTTTGTGGGAATCCCCGTCGTATTCGGATTTACGACGAGCGCTACCCGGGTTGTCACGCAATGCGACGGGGGCGCGTACCGAATGGATGCCGAGGCACTGCGCAACCTTTTGCCGCGCTGTCCCAAATTTGCGCTGGCGCTGCAGCAGTACTCGCTCTTGCTGAGTGCACAGTCCACGCAACTGGCCGCATGCAATCGATTGCACGAAGTGGAAGAACGGCTGGCGCGGTGGCTTCTTATGAGCCATGACCGGATTGGCAATCAAACCATGCCGCTGACCCAGGACTTCCTGGGGCAGATGCTAGGGACGCGCCGGTCGACGGTCAGCATGTCGGCAAGTATCTTGCAGAAGGCTGGAATGATTACCTACACGCGCGGCAACGTCACGATCGTCGACAGGGCGAAGCTGGAGGAAGCCGCCTGCGATTGCTACGCCATCATTCAGCAACAAAGCCGGGCCTGGTTGAGCGAAACGCAGTAGGGGTTGGTTCTCCGAATTCGAGCGCCCGGCTCCCAGGTTCTCACCTTCCGAGTTTTCGAAAGATCACCCACTCCAAGTGGTCTCCAAAACAAGCTCGAACCGAAAGTGCATGGCTCCGACCCGCAAATCGGGGGTGAGTCGTCTCCGCAAGTGGTCGATAAGGCTGCAAAAGACCCGCCGTAGGCGCCCCAAGCCGCCTCGGTCCCACCTGTACGGTGAACAGAAATTTACACAGCCGCTTGCAATAGCCGAGGGATTTTGGGTGATAATCGAATCATAGGTCGGTTGGCTAACATAACGGTGTCTGGGGTGCCGTCATGCGCAATGTAAGACAAGAAGCGGTTCGATACCTGTTCGGGGTACTCGCGGCGGGCGCCGCACTAGTCTTTCGCGAACTGCTGAACCCTCTCTTGGGCAGCCAGAATGCTTACCACACACTTTGGTTGGCGGTCGTGTTTTCAGCATGGTACTGCGGCGTGGGACCCTCGATCGTAACCATATTGATCGGGTGTGCGGGTGTTTGGTACTGGTTTGCACCACCTTATCGAACCTTCTGGGGAAAGACTCACACTGAGATTTTCGGACTGCTGGGCTTTCTAGCCTTTTCGGCCGTGATCGTGATCTGGGGTGAGAGCACTCGCCGCATCACTCTGAAGCGGAGACAAGCGGAGGAAGATCTCAGGAAAGCGCACGAGGAATTGGAGGACCGGGTACGGGAAAGAACCGCCGCACTGGGACAGAAGACGGCCGAGACTATGGAGAAGGCGAAACTGCTGGATCTTGCGAATGACGCAATTTTTACGAAAGCCGCCAACGGAACGATTTCCTATTGGAATCTAGGAGCGGCACGGCTGTACGGCTGGAACAAAGCGGAGGCGCTCGATCGTTTCCCAGGGGAGTTGCTGCGAACCGAGTATCCAATCCCACTGAAGGAAATCGAGAGTCGAGATAGTTGGGAAGGAGAACTGCAGCAATTTACGCGGGACGGGCAAAAGATTGTGGTGGCGAGCCGATGGACCGCGTTGCGCGATGGGAGCGGCAAAGCGATGGGGTGGCTCGAGATTAATACGGATATCACCGCCCGAAAGAGGGCGGAGGATGCCGCCCGTCGGCTCAGCGGCCGGCTTCTTACGATGCAGGACGAAGAACGCCGCCGCATCGCCCGCGGTTTGCACGACAGCCTGGGGCAGTACATGACGGCGCTCAAGATGAACCTGGATGTCATGGCTGCGGCGAATGAGAAGCAGGCGACCATGGCCACAGAATGTTCGGACATTCTCGACAAGTGCCTGACAGAAACGCGGACGATTTCGTATTTGCTGCATCCGCCGCTGCTCGATGAAGCAGGTCTGGGCTCTGCGGCGCGATGGTATGTGGAGGGTTTTGCCGAACGGAGTGGAATCAAAGTGAATCTGGAATTGCCTCCGCAACTTGGACGTCTGCACAAAGACATCGAGATTACGTTATTCCGCACCATGCAGGAAGCGCTGACCAATGTTCATCGGCATTCCGGGGGCACGGCAGTGGACATTCGCATTGTGGCGAGTCCGGAACGGATTCGTCTGGAAATCGAAGATGATGGGCAAGGCATCCCGGAAACTCGTCTGAAACGTCTGCTGGAAGGCGCCGCGGAAACTGGCGTCGGCGTTGCGGGCATGCGGGAACGCGTGCATGAGCTGGGTGGAACTTTGCAGATCGAGTCTGACGCCACTGGAACGCTGGTGCGAGTCGAAATTCCGATTCCCGAGTCTGTCCCGGAGTCGAGTGCTGAAGACAGCGAACGCCGGGTTCCCGCTGCTTAAGGCATGCCCAGCAAACCGTCTAACCCTCATCAGTCATCACATTGAGGTTCAGGAGCCACTTCGAGGCGCATCCGCGTCTCGCTGAGATTCATCTAACTCCCTAAACTCACTTGCGAGGAAAGTCATGCTCTTAGCCCGGAGAATAGTGACCCCAATTCTCTTCGTCCTACTTTCGTTGGCGGTTTCGCCCGGCATTGACAAGCAATTCCACAATGCGCCCGATTCAGCCAAAGCCCTGAAGAACCCTTATGAGGGACAGACGGACGCGGTGGACGCGGGCAAAAGTCTTTATGCACGAAACTGCCTGGCCTGTCACGGTAAGGCTGGCAAAGGAACGGGCAACGTGCCGTCATTAGTGGATGGCAAGCTAAAAGGCGTTCCTGAAGGCGAGGTATTTTGGTTTGTCACGCAAGGGGACAAAGATAACGGGATGCCTTCGTGGGCTTTTCTGCCCGAACAAAAGAGATGGCAGATCGTAAATTATGTGGAGGCGCTGGCGTCGGGCAAGGCGACCGCGACGCCAACCGCAACAGCGACCGCTGCAACTTCGGCCGCTACGAATTCGTCGACGTTGAAGGATCCCGCTCCCCACCCACCCTTCACCGACTTTCGCTATGAAGCCCCAGGAACCACGCACAAGATTACAGTCGACGATCTTCCGGAGCCGTTTGCAACCGAATCCGCACGCAACGGTGCCGAACTGGTGGCGCGGCCACAGAGCGCTTGGCCGCAAGCGCCGGCGGGGTTCAAGGTTGAGCTGTATACGGCGGGGCTGGAGAATCCCCGGTTGCTGCGCACCGCTCCGAATGGAGATATCTTCCTGGCCGAGAGCGAACCGGGACGCATTCGCGTGTTTCGCGGCATGACCAGCGACGGCAAGCCGGAGCAGATGCAGGTGTTTGCCAGCGGACTGAAGCGGCCCTATGGAATTGCTTTCTACCCTCCGGGTCCGGAGCCGCAGTGGATTTACATCGGCAGTGAAAATGAGGTGATCCGGTTCCCATATCACAACGGCGATTTGAGGGCGAATGGCGCAGCCCAGCACATCGCTGACCTGCCCTCGCCGGACGGCCATTGGACTCGCTCCGTCGAGTTTTCGGGTGACGGCAAGAGAATGTTCGTTGCTGTGGGATCGGCGTCGAACGTGAACGATCCAGACACACATCCGGAAGAGAAAGATCGCGCCGACATTCTGGTGTGTGATCCGGAACGTTGCGAACTCAAGGTCTATGCCTACGGCATTCGCAATGCTGGGGGCGGACTTGCGATGAATCCCCAAACGGGGGAACTGTGGTGCTCGGTGAACGAGCGCGACGCGCTGGGCGACAACCTGGTACCTGACTACGTCACCCACGTGCAAGAAGATGGGTTCTATGGCTGGCCTTGGTGGTACATGGGAGCGCATCAGGATCCCCGGCATAAAGGCAAGCACCCGGAACTGAAGGACAAAGTAATTGTTCCCGATGTGCTGCTGCAAGCGCATAACGCTTCCCTGGAGATGACTTTCTACGAGGCAGACAAATTTCCAGCGGAATACAAAGGCGACATTTTCTCCTCCCAACATGGATCATGGAACAAGGCAGTGCGCGTGGGGTATGAAGTGATCCGCGTGCCGCTGCATCAGACCGGACATGCCACAGGCGAGTACCAGGACTTTCTGACGGGGTTTGTGCTGCCGGACGGGCAAGTTTGGGGCCGACCCGTTGGGATCACAGTCGCGTCCGATGGCTCGCTGTTGGTGAGCGATGACGGATCGAACTCGATCTGGCGAGTCAGCTATGCCGGAAAGTAAGTTCTATTCCGGCCTCTGCGGACCTCATTTGTGGCCTCGCCGCAAAACAGCATAACAACCACGGGCTGAGGGTCCACATCCAAGGTTTCGTGCCTGAGGAGACCAAGCCGGAAGCACTGCCGAAAACGTCTTCCACGCCCTCGGAAAAACCATCAGAGCAGGTGGAACTCTTTCGTGATGTGCTACAGGCGCTCGAGCGCAACCGCGTGCCATACGCGGTCTCGGGCGCATTTGCTCTCCGACAACATACTGGGATCTCCCGTTCGACGAAGGATCTGGATCTGTTCGTCACGGCCCAGAACCGCGACGCCGCGCTTGCGTGTCTGCGAGAGGCCGGCATGGAGTGCGAGATCACGGATCCGGTATGGCTTGCCAAGGCCTTTCGTGATGGATTCTTTGTTGACCTGATCACCGGGATGAGCAACGGGCTCATCGTGGTGGAAGACTCATGGATTGAGCGCGCAAGGCCCGCGGTCGTCTACGATGTGGACACGCGCGTGCTTGCTCCGGAAGAACTGGTCGCGTCGAAGATCTTCGTGGCGCGGCGGGAACGCTTTGATGGCGCCGATATCGCCCATGTCATCTACGGTACCCTCGGCAGTTTTGACTGGCAGCGGGAAATGGCATTGGTCGGCGATCACTGGGAAATGCTGCTATGGGCCCTGGTATTGTTTCGGTATGTCTATCCGGCGCAGACTCACCATGTCCCGTTGGAGATTTGGTGTGAGTTGCTGCGCCGCTTTAAGCACGAGGTTCGCAATCCGAGTCCTGAGGCGCAGTTTCGGGGCAGTCTGGTCGACGACAACATGTTTGCCATCGATGTGAACGAGTGGGGATTGGCGAACCTCATGCTGGAACAGCGCAAGCTACGATTGCTGCAACTGGGGTTGGAGAAAGATCCCTGCGCGGCCGAGATTGCGGCGAAGGCGAGGAAGGAAGCTTGAGAATTGCTGCCAGCGCAGATTTGCATTTCAGCCCGCAGAGCTATGCCAAGCTCAAGGATCAGTTTGAACGCGTGCGCGATGAAGCCGACGTGCTGGTGCTTGCCGGTGATTTGACCAACTATGGACAGCCGGACGAGATGGAGCCGCTGTTGAATGTGCTGGTCCGACTGCGCCTACCGACCGTGGTGGTTTTGGGGAACCACGATTACGAGAGTGGAAAAGAAGAAGAACTGCGGCGGATGATGATTGCCGCCGGTGTCAAAGTTCTCGATGGCAGCGGCTACGAGCGCGATGGCGTGGGATTTGCGGGTTGCAAAGGTTTTGTCGGAGGTTTTGGGCGGGGCATGCTGACCGCCTTTGGAGAGCGGGAGGTCAAGGATTTTGTGCGGGCTTCCATCGATGAAGCCGTGAAGCTGGAACGCGGAATGTCTCAACTGCGCGCTGGCAAGCGCATGGTGGTCGTGCACTATTCGCCGATCGCTGAAACCGTGCAGGGAGAAGCTCCAGAAATTTTTCCGTTTATGGGGACGTCACGGCTGGCCGAGGTCATTGATCGGCATGGAGCAGACCTCGTCGTCCATGGCCACGCGCATCATGGCAAGACTCAGGGGCGGACGCCCGGTGGAGTGGCCGTGCACAATGTGGCCATCTCGTTATTGCAGGCGCAAACGCCCTCCATGGTGTACCGGGTTTTTGATCTTTAATTAGTGGAAGTCGTGCGAGGCGGTTTCGGCGTTGGTGACGAAAAGAGGCAGCACACGTTCAGCTCGAACTGAGATGACATTGTCCTGATTCTGCAGGATGCCTTCAATGGCGAGGAATCGTTCGCTGGCCAGCAGCAGGCGGTTCTGATGAAACAGGTCGGGGCGAATGATGGCATTGGCCACCCCGGTTTCGTCTTCCAGACTGATAAAGACAAATCCTTTCGCTGTGCCAGGTCGCTGGCGCGTGATGACGCAACCTCCAATGCGCAAGCGCTTGCCAGTGGGAAAATCGCGCAGTTCGATGGCGCGCCGAATGCCCATGGCAGTGAGCCAGGTGCGTTTGTAGGCCATGGGATGCTTGCCGACGGTGAGTCCGGTGCCATGGAAATCGGCGACCAGGCGCTCTTCGTGGTTCATGGGAGCGAGAGGGGAGCGTTCATCAGGTTCGGCGTGCTGTTCGAGCAGCGGGCCGGAAGCGCGGACGGCGCGCTCGACTTGCCAGAGGGCGTCGCGGCGGTGTAGTGGAAGTTTCCGGTTTCCGGTTTCCGGTTTCCAGTGGGATGTGGCGTGGAGTACATCTGAGTTTCTAGAAACTGGAAACTGGAAATCCGAAACCCCATTCAGAGCACCGATTTCTGCCAGAGTCGTGAGTTCGTCTTTGCGTAGCTCGGGAACGCGGCGTGTGATGTCGTGGATTGAAGTGAAAGGAGCGCTTCTGCGTTCGAGGATGAGGGAACGGGCGGCCTCTTCCCGCAGGCCTCGAACGTAGCGCAGTCCCATGCGGAGAGCGACAGTGCTTCGGTCGTTAGCCGTTGGTCGCTGGTCGTTGGCTTCCCATTCGATGCCGCTAGCTAGATGTGTTTGGCTAACGACCGACGACCGGCGGCCAGCGACTGTTTCCAACGTGCAATTCCATTCTGATTTGGTCACATCCACCGGTAGCAGCTTCAGTCCATGACGCTGCGCATCTTTGACGATGGTTGCCGGAGAATAAAATCCCATAGGCTGATTGTTGAGCAGCGCGGCTGTGAACGCAGCCAGATAGTGGCATTTCAGATAGGCGCTGGCGTAGGCAATCAGCGCGAAGCTGGCAGCGTGGGATTCGGGGAATCCATAGAGCGCGAAGGAGGTGATGGAGAGAATAATTTCTTCCTGCGCTTTCGGCGGAATTCCGTTTTGCGTCATGCCGGCTCGCAGTTTGGCTTCGATTTCTTTCATGCGCGTCTGCGAGCGTTTGAATCCCATGGCGCGGCGAAGTTCTTCTGCTTCGCCACCGGTGAAGTTGGCAGCGATCATGGCGATGCGCAGAAGTTGTTCCTGAAAAAGCGGCACGCCAAGAGTGCGCTGCAGCACGGTTTCGAGCGAGGGATGCGGATATGTAACTTCTTCTTTTCCCTGGCGGCGTTGAAGGAAAGGATTCACCATCTGGCCGACAATGGGGCCGGGGCGGATGATCGCGACCTGTACCACGATGTCGTAGAAGCGTATAGGGCGCAGCCGTGGCAGGCATGACATTTGTGCACGACTTTCCACCTGGAACATTCCAACCGTGTCGGCCTGCTGCAAGGTGGAGTACACCTGCGAGTCGTCCTGTGGAAGATGCGCCAGGTCGACTTCTTCGTGGTAGTGATCGCGGATCAGTTCGATGGAATCTTTGAGCACAGCCATCATGCCGAGGCCAAGCAGGTCGACTTTGATGATGCCCATGTCGGCACAGTCTTCTTTGTCCCATTGCACGACGACGCGTCCCGGCATAGAGGCGGGCTCGAGCGGCACGACGGAATCGAGTTGTCCCTGGCAGATGACCATGCCGCCGGAGTGTTGGCCGAGATGGCGCGGCATATCCTGCACGGCGATGCAGAGTTCGTAGTATTTTCGCAGGCGGGGATGCGAGAGATCGAGTCCAGCGTCGCGAAAGCGGCGGTCGAGCGCATCGTTTTCGTCGCGGAATTCCCAGGTGGCGACGGCGGCAGCAATTTTCTGGAGCGTCTCCGCGTCGAACCCGAGCGCCTTCCCCATTTCGCGCGCAGCCATGCGGTTGCGGTAGGTGATGACGTTGGCAGTCATGGCGGCGCCACGCTCGCCGTATCGCTTGTAAACGTATTGAATGACTTTTTCGCGCTCGTCGCCGCTGGGCAGATCGAGATCGATGTCTGGCCACTCGCCGCGCTCTTCGGAGAGAAAGCGCTCGAAGAGCAGTTCCATGCTGACGGCGTCGACAGCGGTGATACCGAGCGAGTAGCAAACGGCGCTGTTAGCGGCGGATCCGCGTCCTTGCACGAGAATGTTTTGCTCGCGACAGTAGCGGACCAGGTCCCAGACAATGAGAAAGTATCCGGCGAGCTTAAGTTTTTCGATGAGCGTCAGTTCTTTCTCGATCTGGCGACGGGCGCGAGTTTGGATGTCGTGGGAGGCGCGTCCATAGCGTTCGCGGAATCCCTTCCATGCTTGGTCGCGAAGGTAAGAGTTCATGGTCTCGCCCTCAGGTACGGGATAGCGCGGAAATTCGTAGCCGAGATCGTTGAGGGTGAATTCCAGGCGGTCTGATAGCTCGACAGTGTTGCTGATCGCTTCCGGCAGATCGGCGAAGAGTTGCTGCATCTCCTGCGGCGATTTCAAAAAGCACTCGGAGTTGCGGGAGAGCAGGCGTCCCGCAGTGGAGAGCGTGCGATGGTGGCGGATCGCTGTGAAAGCGTCGCAGAGTTCGCGAGATTTCGCGGTAGCGTAGCCGACGCCGTTGGTGGCGAGTAGAGGAAGATTAAGGGATCGGGCGAGTTCGATAGCGGAGCGGTTGCGGGATTCCTCTTCGCGCTGGAAATGGCGCTGCAATTCGACGTAGACGTTTTTGGGGCTGAAGATGGAGATGAGTTGGTCGAGTTGATTACGGGCTTCGTCGATGCTGCCTCGCTGCAGGGCCGCCGCGAGTGGACCTTCAACGCCGCCAGTGAGGCAGATGAGGCCTTCGGCATGCTCTTCGAGTTCTTGCGCAGTAACTGCGCCTTCGCCTTTCTTCGCTCGCAACTTCATTTTCGTGATCAAGCGGCAGAGATTCTGGTAGCCGACACGAGAGGCGACGAGAAGGGGAAGACGAAACGCTGGAACTACGCCCTTGCCGTTCCCCGCGGATTTGTCATTCCGAGCGTAGCGAGGAATCCCTACCCCCTTTGCGAAGTGCCGGGGGTAGAGATCCTTCGACTCCGCAAGTGCTTCACTTCGTGAAGCACTTGCTCCGCTCAGGATGACAGGCTCGCCGTGAGTGAAAGGTTCTCCTCGAATGCCAGGGTGAAGAGGGCCACAGGAAACTTCAGCGCCGATGTGCGCCTTCAGATCGATTTTTTTTGCGGCTAAGTGAAAACGCGGCGCTCCGTACACGCCGTCGGTATCGAGCAACGCCATGGCAGGCATGCCGAATTGCGCGCAAGTGGCGATCAATTCCTCGGGCAGGGAAGCGCCTTCGAGAAAGCTGAAAGCCGAGCGAGCGTGAAGTTCGACGTACATTGAGTCATTTAGCGACTGAGTCATTGAGTGATTGATTGAGTTAATGGCCAATTGCCCAATGACTCAATTCCTCAGTCATATGTTCCTTCGACAAACCATCCGCCGCTGAGCAAATCGTGCACGAGGCGATGCAGGGCGATCGTCTCGCCGTTTTGCAAGGCCACATCCCACTCGTCGCGCGACCAGGCTTCGCGTTCCCACCAGTCGCCGGAAAAGCGCCAGGGGCCAGCCTTCCACAGGACATCGCCCTGCACGTCTTTTTTTCGAGAAACCAGGCGCACAGGCTGGCCATTTTCCAAAGTCACGTTGGCACGCAGTGGTGGACGAAAGCGGCGCAACGCCGTTACAGCTGAGGCCGCTTCTGCCGAGTCGGGATTTCTTTTCTGCGGAGTTCTTCTTGCCACTTCGGCCACGAAGCGGCGCATGCGGAACCCTTCGGGATGGTGTGTGTCGAGCAACTCCAGCGCACCGACTTTGTGTTCTCCGACCATTCCTGCGATGCGGGCGAGAGTCAGTTCCAGTTTTTCCGGCTCAGGGGAAGGCGGCAGGAACAAGCCTCCTTGCGCCGAGCGCGGGCGTGCCGGCTCGGCGGATAAGTGAAGCTTCAAAATGGGAGCGCCCGGAGGATGCGCGTTGAGATCCAGTTGCAGCAGTTTCAGGAAAACTTTGGCGTCGAGCATGGGAAGGGGTAGGCGAAGGTTGCGGACAAATTTGGTTTGCCGGTTGGAAATCATTTTGCCGGTAGTGGGAGCCTCAGCCGTCCCATCACTTTCGCTGGCAATCCCTGCATTTTCGAATTCATCCTCAATGCCGGTGAGATTGGAGAGCCCCAGCGTGAGGCGCAGTTCCTGCGTGGCCAAGGCACGCGAGGCAAGGCGGGCGCAGAGTTGCTCCAGCAGGCGGTTGAGCAGGAAAGCGAGCGGCTCAAGCAGGACGATGGGATGTTCCAGTTCAATTGCTTCTTCGAATACCAGCGGCCCTTCAACGGGAACCAGCGTGCGGAAAACAGCGCCGCGCGCCAACCGCCGCAGCTGAAGGCCTTCCTGTCCCAGGCGCTCGCTCAGGGAGACTTCCGGCAGTGCGGCCAGCGCGCGCAGGTTGCGGATACCCCAGCGGTCAAGGGTTTGGAGCAGGCGGTCGGCTTTTTCTCTCTGCTCGCCTGCCAATCGTTCAGCGAACAAAACTTCCACTGGTAAAGATCCCAGGTACTCGGCTTCTTTGCCCGCTGGAATTACAGTGACCCCGGCAAAGCCGCGGGCGGCGAGCAGGGCGGCATCGGGAGTAGGG
>Ga0307478_10001842_pt1 | contig 17645 bp, 16 predicted proteins | sample atmos_gasesECM4C_2_FD_203713 | JGI IMG/M metagenome (GOLD analysis project Ga0307478, IMG submission 203713) | Hardwood forest soil microbial communities from Morgan-Monroe State Forest, Indiana, United States - atmos_gasesECM4C_05 | ecosystem: Environmental > Terrestrial > Soil > Temperate... | reverse complement strand
CGCCCAGCTCCCGCACGAATTCCTCGATGCCGCGCTTGTAAACAAACGCTTCCTTTTTCCCCACCTCGCTCCGTTCATCGATCAGCGAAATTTCCAGCCCTGGATTCAGGAACGCCAACTCGCGCAGACGGCTGGCCAGCCGCTCGAATTTAAATTCGGTCGTGATCGTGAAAATCGTCGGGTCGGGGAAAAACGTGATCAGCGTGCCCGTCTGTTTTTTGTTCTTCAGCTCACCAATCACTTCGAGCTTCTGCGTGGTCTTGCCCCGCTCGAAGGCCATGTGATGGACCTTTCCCTCGCGCGACACCTCGACCTTGAACCAATCGGAAAGCGCGTTCACGCATTTCGCGCCGACACCGTGCAATCCGCCGGAATATTTGTAGGCGCCCTGCCCGAATTTTCCGCCCGCATGCAGGTTCGTCAGCACCAGTTCGACTGCAGGCATCTTCCATTTTGGGTGCATGTCGACCGGAATGCCGCGGCCGTTGTCCTTCACCGAAACGGACCCGTCGACGTGAATCGTGACGTCGATTTTCGTGCAGTAACCGGCGAGATGCTCATCGATTGAGTTGTCGAGCACTTCGAAAACCATGTGGTGCAACCCGCGCTCGTCCGGGTCGCCGATATACATGCCGGGCCGTTTCCGGACGGCCTCCAAGCCTTCTAATTTGTCGATCTGAGCGGCATCGTACTTCTGCCCCTGACTAATGCCTGTGGCCTCGTTTTGACGTTTCTGATTCTCCGAATTTTCGTCGTCCATAATGCGTAAAGCTGAGGCTGGCATATACGCCGAAAAAGATAGGCGAAAAACGCCTTTTCAACAACCGATATGTTGCCCTTCGGCGACCTTATTTTGCGCAATAAATTGGGGGCGGCCCCCGGCCCGGGCACACTATCTTGTGGACGCGGTCCGCGGCTCTCCGGAGCCCGATTCAAGGCTCCATTTGGCGTGCTTGACCGCGCGTCTGGCGGCCTCGAAAATGCCCCTCTCATGCGAGCTCAAACTCTCTACGAAGCGCGCTGGATTTTCGCTGTTCTCGCGGCGGGTGCGGTCGCGAGCGCTCTCTTTTTTCCGTGGCTCCTTGTGCTGGTCGTTCCTCTCACCGCTTACACCATCTGGTTCTTCCGCGATCCGGCGCGCAATTCGCCGCCTGATCCGAACTCAGTCGTTGCCGCGGCCGACGGGACCGTCGCGGATATTGTCGAAATCGAGGAGCCGGAAGTTTTGCGCGCACCCCAAAAGCGCGTTGGGATATTTCTTTCCGTTTTCGACGTCCACACCAACCGCGCGCCGGTCGAAGGCCAAATCATTTACAAAAAAGCGCATGCCGGTTTGTGCCTCGACGCGCGCCACGCTGATTGCACGACGAAGAATCGCGCGATGACCTGGGCGTTTCGGAATCCGCGCGGGACATTTGTCGTGCGCCAGCTCACCGGGATGATCGCGCGTCGGATCGTCGGCTGGTCGAAGGTCGGCGACGAGCTGAAAAAGGGCGAGCATTTCGGGATGATTCGCTTCGGCTCGCGAACGGAAGTATACTTGCCCCTGGATGCCGAGGTGCTCGTGAGGGTAGGGGACCGCGTAATCGGCGGAACCAGTGTGATCGCCCGGCTTCGCTGAAACATGAGCGCGCCGAATCCGAAAATCTACCTGCTGCCGAACCTGATGACAGCAGGCAACCTTTTCTGCGGATTCGCGGCCGTGCTCTGCATCTACGATGGCGCGCAGGACAGCGATTTCAAACTCGCTGCCGTGAAGTTTCACGATGCGATTTGGTTCATCCTCGCCGCCTGCATTTTCGATTTGCTCGACGGCCGGCTCGCGCGTCTCGGCGGACACGACAGTCCCTTCGGCCGCGAATTCGATTCCCTGGCCGACATCGTCTCGTTCGGGATGGCGCCGGCGCTCTTGGTTTACCAGATCGTCCTCGGCGAATTCCAGAATTTCGGCTGGATGATCGCGTTTGTTTACCTCGCGTGTGGGACGCTGCGCCTCGCGCGTTTCAATTGCGTCGCCGCCAACGGCAACGGCGCCAGCCCAGGCGCCGACAAGAATTTTACCGGATTTCCGATCACGGCCGCGGCCGGCGTCATCGCTTCCATCACCCTTTTCTTGCTCTGGCTCGATGAAGGGCAGCGCTCGATCGGCAAATGGAAGTACGTGCTGCCGTTTCTCATGCTGTTTTTATCGGCCATGATGTTCAGCAAATTTCGCTATCCCAGTTTCAAAGCCGTGAACTGGCGCACCACCCAGACGACCCCAAAGTTCCTGTTCATCATCGCGCTCATCGCCGTCACGGTAAAATTCTACCAGTGGATGGCGGCGATCGTTTTTCTCGCCTACCTCCTTTACGGATTTCTGCGCCCCTTGCTCTCGCCAAAGCGACGCCGTGAAATCGATGAAGAGATCGGTGAGGAAACACCGGGCGAAACGGCCGTGGAAGAATCGCCCTGATCATCTTTCTGCAGCGGCGGTCTATGACCGCCGAGCCTGGGCGCTCTTATCAGCCGCTACAGATTTGCATTCAACTGCGCGAGAATCTCCGGGTCGCGAACGTCAGCCCAATCGCCCGCAATTTCGAGCGCCTGAACTCTCTTGCCGCTGAGCGCGAGATCGCGCACGGCGTCTGTCAATTCGTACTCACCGCGCGGCGATGGCTTCAGCTTCGCGATGTACTCGAAAATGCTTGGCCGAAAAGCGTAGACGCCGGCGTTGTACCACGGACTCGTCGGCTCTCCCGGCTTCGGTTTTTCGCGCAGATCGGTCAGCTCGAACTTTTTATTCACGAAAACGGCCCCACCCTGGCTGACATCGTCGCTCCGCTTCACGCTAATCACGGCGTCAGCTCCGGCTAAAGCCGCGCAAATCCGTCCATAATTCTGCGGCGCGATCAGGATGTCGCCGTAGCCAAGCAGGAATGGATCGGCGCCGACGAACTCCCGGGCAAGCGCGACCACCCTGCCGGTGCCGTCCTGGACCGTTTGGGTTTCATACTGAATGCTCATTCCGAGCGTCGAACCGTCGCCGAAAAACTCCTTCACCACTTCCGCACGCCAGCCGACAACGATGAGAAGATTCGTTAGGCCATTGTCGCGCAATCCTTCCACGATATGCTGCAGCACCGGCTTGCCGCGCACCTCGAGCATCGGTTTCGGGAGCGCCTCGGTAAGGTCCTGCATCCGCGTCCCTCTACCGGCGGCGAGCAAGACGGCCTTGGCAATGTTGGTTTGCATCTGCCTTCTCGCCTGATCAACCTCCGGCGCGTCGACAAGACATAGACGCGCCTACGGTTTTTCGCTTACTGAGATCGCCGGCAATTCGACCTGCCGGATCAACGCCGCGATCTTCGGCACTTCCTCGGTCTTGAGCTGGGTCCACTTCTTCAGTTGCTCGTCCAACCGCGAGTCCAGCGTCTTGAAGACGTCCGCTTGCGGCTGGGTCGGCCCGTAGTCGGCATATTCAATCGTGCGACCGAAGGAGTAGAACGATTCGTTGAGCATGTTCGGGAATGCGAGATTGCCCTCCGATCCTTTCATGTTCACCTGGATCAACTGCTCTTCCACCGCAGACATTTTTTTCTCGAGATCGTCCGCCGCGGCCAGCGCCCCCTTCAGTCGTTCATCTTCGCCAAACCGTTTCCGCAGTCCCTGAATCTGCGTCTTCACATTGCGAATCTCATTGATCGCCTGGTGCAGGTCCCCGATCCGATTCGCCACTCTCGACGACAGCTCGAACTGTTTGGAAATCACCGGCTCCGCGTCCTTGATCCGCGGGTCGATCACGAGATGGAGCGGCGCCGTCTGGGGTTTCCCGGCAACCGTCAGCCGCACTTGATATTCACCCGGCAACGCCAACGGACCGCGCGGGCCTTCGCCGGAATAAAAAGCGCCGGGCGTTTCAATCGGATCATCGTAATGGAGGTCCCAGGCGAAACGGTTCATTCCGTCGGCGGCCGGAATCGTCCGCGGCGTCTCGACCTGGTCCGGCCACTCCGGCGGCTGATCGTTTTTCTTTTTCTCCTTGCTCGACAGATGCCGGACGACCTTCCCCTGGGCATCGAGAATATCGAGCGTCACCTCATCTTTCGCGGCAACTTTGAGATAATAATCGAGGATGGCGCCGGCGGGCGGGTTGTCGCCCACAGGCTGGCGCTTGTCGACATCGGTCGGGTAATGGAGACGCAACGCCGTTTGCGGTTGATAAAGCAGCGCGTCCATCTGGGCGGATTGCGCCGTGACCTGGCGCAACGGCGTCACGTCGTCGAGCACCCAAAACGAGCGGCCATGCGTCGCGACCACCAGATCGTCACCTTTCACCACCAGATCGTGAATCGGCGTGACGGGTAGGTTCAATTGCAGCGGTTGCCAATGCGCGCCATCGTCGAACGAAACGTACATGCCGGTCTCTGTTCCCGCGTAAAGCAGCCCGCGCCGTTTCGGATCTTCGCGGACCGCGTGCACGTAGGCGCCTTCCGGAATTCCGGTTGTGATCGCCGTCCAGGTCTTTCCCGAATCGTTGGTCTTGAAAATGTAGGGTTTGAAATCGTCGAGCTTGTGCCGATCGAAAACGACATAGGCGGCAGCGGCATCGTGCGGCGAAGGATCGATCAAGCTCACCGTGCTCCACTCTGGCACCGCTTTCGGCGAAACGTTCGTCCAATGCTGGCCTTCGTCAGTCGTTAGGTGAACCAAGCCGTCGTCGGTGCCGGCCCAGAGCACTCCCTGTTTTTTCGGCGATTCCGCGAGCGCGAAAACGACGTCATAATATTCGACCGAGGTAATGTCGAGAGTCAGGGGACCGCCGCTCGGTTGTTGCTTGCTCTTGTCGTTCCGGGTCAGATCGCCGCTAATCTGCGTCCACGTGTTTCCCTTGTCGGTCGTCTTGAAAACACTTTCGCCGCCGGTGTAAATCACATCTGGATTATGCGGCGAAAGAATCAGCGGCGAGATCCATTGGAAGCGATGGGCGAGATCGACCGCGCCGTGCCCGGAGTTATCCAAGGGCGCCACGCTCGCATCGTGCGCGTGCTCTTTGGTCTTGTCGTAATAGGTCAGGTAGCCTTCGTTGTTCGAATAAATGATGTGCCAGTCCCGCGGATCGGGAATGACGAAGCCGCATTCGCCGCCGCCGGCCTGGAACCAATCTTGGGACGTGATCACGCCGGAATCGGTACGGCTGGCGATGCCGACATTGGAGTTGTCCTGCTGGGCGCCGTAGATGTGGTAGGGAAACGTGTTGTCGACCGCGACGTGATAAAACTGCGCGGTGGGCTGATTGTTTTGCGTCGTCCAGGTCTTACCGCCGTCGGTCGAAATCGCGGCGCCGCCGTCATTCACATTCGCGATCCGCTGCGGATTTGTGGGATCGATCCAGAGACCGTGATGATCGCCGTGGCGCGCAGGTAGCAAGTTGAACGATTTGCCGCCATCGACTGAGCGGAACAAGCCCGTGTTTAAAACGTAAACCGTGTCCGCCGATTTCGGGTCCGCGTAAACTTTGCTGAAATACCAGGCGCGCTGACGGAAGCGGCCGTCTTCATTCACTCGGGTCCATTTTGTTCCGCCATCCTCCGAGCGAAACAGTCCGCCCTCCTTCGCTTCGATCATCGCGTAAACGCGATTCGAATCCGCGCCCGAAACGCTCACGCCGATCCGGCCGAGAATTCCGTCCGGCAGACCATTTCCCTCGAGGCGCTTCCAGGTTGCGCCGCCATCCTCGGAGCGATAGAGGCCGCTGCCCGGCCCGCCGCTGGAGAAATTCCATGGCTGGCGTCGCGCCTGCCAGAGCGCGGCAAAAACAACATTCGAGTTTTGGGGATCGAAGACAACATCGATCCCGCCCGTGTCCTGGTCCTTGCTCAAGACTTTGTTCCAAGTCTTGCCGCCGTCGGCCGTGCGAAAAATTCCGCGCTCCTGGTTCGGACCGAAGATATGCCCGAGCGCGGCGACCAAAACGATGTCGGCGTTCTTTGGATCGACGATAAGCGCCCCGATATGGCGCGTGTCTTTCAGGCCGATGTTCTTCCAGGTTTTTCCAGCGTCGACCGATTTGTAAACGCCAGTCCCATACGAAATGTTCCCGCGCACGGCGGCTTCACCCGTGCCGGCGTAAACGACGTTATGATCCGAGGGCGCCACCGCGATCGCACCGATGGACGAGATCGCTTCCTTGTCGAAAAGCGGCGTCCAATTCGCGCCGCCATCCGTTGTTTTCCAAATCCCGCCGGCAACCGCGCCGAAATAATAAACGCCTGGCTCGTTCGGAATACCTTCGATGGCCAGGGCGCGCCCGCCGCGGAAAGGACCGACCTGGCGCCATTGCATTCCGCGGAAAAGTTTTTCGTCGATGCCGGTAGCGGGAGTGGGCGACGGGTCCGCCGCGCGGGCCGGAGCGAGATTGCAGAGGAAAAGAAACAGGAAGAAGCGCGAGACGATTCGAAGCGACATTCCGTATTGTCCGAGGCAAAGGCCTCGCTTCAATCAGAATGTTTTCGAGCCAATTTCTATCCCGGCCCAGGCTGAATCACTTCGCTCGCGGCGTGACGGAGAATCTCCGGCTATTTTCCGGGGGTGGCGCCACGATTTCCTCCAGGCGATGCAGCTTCAAACCTGAACTTGTTTCGGTCGCGCCCACGCCGCGCACTTTCTGCAACAGGTCGAGATCGCGGCGCATCTTTCCTTTGCTCGTGCAATGCAGCATGGCGGTTTCGTCGGAGATAATCCCGGCTTCGCACGCCGCCATGAGTGATTGATCGAAGGAGTGCCAGCCGAGGGTCGATCCCGCTTCGATGATTTCCTGGAAGGTCTTGTTTTCCGATTCGCCGTAGACAATTGTTTCGCGCGTCCGCAGGCTGCTCCCCATGATTTCGGTGACGAGAAGCCGGCCGCCCGCGATTTTGTTGACTAATTTCTGACTAATCACGTAGCGCAGGGTCTCCGACAATCGCTGACGCAATTGCTGCTCTTCGTCGCGGTTGAACATTCCCAGGATGCGGTTGATGGTTTGGCCCGCGTTGATCGTGTGGAGCGTGCTGAAAACGATATGCCCCGTTTCCGAGGCGGTCATCGCGATCTCAAGGGTCTCGCGGTCTCGAATTTCGCCCACGAGAATGGCTTTCGGCGCCTGGCGCAAAGCGGAACGCAAGCCATCGGCAAAATTTGGAAAATCCTTGCCGAGCTCGCGCTGGCTAATTGCCGCCTTGCCGTGCGGATGGAAGAATTCGATCGGATCTTCCAGGGTGAGGATGTGGATCTCCTGGGTGGTATTCAACTCATTCACCATCGCGGCAAGGGTGGTGGTCTTGCCCATGCCCGTCGCGCCCGTGACCAGAATGATGCCGTTTTTTTCTTTGACGATCTCGCGAAATATCGGGGGCAATCCGATCTGCTCCAGCGTCGGAATTTCCGATTGGAGAATCCGCATGACGACGGCATGACGGCCGTTTTGTTTGAAAATGTTGGCGCGGAATCGGGCCAGACCTTCGATCGCATAGCTGCAGTCGCACGAACCTGTGGCGGCGAACTCCAGGCGGAGCCGCTCGCTCCCATTGATGATTTGGCCGGCGAGCTGTTCGATCAGCGTCGGCGTCAGGACCGACCCGGGCGTATCGATCGGGAAATCGCTGAGACGGCCGTGGACTTCGACGAGCGGCGGCTTCCCCGCGATGAAAAGCAAATCGGAGATTCCGTCGGCGCTTTCGAACATCCCCGTCAACAAGGCATCAAGAGTCTGGCGGTCCATGCGTCCCGCAAAGAGAAGCTAGGACCATGCCTCAGTCCGCGCGGATTACGGAGCGGTTTCGAGCCGCCGGACGATGGTGGCATCCGGCTCCGGCGCGATCTCAGGATCGGCCGTCCCGCCGAAATGCCGCGCCGCGTAATAGGAGCCGACGACGAGAATGGCCGCGAGCCCCTGCGCAATCAGGGTTTCGTAAGTCGGGAAAACGGCGAACCACATTCCCAGCCAGGCGGGCAGTGAACTGGCCAACAACGGAATTTCCGTCCGTGAAATCCAATGAGCGAGCTGCATCTCCTGCGCTTGCTCGCCCACCATCACGAGCAGAACTACGCCGAGAAGAATCCCGGTGGTGATGAGCATTTTTCGATACGGTAGACGCTGCTGAAGGACAAAGGTGAGCACCGCCACGATCCCGGAAAGCAAAAGACCGAGGAGCGCGCCCTTTAAAACGACACCGCCGCCGAGGCGCAGATTGTAGCTCTGGAGAAAGAGCACCACCTCAAATCCTTCGCGGTAGAGCGACGTGAATCCGAGCAGGATCAGGCCCCACCACAAACGCGAGTGGCCGTTCTTTTTCGCCGGGCCGGAGGCGAGGAGCGATTTGCGGCGGCGATTGTGCGCCCGAATCCAGCCGCCCCAATAAATCTTGTGGAAAAACCAGTTCATGATGACGAGCAACACGATGACGGCGAGCAACCCCGTCGCCGCCTGGAGATCGAGCGCCGGCACGTTGTCCATCAGCGACCCAACGATGCGCACCGCGATCAACCACGTGACCAGCGTCGCGCCGAATGCGACGCCCGCCCCGAGCGCGACCGGCCGGCGATGGGTCTGTTTTGCGCCGGTCATGCTCGCCGTGATTGCGGCCAGGACGAGGATGCATTCGAGGCCTTCGCGGAAAACGAGCACGCCGATGTCGAGGAACGCGACCGTCGGGCTGGTGTTCGGCCGCATCGGATCGGGCGCGCCGTGTTCGGCCAGGCCCTGCCAAATGAGAATGGCGGCAACCGCCGCGGCGGCGAGGCAAAGGCTCAGAGCGAGGATCGTCGAAGGGCGTCGCGGCACCGCGTTCACGAGGGAAAGCTACCATAGGAGAAGGCCCGGTGCTGCCGGTCGCTTGCGTTTTTTTAGCGGAGCCTTGCGCCCACCTTCCTGCTCTTGCTCATGATCCTGATCTTGATCCCTTCGAAGCGACGTGGAGGTAAGAAGATCGTGAATAAGATCGGGATCGGGATCAGGAGGGTTGTCCCTACCTTGTGATTTGCCGCCGAGGGCGTAAGTTTTGACGAGGTTCGATCTCGAACTGATTGTCGATGCGCAAACGCTAAATCGTTAGAGATGTCTCGACTTTGCTCGACATGACAAAACACAAACAGGCTGGTTTCACCTTGGTCGAATTAGCGATCGCGGTCGTGATCCTGGTTCTGCTCATGATGCTGGCGGTTCCGAGCATGAACGGCGTCCTGGCTGATCGACGTCTGCGCCGGTCGCTCGATAGTTTTAACGCGATCGTTCGGGAAGCGCAGGAACGCAGCGTCGCGGAGCGGCGTCCTTATCTCATCATCTGGTACGACGGCATGGTGGGATTGCGGCCGGAAGGATTGCTGAGGGGCGAAAATGGGGAGCCGGCGGTGAAAATGAAATTAGGAAAAAACGAATCGCTCAGGGTTTCTTTCCCGGCGGCCTTGGTCGAGGACGCGCCGCCGGAATGGATTTTCTGGCCATCGGGAAACTGCGAACCGGCGATCGTGAAGTATCGCGGGAAAGATGGCGGCTGGACGGCGAATTATTCCGCGCTCACCGCGCGGGCTGAGCTTGTGGCTTATGTGGCAAAATAAACGCGCGCGCACGGCCTTCGCCCTTTACGAGGTTCTCATCGGTCTGGCGATTTTTTCCCTCGGCGTGCTCGCGCTCGGCCGGTCGGTCCAAAATTGTTTGAACGCGAGTGGGCTTAACGCCGAAGAAGATCGGGTCCGCCAGATCCTGGCCGACCGGATGGCGGAGATCCAGGCTACGCCCGGACTTCCGGACACGAAAAAGGAAACCAAGGTGGCGACCGGTTACGGTTACATCGTCCTGGTGCAGCGAGCGGTACCGGCTGCGCTAAAGGGCGACAACAACACGGAGCTGCAAGGGATTACGCTGGTGACGTTGAGTGCGGAATGGAAACGCGGCGGCACGGCCCAGTCGCGAAAGATTCAATTTTATGTTTACCGCAGCGGTTAAGCGCAAACATACGTTCGGCTTCACGTTGCTCGAGGTCATTCTCGCGGCGGCGATCATGGGGCTGATGTCGCTGGCGATTTTTCGCTTCGTCCAGACCAACATCACGGTGCTCCGGATTTCGGCGATGGAAAGCATGGAGGAAGCGCGCTACACCGGGCTGCTCGAATTGCTCACCGCGCAATGGCAGGACCTGCCGACCGGCGTTGGTGCGCTCGCAGGCGACACCTACAAGTTTAACGATCGACCGCGCGATGAAATCGTGTGGGCGTGCAGCGCCGGTCCCGGTTTGCTCACGCGCTACGCGGGTGGCGAGTTTACGGTCCGGATGCGGCTGCGACCGATGAAGGAAGGGAGCGATCGCCTTCAGCTCGGTTGTTATCGCAAACCGCGCGACGAGGCCGAGGGAAATGATGAAAATGAAACGTGGGTCCCGCTCATCGATGACGTGGGCGGCTTGCGGATTCGTTACTTCGACACGCGCCTTAACGCCTGGGTCGAAAGATGGACCGATACCGGAACGCTCCCGCGCCTGATCGAGCTCATCATCCAGCGTCCGAACCGCCCGGATTGGCGGGCGATCGTCGCCATCGGGCGGACACCCTTGTGATGGCCGCATCTCGCCTAACGAAAAGAAGCGGCACCCGCGCCGCCGCGATCATGCTGGCGCTTTGGGCGCTTTTCCTGTTGAGCGCGATGGTGATTTCCTGGGCGCTCGATATCAACACGCGCCTGACGCTTTCCGGCAGCGCAAACCGTGTCCTGGAAGCAGAGGCGATGGCTTGCTCGGGCGCGGAAGTGGCCTTGCATCCAGAGGTGAAGCCGGGCTCGGCGCTCTTGCGGGGATTCTTTCCCCCCAACCAGAGTTACGAGGCGCGGATCACCGGCGAAGGCGGCCGGCTAAACATAAATAAGATAGCGGCGGCTGGTATCGCCGATCCAAACTCGCCTTTCCTGGAATTGCTTCGAAAATATCTGGAGATTAAAGGCGTGGATCTGAACGAGCGCGACCGGATGATGGATTGTCTGCTCGATTGGATCGACCCCGACAACCTGGTGCGGCTCAATGGCGCCGAAGAGGAACCCGGCTACAAACCTTCGAATGCGCCGCTGAAAACGCTCGATGAGCTGAAGCGCGTGAGAGGCTGGGAAGAATTTACCTCGCGGCCGGATTGGGACGCGGACTTCACACTCAACAGCGCCAACGGCGCCAACGGCGCCAACAACGCCGATGCGAGAATCGACATCAATTGGGCATCGCGTGACGTGCTCCTGGCGCTACCCGGCATGACTGAGGGGGTGGTGGACCGTTTCCTGGCGATACGCCGTGGGCCGGACGACACCGAGGGTACGGAGGACGACGTCCTGTTTACGGCTGCAGATATGAGTCCTCAAGGACAGGTCGCGATTGCGTTTGGCTTACGGCGGGATCAGTTTGATCTGATTTTCCGTTTGATCACCGTAGATGATTCCATTATGCGCGTGGTCAGCGTCGGTAAATCCGGCGCCGTGACGCGCACAGTCCGAATGGTGGTCTTTAAACAGGGCAACGCGATCCGATTAATTTCCTGGAAGGAGCTTTAGTATCGAGACGGCAACGAAACGCATTTACCTGGTCCCATCCGCCAACGGCTGGGACGTGGTGCGCTTCGCCGAGCACAGCGGCGCGTGGGAAGTGCGGGCCGTCGCGAGCATCGAAGAAGCGGCCGAAACGCTGCAGCCCGGGGACGACATCGTGCTCTCGCTGCCGATTGATCTCGTGCTCGCCCAACGCATGCGCCTGCCGACGACCGATCCGGCCGAGTTCGTCGAGATGGTGCGCATCCAAGTCGAGAAGGCGATGCCGTATTCGCCCGAGGAAATGACGACGGACTCGGAATTGATTTCGCAGAGCGAGGAGGGGAGCGTCATTTCGGCCGTGGCGGTGAACAACGAGAAGTTGAATGAGCTCGCCGCGCCGCTTCTCTCCCGCGGGCTGATCCCGAGCCAGGTCACCATTTATGCCGGACATCGCGCCGCGACCCACAGCCCGGAAGGAACGTCGTTTTTCATTTATCCCGAGAACGAATCGATCGTTTGCGCGATCGCCGAGGAAGGCAAGGTGAGTTTCACCCACAGCCTCGATGGCGCCGACGCGTTACAGCTCCAGCGCGATCTGCCGCAACTGACCTTGAGCGCGGAGTTGCAGGGCATCAACACTTCCGCGCCGCGCATCCTCCTGGCGGAAAGCCTGTATGAATTCCGCGACACCGTGGAAGGAATCTTCGCGACGAATGCCGAGCTGATCGCGGTGGAAGTGCCGCCGGCGGAATCGCGCCTGAACCTGCTGCCGGAAAGCTGGCGCGCGCGCCGCGCTCAACTCGTTAGGCAAAAAGAATGGCGGAAACGTTTGTTGATCGGGGCGGGCGCTTACGCCGGGCTGCTTTTTCTCTTTTTCGCCTACCTCCTGATCGTGCGTTTTCAAGTTAGCCGGCTCGACAAGCGCATCTCGCATGACGCGCCGCGGACGGAATTCGTCCGCGCCACCGAAGCCCGGTGGAAAGCGCTCGCGCCGGCAATCGATCCGCATTACTACCCGATCGAAGTCATCCTCCACCTCTTCGACAGCCTGCCTTCGGCCGAAGTTCGCATCACGGTCTTCAACCAGTCGGCTCGGCAGATTTCCGTGGACGGTGAAGCGAACTCGGCCGCGCTCGCCTATCAGTTTGCCGACAAGGTCAAAAAAAATCCCGACCTGGCGACGTTCCAGTTCGAATTGGGCGCGCCAAGGCTTTTGCCGAACGATCATGCGCAGTTCCGCCTGGAGGGAAAACCGAAATGATCGCCGGCTGGTATCAACGCCTGAACAAGCGCGAGCGTTTCCTCAGCGCGCTCGTCGCCGGCGTGATCTTTCTTCTCCTCAACTGGTATATCTGGGGCAAGCTCTTCAGCGCGCTCGATCGGGCCCGGACCGATCTCGTGGCGCGGCAGAACACGCGCAAAGTGCAGGACGTTTTCATTCGCGAGCGGGAGCTTTGGGATAAGCGGGCGAAATGGCTGAAGGAACACCAGCCCATGCTAAAAGGGCCGGGCGACGCTTCCACCCTTCTCGACCAGATCAAACAAGTCGCCGGCAAACATAATGTGTTGATCGAGAATCCGGCGATCGGCACGAGCGACTCGACCCCGGAACGCCAGGCGGTCTTCGCGTCCTTCGAGGTGAAAAGTCCCTGGCCTCCGCTGGTTCGTTTCCTTTACGATGTGCAGCAGCCGGAATCGTTCGTGGTCTTTGAAAGCATAACTCTCAACATCGATCCGGCCGATCCCACGGCGATGCGTGGGAAGATGAAAATTGCGCGCTGGTTTGCGCCGGCTGGAAAATAGCGATGTTCGAACAGAGCGCGTTCCTTTATTGTCTTAACTGAAACTGGGTTCGCAAAATGAAGACTAAGAATCTCGCGCTCGTTCTCCTCGCCACTGTGCCGTTGCAGCTACTCATTGCCGATGACGTGCCGAAGGCTTTTACCTTTGCGCGTTACCAGGCGATGCTCGACCGCTCGCCTTTCGCCGTGGCGACCGCGGTGGCGGCCCCGGCGGCGACACCGAATTTCGCGAAAGACCTTTACGTCGCCAACGCCGCGCATTCGAAAGATGGGGACCTGGTGACGATCGCCTCGAGCGCGGACAAGAATTTCAAAAAATATCTGACGACGAATGCGCCCGAGGACGGCTACACCATCGCGAACATCGAATGGTCGGATAAAGTGGGCGCCACCAAGGTCACGATCGCGAAGGATGGGCAAACCGCGACGCTGAGCTTCAACGAAGCGCTCTTGAAGCAAACCATCGCCGGCCAGGCGCCGCAGGTGCAACCGCAACAGCAAACGCAACCGCAGCCGATCGTTCCGCAGCCGACCGGGGTCGTGCCGCAGCCGAACTATCAGCAGCAGCAGCAGTTGCAGCGGCCGGCACCGATTCCCCAGTTGCCTACGCCGCCCCCTCGAGTGCGTGGAGTCATCCCCAAAAATCCGGCGGCAAACATCACGCCCTATCCCGCTTCAACGGTTGCTCCGACTCCGGAAGTGGAACTGTAGAAGTCGTTAGGCCGGGGTTCGGATCACCGATCACTTTTCCGCCTACTGACCCCAGTCGTCGTCGGCCGTGTCGGCTTTGCGATCGGGGCCGGCCGAGTAGAGATCGTAGCCGGTGGGATTCTTCCGGCCGGGACACAGGTAAATGTAGTAGCTCCCCCAGGGATCTTTCGGAACTTCCTTGAAGAGCTGGTACCAATGGGTTGGCCGCGGTTCGCTCGAAGGCTGGGTCACCAACGCCTGGAGCCCTTGCTCGGTCGTAGGCAGGAAACCGTTGATGCTCTCGTAAAGTTTTAGCTGCGTCCCGATCGACTGAATATCAGCGCGCACCGCCACGCCCTTCGCCACGCCGGTCGTGTTCCCGAGTTTGCTCACGGCCACCCCGAGCAAAATAACGATGATGCTGATGACCAGCATGATTTCCAAAAGGGTGAAAGCGCTTTGTCGTTTTTTCATTGTCGGTTAGGGACCTTAACGGTCGGTTTGCAGTTGGTAATCTGTTTTATCCCAGAGATACTTCAATTGAATCTGGGTAGCGCGAATGGCCGACGCGTCCGTGCCCGCGCCGCCGACGATCAGAATATCGTTGGTCCCCACTTTTAGATTGTTGGCCGGCACCAGTTTCTGCGCGCGCAGCCAGCCGGTATATTGAAATCGCATTCCGCGGAGGAGCGATGCGGTCTGCCCGCGGTAAGCGGGATCGGCCAGGTCCGGCAGGGTAACCGAAACCGCTCCCAGGTTCTCGCCGTTGACGAAAATTTCCGGCGGCGCCGCGATGTTCGGATTGGCGACTTCGAAAGTAATCAGCGCGACGAGCGGTTGCGATTCGAGCCCGAACTGAAAGGCCGCGCCTTGGGACACGCTCGCCCCGATTCGGATCATTTCGTCAGCGAGCGAGGCTGTGACGGTGCCGAATCGTTCCGTGTCCTGCGTCGCGGCGTGGAGCGGCGCCATTGCCATGAAGGGCTCGGGAATTAAATCGCGATGCTCGGCGCTCAAGGGATGGAGCACTTCCGCGTTCGCCATCCAATCGAGATAGGCGCCGCGCACCGTCTTCCCATCGCCGGGCACTTCCACGTCGATCGTCGAGGCCCCAACCATCGGGATCATTACGCTTTCCGAAGTCGGCAACCCGATGCCGGCGCCGAGCGGACCGGATTGCATCACCACCGTGCCTGATTCATCCCACGCGGTGAGCTGCGGTTTCTGTTCCGGGTTATCGTCAAAAAAGAGGCGGAAAAAAAGCACCTGCGATTCCGCGTTGGGACGGGTGAGTCGAATCCGGAAGATGGTTTTTTCCGGAACGCCCGGTGTTTTCTGCGGTGGCACAATCGAGACGGCTTCGACCCAGTCCGGACTCGCCTGCGGCTTGGAGCTGGCGGCGGGAATCTGTCGCAGATCGAGCCAGGCGCTGTCGATATGCGCCGGGTTTTTCGGCGAAGGCGTCGCGAGCGAATCGTTGAAAACGTCCTGGCCGCGAGTCGACGAGACGGCAAACACCAGGAGGAGAAGCGCGGCGACCCGTGAAAGCATTTGCGGCCCGAGATTACCTCAGGTCGGTCGTACCTGCAAACTATGCGTCATTTCGAAAACCGCCGAGAGAATACTGTAAACGACGAAACCGACCACGAGCGCGATTAACACGATGATTACCGGCGGGATCAGGGCCGAGATTGTTTTCACGGTGCGATCCAGCTCCCGCTCGTAGACGTCGGCGATGGTTTGCATCGTCTGGGCGAAGTGGCCGGTCTGTTCGCCCACCGCCATCATGTCGGTAAACAAATCCGGAAAAAGCCGCTGTGCGGTCAATGCGGTCGAGAGCGTGGCACCATCGATCACCGCGCGCCGGACTTCCACCATTTTCACTTCGAGGTAGCGATTGCCGGCGATTTCCGTCACGAGGTCGATCGCGCGCAGTAACGGGACTCCGTTCTCCATGAGTGTGCCGAGGGTGCGCGAGAATTGCGCATAGTAGCGGTGGCGAATCACCCGGCCATAGCCGGGGATCAGGAGGCGAAAACGGTCCCACCCGATTCTTCCTTCGTCGCTGCGGACAAACGCGCGGAAAGCGATGACCGCTCCCAAAGCGACGACGAGGCCGAGCCACCAGTAAGCGGTGATGAGATGATTCACGCCCAGCAGGATTTGGGTCGGGAGTGGCAGCGCCCCGCCATTCTGCGACATGAAGCCCACCAATTGCGGCACCATGAAGGTGATGAAAAGGGTAATGAGCCCGATGCCGGCCAGCGCCAGAAACGCCGGATAAATCAGCGCCTGCTGGACGCTGTCGCGCAGATTCTTCGCCTGCATCAGGTGCTCGACCAGGCGCGCCAGAATATCCGAGAGCGCGCCGCTCGCTTCGCCGGCGGCGACGAGGTTCACGTAGATCGGTGGGAAGACGCGGGGAAAATCCCGCAGCGCCTGCGAAAAACTGCGGCCATCCACCAGCGCCTGGTGGAGAGCGTGCGTCATTTGCTGCACGCGCGGTTGTTTGAGACGCTTTTCGAGGACCGACAAACCTTCGTCGAGCGTCATGCCGGCCTTGAGCAAATGCCCGAGCTGCTCGGTGAAGATCAGCAATTGGTTATGCGGAATTTTTAATTTCTGGGTCGGCGTTGCTGCTGGCGCGGACGTTAGCGGCACCGCGACCGGCGCGATGGCGCCGTTCTTGGCGTTCTTCGTCGCCGGCGCCGGCGTGGCGCCGACCAGCTCGATGCGCACCGGCATGTAGTGCAATTGTTCGATTTGCCGAATGGCGACCGCGCGGTCCGGACAATCCAGCACGCCTTCGACGAGACCGCCCTGCGCATTCCGCGCCCGATAAGAAAATTGTGGCATGCGAAAAAGTTCTGCTGCGAACCTATCGTGCAGTTCGGAGATCGTCTAGCGGCTGGAGGATCTTGTTAACGGCGTTACGGCCCGGCGCCGCGGTCGTAGATTTCCACGAGGCCGTTGCCGGTGGTGTTGCCCAAGCCCGCCAGGATCGCGGTGTATGCCCCAGGGGGAAGAGTGATGGCGATGGCGGATTCCAAGTCATTGCTCGGCGCGAGACCTGCCGCCGCGACGTCGGCAGCGTTCGTCGGATTGTCTTTCCAATCGTTGTTCGTGAAGAGAAGAACGCCGTCGCCATTATGCAGTTCGAGGGTCGGGTTCTGAAGCACGTTCGGCACACCGAACGCAGTTAAACTCGGCCCGAGGCCGCGAATGACAATGCGATCGGGCGCGCTTTGGTTGCCGAGAATGAAGCCGGCAATGACGGCGTCGCCTGGTGTGCTTCCGACGAAACCTCTGGTGCTGATATTGGACAACTTCGAGGCCGCTGCCGTGTCGAGATCGTAGATTTCAATCAACCCGATCCCGGTCGTGCCCCCGTTACCCTTGACAATTGCCGTGTAGGAGCCGGGTGATAGAACGACATCGATGGCGGATTCGAGATCGTTCGTCGGCGGGATGCCGCTTGCTTTGATCTGGGCTTCCTGCGTGTCGCGCCAGTTATTGTTCGTGATGGTCGGGAATGCGCCCGGGCCGTGGAGCTCGAGCACCGGATCAGGCAGCGGATTTGGAATCCCAAATCGCGTCAACGAAGGACCGATGGCGCGGACGATTACGTGCTT
>Ga0307478_10001841_pt1 | contig 17649 bp, 17 predicted proteins | sample atmos_gasesECM4C_2_FD_203713 | JGI IMG/M metagenome (GOLD analysis project Ga0307478, IMG submission 203713) | Hardwood forest soil microbial communities from Morgan-Monroe State Forest, Indiana, United States - atmos_gasesECM4C_05 | ecosystem: Environmental > Terrestrial > Soil > Temperate... | reverse complement strand
AGCTGATCTTCCGCTTGTGCACATCCAGGCCGATGTAATACATAGGTTCCATGGGGGAGCCTCCTTGGTGTTCTGAATCAGCGTGCAGCTGAGTTCAGCTTTTCTACACCAAGCGCTCCTCCCTGACCTATACATTCAAACTAATCAGGACTTGGGAATTGCTTCGTTTCCATTCCAAACTTGAAAAATCTTCCGATGAGGTTGAGGATGTGAAGGATGATCGCCCCATCGGCCCCGCATCCGAGCGATTGAGCTTTTGGCCTCGCATCTCACCCTTTAGGAGAAGATTCGCCATGTCCCATCATTTCGATACGCCTACCGCAAAGGAAGACCCCCGCATCAACATCTGCGACTTCTACTTGTTTCGCGGCCGCCCGGGCACAACGGTCATGGCTTTGACCGTGAATCCGAACGCCGGCGTGGGCGCGCCAGACACTTTCCGCGACGAAGGTCTCTACGCCGTTCGCTTCGACACGGATCGCGATCTTCGCGAAGACGTCGCCTTCAAGGTCCAGTTCGGCGCGCCCGCCCACGCCGATGGCGGCGAGCACCGGCACGTTCAGACCTTCGAGGTCCGGCGCGCCACCGGAGCGGACGCTCTGAAGGGCGCCGCTGGCGAACTCATCATTTCCGGGAACACGGAGCGCGTCGTGAAAGCGGATTCTGGCTGCCTGGCGTACGCAGGCCTCGCGCCCGATCTGTTCGCCACCAACGGCGTCGGTTTCGGTGCCTTCAGAAAAGCTCTGTGGTCTGAAAACCGGTTCGCGCCGGAGTCGTTCCAGAATGGCCAGAGCTTCTTCGGCGGCAACAATGTCAGCGCCATCGTCCTCGAGGTCCCCAGCAGCCTGATCGGCCGAGGTGTGGTGCACGCCTGGGCCACCGCATCGCTCTTCGGGCATGCGCCAGAGGTGCAGGTGTCGCGTTGGGGCCTGCCCATGATCACGCACTTCCTGCTCTCTGATCCTTCGCTGCACGACGCATCGGAAAGCTACAACCGCGCAGTCCCGGCGGACGAAGTGGCGCTGTTCTCCAAACCGATCCGCGACTTCGTGGAAAAAGTCACCGCGCTCGCCCACTCCGCGGCCGACCCATCCGCCTACGCTTGGCAACTCCTCGCGCGCCTCTGCCCATCGGTCCTGCCGTATGAACTGGACACGCCCGCCTCATTCAGCTTCGCCGCCTTTAACGGCCGCGGCCTCTGCGACGACGTGATGGACGTGATTCTCACTCTGGTCACGAACACGGCCCTCGGCGATGGGGTGGCGCCCGATACGCGGCTGATGCGCCCGGATTTTCCGTATTTCGGCGAGCCGCACCCTACGGCGGCGAGTTCCGCGAAGCAGTGAGGGCGAAGGAATGAGCACACGGACGACACAGCGGCGATCTGCGATTGGATGGATTTGCTCGCCGGCAGCGCGGAGCGGCCCCTATGGATTAACGCGCTTCTGTTCAGAATTTCAATGGATTGAAGTTGGTTCCTTTGTCGAAGTAATCGATATTCTCGACTTTTTTGAGCCACAAGGATACTTTGAGTGTTACCGGCAGCAAGAGAAGCTCCACGGTGACTTTTGTCAGGCTTGCAACGACAATGCTTTTTGTTAATACGTGTGTCGGTATCATCCTCCACAGACCGAAGATGTAGAAGACGGCGGTATTCAGCATTTGCCCGCAGACGGTCGACGTCGCGAAACGCGCCGATATATGACGTCCGTTAGTCCACACCTTCATTTTTGCCAGGACATAGTTGTTGGCGATGTCACCGGCGAACATCGCAAGAGTGCCAAATAAAACCAATCGAGGGGCCGCGGATAACACATCAACGTACGATTGATTGTTGGTCATGACCGCAGAGGGCGGGTAGAAAATTACAAATTCAAAAATGGCGATCACCAAAAGCTGCGCGAAGATGCAGTACCACAAGACCCGCCGGGCGACGGCATAGCCATAAACTTCGGTCAAGATATCGGCAAAAATATAGACAAAAGGGAAGTAGTAGATGGAAATCGAGAGGGGAATGCCCATGATATCAATCAGCTTGCCTGCAGTGGGAATGCAAATGATGGCGAAGAAGACGTTCCAAAGCACAATGTGGTTCAGGAATTTATAGTTCTGCATCCGCTGACCCTCGCCTCGGTAATCCAAATTATCCCGATTATGGAAATCTAATTCCCGGCTTTGCCGTCTAGTACGAGGCATGGTGATCCCCTACTCTGCGCGCCAGTTTATTTAATCAATTTCAGTCAGAAGGAGAACTAGAAATGAGAGAGTTGGTACTTCTATTCATGCTCGCTGTCGCGCTGTGTAGTCAAGTCGCATTCGCACAAGAGTCGCAGCCTAACCCGAAACAGCCTTCAGCATTGGCGGGAACCGATTCACCCGAAGCGTTGCGCGAACACGTTCCTGTCCTACCCGCGGTGAGGGCGAAATATTGGAACATCGATCCTGCAGTCGGGTACGGGATGAAGGATTTAGGAAGCGGTGTTTATGCACTTTCTGACAACGGTTGGCAATCCGCCTTTCTTGTGACCGACGCTGGCGTCATCGTTTTTGACACGCCGGCCAGCTACGGCAAACACATTCCGGAAGCCGTCGCTAGAGTCACGAACAAGCCGATCAAGATGCTGGTTTACTCGCACCTGCACAAAGATCACATTGGCGGCTCCATCGCGCTTAAGAATACCCCGGGCTTGCAGATTATCGCTCTCGATACCGTCAGCGACTTTCTGAAGGAAATGAACGATCCGAATCGCCTGATTCCAACAGAGACGTTCAAGACGTCGAAGACGATCAAGCTCGGCGGCAAGACCGTTGAACTCACGCGGCATAACTACCATTCCAACGAAGGCGATCTTTTCATCTATGTCCCAGAAGCGAAATTCTTGATGGCTGTAGACTCGGTGACGTCAGGATACGTACCGTTTCAGGACTTCGATCTGTCGACTAATTTCCACGAATATCTAAAGATGTTTGACGAAATCCTCGCTTACAAATTCGACAACTTTATCGGCGGCCACCTCACCGATACCGGGACTCGGAAGGATGTTGAGATCACCAAGGAATACACGAACGACGTGTACCAGACCGTGAAGCGGATTCACAACGGCTTGAATGAAAGGGCCTTCGATGCTGAGATTGCCAAGACGATCGGTCCCGACAATGAGTTCCTGATATTCAAGGCTTTGCTGGATAAGGTGACGAGAGATTCTGTAACTGAACTTGAGCCTCGCTGGATAAATCGCCTGGCCGGGGTCGATGTTTGGTTGCCAAGCCACGTGCGTGCTGCTCTAATCTACGTCCGGTGGGACGATAAAGAATGACTTGTCGGCAGCGGGTAGCCACCGATTTCGAAATCGCTGATGCTTGAATATCGCCCTCAGGTCGGAAGTGAGGGGAAGAGCGTCGGCGCCATTTGGGCCGCGAATTCCTTGAACACGCGCACGGGCCGTGTGAGGTAACGATTGCCCACATGGACCACCCAAAGATTGAAGACGCTGAAGTGCCATTTCTGCATCACCTCAACAAGTCGCCCATCGCGCAACAACTCAGGCTGCACCAACGGCGGAAGGTCGCCAATTCCGGTGCCCGCAAGCAAAGCAGTGGCAAGGCCAGCATAGTCGTTCATCGCAAGGAAAGGCTGGAACGTCAGCGTTTCCTTCTTCTTCCCGTTCGCCTGAACGAAGTTCCATGCCTTTGTCGGTGTCCAAAACGAGAAAGCCAGCAACCGATGTTCAAGTAAGTCTTGAGGCTTTTGAGGCCGCTTGCACTTTGACAAATAGCTCGGGCTCGCTACGAGCTGGTGACGGTAGGTCAGGATTCTGCGCGCGACGAGCGACGAATCTTTGAGTTGTTCTCCGACCTTGAACGCCAGGTCGACGCCCTCGACGATTTGATCCACAATCCGGTCCGTGATGAAAACCTGTACGCGGACCTTCGGATACGATGCTTGGAATGCGCCGATCAGCGGCGCAAGCAACGAGTCGGAGATGCTGGGCGGCGCAGAAAGCCGCAGTTCGCCTGAGACGTTCGAAAGGTGGTTGGAAGCGATGTTGTCTACCGCTTCGTTGAGCTCGACGGTGTGGCGAGCATGCTCGAGAACTTCGGACCCAACATCGGTCAGCCGCAGGCTGCGCGTCGAACGTTCGAGCAAGCGCACGCCGAGTTCGTCTTCAAGGTCGGCAACGCGGCGGCTGACGGTTGAGGTCGGCATTTTCAAGAGGCGTGCCGCCTCCGAAAAGCTCTTCGCCTCGACCACTTTGGCGAAAATCATGAGGGAATTCAGGTCCGTCATCACGATCCTCCGCTCCGGCAGACCTCCGATAGTCACTTAAGGTTGAACTCCCGAAGGATCTCACAGCACATAGTACGGCCACTCTCAAACGCGCGTTTCGGTAAAGATTATCCCAAATTCGGAAAATACATTTGCTGTTTCACCCGCTAGACGAACGGACGTGACCCGACTAGATTCCGCGTGGAGATGCCGTCCAAAAGGACCGGAATCATGAATGCGAACGAGAAGGCCGTTGCCGAAGTGCTTGCCAAGTATCAAGACGCGTTGAACCAGTCCGACACCGATGCAGTGATGAAGCTCTATGCACCCGACGGCGTATTCATGGCGCAGTACAGCCCCTCCAGTGTCGGTGCGGAAGAGGTTCGCTGGGCCTATGACGCGGTGTTCAAAGCCATGAAGCTGACCGTCAAATTCAACATCGCCGAGATTGTGGAAATGGCTCCGAACTGGGTTTTTGCGCGCACCAACTCGGCTGGGACTGTTAAGTTTCATGCCACGAGCGCAGGTGGCCCTGAGGCGAATCAGGAACTATTCCTGTTCCAAAAAATCGGCGGAGCCTGGAAGATCGCGCGCTACTGCTTTTCGACGACAAACCCACCCCGCGCATGAGAAGTAGAGGAACGTCTGATGGCCACAATGAAAGCTGCGGTGATTCACGAAGCCGGTGGACCGGAGGTTCTCAAAATCGAAAGCCTTCCGATCCCCACACCGAAGAGCGGGGAAGTTCTGATTCGCGTGAAAGCATTCGGGCTCAACCGGTCTGAGTTATTCACCCGGCAGGGCCATTCACCGAATGTCATGTTTCCGCGCGTCTTGGGTATCGAGGCGGTCGGTGTCGTCGAGGCAGCGCCCGGAAGCGAGTTTCGCAAGGGCGATACCGTCGCGACGGCGATGGGCGGACTGGGGCGGCAATTCGACGGCGGCTACGCCGAATACACGTGCGTGCCTGCGAAACAGGTGCAAATCATCAAGACCGAACTTCCGTGGCAAACACTCGGAGCCATCCCCGAGATGCTCCAGACGGCGTGGGGTTCGCTGTTCAAATCGCTGCGCCTCGAAAAAGGAGAGCGTCTGCTGATCCGTGGAGGCACAACTTCCGTTGGGTTGGCAGCAGCGGCCATCGGGAAGAAGCACGGTGCCTTCGTCGCTGCGACCACGCGAAACCCAGACCGGGAAAACTTGCTACGTACTAGTGGTGTCGATCAGGTGTTCATCGATACCGGCTCAATCGCCGACCAAGTCATGGAAGTCTGCGCGAACGGCGTCGACAAAGTACTTGAACTTGTTGGTACGACGACGCTGAAGGACTCGCTTCGCTGCGCCAAACAGCGCGGCATCGTATGTATGACCGGAATCGTCGGCAACAAGTGGTCCTTCGAGAACTTCGCTCCGATGGAAGCGATACCGACTGCGGTCAGTCTGACAACGTATGCAGGCGAATCGGAAGACTTCATGCGGATGCCTCTTGATGATCTGGTTGAGCAGATTGCGGCCGGCACACTGCACGTCCAGGTTGGCAAAACGTTCCACCTCGATGAGATCGTTGAGGCGCATCGCTGCATGGAGGAGAACAAAGCGGGTGGAAAAATCGTGGTGCTGACTTAAGTACTACCGTCCGGCGACTTCAACTGCGCATCAGGTCCAGATGACAAATGTCGAGTTCTCACTCACAGTTCCCGGGGGCGGACCAGGCGCAGGATTTTTTTGGACTTGGTTTCGACCCACTCTCGGACCCCGTGGCATATTCGCACCTCAGTCCGACCGAGCTTGAGGAGGTTGCACCTTTCGGGGAACGGTGCGCCATGGCCGAAAATGATCCACTCGTCTCCGCCGGGGATTATCCGTTCAACAGCTACGTAATTCTTTCGGGAAGCGTGCGAGCCGTCGACGTCTCGACCGGCGAACGCGTGGTGTTCGTTCGCTACGGTGCGGGATATTTCAGCGGCGATATCGATCTGTTTACACGGCGTCCCTCGATCATCTCGGTCGAAGCCGAAACCGCCGTCGAGGCCATTCGACTCACACCGAAGCAGCTGCGGGATTTGTTCACCCGAAAACCTCAGCTGGGCGAAAAGTTCTGGAAATCGTACCAGCGCCGGCGGGAATTACTCCTAAAATCCAAATTCCGCGGCTTGAGCATCTACGGACGGAAAGACGACAAGGCAACACTCGAAACAGTGGAGCTGCTGTTCCGCAACAGCGTGCCGCACGAATGGTTGGATACATCTCTCGACGATAACCGGATCAAACTCGAACAGATCCGCGAAGATGTTCAGTCCTATCCGGTCGTGGCTCACGGCAGCCGGGTCCTCTTTGAGGCTCCCACCCGCGCCCAGTTGGCGGACCACCTTCGTCTTCGCCGCCAGCTACCGAATTTGGTTTATGACGTTCTGATTCTCGGCGCCGGCCCGGCGGGCCTCGGAGCAGCTGTCTACGCGGCCTCGGAAGGCCTGTCTTCCCTCGTGCTTGACGGTCTGGGCCCCGGAGGGCAAGCGAGTTCAACATCCCGGATCGAGAATTACGCAGGTTTCCCGGATGGCATCAACGGCCGCGATCTCGCCCATCTGATCTATCTTCAGGCGCTTAAGTTCGGTGCAGACTTCCACGTCCCGAGCAGGGTGTCCAACTTGGAGCGACGCAGCAACGGGCTCTACCGAGTAAGAACCATCGAGGGGGATTATGTGCTCGGCAAATCCGTGATTATCGCTGCCGGCGTGTCCTACGGACTCCTGGACGTCGAAGGCCTTGATGCCTTGCAGGGCGCTGGTGTCTATTACAGCGCCACCAACATCGAGGCTCGACTTTGTCGGAGTTCCGCAGCTCATGTAGTTGGCGGCGGCAACTCCGCTGGCCAAGCGGCAATGTTTCTCTCCCAAACCGCGGACGACGTTTCTCTCCTGGTGCGTGGCCCGAACCTACGAAAGATGTCCTCCTATCTGTCGGAACGAATCTTGGCGAACAGGAGAGTCAGAATCCGCTACAACACCGAAGTCGTCGGAATCGAGGGCGTCGATCATATCTGCGGTGTACACGTGCGCGAACCGAACGGGGAAATAAAGGAGGAATTTACTTCCGGCCTCTTCGTTTTCATCGGAGCAAAGCCGAGAACCGACTTCCTCCCGTCATCCATCGTGCGAAATGACCAGGGTTTCGTGCTGACCGGTCAAGAGGTGGCACTTCTTCCTGTTTGGAAAGAACCCAGGCCGCCCTGCACGGTCGAGACCAGCCTGCCTGGCGTGTTTGCCGCCGGCGACTGCCGCAGCGGCAGTCCGAAGCGCGTCGCATTTGCGATCGGCGACGGGGCGACGGCGGTAACGTCGGTCCACAAGTTCCTCGAGGGCTCTCGTGCTGAACGAAGCAGCGGAGAGTTAATCCAATGATGGGAACACGGGTCTCTTACCTTGACGAACAGCAGCCTCTTGAGGGCTACCTGGCTGCCCCTGATTCAGCGCACGACCTGCCGGGCGTCCTGGTTGTGCCCAGCTGGCTCAACGTCAACGAGTCGATATGCAGACGAGTTGATCGATTGGCGGAGCTGGGCTATGTCGCTTTCGTCGCCGATTTGTTCGGAGCCGGGGTTCGACCAAGTCCACCACAGTCACCGATGACAGTTGTCGGGCCATTCCTCGACGATCGTTTGCGATTTCGCCGTAGGCTTTCGGCCGGTCTAAAGGAATTTCAACGGCGGCCCGAATGCAATGCGGACCGCATCGCGGCCATTGGATACTGTATCGGGGGCTGTGGCGTTCTCGAACTTGCGCGTGCCGCCGCTCCGTTACGCGGTGTCGTCTCTCTGCACGGCATTCTGACCACGCCGATGGCTGCGCAACCGAAAACTGTCGAGTGCAAGATCCTCGTGCTGCACGGTGATGCCGACCCTGTAGTGTCACTGGAGAGTGTAATTGCATTTCGGGAGGAAATGCGGCTGGCCAAGGCGAACTGGCAGATCAACATTTACAGCGACGCGAAGCACAGTTTTACGGGCGAAGGAGTTGTCGGCGATAGAACACCCGAAGCTGGACTGCATCCACAAACGGATGAAAGGTCTTGGCAAACGACCGTCGAGTTCTTGCGGGAAGTATTCGGGTAATAGTCACTCTCGCATTGTTGACTGCACAATTGCGTCTCAACACGCAACAGGCAATTGGGGGCTCCGTGGCTCTTAGCGCAGAACCTCGTATCGATACTCCCTGGGGCTGGCACCGCAGATCTGGCGGAACACACGGGCAAAGTGCTGCTGCGTCTTGAAGCCGCACGCCACGGCGACATCAAGAACCCGCAACTCGGCCTCGCGCAACATATGCTTGGCACGCTCTACCCTTTGGCGCAGTAGAAACTGGTGCGGACTCTCGCCTGTAGAGTTCCGAAACGCCTCACAGAAATGAGCTGTGCTCAGCCCCGCACATTGGGCCATTTCGTGCAGGCTTAGCTCTTCTTCGATCTTCGCGTTCATCAACTCCGTAACTCTTCGTAGGCGAGCAGGAGTTAGTCCACCTCGGTACATCCGCCCGGAACAGCGCTGCACTCCATGACCATTGACCAGCGCCACGGCAAGCGCCTGCTCCACAGAATCCAAAAATAGCTGCCCGTTCGGAAAGCCAGCAATCCTTTCCGCATTCAAGGCCGCGACTAGTGCACCTACGCGGGCGTCTCGTAGCTTGGGCGCGCTGCGCAGTTCTACCTCGCCGGCCATTCCGCCGCAGGCTGCTCTTAACGCCGCATCAGAAATGCCGACAGACAAATATTGCAAGTTGTCAGTCCGAGCCCACGTATCGACATGACGGCGAGGAAGCATAATCTCTCCCGCGCCGTAGTCAAATCTAGTCAGTTCCGATCTCCGCCAGCCCATCTCGATGGAACAGGGCTGCAGCAGCATAGCGAGCATTTGCTCGCGGTAGATCCGCATGTGCGGCTCTCGCGCAGCTCCGAGCACCTGGACCGCGACCCTCATTTTCCCTCCTGACGCCAGTCCATTCGATGTATTGCATCGTGGTTCGTCACAAATTTTCGCCATGAATAATTCCGAAGACTAGGCCCAGAAGTCGATTTTCAGACACAACTCGATCTTGGGCACGTGCTCCCATGAAGCTGAAGACAAGTCTGAGGCCAAGTCACAGCCTCAGGAAAGGAACCAATATGAAAAACACATCGGCGACATTCAAACGGGGTACATCCCTAGAACGGTCCAAGTGGTACATGGGGATGTTACTGACCAATCTGGCGGAAGCGCCAGATACCAGCGGGGCATTCTCCTTGTTTGAGGCAACTCTAGTACCCGGAACTGAACCACCTCCCCATGTGCATTCACGTGAGGACGAGCTCTTTTACGTTCTCGAGGGAGAGTTCGACGTGTATGTGGAAAAAGAAGTTTTCAAGGGTAAGACAGGGGAATGCATCTTTCTTCCCCGATTCAAGCCGCATACATTTATTGTCCGCTCGCCTCGCCTTCGCCTGCTGATTCTATTCGCGCCCGCAGGAGTGGAGGAAGCCTTCCGCGGCATGAGTTCTCCTGCCCAAAATCTGAAACCCCCTATCGAGGCGCTTACCTACTCGGCGGAGGACTTGGAGCAGACTGCGCAACGATTCAGTGCGAGCGGTGTGCGGATGCTGACTCCGGAAGAGGTTGCACTCCAACTGCCCTTATATCCTCCCTCGGTTCCAGCGAACGTCAGCAAGTGACCAAGCCGATGAAGTTCTACCGTCGCAAAGGGGAAAATCGTGCGCCAGAAGGAATATCCGACATGAATTCTATGATATCTAGTCTGCGATTCTTCGCTTTGGCGGTTCTCCCGGGTGTGATGGACCTCTGTTTTTTCGGTGCGCCACACGCCCAAGAGTTCCCTTCCATCACTCCCCTTGCCGCGCAAGATGGCTTGCCGCTTGCCGAAGCGCGGGCCATCGCCAAAGAAGCCTACATCTACGGCTTCCCGATGGTGGAGGGATACCGCATCCAATACGCCTACTTCGTGGACGGCAACAACTCCGAGTTCAAAGCGCCGTGGAACCAAATCCGAAATGTGCACCGGGTCTTCACGCCCGATGACAAAGTAGTTCAGATCCCCAACTCAGACACACCTTACTCCACGCTCGGTCTGGACCTTCGAGCCGAGCCGGTGGTAATCACCGTTTCGCCGATCGAGAAAAGCCGATATTTCTCCGTCCAGCTGATTGACCTTTACACCCTTAATTTCGGCTACATCGGGAGCCGCACCACAGGCAATGACGGCGGCAGCTTCCTGGTCGCCGGTCCCGGCTGGAAAGGTGCTAAACCGCCTGGCGTCAAGACAGTGTTTCAGTGCGAAACGGAATTCGCGCTCGCCGGTTTTCGTACGCAGCTTTTCAATCCCGGCGACGTCGAAAACGTGAAAGAGGTCCAAGCGGGCTACAAAGCGCAGCCCCTTTCGCAATTCCTCGGAAAACCCGCACCTCCCGCCGCGGCGACGATTGATTTCATCAAGCCGCTCACTCCCGACCGACAGCGCACTTCACCGGAGTTTTTCAACATCCTGAACTTCCTCTTGGAATTCTGTCCGACAAATCCATCAGAGAAGGAGCTCATGGCGCGGTTCGGCAAGCTCAACATTGGCGCAGGAAAGAACTTCGACGAGGCGAAGCTTTCACCCGAAATGAAGCATGCCGTCGAGGCCGGCATGGCCGATGCTTGGGAAGCGTTGGGAGAGGCAAAGAAGCAAGTGGATGCAGGCCAAGTGACCGCTGGCGATTTTTTGGGCTCGCGGGAGTATTTGCAGAACAACTACTTGTATCGCATGCTCGCTGCCGTGCTCATCATTTACGGCAACTCTAAACAGGAAGCCATGTATCCGGTTTATACCGTGGACGCGAGCGGGCAGAAGCTGGACGCCGCGCAAAACCGTTACGCGCTCCACTTCGCGCCGGGCCAATTGCCACCTGTCAATGCGTTCTGGTCCCTAACAATGTATGAACTGCCGTCGAGGCTACTTGTTGCGAATCCCCTCAACCGTTATCTCATCAATTCGCCGATGCTTCCAGATTTGAAACGCGACGCTGATGGCGGCGTGACGCTTTACATCCAGCACGATTCACCGGGTAAGGACAGGGAATCGAATTGGCTGCCCGCACCGAGCGGGCCCTTCTTGATGTTCTTGCGCCTCTTTTGGCCCAAACCAGAGGCGCTCGACGGCAAGTGGAAACAGCCGCCCTTGCAGCGGCGGAGTGAATTAGAACCGTAGATGTGCGGAGAAACTCAGTGAGTAGTGAACAAGACGAAAAGGAGAACACATTTATGACAATCAAGGATTCGCCAACCAAAGCAGTGGCGGTGTCTGCCGCGGGCCAAGTTTCCGATCTCGGTGCGCTCTTCGACGGGCACATCGCGAGAGAGTTTGCCGATTTTGATGTTGACGCCACGATGGAAACGATGGTGGCCGAGCCTTATGTACACTGCGTCGCTACCTTAGCAGGGGGCTTCGGCGGCCGGGAAGTCCGTCGCTTTTACAGTGAGCACTTCATAAATCAAATCCCCAAAGATGCGAAGGTGACGCCCATCTCCCGCACCGTTGGCAAGGACCAGGTCGTGGATGAATTAATTGTGAGTTTCACTCACAACACACAGTGGGATTACCTGCTGCCGGGCATTGCGCCAACGGGGAAGAAAGTCGAACTGCCGCACATCGTGGTGATGAAATTCGAGAACGGGAAAGTTGCACACGAGCACGTCTGGTGGGACCAGGCCTCGCTGCTTGTCCAAGTTGGACTGCTGGACCCGGCGAAGCTGCCGGTGGCGGGCGTTGAGCAGGCTAGAACGCTGCTCCGTGTCGCCCAGAGAGAAAGTCCTACGACTTGATCCCGACCGCGGCACTGTGACGGCGTCTGTCAGAGCGACGGTCGCAATTATTGCAAGGCGAAGTAGGCTTCGTTCCTGTTATGTGCAGTTCGACCTCGCAACTGCGAGGTTGCCATCAGTCCGCGTCGCATATTTCTCGCCTGTTGATCACATCTGTCATCACCAAAGTCTCCGAAAGATTCGGTCCAGGCGTCGACATTCAGACACAAGTGAATCCCGGCGACATGGTTTTCTGTCGGCGTTGTAACACTCATCATCTAAAGGAGCTACATCTATGGTAAGCAACGACTTGTATCAATCTTCTGACCGATTCGCGCGCGTGCCTCACGTTTTCGGGCTGCTCGGAAAACTACACCTCCTGTTCCTCGCAGCACTTGTTGTGTTCCCACCACTGTTGTCGGCTCAATGGAACGCCGCCATCGGAGCCCAAAGTGCCGACCTCGGAAGGCAGGGCCTTGCTTTTCTGCCAAACGAGATGTGGATTCACGCGGGCGAGTCCATCACCTGGTCGATGGCGGCCAACGAAGCGCACACGGTCACGTTCCTAACTAACGGCCAGACACGACCTTCTTTTACTCTGGGCTGCCCGGGATTCTCCAGCGACCCCGCAAGTTTCGACGGAACCACCTGCGCAACGAGCAATCTTCTGTTCAACGGCGACAAATTCAGAGTCGTCTTCCCGGTGGCTGGGAACTTCAAGCTGGTTTGCCTGGTACACTCCGACATGACCGGCACGATACATGTCCTTGATGCCTCTCGGCCTCTGCCGCACGACCAAGCGTTTTACGATCGTGTAGCCCAGAGCGAGACGAAAGATTTGTTGGATGATCAAGACAATAGCGCCCTGAAGCATCACCACTCAGCAAATACCGTGACGTTAGGTCATGGCGAGATCGCTGCGACAGGGGGCGGCTCGGATAGTCTTTCGGTGATGCGCTTCACCGATCCGGACATAACGGTTCACGCGGGCGAGACGATAGAATGGACCAACGAAGATCCGAGCACAGCACATACGGTCACCTTCGGACCCGAACCGCAGGACCTTTTTGATCCGTCCTCCAATGTAACTATCGACGCCGACGGTGCACGTCACGGAGTGCTCAAATCCCCTTCCGACAGTGTGCACTCCGGTTTTATCGAGGCTGCTCCGCAGGACCGCACCGGACTCCCGCAGGCACCGTCAGGAGTGACTCGCTTCCGTGTCACGTTCAACGAGCCAGGCATTTATCCATATATCTGCTCGCTGCACGATGTCCTGGGTATGAAAGGAACGGTATTCGTTCTTCCTTAAGACCAGTTGCACTCTCCAGGCGGGGCCGCGTGTTTTTGCGCGCGGCCCTTCCTGCACCCACTCGCTCTTTGCGGTTGTTATTTCTAGAGGGAGAACAAATGCGACTTAGTAAAAGGAAACTCGCTTTTGTCGGAGCCTGGGCCATCATCGCTGAGAGCTCAACCTGCCCCCAAAGCGGTAGAAACGCCCTTCAGCGATTGGTGGAGACATCGGCTCAGAGACTTATCATCGCGGAGCAAGTCGCGCTGGCTAAATGGGACATGGGCATCCCAGTCGAGGACGCATCTCGTGAGGCGCAACTCATCGTCCATGCCGTCACGGCCGGACAGGCGCGTGGCTTGGATCAGCAACTGGTGTCGAAATTCTTCAGAGCCCAGATTGAGGCGAACAAACTTGTTCAGTATGCGCTATTGGCAGAGTGGCGTCGCGTCGGAAAGGCGCCGGATCACAGGCCGGTCGATCTACCCAACACGATTCGTCCAGAACTAGATGAAGTGGATACTTTATTGATCGCGGAATTGGAGGAAAGCATAGCCATCCGTGCCAGCGCCCCTTGTCGTATCGAGATCGCAAAAGCCGCGGGCAGATATGTATCGACGCATAAGAAGAGCTTCGCGCCACTTAAAGCCATAGCGCTCGATCGAGCTCTGGCTTCTGTGTGTATGGACCCGCTACGATAACGAAATATTACCTTTACTCCAAGTTGGTCTGTCAGGCCCAAGAGCGAGGTGAAGGAGCGCCGCCATTCCCATTAGGATTTTGGCCGGATCAAGGGCAAACAAGTGCTTGTATTGACTAGTCTGGCCACCTGGCCCAGCGTGCGAGCGTGCCGTATGAGCGGCCTGACATTTTTGTGAAATTGGCGGCAGCGACGGGACTCGAACCCGCGACCTCCTGCGTGACAGGTGTGACAGAGACTTAGATGGTGCGTGGCCTGCTTTGTTCTTCTACGACTTAGGTGTATGGCGTTGTACGGTATTTGGCATGATTTCGGTCCGTTCTGCTCCCAAAGTTGCTCCCACGAGGCTCTCAGAGAATCGGAGCTTAGTTGCCCGTGCGGGTCGTATACAATAACTTAAAGTGAGGCGATTTCTTTCAGTCTCGCCATGACAGTAGTTATCCGCTCTTGACTGGCCGAGTCCGGCGCTAGACGTCCCGGCAGTGCATCCCGGAACCCACGCGTGCCAAGCAATTTTGTGATCTCCTTGGCGAGGTAGGAACGTACATCGCTCTGGGCTGCTTTAATTTCTCCAACAAGTTCTGCCCTACCATCCACGACTGCAATCAAGTCTTCTAGGTCACGGCTACCCAGGTAATCATTCTTTCCTCGGTCACCAAAGGCTTCCAATTTCGACGCGCAAAAGTATACGGGGCTGACCATCAAGATCGTTAGGCCTGGCTCCAACTCACGTTCCTCCGCCGTTTCCATTGCGGGTCCATACCATCTGTTTTTGAACCCCAAGCTGTTGTGCAGCCGCCAACAAAAATTAACTCTCCGAGAATCGGATTCAGCAGTTTGGCAGAATCTACAAGGATCTGGAAATTAGGGTTGGCCATGAGTCGCCCGTAGCCGATGCACTAAGTCGCGCTCAGCAATTTGTCGCTCGCGCGCGCGTCCGTCCCGAATAGCGTCTACAAGTGCTAAGAATTGATACAGATTGGGATCGCGTAACGCCGCCTGCGGAACACTTTTATAGAGCGGCTCAAGCCCAACACCCCGGGTATTTCCTTCATGCCAAGGCCACACTGGTGGAAGGTCGCTCGACATCGAGATCTCACTCTTAAGAGGTTCAGCTGCGTATGAAGTCGGAATACCTCTCGTCACCTCGCCGTGTTCGGCCGGAAAGACATATTTCAGACCGTGTATCAAGAATTCTTCAAGCGCAGAAATATTGGGTCGGTCTTTCAAGTTTGGCCCATGCAAGAGTCGCGATGCACGAAGTCGTCCTATGGCTCCATGCACTTCAGACGGACTTAGGCTGAGATCATTCGCAATGATTGACATCGCCGGACGAACGTCAGGGTAGGCGCAGAGCTTCAGCGCCACTACGACGTCTTGAGGTTTTAGATTCATGTTGCTATTCTACATTCGCGATTCGCGATTCGCGAATGAATTCTGAGCGTGAATGCAGATCTATAGTTATTTCGCTTTATCTTCGCCATACAAGCGTACTCCGTTGATTACCGCCATATCAGGCTTTGAATGGGATGCGGGCGTACCTGTCAGTTCCAGACAGAACTAAGCGCCAGTAGGATCATAATTTCCGGATTGACAACCGAGAGTAGTCGCGTTGGCTCAGATCAATATGTCCGGTTCGGCAATCCCCTCGCCCTCATGAAACTGCCGAATCTTTGCACGGAGTTGTTCCTGCTCGCGAAGAAAGTCGCAGGGATTCGAGAAGACCGCTTGGTCTTGCACTAGGCGGTTGCGACTCAGCTGACCTTGGCATGGCTCATTTGCACTGGTGCTCGCCAAATACACGAAGCACTTGACCCAAGTGGCACTAGAGCTGGGCGCCCTTCATGTGCCGATTGTTCCTATAAGGGTCAAAGACCCTGTAGCAGCATCGATGCTGTACATAAAAACGGTATTGGAGTTATGGTCCATCCCGTACGCGAACTTGCCTGATGGATGGATAGTGCTCGGGCCGGGAGACGACCCTGCCCCTGTTGTTCCCGCGAACGTTAAGGCCCCCGTTGTCGTGTCAATCGTGTAAATTGAGGTACCGACATAGCCGAATTGCCCCGATGGATGGATCACGATCCCGAGAATCCCAGCCACTGTTCCCGTCAGTGTGAGTTTTCCCGATGTTGCGTCGATGGTGTAAATCGACAAGTCATTTGAGCCGGAATTCCCCACATAGACAAACTTTCCGTTCGGATGAATGGCGATCGAGGAAGGAGACAATCCCGCCGCTATTTTTCCTATTGATGTTAAGACTCCGGTGGCCGCGTCAATGGTATACATCGAGACGTTGACACCTTTGGAGCCATCTGAATTGTCGCCGCCGTCCGCGACGTACGCGAACTTGCCAGAGGGATCGATGGCCACCGAGACGGCGCGGCCGTCTGCAGCTATAGTCCCGATGAGGGTTACCGCTCCCGTCGTGGCATTGATCGTGTACATCGAGACGCTTGTTGGAGTGAAACCGCCCTCGTTCGCGACATAAGCAAACTTGCCCAATGGGTGCAAGGCTAGGAACCATGGTGCGCAAGAACCCGGACTCGGAGGAGGGGCACAAGGAGCCACGATGGTTCCTGTGAGCGTCAAGGCCCCGCCGGCTGGGTTAATGGTGTACATGGACACACTGCCTGCCGTGTTGCCTTCGCCCCAATTCGCCACGTAGGCGAACTTCCCAGAAGGGTCTACTGCCACTGAGTCGGCACCGAAATCGCCCGTAGTCACAGGTGGCCCTACAGACGTTAAGAGCCCGCTGGAAGCGTCGATGGTGTACATGGACACATTGCTAGCAAAAGCATCAGGGCAACCCTCATTCGCTACGTAGGCGAACTTTCCAGTCGGGTCTACGGCCAATGATGTCGGACCCACTCCACCTGCAACTATGTTAAAAGTTACGGAGTTGGAGACGCCTCCGCCCGGTGCGGGATTGAAGACCGTGACGGTGGCCGTCCCGGTCGCGGCGATGTCGCCCGCAGGAATCTGCGCCACGAGAGGCCCGCCATTAAGTGTTGTCGACAGATCCTTCCCATTCCAGCGCACGACCGAACTCGCGGCAAAGTTTATTCCCATTACTGCCAGAGTGAAGGTCTGTGCCCCGACCGGGGCGCAGCTTGGATCAAGGGAACTGATCATGGGAATAGGGTTCGTCCCACTGTTAATGGCAAAATTCAGCGTATTGGACGTGCCTCCTCCCGGCGTGGGGTTGGTCACCGTCACGGACGCTGTGCCGGCTGACCCGATCACGGCAGCAGGGATGGCTGCAGTCAACTGCGTGGAACTGACGAACGTAGTGGTGGGCATCGTACCGCCGAAGGTGACCATCGAACCTGCCATAAAATTGGCCCCATTGATGGTCAGCGTGAAACCTGCTGCGCTGCCGGCTACGGCACTGGTTGGCGACATCGCGGTTATCGTAGGGACGGGATTACCCCCGCCACCAGTCGAAGCCGTGCCGCCTCCGCACCCAGCAAGGAATCCGATGTTCACAATTGCTGAAATTACGAGCCCACTGGTTAGCACGCGTTGATGTTTCATGAATCCCTCCAGCCAACAGACCACGGTGC
>Ga0307478_10001840_pt1 | contig 17656 bp, 13 predicted proteins | sample atmos_gasesECM4C_2_FD_203713 | JGI IMG/M metagenome (GOLD analysis project Ga0307478, IMG submission 203713) | Hardwood forest soil microbial communities from Morgan-Monroe State Forest, Indiana, United States - atmos_gasesECM4C_05 | ecosystem: Environmental > Terrestrial > Soil > Temperate... | reverse complement strand
CGCGACCAAGGAAGAAATCGCGGAAGCTTTGGGCGTTGCGGTATCGATGAACGCCGGCGCGGCGCTTATCTATTCGACGCGTGTACTCGATGCTGTCAACGCGAAAAGTGCCCAGCTAAGAACGGCTTAATTTCGGTGCGAGGGAGCAGCGTGCTGCTCCCTCGCGCACGTTGGGCCTAAAACAGATTCCACAAGAACTGGTTGTACACCTCGTGATGGAACTGCACTTCGGGCGCTTTGACCACATTGCCGAGCAGCCGCGGGCAACGGTCGGCCGAAGCGCGCTTCAGTTCTGCATAACGTCCCTTCACATCGGCGCCGAACAGCGACGTCGTCCATTCCGCTTTCTCGAAATTGTCGATGGCGGTGTAAATGTTGTCAGGCAGATAACGCGCCGCCTGGCGAAGATTCTTGATTTTGGCGGTTTCGCCGTCGAGCCCGGTCTTGAAGATGGAATACATCACCATGTAAGGGTTCGCGTCCGGAGCCACCGCTCGAACTTCGGTGCGCATGCTGCGTTCATTGCCGATGGGAATGCGCACCATAGCTCCGCGGTCGACCGCTGACGCCTTGAGCTGGTTTGGCGCCTCGAAGTGCGGGTCAAGCCGCCGGTACGCATTGACGCTCGAATTAAACAGCAGGCAAATATCATTCCCGTGCGTCAGGATGCGGTCCACGAATTCCCAGCCTGCTTTGCTGAGCTTCTCTTCCCCCTTTGGGTCCCAAAAAAGATTCTTGCCTGCCTTGCTGACCGAAACGTTGGTGTGCATGCCGCTGCCGTTCACGCCCACGACTGGCTTGGGAAGAAAGCACGCGGTCAAGCCCATGTTCGTGGCCACCTGCCGGCAGATCAGCTTGTAAAGTTGAATCTGATCGGCGGCCGCGACAACCTCGCCGTAGCTGTAATTGATTTCGAATTGCGACGGCGCGACTTCCGGATGATCTTTCTCGTTCTGGAAGCCCATCGCTCGTTGTACTTCCGCTGTGGTGTCGATGAAAGTGCGCAGTGGATCGCCCGGCAAAGAATGATAGTAGCCGCCGGTATTAACGTACTCGAAAGCATGTGTTTCGTGATACCGACGCTCGGCGTCGGATCCCTTAAACAGAAACCCTTCAATCTCGTTCGCGGCGTTGAGCGTGTAGCCCTTCTTTTCGTGCAAATCGTCGGCGTAGCCCTTCAGCAGTCCGCGAATATCCGCCGCATACGGCGTGCCGTCTTTATCGATCACTTGCCCAAAGACGAGTATCTTCCCGGAGCCAAACACATCCGCAGGCGCCCAGTAAAACGCGCCCCAGTCCATAGCCAACCGCAAATCACTCTCGCGCTGCGCCGTAAACCCGCGAATCGATGACCCGTCAAACGTCAAGTTGTCCCAGCTCTTGACCAGGAACTTCTTGTCGTAGTCAAGCATGTGCAAGCGGCCTTCAAGATCGCTGAAGAGGACGGTCACCGCCTTAATGCGCTTCTCGTCGGTCAAATACTTGATGCGCTCCTCTTGCACCTTATGCGGCGCAACACGATCCAGGCGCTGCTTTTTGGCCTTCAAATTCAGTTCTTCCAGTTCGTCATACGGCAGGGCAAGAAAATTACGCAGTTCAGTCGACATGTCTCTCCTCAATTTGAGTTGTAAAGAAATTCGGTGGGCAAGTTAAAGGCTCAAAATGGTTAGCCATGGAGCGGTTAGGGTATCGCGCTGCGTTTCCGAGCGTCAAATTGAAAAAACTCACGCCATGCAGCAGAAAAGTAAATTGCACACATCACTTTTTCAGATGCCGGTCCGCGTATGCTTAGTCGTAATACTCCTGCCCCAAATGCGTGATCAATTCCTCGCCCATCATCCAGCGCAAAGTATTCTTCAACTTCATCAATTGAATGAACAAATCGTGCTCCGGATAAAGGCCCGGCGCCGTCATGGGAGACTTAAAGTAAAAGCTGAGCCACTCCTGGATCCCGCGCATTCCGGCCCGTTGCGCCAGGTCCAGGAACAGAACCAGATCAAGCACAATGGGAGCCGCGAGGATCGAATCGCGGCACAAAAAATCCACCTTAATCTGCATGGGATAGTTGAGCCACCCGAAAATATCAATATTGTCCCAGCCCTCTTTGTTGTCTCCACGCGGCGGATAGTAATTGATGCGCACTTTGTGAAACACCTTGCCATACAGCATCGGGTAGAGCTGCGGCTGTAAAATGTACTCGAGCGCGCCCAGTTTTGATTCTTCTTTGGTCTTGAACGATCCCGGATCGTCCAAGACCTCGCCGTCGCGATTGCCCAGGATATTCGTCGAATACCAGCCATCCAGTCCGAGCATGCGAGCCTTAAACGCCGGCGCCAGCACAGTCTTCATCATCGTCTGACCGGTCTTGAAATCCTTGCCGCAGAGAGCGACGTTGTGCTCCAACGCAAGTTGCTGGATCGCTGGGATATCGACGGTCAGATTTGGCGCGCCGTTGGCAAACGGTACGCCGCTGGTTACCGACGCCCACGCATACAGCATCGACGGCGCGATCGCCGGATGATTGGCCTTCATCGCCTCCACAAACTTCTCCGGGGTGGAGTGCACTTCTTCCGGCTTGATGAACACTTCGGTCGAGCCGCACCAGCACATCACCAATCGCGAAACGCGCCTGGTCTTGCGAAAGTTCTCGATATCTTCCTTGATTTGCAGCGCCAGATCGTACTTGCTCTTGCCCTTCTTTATGTACGTGCCGTCCAACCTCTTTACGTACTCGCGATCAAACGCCGCTTTCATCGGCGAAATCCCGGAAAGAAATGGCTCCACTTTTTCGAGATCCTTATCGCTCAACACGCCTGCCTTGCTGGCTGCCTGGTAGGCGTTGTCCCTGAAAATGTCCCAACCGCCGAACACTAAATCTTTCAGATCGCTCAGCGGAACAAACTTCTTGATCAGCGGCGAACGCGCATCGGTGCGCTTGCCGAGGCGAATTGTACTGAGTTGAGTAAGTGAACCTACCGGTTGGGCCCTTCCCTTCCTGACCAGTTCAACGCCAGCCATAAACGTCGTGCTCACCGCGCCCATTCCCGGCAGTAGTACGCCTAACTTGCCTTTTGGCAGCGCTATCTTCCCCGGCTTATCCATTCCACTCCCTCTTGGACTCGAGTCACTTCGCGGTTCTGCCGATCACTTCGGCTAGCTCAAATCAAGCAGTTCTGCCCAATCGCTAGACGAAATTGATCGTCCTCTTACATGTTGAGAGCATGCACCGAACAGCCAGTAATGATGCGTGAACACTGGGCGTTTTGCAAACTACCTAGGCTGGAGCCGACACAACGGTGGCCATCTATGAAATCACCTGCCTGCCAGACCGGCAGTTCACGCGGTCCGGTGTCGCAGTGAGCTGGCCATTGACATAACGATTACTCTACCTTAAGCTCTCGACAAAGGTATTGAAAAGCCCAGTAAGTCGCATAGGAGCGAGCATGGTATGCAGGTCAACTGCGATGGTTGGCGGCCTTGCTAGAGAGTTGAAGTCTCAAAGACCGGTCTGCAGGCCCAATTACTTGCTGAACACTCTTTTCAGGAGCTCTACAGTCGGCGTTGCGATCTGTGATCGACGGCTTCGGTTTTGTGCGATCAACGGTGCCTTGGCTTCCATGAATGGAATGCCCGCGGCGTCTCATCTTGGCAAGACCATTCATGCGGTCCTTGGAACCGCCGCCGCCAAGATTCAGCCGGCGTTCGAGCGCGTTTTCGCAACCGGTGAGCCGCTAACCAATTTCGAGGTTACCGCGGAATTGCCGGCCCGCGAAGCAGTCGGCCATTGGAACGAAAGCTACTTCCCGATTAAAGACGCCACTGGCCGCGTCCAGCAGGTGGGCGTCATTGTTCTGGAACTCATCGAACGCAACGAACTGGACGCGGCAGTTCTCCGGCTGACCAACAAATTGGCTCACATAGCATCGACTCGGCGGAGTGACTTGAGCGCTTCTGGCAGGGGACGTAATCCCGATGGGAAGTCACGTGACGGAATCTCGCGCGACGCAAAGCTGCTGGGAAGCTGCCTGTCGGATGCTCGAGAAATTTCGCAATTGCTGCATGACGCTACGCCCTTGGTCGCGGCCCCTCGGGCCTCAGGCGGCGGGCAACTCCAACGCGAAAGCGAGGAGCCAGATTTCGCGCTCCCCCGCCCGATCGAGAACGAACTGGACTACCCCAGCCTACTCTCTTTGCGCGAGCGTGAGGTCGTTGCTCTGCTCGCCACGGGTCAAACCAACAAGCAGATCGGGGCCAGACTGGTCATTAGCCCGAGAACGGTGGAGAGTCACCGCGCCAAGATCATGCTCAAACTCGATGTGCATTCCCTAGGCGAACTGGTTTGCTACGCGGTTCGCACTCGCCTTATCCAACCTTGACGAAACGAATCGCGCTGATCCCGGTGCCGGCGTGCATTCCACGTCCTCCATTTCCCAGGAATCTCCTGTAAACCATACGTATTTCTACGGACGTATTCTCCGGTATTGACGAGCACCTGCCCGTTAAATAAGTTGCGCATCCTTAAGGAGCCCTTCCCATGCCAGACTTCCTTGTTTGCAGCAGTTCTTATTGTCGTTTCGTTCTTGATCTGCAAGAAGCCCGAAAGCCGCTGTCCGGGTCATTCCTCAATCAGTGCCCGGAATGCGGCGCCCCCTGGTCGGCCACTTGCCCCTTCTGCTCTGAACCGGTAAGCGTGACTTGGCACGGGCATCACGCGCTCTGTGCACACTGCAATCGCCGGTTTCACACGCCGGCTGCTGCATAGGAACCTTCGCCTCGAAGCCACGGCCATCATGGATTAGGTCAGGGCAAGTGTGTGCGCTTGAAGACGTTGCTCGACCGCCGGCGATGAGCCGCCGAAGCTTAAGTTGGGCCTCTGGCTGTTCATTGAACAGCTACCGTTGTTTCCTATTCTTCGTTACACTCACCGAACTATGCCTTTCCTATCCAGACGAGCGTTGCTGAAAACTGTAGTTTCAGGAGCTACAGTCGTCGCTGTTCCAGCCTGGTCCGCACCGTCTTCGCAGTCGCAGGCGACGCAGGTTTCCCGCAAAGGACGTATCCGCCAATCCGCGTCGCGGTGGTGCTATAAGGACATCCCTTTGGAACGGCTTTGTGCCTTTGGCGCCGAAATCGGGCTCAAGGGAATCGACTTGTTGAACGTCGATGAGTGGGAAGTGCCCAGGCGTTACGGCTTGCTTTGCAGCATGGGTTACGCGGGTGGCGGAGAGATTGCCAACGCCCTTAATCGCACAGAAAATCACGTCAAGATCGAAGAGGCATTCCGCAAAAACATACCGATAGCCGCGAAACTCGGTGTTCCCAACGTCATCACATTTTCGGGGAACCGGGCAGGCATGTCCGACGAGGAGGGCGCAAAAAATACCATCGCAGGTCTGAACCGGCTCAAGAAGATCGGCGAAGACCACGGCGTGACTATCTGTATCGAGCTGCTTAACAGCAAGGTCGACCACAAAGATTACATGTGCGATCACAGCGCTTGGGGCTTGCAAGTGGTCCAAGCGGTGAACTCGCCGCGCATCAAGCTGCTTTACGACATCTATCACATGCAAATCATGGAAGGCGATCTGGTCGCCACTATTCAAAAGAACATAGATTGGTTCGGGCATTTCCACACCGGCGGAGTCCCGCACCGCCATGAACTGGACGGCTCGCAGGAAGTGCAATGGGATGGCGTGATGCGCGGGATCGCCGCCACCAGCTTCAGCGGCTACGTGGCCCACGAATTCGTGCCTACCCGTGACCCGCTCACGTCGCTCCGCCAAGCCGTAGACCTCTGTGACGTCTAACCGGGCGTCGACGCGGCGAAACTACATTTCGTAATCCAGCTCAGCGGCCACTTTTAGCAGCGGCTTAAGCCAATCAAGCAGCGTCTGATGTACCGGGTGCGGCGAGTAGGCATCCAATGCGGCCCTATCTCGAAATTTCATCATGCCCCCATGCGTGAAGCCCTGCGAGCGCGCTGAAATGTTTGCGCCGTAACTGGTCTCCAGCAATCCAGGAATTTGCCCCTGCAAGGCGCGAATCTCGCGTGCAGCCCTTTCCTTCATCTCCTCGGTGACTCTCGAGTGCCATTGAAACAAAAAAGTATGAACGTACATTTTCTGTCGAACGCTCCTTGTCGCCCAACCCAAGTGAACCCACTAACGCCACCGGACGGTCACAATAGGTGAAACAACCGGAACACGTAGGCGGGACCTATTTGTTCTTTGAAAGCGCATCGATCTGTTCTTTCGCCCACTGGTCGTCAGGATGCAGCTCCAGAACCTTGCGGTAATCGGCGATGGCCTTGTCGATTTGCCCGTTGGCTGCGTGCGTCATCGCCAACATGTGGTACGACCAGACCGAGCCCGGGTGATTCTCGGCGAAATTCAGCTCCATGATTGCCAGTGCTTCGCCGGTCTTTTTCTGCGCAAGAAGAGCCTCGGTGAATTGATTGAGCGACGTCTCGCCAAAATCATATTGTCCCGAGCCGTAGTACTTGCCGCGTAGTTCATGATAGAGCGCCACAGTCTTCTCCAGGCCATCCTTTTCCAGAGAGTCGGCAAGAACGGCATTGAGCGGGCGCGGGTGGGTCAGCCCGTGGTGGCAGGTAACGCATTGCACCTGAATCGCAGCGCCGTCGGAAGGCGCCTTGGGTACCTTACTGATGTAATCGTGATTGATGGCCGAAACCATCTTCAGCATGACGCGCGCGGTCTTCTTGGCATCTTTTTCGTCGGCGCCGAAGTCGAAGCCTTTTTCCGGCGCCTTTTTTTCGACGTGGCAATGTTCACAGCGCACGCCAAGCGCAAACGCAAATCCGCGCATCGTGGATTCCATCTCGTGTTTGGAAATGTTCTTAGGTAAAACCTTAACGTTCGTGTACTTGTCTGGAAACTGTGCCGATGCGGGAATTCCCGCCAAAAGAACGATTGCCAGCAAGCCGTCTCTCCACAAACCGCGATGAGTCATGCGTGCAACCCCCGGATGCGAACACGAATTCTAGACCAACTTCTCCCGCGCGCGTATCGCAAATCGTCCAAGAGGGAATACGATGGACACGCATTTGCTCGTATGGAACTCTGGGCGAACTAGCAGTTCCGCCGTCATTCGCCAAGCCGCACAATGTAACTGCGGGGCGATCTGAAATCTAGAGGTGTTTGTCTTGGGCCAGGAAACCAATAAGATTAAGCGGAGATTTCTGCGCGTGAAGTTGCCTAAAGGCATGCTGGTCGCCTGGCGAGACAGCGGCGGGCGTGGCGTATCGCGGGTAGCGACACTTGGTCTCGGCGGCCTGTTTATTGCGACGCCCCATCCGTCCGCTGTCGGCGCGCTGTTGAAAATTGTATTTGACGTGCCTGGCGGTGAGGTGCGCGCCCGCGCGATCGTTAAGAACGTAAAGCCCGGCGAAGGCATGGCCGTCGCCTTCATCGAGATGGGCTACGCAGACCGCGCGAGGCTCGACCAACTATTGAAGAAATTGGCATGAGGCTTGCCCGGGAAAAGCCGGAACCCCGCGGCGGACTTTGAGCAACTGTTCGCGGATCCAATCCTATCCGGGCATCGAATCAAGACCATCTTTTAAGTCTTGGCCACATCTGCCCCAAAGGCATCTTCGGTTGACGGCAGTAGTAGATGGGGAAGTGCTCGTAGGGCATAGCGTAGGGGTGGCCGACCTTTCCCACGTTTTCGACCGATTTGAAGTAGTTTTCCAGTTCTTCGCGGCTTAGTCCCATGACTACGACGCTTTCGCCTGTGTAATCGCGCTGTCCCCAGAAAAAATAACTTTGGTTAATGCCGATGGCGTCGGGGAGGCCAAACTTCGGCCCGAATAAATCAATGGCCCCTGCCTGGCTGAACGTGCTTCCGAGGATCGCCGTTTTGGGACGAACATCCCGTGGCAGCGAGTTGTACACGCGGGCAACTTCGGCGGTCATCTCTTCCCATCCGAACATGTCGGCGTAGAACTGCGGGAACGGTCCGAGTTTGTCTGTCTCAAAGGGCGGGGGAACCAGATGCAACCGCTGCGAATAACGAAGGTAATTTTCGGGCGACAGCACCGGTATGGCCAGCGGTGCCCCGATCGCGCCGGCAATCAGCAGCAGGGATACGTAGGCAGGCTTTAGCCATTGCAGCCTGCGCCGCGACAGCCACCCCTCCATGGCCACTCCCCCCGCTCCGAACAACATTGGATAGGCCGGCGCGACGTAATAAGGCCGGCCATTTGCCGCGAACATGATGACCGCCAAGAGAATCAGCGATGCCCAGCCCAGCACCCGAAACTGCTTGCCCTGCGGTTGCGCGAAAAAGAACCACAAACCAGCCAACACCAGCGGGACGGCTGCGGGGTTCATGTGCATGGCGACCTGGCCAAGAAACTGCAGATGCGTGAGCGGTACGTTGCGCCCGCTGTGGCGGACGTTGGCCAGCAATTCGAAAAATGGAAAGCGATGTCGGATGTTCCAGACCAGGTTCGGGAGGAATATCAAAAATGCCAGCAATCCTCCTAGCCAGATCCACGGTTTGAGGAACATGGAACGATAATGGGTAAGCAACAACCCGGTGACGACCCCAGTTGCGAAGAACACGATGCCATACTTGTTTTCCAGCGCCACGCCAGCGATCAGGCCGAACCATAGCCACAATTTTTGATTGCCCGTTTTGATGATTCGGATGAGAATCCACGCGCATCCCGCCCAAGCCGGCGGCTCGAACGCATTCATCGAAATATAGTGGTTCATCGCCAGGCAAACCCCTGCGACCAACACAGCCAACGCGGCGAGTGATTGGGCAAATCTCTTCCCGCCGAGTTCACGCGCGATGCCTCCGGCGATCAATACGGAGCCCGCACCTGCGAGTGCAGCGAACAACCGGATCGACTGCAGGGAATCGCCGAACAGCATTCGCTCCATTCTTACGATTAACGCGATCAGCGGAGGCTGGTCGACATAGCCCCATTCCAAGTGCCGGCTGCACGCCAGGAAGTACAGTTCGTCTGCGAAGTATCCGTAGAATCGCGCGGCATACAAATGGATGGCCAACTTGGCCATGGCGATATACAAGACGAAGGCCGGGCCGGAACTAAGCCGATCGCGGAGGGGAGAGGTGGCGTCTATCTGTTCGGGGACTTCCGTTATTTCGGCGACGGCTTGGGCCATGGTCACCTGCAAAGTAATCATCAGAGCCAAAGAGTGGACATTGTTGCGTTAGACGGAGGCAGCGCGCTCGGCGTTTAGCGCGGCGCCAATGATGCCGACCTCATCGCTGGTGGGGACCTCTTCGAAACGGCTGCCTTGTAGCGGGCTCATCCTCACCATTTCGTGCACGAAGCGGTCCAGCAACCCAATATCAATAAACTTCGCATTGTGCCCCGTAATATAGAATTGCCCGGGACCGTCCATGTGGATGCTGGTGGCCGTGGCTGCTGCCAGCGCCCGATGGCACAAGGTCACAAATTCCGTGCAGCGTGCATCGCCGTTGCGCGCGTTTGCGAACACTTCTTCCGGCTCCAGATCGAGAAAACGCAAGCGCATCGAGCGATGACCCAGGATTCCCTCCAGATGTCCTCGCCCGCCACAGCCGCACAAGCTCTCTTTGGGGTCCAGCGTAACAACCGAGTGTCCGCCTTCCCAAACCCCCTCCCGCCACGGATAACGCCCGAAGCCTACTCCATTTCCCAGCGTCCATACCCGAATAAGTTTTTGCAGCTTGTCCCGCGTGGCGGCAATCCCCGCGGCCATCGCGTCGGCGTCATTAAACACACGTATCGGGACGGACAAGCCCCGCGACGAAAGTGCAGCTTGCAAATTGAATCCTTTCACTTGATGAAGGTTGGGAGAGTCCTCGATGATTCCATTGCGAATCACGCCAGGGAATCCCAGCCCGATCGCTTGAATCTTCTGCCCTTTCGCCGCCGCATCGATTTGTTGCTGGACACAGTCGCCGATATTCTCCGCGGGCATGGATTGCAGCGCGTCCACCGAGGTCCCTTTCTCCGGGTAGAGGGTCACCGACCCGACCAGTTGGTTGTTCTCAACCAGGCCGACCGCAATGTGCTCCATGACCAGTACACCGACGGATTTAGGCATTGTTCCGCTTACCTCAGTTTATTAAGCCCGTTGAACGCAGCGGCCTTGTAGCACTCCGCCAGGGTTGGGTAGTTGAAGACGGCGTCGGCGAAATATTCGACCGTGCCCTTGAAAGCAAACACAGCTTGCCCAATGTGCAGCAGCTCGGAAGCGCCTTCTCCGACGATGTGCACACCCAGCAGTTCTTTGGAATCAGGATCGAAAATTAGCTTGAGACGCCCGGTAGTGTCGCCGCGAATCTGACCGCGCGCTATTTCCCTGAAGAAAGCGATGCCCACTTCGTAGGGCACGCCTTCCTCGGTCAGTTGTTCTTCCGTTTTTCCGATGAAAGAAATTTCCGGAATGGTGTAGATGCCATAAGGATAGTTGGCGCGATTGGAGTGGATCGGAATGCCGAAAGCACTGGCCGCGGCAATGCGCCCTTGTTCCATGGACACCGAGCCAAGGCTGGGGAATCCGATAACGTCTCCGACGGCAAAGATGTGCGGCTGCTTGGTGCGATAATTGTTGTCCACCGCGATGCGTCCGCGCGAATCGGCCTCCAGCCCGGCGGCGGCAAGATTCAATTCGTCGACGTTGCCCTGCCTTCCTACCGCATACAACAGAGCATCGCCGGACACCTTTTTCTTGCTCTTTAATACCGCCGCTACTCCGTTGTCGGGAGTTTCCTCAACGCTTTCGACCTCCTCATTCAGGCGCATGGTGACGCGCCGGTCGCGCAGGTGATAGCACAGCGCTTCCACCATCTCGGAATCTGCGAACTCTAGAAGCCGCGGCCTTTTTTCGATCAGCGTGACGCGCACGCCCAGGGTCGCAAACATGCAGGTATATTCAACGCCGATGACTCCCCCGCCCACCACGATCAGCGTCTTCGGCACTTCCGGCATGCTCAAAATCTGGTCGCTATTAATAATGTTGCGGTTGTTGAAAGGAACCAGCGGCGATTCCGCGGGCTTGGTGCCGGTCCCGATGATGACGTTGGCGGCTTCATAGTCTGATTGATTCTTGGAGCTCACCACGTGGATGTGGGTCGGGTCGGTGAAGCTGGCCACTCCCGTCAAGACTTCGATGCCGTTGCGCGAGAGTTGCGCGCGAATGACGTCGATTTCTGTCTTGATGACGTGCTGGGCGCGGAAGGAAAGATCGGCCATGCTGATCTGATCCTTCACACGATAGTTCACGCCGTAAATGTTTTGGTAATAGAAGCCGGAGAGATGCAGCACCGCTTCGCGTATGGTCTTACTCGGAATCGTGCCGGTATTGATCGCTGTGCCGCCAACGACTTCGAGCTTTTCCACCAGCGCTACATGCTTGCCAAATTTGGACGCTTGAATCGCCGCGCGCTGCCCTGCCGGCCCGGACCCTATGACAATGAGATCGTACTTTTCCATAGCAGACGGTCAATTAAGGCGGGAAGTATATCATCCCTAAATTACCGCGACGCAACGGACGCGGGTTCGCAAAGAAGTGTCCGGTTCCGCGACGTCCGTCCCGAAAGCGGCCACCCGACGATGAGACTTTCACCCCAGTTCCCGCGTAAGATACTCATAACAGGAAGGCTACGCATCACTTAACTCGGCCACGCGCTTGCACTCATATCAAAAAACGAACCACCTTGGGCTTTTTCTTCAGCGAGGTAGTCGGATGCATAGTTTCTGGCAGGATTTGCGCTACGCGGCGAGGACTCTTCGCAATTCGCCCGGCTTCACCATCATAGCCATCATCACTCTTGGCCTGGGTATGGCTGTCAACACCACCATTTTCAGCGTCATTAACGGCGTCCTGTTGCGTCCATTGCCGGTTCCGCATGCCGAGCAAATCACCGTTTTGGCGATGAAGCAGGATGGTGCGCAAGACTTCCAGCGTTTTTCTTATCCCGATTATCTGGATATTCGCCAGCAGGCCGAAGTCTTCACCGATGTTTTCGCCGAGCGCCTGACGCTTGTAGGGCTCACCGCGGATAAGAAGGGCGACCATTGCGTTCTGAGCCGCGTGACTGGCAACTATTTCTCGGCGTTGGGTGTGCAACCTGCCATAGGACGCTTGATTTCTCCCAATGAGGGACAGACACCTGGAGCGGATCCGATCCTAGTGCTCGGCTACTCTTATTGGCGAAAGCGTTTTGCCGGCGACCGCAACGTGGTCGGCAAGCAAGTGGAAATCAACGGTCATTCGGTGACCATCGTCGGTGTGGCGCCCAAAGAATTTCACGGCACATATGCGATCGTCGACGTCGATGGTTTTGTGCCGCTGAGCGCAATGATTGGCTCAAAGGCCGGGGACGGGACGACCGTGAACGATACCTGGACCCACCGCGAGGAGCGCACCCTTAGAGTGTTCGGTCGGTTAAAGCCCGGCGTGAGCGTCGCGCAAGCGCAAGCTCCTCTGCATGTGATTGCGCAGCGCTTGGCGGAGCAACATCCGGACACGAACAAAGGCCTGAACGGCATTCAGGTGTTTCCAGAGAGGCTGGCGCGGCCTGAGCCCGATCCAGACAATACTTTGCCGGCCGTTTCTACTGCGTTCATGATTTTAGCGGGCTTGGTCCTTCTGGTGGCCTGCTTCAACATCGCCAATGTCTTACTGGTGCGTGCCACGGTACGGCAGCGGGAGATGGGTATCCGCGCTGCCCTCGGAGCCGGCCGCGCCCGCTTGGTACGACAGCATTTGACGGAAAGCTTGTTGCTTGCGCTGCTGGGCGGTTCCGCGGGACTGTTGCTCGCGTCGTGGGCCGCGGGATTCTTGAGTTCGCTGCCGCTCGGCACGGATTTGCCCATTCAATTTGATTTTCAGCCCGACACCCGCGTGTACTTGTTTGCTTTTGCGGCCGTGCTTCTGACCGGCGTGATCGTAGGGATTATTCCAGCCATGCGCGTGGCGCGCAGCGATATAAACGCAATACTCCGCGAAGGCGGCCGTGGTTCTTCCGATGGTCCACGACGCCACATCGTGCGTGGCACTTTAGTGGTCGCCCAGGTAGCGGGATCCTTGCTGCTGTTGATTGTCGCCGGCCTGTTCATTCGCAGCCTGGATAAGGCGCAGCAGATGTACCTGGGATTCAATCCCGATCATATTCTCGACTTAACAGTTGATCCCGAGCAAATCGGTTTCAATGAGATGCAGGGCCGCGAATTCTACTACCAGATCAACCAACGGATCACCGCGTTGCCGGGAGTAGTAGCCGTCGGACAAGCGTTCATTGTGCCCATGGGAGTGATGAGCGCGAACGATCCGGTGGTCGCCGAGGGCCATCCCGTCGAATTGGGGAAGCAACCTCCCGATGTCATGTACAACCCCGTGTCCCCATCCTATTTCGACACTCTGCGCATTCCACTGCTCAGCGGACGCATCTTCAGCGAGGCCGATAGTAAGGCGGCGCCGGACGTAGCGGTGATCAATCAAGCGATGGCTGCCAAGTTCTGGCCCAACGAAAATCCCGTGGGCAAGCGTTTCAGCGCCAAGGGTCCTAATGGTCCTTTCAAAGAAGTGGTTGGCGTAGTGCAAACTGGAAAATACAAGAACGTGATCGAGGATCCGCCGGAGCCGTTTTATTACGTGCCCGTGGATCAGAATTATATCTCCTACCGCACCATTCACGTGCGGACGTCAGTGCCTCCCGAATCGTTGCAGCGCCAAATTGAAGCGCAGGTGCGTGAACTCGCGCCGGGCATCCCGATTTCGCAGGTGCAGACATTAAGCCAGGCGCTGCAAGGCGTGAACGGCTTTTTCTTTTTTCGCTTTGGCGCGCAATTGACCGCCGCTATGGGACTGCTCGGCCTGATTCTAGCGGTGGTGGGCGTCTACAGCGTGGTGTCCTACGCTGCGGCTCAGCGTACCCACGAAATAGGCATTCGCATGGCCTTGGGGGCCAATCCGCGCGATATCCTGAATATGGTATTGCGCCAGAGTATTGGCATCGTAGCCGTGGGGATTGCGATTGGCCTGGCGGCCGCACTTGCGGGAACTCGGGCCATCGCCAATTTGATCGTGGGCATAAAGCCCACCGACCCGCTCACTTTCGGGACCGTGATTCTCTTGCTGGCGGCAATCGCGTTGGTCGCCTGCTGGATTCCAGCCCGCCGAGCCACGCGGGTCAGCCCGCTGACTGCATTGCGGTATGAGTAGCGCTTGCGCTATTCGACGTAAACCAATAAGAGCGCACCAAGAACAAACAATAGGGCAGGGAAGAGACGTTTGAAAAAAGGCCGCCCGGCGAATGGCGTTTCCGCCAACCCTTTCGTCAACGCGATTCCGAAGCCGGTTACCGCAAAGCTCAAATGTTCCGATTGAATTCTCCGCATCACTTCCATGTGATTCGCGCCGTGCATACCTTGGTGATTGTGGAAAAGCAGCATGACGGATCCGATGATTGCCATTGCGGGAAAAGCCCATCGCCACCAGCCTGCGGTTAAAAACGCCCGCGCACGCAGCAGCTCAATAATTCCAATCGCCAGCAGCAATACGGCGAACGCTTTGTGCTGCAGGACTTCGGCATCGTGGGTAAGTCCAAAATACCAACTCTTCGAATGAAAAGGCCACAGTTCCGTATCACTAAAGATAAGAACGAACACACCAGACAGCAGCAAACATAGCGGCCACGCTTGCCGAGCCAGCGGCCAGCGCGCCCGAACGTTTTCTTCCGCAATAAGGAAAAAGCCGGCGGCTAGAACCAGCAAGCCAGCCAGGTGGTGATTGAACTCGCTTTCGCGCTTATCGGACCGAAGTTTGGCTTGCGTCGCGGCGTCCATGGCACTATCTGTAGTCATCGACATGTCCGCATGCATGCCGTGCATCGAATCATCTTCCCCGCAGCTTGCCAACTGCGAGGTCAACGCCAACAAGACGCAGACAATACCCAGAGGGACCAGAACTCGACGCCGCATCGGCTTCTCAAAAACGACTCCCAAGGCTCGCATACTCCACACGACCTATTCGAAGCTGCCTGTGACGCCTTGAAATCCGTGGCGCGCCTGCTTGAACAGCCATTTCATGACCCGAGCCGCGTCATAGCAGTAAGCAACGTTGTAGCCCAGGGTAGAAAAGAAATTTGGTTCGCAGCCTCGCTTCATCTCCGCAAGCTGCTGCAAATCAAACTTTTGACTCTCCACCGTGCCCCAATCGTAGCCGGCGTTGTACATGGGAAAGCACGGAGCCAGTGTGCCGTCGGTCCGTATAATCAGCCAGTTCTGGCCGGCGCGGCAGCCCCAGTGCTCGCCAACCCCGCGCATAAACCCTTTCATATTCTTTAGCCGCGGTATGGAATCCACCATTTTCCAGCCCTGGCGTTGTTTGTCGATCAACCAATCCAGAAGGTCATCAACCTCCGAAAAGTCCTCCGGCCGAATGTACGTGTCGTTCTCGTGGAAGTGCTTGAAGTGCGATTGCTCCATCATCGGAGCCTCATTGACGTGGAAGGTGATCGAGATGCCGTTATCATGCGCGATTCTCGCCAGCTCTTTCACGTCTTCGATATTCGTGCGGCAAATATTAGTGTTGAAAAACATGGTGTATCCGTAGCGGTATTGCCGTTTCACAAGGTAGTCAAAATGAGAGCGCACATGCTCCAGAGCCTTCGGGAGGCCTGGTCTTTCTTTGATCGTATCCACCGCAAAATTGATGGTGGCGATGCCTGCATCAGCCAGCCGGTCGATGACTGGCGGCCGCAGAAGCCTTGCATTCGTTGCCAGATACACCCAGAAGTCCTTCTTGGCCGCGTAATAAATTACCTTGTGCACGAAATCTGGCCGCAGAAGTGGTTCTCCGCCAGTCGGCGCCAGCACGCGGCACGGTGTCGAGTGCAACCAGTCAATCGCGCGCCGCGCCACGTCCTCGCTCATGCCTTTGACGCGGTTGTCATAGGACCAGCAGTAATGACAATCCAGATTGCATTTCCACTCGGTGAACAGGTACGCGATGATCGGCTGAAAGTCCCCTCGATAAATTCGCGATTTGAAATAGGGAAACATCCAGCCGCGCATCGTTTTCAATATCCGCGAAGGCGGCCATTGTCTTTTGCCGGTGCGCAAAACATGTTCGTGCGCGGCGATATCCTCGGCGTCAATTTCGTGCAGCAGGTCGGGATACTGCGGGAAGACCGGTTCGGGCAGGGTTTTCCCCGGCCCGGATCGCTCGGGCAGGTTTCTCGGCTGTTGCTGTAGAAGATTGTGTAGCGGAACATCAAGCCGGAACGGTTGGCTGGGAAGCGTCGGAAGCGGTTGCTGAACTTGAGACAAGAGAGCCTCCTTTGGGGACGGGGCGACCCAGAGGATTCGCAACGCGGATACACTAGCTGGGGTCCGCGCCCGTGGCTCAGCCCCATACGAAAGTAAAAGCCGCAACTATCGCACGCGAATTCGATTCCGCAGACTGCTTCGGAGCTACATTTGTTTTAACAGGAATAGTAAAGAAAGGTAGGTGGACGCTTAGGAACGGCGTCGCGTAGCCGTGGCGATGGATCCCGTAAGGGTCAGCCCGAACAGCGACATAATCGCAAAGGTCAGAATAAAGACGATCATGACGCACATTGAATTGGCACGCCGGAGACCAAAGATTGCGCTTTGTTTTCAAGCGATTAGAAGGCTGTACAGGCACTGTTGTATGCAGAAAATAGACCGAATGTCACCGCCAGGCGACAATTTTTCACGCTACAGTATTTTGGTACTGGTAGTCCTATCGCAGGTCGATTTAGGACGATTTGCTCAACCGAATCGACCCATCGCCCGTGTGAATGGTCAGCGGCTGCCCGCCACCATTCATCTTTCCGTGGATCTGCGAATTGCTGAATGTCCCTTCCACCGTCACAGGAATCCCCAGACTGATGTGGCCGTCATTCGTGCTGGCATCAATATTGGCCTGCAAGTCGGCTGGCAGGACCATGTCCACGCTGCCGTCACCCGTCCGGATGCTCCAGCCGCCGGTCAACTTGGACCCGGGCTCCACACGGGCATCGATGCTGCCGTCGCCCGTCTTTACGTTCAAGGCGTCTAGCCGCCCATCGATCTTGATGTGGCCGTCCCCGGAATTGGCATCCACGCGACCGTCAAGATTGCGCGCATCTATGTGCCCGTCCCCGGTGTGCAAACGGATGTCGCCCTTGGCGCCTTCTACAGTGATACTACCGTCTCCTGTGTCGATATCCACGTTGCCGTCAATTGCTTGCACCCGAACCGAACCGTCCCCAGTATGAATCTTTACATGGCCGCTCAGTGGTTGCGTCTCCACAGAGCCATCCCCTGTGTCGATCTGCAGGTCAGCGTTCTTGGGCATTTGGACCTCAATGCGGGGTCCGCGCCGGCCCCGGCCCCAGGAAAATCCCCAATGCCCGGTAACGCGAGCGTCGAGCTGAACGCTGTCCCCGTCCTGCCGGCTATCGATATGGATGGTCTTGTTTAGCTCGTAGCCGTCGTAAATCACCCGGAATTCGACTTGTTTTCCTTCGCCAGTGGCGATGCGCACTGCCCCGTCATTGGTGTCCACACGGACCTGCGCGCGCCCCGAAATCGTATAGGACTTGGTCCATTCTTCAGCGCGAGCGGTACCTGGCAAACTTGCCGCGGCGGTAAGGGCAA
>Ga0307478_10001839_pt1 | contig 17683 bp, 17 predicted proteins | sample atmos_gasesECM4C_2_FD_203713 | JGI IMG/M metagenome (GOLD analysis project Ga0307478, IMG submission 203713) | Hardwood forest soil microbial communities from Morgan-Monroe State Forest, Indiana, United States - atmos_gasesECM4C_05 | ecosystem: Environmental > Terrestrial > Soil > Temperate... | reverse complement strand
CGATCGCCGCCAGCAAGGGTTGAAGTGCCGTTTGCAGTTCCGGGCTCAGACTCTCGGCTTTCTCCGGATTCATATTCCGCACGTTGCAGCCACGCAGCCGCTCGCCGTAGCTCTTGGCTAGTCCACGAGCCGTGTTGACCAACCCCGTTCGGGCGCGCACCAGCCCCGCTCGCGCTCGAATCATCATCAGATCCGCTTGGGCCTGCGCGCTGCGATGCTTCACCGGATATAGCAACTCCGGATCGATCCGGGCCAACCGCGCCAGCGTCTGCGCATCCAGCCGATCGTCTTTCCAGCGGCTCTCGCCGATCAGCCGCACCTTGCGCGCATTCGCCACGATCACTTCATGCCCCAACTCGACGAGCAAGCGACTGATCCAGGGCGAGTGCGTACCGATTTGTCGTTTTTGAAATTCCTAATCGCACACTCTGCGACTTTGGACTTTCGTGAGAGGAGTTTCGTGGAAAACCAACATCTGCGACTGAAAGGCTTTCCATGGGCGGAAGCATAGCACTTCGCAGGCTCCACCAAAATCCCAAAGTACAACTCGAGACGTACACTGCGCCCGAACAAAACCGTAAGTCTCCAAGGAGCATCGCTGTTATGGAAGTCGGACGGCACTGGAGAAAGGGGAGTGTCTGGGTGGTACTGACCCCCGCTGGGGCTTCAAACGCACCGCTGAGGCAACGCTAGGAGGCGCGCTGATTGGATTTTGGATGGGAGTACCGGTCGCCAAGACTACGGGATTCCCGCAAATAGCTTTTCAGGTTTGACGCCCAGGGCATGGGCAAGCTTTTCTATGTTGTCGATTGAGATGTTCTGCTCACCCCGCTCGACATTGCCGATGTAGTTGCGATGCAGATTCGCGACCTCGGCAAGCCGCTCTTGCGACCATCCCCGTTTCTCCCGGAGCCTCCGCAGATTCTGGCCCAACAGCCCCCGCCCTCTGAGGTTCTGCACGCCCCGATGATCTCGGGCTTGATTTTCATGGTCTACCCACGTTAAATGGGCACACGTTAGATAGCATTGCGCAGAAGGTACAAGGGCCCGCTTGCGAATGTACATCGAGGGCGATCGGCCCCGCTGGGGTGACAGGAGACGGGCATGAATAAAGTACTGACATTACTGCTAATGGGTGGAGTGGGCATAGCGCAAATTTCGCAAGAGGCCTATAACATCGAGATGGCGAAGGCACACGCAAAGAATGCCATTCCAGAACTTCGCATGATGATGAAAGACCCCGGATCCTTCACGCTGATTCAGGTGATCGCCATTGTCAAGCCGAACAAAAAGGATGCGACCAAGCCATCTTTTCGCGGGTGTATTCGCTATGTGGCGAGTAACAGCTACGGGGGAAGATCGCAAGCTTGCGGCGGGTATCGCGTGGACAAGAAGGGGCATATGACTGTGTTCCCAGGTCCGCAAAACGAAGAAGCTTGCACCTGCAGGGTCAACAGTGGAGAGAATTACCGTGACGTCACCAGTGACGCTGAGAATTGGTGATTGAGATGGCCGATGCCGAAGGACCACACCCCGGCCCGGGCGCGGAGAAAAGAAAAAGGAAAGAGAGCTGCCGGTGTCGAGATGACAAGGGAAAGTTGAGGTTGAAGAGCTGGCCCGTCCGGAATCCAAGCCAAATAAGAGATCAGGAAGTCGACTCGGTAAAGTGGTCAAACTGCACCGGGCTCGTGGGATCATGCTGGAGAACGGGGGAGACTTCGGGTGGTCGGGTGGTCTGGTGGTCTGACCCCCGCTGGGACTTCAAACGCACTGCTGAAGCAACGCTGACCGGCGCGCTGAAGAGATTTTACAGGGTCGCAACTCGAATGGGCCTTCCTGGATATGCTCAGCCAGCCCCCGGGCCACTGGCGAAACACGGGAGAGCGATTTTCGAACCGGACTATGAATTTCAGGAGTCGGAGATCGCGAAGGCGTATGAGTCTTCTGATCGACGCTCCTTCGGCAATTATTGTTCCCCGCTTTGTTCCCCATAAAATCTTCTGGAGAAGCGGATCAAACGCTGGAAGGGACACTACCCTTCGGGGACGCCTCCAGCATCTTGAGCCTAGAGGTCGCGCTGAGTGATTTGAGTCGATGGACGAGCACTCGGACGCCGTGCGGCCTATTTCTTCGAGGCGAGAAACTCTTTTCACCTCCCTCAGTGAGTGACGCTGACAGTGACGGTACCAAGGCTCCGTGAGGTGCCGGTATTGGCCGCTGCAGCGCTGACGCTGACAGTGTAGCTGTTCGAGCCATGGCTCCCTGCTCCGCCATTCCCAGTTCCCCCAGTTCCTCCGCAGGAGACAAGAACAAACGCAACAGTCAGGAGGAACAGAGCGGCGCCTGCACGCATTGCGCGCTTCCAACCGAAACATCCAAACCCAACCAGGATCCCGGCAGGCAGGAACATACCCATCGATAAGAACTCGGCTCCGAAGAAGTGCGGAGGAGGCGGCATCGCAGCAGAAAGGCCGGCAGTGAACGTGATCTTAGATGTCGTTGGAGTCCCTGCTGTGGGTTGAACCGTAGTTGGAAGAGCGACGCATGTCACTTGTGAACTCCCGTTGCAAGAGAACGCCACCGCTCCCCCAAACCCCGTCGTGACGTTAATCGTAGCCGTCAGGGAAGCGCTCGTTCCTGGCGTCAAATTGAGAGAGGCTGCGCTGAGAGTGCCGCTGTAGTCGGCAATGTAGAACGGGAAGGAGCCCGTGTGACTAATCGAACCCGCATTCAAAGTAACACTCAGGGTATGACTTCCTGGCGCGGTCCCGGGAGGGATGGAGACGGTCAACGGCGCGGCCCAAGGTGAGTTGCCTACCAGGAGTGTAGAGGCTCCAGTGCAAGTTCCTCCAGAATCCAGACTGCAGGTAAGGCTTACCACGGTGTTCGTGAGATTGTTGAGGGGCTGCACAATCGGGCTAACGGTCGTGGTGCCGCCTGGGGGTGCCCAATCCAGAGCAGTGGTCGGAGGTTGTAGGGCGAAGTCGACGACGTTCAGAGTGGCGGAGTTCGAACTAGTGACGCCTCCGCTTGCAACACTCACAGTGAACGGATAGACGCCGGCGGCGATGCCGGTAGGGACGGTGACGGTTAAGCCGAGGTCGGTCTCGCCAGGATACGGCAACTGAGAACCGGAGAACTTGCACACTACACGTGGCGGCAGGCCTGAGCAACTCGGCGTGTAAGGAGGGAGACCCAGGATGAACAGGTCGACGGAAGCAGTCCCAGGCGATGTTGTGTTGACGGGGAAGGGTGAGACAACAACGAGAGGATAAACAGTGAGCATGAAGAACTGGCGCACATCGTTGTTGCTATCGGAGGCAACCACGTAAAGAGGAAGGCTACTGGCGGGAGTGGCGCTGGTGGTGCGCACGACAACAGTTGTGGTAGCCACGGCGGCGGGAGATACTGTCAGGGTGTTCGAGCCGAAAACGCAAGTAGCCCCCGCGGGCAAGCCTTCGCAATGGAGTTGAACGGTGGAGGAGTACCCCTGCGACGAAGTCAGGTTGATAGTCACCGGCGCCGTACTTTGGCTGGGATAGATAACCTGTTCGGTGTTGGGCGATAGAGTTTCCGCGTAGCCGGCCACATAACTCTGAGAGGCGTAGGCGATGGCGACGTCACTGCCGAATTGGGCCCGAATGTCGAACACTTGGTGCCAATCGTAGTTGGAGGCCAGACTGTAGCAAAACTGCTGACTCAGGGAGCCAGCCGCAATAGTTAGAGAGGCAGGAAGGGTGACGCCCGAAACGCTGGAGGAGAGCGTGACGCTACGATCAGAAGTGGCGGGAACATTCGGAAAAATCCAACCACAGGCAGACGTTCCGATGACCTGAGATTCGTTCAGTTGAATCTGCAGGGCTGGTGCGGGAGCTCCTTTGAAGACGTGCATGGACGACGTCGCGCCGTCCAGTTCCAGCAGATCCGTGCGTCCATCCCCGTCGAGATCATGGGCATACTTAGGATACGAGAATCTCTTGTAGAAGGGGAAAACGTCGTAGGTAGGGGTAAAGGTACCGTCCCCGTTCCCCATCAGGATTTGCAAGTAAGCGGTGAAGTCGATTTTGCTTACTTGCTGGAAGGCAAGGGCATCAAGAGCGCCGTCTCCATTCAAGTCAGCAACCAGTGAGGTCGCAGCAGGGTCGCCTGTCTGGAAATACGGCGCCATCTCTAAAGGCACACCGGAGTACGGGGAGTACGAACTGCTTTTCGCGAACGAGCCATCTGACTTGTCGAGGTACGTGGTAAATGTGGCCGATCCATAAGTCTCGGTAGTACCGTCGGGCCAGAAGAAGTCGTAGCGAACGAGGTCGGGGATTTGATCGCCATTCACGTCGGCGAGGGCAAACGGCTGAAACGGGGCGAACAGATTGCGTCCGGCCTGGAAGGTACCGTCCCCGTTGCCCAGAAATTCCCAAACATTGGACTGCGTTGTCCAATAGCCGTTCGAGGTGTCGTAGAGGAGAACATCGAGCTTGCCATCGCGGTTGAAATCAGCGGCGAAGACGCGGGTGATATCGCCGGCGGAGTCGATGATAGACACCGACCCAGCACTACGGAAGGTTCCGTCGCCATTCCCCAGATAGGTGGTAACCACCTTAGACTTGAGATCGGAACTGGGACTGACTACGACAATATCCAACTTACCGTCCCGATTGAAATCACCGATCGTCAGTTCACCGTTGGCGCCGCTCGTGGGGGTGAAGACTCCGGTGCCGAACGACCCATCGCCATTCCCTGGAGCGAAGAGGATGAAGGAAGTGCTGCCAGAGTACTCGGCACTGAGGCCAACGGCAACTAAGTCGAGGTGCCCCGTGTTACGAAAGTCGCCCAATCGGTAGTCGCCGATCTGATTCTTGACTATGCTAATTCCTGTGTCAGATGTGATCGGGCCAGAGAAGCGACCGGTACCGTCGTTCAGCATCGCGGCTGCAATGTACTCACCGCCGTAGTCCTCGTCGAGAAGTAGGACATCCGGCTTACCATTTCCAGTGAGGTCTGCGAACGAGACGGGCGTGATAGGCACGTTGATTCCGCCTGTTCCAAGACCCACATATGCGCCCTGTGGGAATCCAAAGGAGCCGGAGCCATCGTTCAGATAGACGGTGGTGGTGTCCGTGGTGGTATTGGAGGTAACGACATCCGGCTTGCCGTCACCGTTAAAATCTGCGATGGCCAATGAGTAGGATTCGCCCGTGCCGACGTAATCGCGTGCTCGGGTGAAGTTTCCGTGGCCATCGCCGAATGCCACCGAGAGGGTGTCACCAGCAACGTCTCCTAAAGAGTGATCGGCAGCGGGAATCGCGGTGGTAACGATATCGAGGTGACCGTCGCCGTTCAAATCCACCAGACGAACAGCGGAGCTGCTGTCGCCCATAGCCACACGAGTGGGTGTCGCAAAGTGTCCAGCACAATCCCCAAGAGAAACCCACACGTAGCTATTGAAGTCGGCGACCACGGCGTCGAGGCATCCGTCTTCATTCACATCACCGAAGCGGGCGTCGTACAAGTAGTCGAAAGGCGGATTGTCTCCCACAATCGTCTGCCCGGCCGTAAAGGTTCCATCACCATTATTGAGATAGACGCGCGAGTCGTCATTGACGGGACCGGTGATGATCACATCCGGAAGGCCATCGTTGTTTACGTCCCCGGAGGCAATGTTCCACGCCGTGCTATAGAAATTGGATTTCGTGATTACTGGTGTGGAGGAGAAGTGACCCGCGCCGTCGCCGGCGAGAGTAGCAATGTAATCGACACCTGCGGTTCCGCCGCTCAAAGTGTACATAACGGCAGCAATGTCGAGTTTGCCGTCGTGGTTGAAGTCGTCAACCACCAAGGCTTCCGGAGGTTGGGGTAAGGTGTATTCCTGTTCGAATTGGAAAGTCCCATCTCCATTCCCGAGCAGGACACCGATGGTCGAAGTATCAAACTCAGCGACAATCAAGTCGAGCGTGCCGTTTCCCCTCAGGTCGGCAGTCACCAGATAAACCGGCGACTGGCCTTTCGTCAGTGGAACAATGCGAGGGAGCTGAAACGTGCCATTGCCTTTCCCGAAGTAGATCCAGAGGTCGTTGGTACCACCGTTAGCAACCGCGTAATCCATGTGGCCGTCTTTGTCGAAGTCCCCCGTGACGACGGACACGGGGATCGACCCTCCCGGACTGCTGTCACGGAACTGGATACCAGGGAACACGGGTGGGTTGGCGCCGGCTGTACGAGCAGAAATGCGACTGGCGCGTATTCTGGATCTTAGCTGGGCGGCACGGGCAGGAGCCAGTTCAAGCAGCCGCCGGCCAGGGATCGCGTTTTGAGAATCGGGGCGCGGGTACTTGGACTGAAAGTGCAGTTCGGCAGCGGTCTTCCCCGGGGAAACCGTGGGAGCTCCGGAAGAAAGGCGGTACTGTTGAGCTCCACAAAGCAGGGGAACCAGAAATAACATAGGTGCAAGATAGGACTGCCATGGCGACTTCAAGCGAAGCAGCTCCTTATTGAGTAATTCAACGATGGCGTCACAGATTCGACCTAGCCCGCCATCTCAGAACGCGCATAGTACCACGGTTTGTGGCCCATTGCAGTGAAGTGCAGCTTGTCAAGCGCTTGCCGTCGGCCCGGTCCATATCGAAGATTCCTCAATAAGTGAATCCCCGCGATTACACCAGCTAGGGGCCAGACTCCGAAGCTGGATGACGCTGGACGCCGGGTTAGTGTAGACAACTGGTTGCTGTCCAAACGCACCGCTGAGAGGATGCTAGGTGGCGCGCTGACAGGATTTGAGAAGGGCTGGGACCCAAGTTTCGACGCGTGAGGGTGAGAACTGACACACAGATTTCTGCGCTGGCCGCTACCCCACGATGGGGGCACACGCTTCGCTGCGATCGAAATGTGCAAACCAATCGGGAGATAGCTGCGTAGAATTGAGAGGTACGGGGAGCGAGTGGCAATGGAAAAACAGATCGAACCAAATCCCGGACAAGATCATCCCGCCCAAGCGGCAACGCATATTGCAAGTGCTCACCGGATTCTGAAGGCCCTGCAAGAGGAGATCGGAGAGCATCCAGAACTCGGCGCGGCCATTCTGAAACTAGAAATGGCACTGAATATTCTGACGATAAAGACTGGCGGGTTGCTGTAGTCCAGTGAATGACGCTGGAGGACCTCCAGACGCCGGGCTAGTCCTCACCCCCGCTGGAACTCCAGACGGACCGCTCAGGCAACGCTGAGTGGCGCGCTGACGGGACCACGAGCAATGAACAACGCTCAAGCAATATTCGAAAGCCTGCAAGCATACGCCGACGTGCAAAATCAGATTGGCAATCAAGAAGATATTTTCCTCGATTTCAAAGAGCGGGACACGCGCTGGTCGAGTCCAGAGAAGCTGTCTGACGATGAAAAGAGGATTATGAGGAGGGCTGCTTCGGGATGTGCTCATCAGCAAGGGGGTGTTCTGGTATGGGGTGTTGAGGCCCGAAAGGGGCGTAATGGTGTTGATGAAGCAAAATCACTGAAGCCCTTCTCTCGTGTGAAGCAATTCAAGCAGGCATTGGAAGACTATTCAAAGTACGCCACCGAACCGATCGTGGATGGCGTCCTGCACAGGGCCATCTTTGTGAGTGACGACGAGTCGGGCGATCATGGATTCGTGATGTCCTATTTCCCGAAGAGCAACGGTGTTCATCGAGCCTTAGGAGGCACGACCAGCGACTTTTATAAGCGCCACGGAGATAGTTTCACCCCACTCTCAACAGAGGAAGTGCGAAACCTGTTCTTCCGAACCCTAGCGCCGGACATAGAGTTTATTGTTGAAGCCGGGGGCGGTGCGCGTGCTCACCATAGCGGCTCTCAGTTTGCCTGCTCGTATCTCTACAAATTCGGGCTGAAGAACGTGGGATCAGGGGTTGCACGATTCTTTTCCCTGTATGTCGGTCTCTCCGAGGACAAGTTCGTCAGTGGAGTGCACCAGTACGACAGTGAGGGAAATGTAAACTTTCAATTAGGTAGACTCATGGACGCATCAGAATTTGAAGTTCGTGGCATGCACTTCATTGTAATTGGGGATGTGGTGATCTATCCCGGCCAGCAGCTGATGCTCTTTAGCACAAGCTACGAGATGCGTACAATAGACCCGCCCCCAGCGTTCCGGTTCAAGATTTATGCTGAGAACATGTTGCCCAAACAAGGCGAACGGGCGCGCCCCTAAAGGCCTGTGCCCGGGAGGCGACAGGCTCAAAGGAGATTAGTGATGAGGACCTTGCGATTTGGGTGAATGACGCGATCCTCCTCGGAACGGGCCTGGCTTTCGTCCTTGCCATTGCGCGAAACGGGTGAGCATGTCTTCCGCGGCTACTGTCTCCTGGCTCAGTCGCGCCGCCGTGGCTTGCACGCCTACGATCACACAGCTCGGGTTATCCACGAGGTAGTTGTCGTAGTAACCCAGGCGAGCCGGCGTTCCGCCCTTGGTGGCTTAGGTTGAATCAGGGTCCGTGGTGGACACCTCATCTTGTGTATGCACCGGTTCTTCTACCGGGTTCTGCTGTTCCAGTTCCCGCAGATACTGGCGCACGGCGTGATGGACCTGGGCCGCTTCCACGAACTGTTCCCGTGGAATGCGACTCTGCTTCGCGGCATTGGCTTCCACGAAACTGCCATCCACCGACAGATGCTTGCCCTCGACCAATCCCACTTCCACACACTGGCGCACGATCTGTTCAAACAACTCCTCGAAGAGTTTCGACTCCTGAAACCGCCCATGACGGTTCTTGGAAAAGGTGGAGTGATGTGGAATCTCCTGATCGAAACCCAAACCTGTAAACCAGCGCCAGGCCAAGTGCATGCGCAGTTCTTCCACCAGCTTGCGCTCGCTAGTGATGCCGTACAAATAGCCGATCAAGAGAATGCGCAACAGAAGCTCGGGATCGACCGAGGGACGGCCCATCTCGCTGTAGCGGTCCTTCAGTTGTTTGGCGCACGAAGGCAAAGCTGATGTGCTTTTCAATCAAACGCAGCAGGTGGGTTTCAGGAACCTGATCTTCCAATCGAAAGTAGTGGAACAATGCTTCCGAGCGGTCGTGCTGTCCCATCATGATCAGCAGGCCTCCGACGATCAGAATCGAACAGAGCATGGGCGGATGCTTTCTTCTAGCATGCTTCTGCTGAATGTTATCCTGCTAATCGAAGTGACTTTTTCAACACCCACGCCTGTTAACGACAGCTAGCCAAAATCTACTCCAATGGAGTGATGGGATGCTGTGCCTGTTGTTCAAACGCTAGCCATGCCTCGGCAAAGCGCTTGGAAGGGAGCCACCCTGCATCTTGCGCGTCGGGTACAGGAGGGTGCTTTCCGTGAGGCTCAATCCACGCCTCCGACACATTCCAAACAGGTTCTTTCCATTGGTCTTTAACCGCACTCACTTGAATCTTCATGAAGCCTTCCCATCCGCTCGCTTCCTTAATGCTTCCGAGTGATTTCTGTGCTGGTGTGGAAGCACGTTCCCGGATGACATCCCCTAACCACAGCAATACCAGTGGAGTCATATTGGCGACGCAGCAATGCGGCACCCGGTTCTGAACAACGAATGTTAGTGGCGCGTTCCGTTCTCGATGGCGGTCGAAATATTCGTATGGACGCTTCGTGCCAGCCACGTCATCTGCACCATTGGCAATAATCAGTTGCGGAACAATCAGTGCGCTGTCTGGAAGTTCAATCGTATCCATTCCCAAAGGGTCGTACTGACTCGGCGAATACTCGATCCCAGCAAGGATTCTCTCCGGCACGTACGCGGTCATGCGAGCGACAAGTGAGCCAGCACCAGAAAAACCCAACAAGACGAGTTTGCTCCGTGCCAGTTCTGGATGCTGTGCGTTCTTAGCAAGTTGATCCAGTGCTGTGAGTAGCGCCCTCCCGATGCCGTGCTCCGGCACAACGTCCATGTCTTCCCGTTCTTTTGAGCGGCAGTGCTGTGCCAGCATCGTGGCCATGCGGTGCTTCGCCGCAAACGCAGTCACATGCGGGTCGAAGTACAAGTTCCCGAACTGCCACCCCCGTTCGAACACGACCAGCACAGCGGACACGGGATACTCCGCGTCCGGTATGGTGAGTTGGTACTCGCAATTACCTTGCACATTCTCGTTAGGTCTGGGCACCACGTACGTCCGATATTGCAGCGTTCGAGCTAAACAAGGGATGGCGATTGTGGCGAGGTACAAGGCAGCAGCGATGAGTTCTACGACTGCACTGCGGTGACTCAGTTTCATTTTTCGGAACGGTCGCCAGTGCCGCAATACCGGCATCAGGCCTATTCTAGATGTGTAGGAGTGGGTCTCACTTCGATTGTTGGCGAAAAATTGCCATTTCACCAAAAACCCCTGCCGTGGCGACTGGACGGGGGTTTTTGGTGTACACGCTGTTTTCAACGGTTGCGCGACAAAACGGTAGAATGACCGAACTAGGGCGGATCGTCCAACAATGCTTAAAGAATACGATTCCGTGCGCTTAAAGAGGCGGCTTTCAGTTGACACTGTGCCCGTGGGTTCGGACGGGGTTGTACTCATGATTTACAGAGAACCGACGTTGGGTTACGAAGTTGAATTTTTTGATGAGCGTCATAGGTCGCTGGGAAGCTTTTCAACAACAGAGGACCATCTTGAAAAGCGGACAGATTGTTTTCCTCAAGTAGAAGTAGCTGATTATGTGCGCCTAATGAAAGATTTCTTGGACAGCCGTATCGACGTGCATGAATACTGTCGCTGCTATTTCAGCTTCGCGAAAATGCGGGTAGGCGTTCTGTCTGAGGAGGAAGACAAGATCATTCAGCAAGCCTACGGTGACGCCGATGACTTCGACGATGCGGTAAAACTTGAGTACACGATTGACGAAGGCCAGTTGAGACGGCGGGTTTCAGCTTCGTTGGAAAAACTCAAGACGCTCGGCCACACGATTGCCGACCAATAGTTGGTGAATCCCGATTACGCTCAAGCTTTCTCTCCAGCAATGGCTGTTCCCGTCAGTGCCAACCGCTCGGCCCGGTGTATCGGGAAATCGGCATGACTGGAAAAGGTTAGAAACTACCGAGAAACCTATCGCGCGGGAACATCTGGAGCCCGCGAGCGCGATGAGAATTTCGTCCTTCTTTTGATAGGTGAAGACTCAGTCGTCGTGCAGATGTATTGGCTCCAACTCCGGGCAGAAATGTGAGTCACCTTTCCGTCGTGGGCAGCGTCAGAGTCTATTCTGAACAGGTACGCGCCCGGAGGCTCCGCCCGAAATACCCACGAAAACGTTCGCCAAGCACGCTCCCCCGGGGCGAAATGCATAGCAAGAAGTCCAGGGTCGCTGGTGTCAATCACCTTCTGTCCGTGTTCGAACTCGTCCATATTGATGTACTGTGCTACATTTGCCCCCGGCCTCGGTAGATCATTGCGCCAAGCCTGAATATGAGCTTTCTCGATATCGAACGAAATTTTTCCTTGATTCTTGAGCTCGATGTCAAAGAACACATAGCAAGTGTCCGGAGCAGGGCCGCGATCTTCCCACCTCAGATTTGATGTGATATCAACACGAGTTTCGAGCGATGGCCTCTCACCGATTTGAAACCTGGTGTATGCCCAGTAGGCTGCTACAGTGAGTGCCACAACCTGAATCCATTTTGTTAAAAACTCAGTGTTTGTCCAAATCCATTTGGCAGGCCTAGTGAGTTTGTTCAAAGCACCAACCTTTAGTCAGCGGTACCGCCGCCCGAACATCAAGAGCTCAGGAGGGTGCGGATTCTCGCGTGCTCGCGATTGTGTAGCTCGGCGTTAAAGCTCTGAATTCCGGGGAATCATTAGCATAAGATTATCTCCTCGCACGGGGGTATTCACAATGAACAAGTTGGGTCCGCGATCCTACTTCTCACTTTCGATTCTTGCGGTCATCGATTTGCCCGAGCTACCCATTTCAATCAACACACTGGCGCGCTCAAAAATAGAATTGCCGATCGTCAATTGTTAACCAGTTAGATAGTATCGTCGTTGGAAGTATTGACCTTCTTTGGTTTTGGTGTCATAAGGTTGAATACTTCGGAGGAGGAATCCCATGGATGAGAAGAAGCTGAGGGACTTTTTCTCGCGCATCTCTGTTAAGTTGGCGCTCCTCTTAGGCGGTGCCGTCCTTGCGAGCAACTCTTCCGCAGTGTTTGCCGCGCCTGCCATATCCAATTCTGAGAGCGGCGCGAGGCTGGTTGAGCCTGGCATCAGCAAGAAGCTACCGTCGAAGCTAGTGCTCAGAAAGACGAGACAGGGACTTAAAATGATCGCGCAGCATTCTTCCCACTCGTCCCATGCCTCGCATGCGTCCCATGCTTCGCACTCCTCGCACTCTTCGCACTCTTCGCATTCGTCCCATTCGTCGCATGCCTCTAGAGCGATATGACGATGCAATTCGCGGGTGTCGAATTTGATGAGGCGCACACGGCTGCGACCCTGCGAATTGACAAGGCTGTCTATTCAAAACCAGCGGTCTTGAGAGCCTGCTATTGGTTTGGTCGGGACCTTCACTGCCGCGTCGACGAAGTAGCAGAGTGCCTCGTCGTCTTCCTATCACTTCGTGTAGCGGCTCCCACCCTGGATCAGCCGCGAATCAAACCTATCGATGATTGGTTGAGTGACTTTTTCGATGCTCTATTGGACTTTCAGCTTCGAGTAGAAATTCAAGCAGAAACCGCAACAGTCCGAGAACTTATAATTGCGAAGGCTTTTGCGGAATCTGGGATATTGGAAGACCCTCCGCCAGGGACTTTTTCGGATCCTTTGGGTTCGCTTGGTATCGAGTCGAAGGGGCTTGTGCGGATTGATACCAAACAACCTGATTAGCTGCCGGAGATAAGGCGATGGCTCGGTCATTCCTGCCGTTGACGGGTTTCGGGCCATCGAGCAACGCCTACCGTTTGCTGCCATTCCGATTTAGGCGCTTAAAGGATAAAAGCGAACTTCTGGTCAATGAGTGCGGCGAGTTTATTGCCGCCCCCGCTGGCACGGCAGCTCAGGTTGTCAGAAAACAACTGGGGCCCACCGACCCTCTGTACGCCCTGCTCAAGGCAAAACATTTTATATACGACGATTATTCCTCCCCACTCCTTGACGTCCTAGCCGCAAAATATCGTACCAAGTTCGATTTCATAAGTGGCTCAACCAAGCTGCACATTTTCGTCGTGACACTCCGTTGCGACCACTCGTGTCACTATTGCCAAGTATCACGTCAGACCGTCAACAAGGGCGAGTTCGACATGCCTAAGAACGTTGCCAGCGCAGCGGTCGATAGAATGCTGGACACTCCCTCGCAACACATTACCCTTGAACTACAGGGGGGAGAGCCGCTACTGGCCTTTGACACGATCAAATACATTGTTTCGATCGCTAAACCAGGAGCTGCTCAGCGATCCAAAGAGCTGGATATCGTCATCACCTCGAACCTCGCGTTTTTGACTGATGACATCCTTGAATACTGCCGCGAGCACAGCATAAAGCTGTCCGCTTCACTGGATGGACCTGAGTCTATTCACAATGCGAACCGCCCGCGTCCAACGGGAGACAGTTATCAAGTCGCAATTGAAGGCATTAAGCGTGCCCGCCGGTCGCTCGGCTCACATCAAGTTGCGGCGTTGATGACGACGACCCAGCTGTCACTTCAACATCCAATAGAGATAGTTGACGAATACGTTCGACAGTCATTTCATACGATATTTCTGAGGCCCATCAGCCCATACGGATTTGCAGTAAAAAGCGCCCGTAAGACCGGCTACGAGATGGGAGCATTCTTAGAGTTTTACCAAACCGGCTTGAAGCACATTCTCGACATCAACCGCAGAGGTTACAATCTCGTCGAAATTTACACGAAAATACTTTTGCAGAAGATTCTCACACCGGAAGGAACCGGGTACGTAGATTTGCAGTCTCCATGCGGTGCAGGGTTGAATGTCTTGGTCTACAACTACGATGGCGACGTGTATGCCACCGATGAATCCCGGATGCTCGCCGAGATGAAAGATCACACATTCAGATTAGGCAATGTGTTAACGCATGATCGTTCCCAACTGTTTACAGGTCAAGCTTTTGTAGACCTGCTTCAGGCCGGTTGCAACCAGTCTCTGCCCGGTTGTTCAGACTGTGCCTACCAGCCCTACTGCGGGGCCGATCCTGTCTATCACCACGCTACCCAGGGGGACATGTACGGTCATCGAGCCTTTAGCGGATTCTGCAAGCGAAACATGAGTACTATCGATCACGTGTTTTCACTTCTTCTGACCGGTGACGAGGACGTCCAGAACATCCTGTGGGGGTGGGTCACTGACCGCAACCTAGCGGAGATGCGAGCGAGCCTGCCTCAATGAAATTGCATACCGCCGGTAACGCCGTAAACTTTCGCAGGCCAATTCTTGGGCGAGTGACGACCGAGCAGTTGCCAAAGGGGCAGAGAAAAGACACGATTCTGGTCCTCCCTTCTCTCAGCGCACCTGGGGGCGATTTCCATGGATACGCTGCACTTGTCGTCTCGGACAAAGTGGACCAAGGAGCGATTTCGACACCTCTGGTTCATTCGGTACGAGAAATCGACCATCTGGAACCTGGTTATATAGTGGTGCTAGAGCCACTAAATGGGTTTGTCCGGACGCTCTACAGACCAGATTCTCCCCACAATACTATTTTTACTACCGAGCGATGCAACAGCAACTGTCTGATGTGCTCCCAACCGCCGGTCGACAGAGACGACGTACGAGCTCTGACCGAACGCAATCTGAGGCTCATCGATCTTATGTCGCCCGCTCCTGAATACCTTTGCATAACGGGAGGAGAGCCCACTCTCCTTGGGGAACACTTGCTCGCAATTGTGAGCAAACTACGCGACGCCGCTCCTTCTACGGTTGTGCATATGCTCACGAACGGTCGCCGTTTTGCATGGGCGGACTTTGCGTCGCGGTTTGCTGCTGTGTGCCATCCCAATCTCAGTTTGGGTATCCCTCTCTACTCAGATGATGCTGCATTGCACGACTACATCGTCCAGGCGCGAGATGCGTTTGATCAAACTATTTTGGGTTTACACCAACTCGCCCGGCATGGCATCGAAACGGAAATCCGCGTGGTGCTGCATTCGCTATCAGTGCCGCGCCTACGTCACTTATCGGAGTACATCTGCCGTAATCTCACGTTTGTCGATCACGTCGCATTCATGGGAATGGAGCACATTGGGTACGCTCCTCGAAACATGGGTGAATTGTGGATTGACCCGGTCGACTACCAAGATGAACTGGAGGCGAGCGTTAGTATATTAGCCAGATTTGGAATAGACGTGCGGATTTACAACCTGCAGTTGTGCGTACTAAGACAATCTTTGTGGAAGTACTCGAAACAGGCAATTTCTGACTGGAAAAATGCCTACACAGAGGTATGTTACGGGTGCGCTGTGCGAGAGCGCTGTGGTGGCTTTTTTCAATGGGACACGAAATTACAGAGCCGCGGGATACATCGCATCGCGGTGGCTTAACAAGACGCTTCGGTCATTCCTCACCCGTCGCCAAATTGTAAGCTCCTGCTACAGAATCTCGAAGATTGAGTAGCGGTCACCGTGCGCAAGCAACGTCTTGTGCGCGTCGTCCACCGCATCGAATGACGTGCGATACCTCTCGTGGTCAGTGTGAGAGCTGTGAATATCTTCTTGAAGGTAGAAGAAAGTAGCATTTGAATTCTCAACGCGAAGGTCTTTTAGCAGTTGGGTGCTTAGGTTCTTAAAGTCGATCACGTTTACCGGGTCGTGTGCCAGCATCTGAATTAGCAGTGGTTCCGCACTAATGATAAACGTGTCGGGATTGCCGCTTCTCTGGACCTCTTGCAGCGCTGCTTCGGCAGGCCGGAGTCGCACTGCGGCTTCGTTTGCGACCATATCCTCTTTCAGTCGATCTGTTACTATCCAACTGCACACTATCAAGCCAACAAGGCACACCCACATGATTCGACGTGTCCGCGGTTTCCCCAATGCACCCGATCCAGCCCGGTGGAATCCCACAAGCGTCGAAGCGCCCAAGCCTGCCATAATTGACCAAAGTCCAGCGAGATTCATTGAGTATCGAAGGGCACCCAGCTCCGTTATTGCGCCGCCGTGGAGCTGATAATAGCTCCGCACATGGGATGTGTAGAGCAAGAGATATGCAGCGAACAAACCCACGACATAGAGATACCCCCGTTTTGATTTGACAGTCGCAAGAACCGCTATCAGAACTAGGAGAGCGCTCCCGAAGTACCAGCTCAGAGAAAGGTACCCTTTTAGAAAGATAGGGATCATCGTTCGCCACACGTGGACGCTGAACGGGAACAGTGAGTACTCTGCCTGCTCTCGGCGGATTACTGTAAGCAGCCGGAGTTGATTGAGCGCAAACGCGACGCAAATACAGATGGTGACCAGAACCGCAAGGCTGGGTAGCCGTGTTTTTGGAGCATCGCTGTTCTCGGTCACCTTGAATGCCGTGCCTATTAGCCAAACCGTAGGAACAATAACCAAATTCTCTCTCTTGACCACGACAGCTAGAAGGGCAGTGAGCGTTAACGCGAGCCAGGTGATGAAAATCACCGACCGCGAACCTCCGATAGACAGGCTGAGCAGGTACAGGCACATCAGCAAACAAATGATCGCAAGCATGTTGGAGACAGGCTCCGCATACGTGCTACCTCCCTGAACAGCAAAAGCTGGAGTCACGGAAAACACCAATGCTCCCGCAACCCCAGAAATTCCACCAGGATCGAGCAGCTTGCCCACCAGGAAAACAAACACCACTGCGATCAATGATGCGGCAATGCTTATGAAACTCGCTGTCGTCGGGCTGTACCCGAAGATCTTTGCGACGACCGCAATCATGAACGGATATCCGATGAAGTGTCCCGAAGAAGTCTCGGGATTTCTACAAGAGGACCAGCTTCCGACGGCACAGACAGTGGTCAGGAAGCGAGACATTCCCGGGGCAGTGTGCGGCGTATTGGACGCTAAATAACGCGCGGCCGCCGGGTAGATGTATGAATCCTCGTATTCGAGACCGTAAAAGAAGTGGCCGTCGAACGGAAGTCGCCACACGGAAGTCAACAAAATGATGAAAACCAAACTCTTCCAGTTTTCTCTGAGCGCTCGCGTTAGTGGGAGGGCTGTTGCGAGAAATATGACAGAAGTAACGACGGCACCCCACAGCAAAGAATATAGCAAAAGTAGCATAGCGGGTTACAACGTCCTCGATCCAACCTGTGAAGTTGTACCACACCATTTGGCTGTATCGACTACGGGGCTTATGCCACGTGTGAAATATTCACTCTAACCGGGCGAGTCATACCAATTGGCGACATCGCTCCCAATCGTGGAGTACTTCCTTCCAAATGGTCCACATAAAGTGAGTTGGAAGGGAACTGGGTTCCGGAGCCCCACAATTACTGTCACGATCACCCCGGCCTCCCACTAGCTGGTCTGCCAATGACGATAAGTCTCGATTACACGAACTGAGAATCGACTTCCACTGGACGGTACTGGAGAAAGGGGAGGGTCTGGGTGGTACTGACCCCCCGCTGGGGCTTCAAACGCACCGCTAAAGCAACGCTGAGTGGCGCGCTGAAGGGATTTTGGAATGGATTGGACGCTAGATTTATCGCAGATCGTCGTTGACTCTCGCTCGTGCCA
>Ga0307478_10001838_pt1 | contig 17683 bp, 17 predicted proteins | sample atmos_gasesECM4C_2_FD_203713 | JGI IMG/M metagenome (GOLD analysis project Ga0307478, IMG submission 203713) | Hardwood forest soil microbial communities from Morgan-Monroe State Forest, Indiana, United States - atmos_gasesECM4C_05 | ecosystem: Environmental > Terrestrial > Soil > Temperate... | reverse complement strand
CTCGGCTGCAGCGCGTCACCAACGGTCGCGTTCGGATTAAGAATGTAACCGTGTACGAAACCGACACAACGACGGCGACCTATTCGGAATCTTAGCCCAGCCGTCCCGGCGGTGGTCGATCGGCCATCCCGCCCAGAACGTCCGGCGGTCGAAACGCGCACTGCTCTCGAAATGCAGATCACCGAAATCTATAAATCGCTGCAAGGAGAATCGACTTACGCTGGGTTGCCATGCGTATTCGTTCGCCTGACCGGCTGCAATCTGCGCTGCTCCTGGTGCGACAGCGAATACACTTTCCAGGGCGGCAGTAAGATGACTCCGCAGACAGTGTATGAGGAAGTGCAGCGCCTCAGCCCACACGGCGGCTTGGTCGAGATCACCGGCGGCGAGCCTATGCTTCAAGAGCGTGACCTGGTCCCTTTTATGCAGCAGTTGCTGGAAGAGGGTTATCATGTCCTTCTCGAGACCAGCGGAGAGCGCCCACTCGATCAGGTTCCCACGGGGGTCATTAAAATCGTCGACGTAAAATGCCCCAACTCCGGCGAGCCCAACACATTTCGCAGCGAGAATCTCGAAACCCTCACCAAACAAGACGAGGTCAAGTTTGTGCTCACCGGAAGAGCGGACTACGAATTTGCCCGCGACTTTACCCAGCGCCATCGACTTTCCGATCGTGTGAACGCCGTACTGTTTTCGCCCGCGTTCCGCAAGGACGCGACCGGCGCACGGGATAGTTCCCACTGCCTGCTGGATCCTCAGGAGCTAGCCGAGTGGATGCTGGCCGATGATGTTCCCGCCCGCCTGAGTTTGCAACTGCACAAGTTCATCTGGAACCCGGCGATGAAGGGCGTTTAACACAACATGGAGGGTCTGCCATGGAAATTCCATATAGCGCTGAGAAAGATGACCTTTACTATCCCGCAAAGCATGCTGTGTTTTTTCCTTACGACCGGCCGCGATCCGATGCGGCGCTTTGTGTGGAGATGGCGCGGCTGGCATACTGCCAACTCGATACCAGCTTTGCCTTTGATCAAGACCGGATTCGCAAAATCCTGGGACGAATTCTGTTTACCGATTGTAGGTTCTTCGAGACTGCGACTGCTCCCAACGGCGGAGGCTCGCACGCTTTACTCGCGCTCAATGACGATAATGCATTGGCCGTCCTTTCGTTTCGGGGCACGGACAAAGACGATCCCACCGACCTGATGGACGACCTCAATGCCACGCCCCAGCCATGGCAGGCCGGCGGCAAGGTGCATTCGGGTTTCGCCAAAGCCCTACTGGAAGTTTGGCCGGGAGTTAAAGCTGCTCTCCAGGAGTTCGCCCAATATCGGTTCCTGTTCACCGGCCATAGTCTGGGTGCGGCCATGGCCACGCTGGCCTCAAGCCTGCAAAAGCCAGCGGCTCTCTATACCATCGGCTCTCCGCTGGTGGGCGACCAGGCGTTCGCCGATTTGCTGCAGGGGCTGGAAAACCATCGCTACGTCGATTGCTGCGATCTCGTCACCCGAGTGCCTCCGGAAGTGTTGGGATACGCTCACATTCCGGGCAAGATCTATTACATTGATTTCAATCGCAACGTGCAGCAAATTGATCCGAACGATCCTTACATTGATCGTGACCGCACCACAGCTGAAGAGGATTACCTGAAGAATTATTCTTGGAGGATCGGAGACGTAGCCTTGCGCCCCCTCGCCGATCACGCCCCGGTCAACTATGTCTTGCCGGTAACAGCGGCAACCCCGTAGCTGAAAGCTATCGAGTGGAACCCCGGACGCCCTCGTCCGGGGTGGCGCCCCTGAGGTATTGTCGGGCAAGGGCCTCAGCCCGTGTATTCATGCCCCTGGGCGGCACACCTGAAGGCGCGCCGTTCCCGAACCCGTTTGTGAGATAGTTTCTAGAAGCCTACTTGCTCAATGACCGAAGCCAAAAATGACCGAAGCCAAAAAACGCGCCGTCGTCCTACTCAGCGGAGGAATGGATTCCTGCGTTTGCGCCGCCCTTGCGGCGCGCGATCATGCCGCCGCCGCATTGCATGTAAGTTACGGCCAGCGCACCGAAACCCGCGAGCGCCAATCCTTCCTCGCGATTTGCGAGCGCTTGAACATCAAAGACAAGCTCCTCTTGCGCAACGAGGCTTTCCGCGCGATCGGCGGTTCCGCACTTACCGACGAGAAAATTGCGGTTCCGGTGAGCGATCCCACCAATCCCGCCCCCGGCCATGACATTCCCGTCACGTATGTGCCCTTTCGCAACGCGCACTTCTTGGCCGCCGCCGTAAGCTGGGCGGAAGTGCTGGGAGCTGAAAAAATCTATATCGGCGCAGTCGAACAGGACAGCTCTGGCTATCCCGATTGCCGTCCGGAGTATTATGAAGCGTTCAACCGGGTGATCAAGCTCGGCACGAAGGAGGGCCGCATCGAAGTCGTCACGCCCCTCATCACCATGCGCAAAGCTGAAATTGTGCGCCTTGGCCTTGAATTAGGCGCGCCCTTCGATTTAACTTGGTCATGCTACAGCCAGCAGGACCGCGCCTGCGGCGTATGCGATAGTTGCGTGCTGCGTCTGCGGGCCTTCGCCGCAGCGGGAATGAAGGACCCAATTCCCTACGCCACGAAGCAGTGATACAAGGGAACGTTGATTTGCGATTGTTGAATGAAGAAAAGTGCGCCTGATGCGCGGACGCTTTCATTCAACAATCAGAAATCAACATTCAACAATTTGAGCAGGCCGGGAGGCCACAATGAAGAAGCAACTCGCAATATTCTCTTTTATTCTCCTAACACTGGCGCTCTCTGCGCCTTCCCTTTTCGCGCAGGCCGCGGGAACCATCAAGGGTGTCTGCAAAGACATCCAGGGTAATCCCATCGCTGACGGCGTCGTGCAGTTGGTCAACATCGACAACGGTCAGAAATACACCCTCAAGACCAATAAAAAAGGTGAATATTTCTCCCTGGGCATCACTGCCGGCAAATACAAAATCACGCTTTATCAAACGGCCGACGACCTTAAAGCCAATAAAGAGCTGTTTCATGTCAACGGTTTTCAGATCACTCTGGACGAAAACACCCTGGATTTCGATCTAAAGAAGGAACAGGAAAAGACTGCCAAGGGTGAGGGCCTTACTCCGGAACAGATCAAGCAGCAACAGGAGGCCAAAGAGAAGCAGGCGAAAGAAGTGAATACCGTGAAGTCGCTCAATGACAAACTGTCGTCGGCCAAGGCTGCCTCCGACTCAGGCGACTTCGAGACGGCAATTGCCGATTTGAACGCGGCCAATCAAATGGACCCCACTCGCGACCTCATTTGGTTCAAGCTCGGCGACGCTTATCGCATGTCAGCCAACAAGCAGACCGATAAAGACGAGAAGCAGAAGCGCCTGGATTCGGCAGTGCAGGCATATCAAAAGGCAGTAGATTTGAAGCAGGCTGCGCCCCAAAAAGACCCCGCCGCCACCAAAACTCTCGCCGCGTACTACAACAATCTCGCTGAAGCTTACGCTAAGGCCGGGAAAACAGACGACGCGGTAAAAACTTACACCCTCGCCGCGCAGACCGATCCCACCTCTGCCGCGCAGTATTACTACAACGCCGGCGCCGTCCTCACCAACATCGGCAAGGTTGACGACGCGATCGCCGCTTTCGATAAATGCATCGCCGCCGATCCCAACAAGGCCGACGCCTATTACCAGAAGGGCGTAAACCTCATCGGCAAAGCTACACTGCAAGGCGAAAAAATGGTCGCGCCCGCCGGCACTGCCGAAGCTTTTCAGAAGTACTTGGAACTCCAGCCTACTGGTCAATACGCCGACGTAGCCAAGCAAATGCTGGCCAGCATCGGCGCATCCATCGAAACTGGCTTCGGCAAAAAGAAGACTCCTCCCAAGAAAAGCAATTAACTTCCCCGCGCAGTCGATTTCGCACGAAGGGGCGGCTCGAAACAGCCGCCCTTCTTTTTTGCCCGATTTTCAAGGTAACCCTGCCACGTTACCAAGGACTATGTACTTTACTGTCCTTACGCTTCGCCCGCCGGTGCGGTAGAGTGTAATCACTGAGCCGGTTCTGTTTAGCTCCCAAACTTCCCGAGTCTGTGTTCTGGCAAATCCCTAATTACTTACTTTGTGTGAGGATCAATGGCAGCGCCAGGCATCGCGGCAATTTCGGTTTCTCTCGAAGGTTACTCCGGCAGCGGTAAAGTAGCCACGCCGGTATTGCTGGGTGCCATGTTGCGCGCCACCGAAAAGGTCAGCGATCTTATTTTTTCGCCGGGAAGGCCTCCGCAAGTTCAGGTCTACGGCCAACTCATTCCAGTGCAAGTCCCCGGACTACCAACCCTCACCGCTGATGACACTCGCTACCTCGCCGCCGATCTCATCGGAGATAACAAACAAGCCCTCGCAACCCTCCGCGAACAAGGCTCCTGCGACATCTCCTACGGCTTAGCTGGAGTCGCTCGCTTTCGCGTCAACCTCTTCATCCAGCGCGGAAGTTGCGCCGTCGTCATGCGCGTTATTTCTACTTCCATCCCCACGTTAGCCTCGCTGCGTTTGCCCGCTCATCTTGCCGATGTCGCCAAACTGCGCGATGGCATCGTTCTCGTCACCGGACCCGCTGGATCCGGCAAGTCATCCACGCTCGCAGTTCTGCTCGATTGCATCAATCGCGAAAAGTACTATCACATCATCACCATCGAAGACCCCATCGAATTTCTGCACAGCCACAAATGTTCCACCATCCATCAGCGCGAATTACATAGCGATACTCCCAGCTTCGCTCACGCGTTGCGCTCCGCGCTGCGCCAGGCTCCCAAAGTCATCATGGTCGGCGAGATGCGGGACCGCGAAACCATCGAGATGGTGCTCGAAGCCGCGGAAACCGGCCACCTGGTTCTTTCCAGCCTCAATACCATGGACGCGCCCAAGACTATCGAGCGCATCGTAAGTTCGTTTTCTCCCGGCGAGCAGCAAAATATCCGCGAGCGCTTTGCCAAATCTTTTCGCTACATCGTATGCCAGCGCCTTTTGCCAAAACCCGATCGCAGCGGCCGCGTTCCCGTCACCGAAATTCTCAAAACAAACCCTCGCACCAAGGAATGCATTGAGAAAGGCGAGCGCGAAGGCAAGACATTGCTCGATGCCATCAAGGCCTGCGCAACCGAAGGTATGCAGCACTTCGATGGAGAAATCGCGGCTCTGGTCCGCGACCGCGTGGTCGACCTCGAAACCGGAATCTCGTTTGCCAGCAATCCCACCGTACTCGGCCAGGAACTCGCGCGCTAAGTGTGGGACGGACACTCCTGTCCGTCAAGCATATCCGTCAACTCTGGCCCGGTGCCCCCCGCTCCCTCTGCTATACTTCTGCCTGTCCACCGGCCCGGGCGAACATTCATTTATCGGAGACTTGCTCTATGCCTCCTGCTCCCGAGCGACGCGAGAATCCACGCTTCAAGATAAAGGTGCCTGTCGAAATTTACCTCGAGGGCAAAGACACACCCTATCGCACCGCGACCTCAGACCTCAGCCTGCACGGCTGTTACATCGAGACTATTTTCCCTTTCCCCGTCGGCATCGTGCTCGAACTCAAGCTGCAACTGACCTGTACTCTGCTGGTGCTGGCCACCGTCGCCACCAGCGACCCTCAAGTCGGCAACGGAATCAAGTTCACGAAAATGCTTCCCGAAGATATCGACGAACTCCGCGCCTTCCTCGACGCTGCAGAAAAAGAGGCTGCGAACAAAGAAGCCTCTGAGAAAGATTCACCTGAGAAAGCTGGATGATGAGCCAGCGCTGGCTCTTTCTCAAGCAACAGATCTCAACCTCCAGGCCACGGCGTCATCCTGAGCGCAGCCGCTTTTCAGGCAGAGCGAAGGATCTCCCGCGTCACCGCCTTGGCGCGTGAGCCAAACCAACTCGCAAATGTCCTCCCGTGTCGAAGCCCACCCCCACCCTGCCGCATCCAATTCTTTTATATGGAGGTGTCTATGTATGTAGTTCTCGGAGCAAGCGGCAACACCGGACATGTGGTCGCAACAAATCTTCTCGCCGCCGGAAAGAAAGTGCGTGTCGTCGGCCGAAGTGCAACTCACCTGCAGTCGCTCGCCGCAGCGGGCGCGGAAGTTTTCGTCGGCGATGTCACCGACGTGGCTGCCCTTTCCAAAGCGTTCCAGCAAGCAGACTCAGCTTATGTAATGATTCCACCCAACCCCACCAGCAACGCCATCCGCGGTTTTCAGGAGCGTGTCAGCGACGCCATCTCCTCCGCAGCGAAAATCGCTGGCGTCAAAAATATTGTTTCGCTCAGCAGCTTCGGAGCCGACAAAGCCAGCGGCACCGGCCCCGTTATCGGCCTTCACAATCTCGAACAGAAACTCAATCAGATCGATGCCGCAAACGTTCTCCACCTGCGCGCTGCGTATTTTATGGAGAACACCCTCCCTCAAGCCGGAACCATTCATCAAACAGGTTCAGCCATCGGACCGCTTCGCCCAGGCTTGAAACTTCCCATGATCGCCACTCGCGACATCGGCGCCGCAGCCGCCGACGCTCTCCTGCAACTCGCTTTCCGCGGCAAGCAAGCCCAGGAACTTCTCGGACAGCGCGATCTCACCTACACCGAAGTCGCGACCATCATCGGCAAGGCCATCGGCAAACCTGCTCTCGCCTACATCCACGCACCCGACGACCAGGTCAAAGCCACATTGGTTCACATGGGCATGTCCGACAACTTAGCCACACTTCTCATCGAAATGTGCGGCGCTCTCAACTCCGGTCACATGCGCCCTCTCGAACCTCGCACCTCTCGCAACACTACTCCAACTTCCTACGAGACTTTCGTCGCCGGAGCCTTTGTCCCGGCCTATCAACAAGCGGCAGCCGCCTAGTCTTCAACCAAAACCGCCTCAAACAAAAGGCCCGCTCTTTTCAGAACGTGGCCGTTCTTAACTCCTCGTGTGAAATGCTGTTTCTAACCCGTGCTCCCGGAATTCCCCAGATAGCTATTCACAGCACTCACCGTCAGGCTGAGATTCGAGGCGATCTGAGACACCGCCTGCCCCTGGTTATAGAGTTGATAGACCTGTTGCGCCTCGGTCAGTCTCACCGTGTCCGCCGAGCTCGTGGTTTGCTGGTTGGTAGGTTGCTGGATTCTTTGCGCCGCCGAAGTCGAGGGAGAGTTCGCGGCAACCGATGCAGTCGCAAGCGCACTGGAAACAGAAATACTCATAAAAAACTCCCTTTCCTCTTACATAAACAAAGATCGGCAATCTTTACCAAAACATGAGCCCTCTCGACATCATTTCAAGAATTTAACTTCGTCGATGCCCGCCCTCAGCACCCATGTAGGGACAGCCGCCCTCGGCTGTCCGGGCGGCCCAGTAGTATCGGGCCGCTAGAAGCAACCACTGGCAAAGACGTATGGCCAAGTATCACCGCCGCCGCCCACCTACTTCGGCCCATGCCTCCGCGCCTCCCCGGCCGCGGCCTTGAGCGAATTCTCGAACCCCTCCGGATCACTCTGATACCGCTTGATCTCCGCTCGAATGCCCGAGAAGCTTTGGTTCGGGTCGGCGCCCAGGATCGCCTTAATCACCGCAAACGGAATCCCCTCAAACAGAGAATCTAAGGACTCGTCCGGCGCAGCCGTAAAAGCCTGTTCCGCTCCGGCGGCAGCGCTGGGCAACTTCGCCTGCTTAAGCACACACTTCGCCTGGTTCACCGGCGTGCTCGCGAGCACGTAATCAAACGTCGGCGCTTTCGGCATCCGCTTGCCAAATCCGGCCGTGTTAGGATTGACGCCCGCCCACAGCAGCAGCGTCTTGATGAACGACGTGTGATCGAACGGCAGGTTATTCGGGTTTGCGTCTCCCACCGGCGCGCGAAACACTGTCGACGGATACACAAACGGCGAGATCAGAATCGTCGGCACTCGCACACCAAAAAGATTAAACATAAAGCCTGACGGGCCATTCATCTCGTCCGGATTGGTCGCTGTCCACGGCGGCGCGAAGTGGTCATAGGTGCCGCCATGCTCGTCGAAAGTAACGATCAGCAGAGTTTGGTTCCACTGCTTCCCATTGCTGACTGCACTGTAGACCTGCGCAAGAAAGTCTTCTCCCGGCTGCAGATGCGTCGGAGGATGGTAGTCCGTACCCTGTTTGGCCGCCAAACCATTCCAGCCATAACCCCATTGCGGCTCCAGATACGTAAAAGCGGGCAGCGTGCCATTGCTCGCGCGCTGAAAGAACTTACTGATGTTACAAATTTCGATCTGCTTCGGTGGAACCGGGCTCGCATTGGCACAGTCAAATTTCGTTATCTTCTGAATGTGCGGGAACGTGTACTCGGTGTAGTTCATTCCATCCTTCCACACATCGGTGTAGTAGAGCCCCAGGCTCTTGCCGGCACCCGCAAGCGAATTGAAGATCGTGTTCGCATCAAATGTTTCCACCGCCGAGTAATGCAGATTGCTCTCCCGCCCCAGCGACGTCCCGCAGATCGAGTAGGCGCGGTTCGGATTCGTTTGCGACGGCACCGAGCATAGCCAGCGGTCGCTGACCGCATAGCAGCGCGCCAGGCCGTTAATAACCGGCAAATCATCCGGCGTGTAAGTCCACAAGATATCGAGACCCTTATAAGTCACCATGTTCTTGGTGTAGTAATCCTGCAGAAACCCTTTCATCCCAGCGACCGTAGGTGCGTAGGGAAGATTGGAGATTTGGTCTTGATTCCCGAACAACTGGTTCATTACCCCGTTCCAGTAAATCTCCGACGAAAACATATCCTCATTTGGATCGTAGTAAGGCATGCGATCTGAATTTGAGCCCAACCCACCCGGTATCTTAGTTACCGGATAATTCTGCACATTGTCGTCCCAGGTGTAAGCGGGGTTGGAATAAGTTCCGGTCTGCAGGCCGTCATAAACCGGACTCGACTTCTCGGGGAGCACGCGCTTCGGATTATCCTTCTCATACAGCCATCCGAGCAGGTTGTCCAGAGAGCGATTTTCGAGCATGAGAAAAACAATGTTTTTCACTTGCGGCAAGGTCAAGCGTGGCAATTCTGACATGGCTTCATCCCTTCGACTTTCTAATACATAGGATTTTTGAAAGGGCCCGGGTAGGAACTACAGTGTCTGCTTTTCGCGCGAACAGCATCTCTGCCCGTTTGCGCGGCCTCGAACATCAACATTCTAGTATCGATTGCCCTCGGTCCGCTTCAGAAATCCGCATCCTGCCGCCTAGTCATGGGGATTTTGACTTTCTGCCCCGTCCCACCCCCTTGTCATTCCGACGCGCGAGTGTAGCAATACAGGAGGAACCTGCTGGCCTTATAACGTCCCTCTGTCTACGCTTGGCTTTTGCGCCGTTGCACGATTTCATAGGTGCTGCTTTGCCAAGGAGTGAGTGTGACATTGACCCTGCGCTGCTGGTACGTTTTCTCTCTATACTTCCTTCTCCTTCTTGGAATTGGTTGCAGTTCGAGCGGCGGAGGGTCACAAGGCAACCCACCACCGCCGCAGAATCCGTTGCCTTCTCTGAGCGGAGTTAGCCCAAATTCCACTAGCGTCGGTAGTGCAGCAATCACCATAACCGCATCGGGCACCGGCTTTGTTTCCGCTTCGCTAATCGAGTGGAACGGTGCATCCCTGACCACGACCTATGTATCGAGCACTTCGCTGACTGCGCAGATCCCAGCATCCGATCTGAGTTCGACCGGTACGGCAAGCATCACCGTAAACACTCCCGCGCCCGGAGGTGGCGCTTCCAGCCCAATCACCTTTACCATCAGCCCTGCCGCCACAACCCTTACAATACTGAACGTCGAGGGGAGTGATCTTACTTGGGATCCAAGCCAACTAAAGCTGTATGTCGCGGTGCCCAGCGGCGCCAGCGTCAACCCAGCCACAATCACGGTGGTCGATCCAATAGCCGGAGCCCTGACCACTTCCCACACACTTAGTTCAGCCGCCTCCGGACTAGCTATCTCTGACGACAGTCAATATCCTTACGCTGTCACCAGCGCGGCTTCGGCGATTCAGCGTTTCGTCCTTCCCGCCTTCACGCCCGACATTCAATGGTCGTTGGGCACCGGCGGGACAGGCGGAATTCCCCCTTACACCAACCTTGCCGGAGATATCAAAGTCGAGCCCGGAGCCGCACATACCCTGGCAGTGTCATTCGGACAATCTGGATCCGGCTCGGTAGCCGTCTTCGACGACGGGGTTGAACGCTCCACAGTCGCGGAGAGCGCGACTGGCTTGGGCAATTCGCTGCAGTGGAAACAAGATGGCAGCCTGCTATACGCAGCGTATACCCTTTCCAATGACAGCGGGAGTTACACTACGGTGAGCGATGATGCGCTGTATACGATGCCGGTGACCGCAAGCGGCGTCGGCGCTTGAATATCTACAATTCAACCTTCCGCTCCGAAGGAGCACATCTGCACTCCGACCCAACCACGGGATACCTCTATGGCGATTGGGGCGAAGTGATCAATGGAGCGAATGGAACTCCGGTCGGCAACTACCGATGGAGCCGTCCCAGTGGAACTTACTTTCCTGGGCCGCTTTCAGTTGTTGACCCAACCTTGAAACGCTTCTATATCCTTCTCGAGGCAGTTGAGCCCAACAATACCGTCGTATTCCAAATACAAGTCTTCGATCAGACCACTTTCCAACTACTGAGTACCATCGTCATTCCCACTCCCGATGGCCTGCCCACCAATTTCATCCGCTGGGGCCAAGCCGGTCTCGCGTTTGCAACCAACAGTCCCTCAGGTGGCGCAGATGAAAAGCTATACATCCTGGACGGCGCATTCGTGAATCCGTCCGGAACTCCTGATACCACGATGGGCACGCCGGTTGATCTCGTGCCAACTCTGACCGCAATCAGTCCGCTCACAGCGACTGTGGGCGGCCAAGCATTAACGCTCACTGTAACGGGGCGCGATTTCGTCGGACAGCCAACGGTGTATTGGAATGGAAATGCTCTTCAGGCAACGCTCGTGAGCAGCACCCAGCTTTCGGCGCAGGTTCCCGCTACCGATCTTGCCTCGAGCGGCCTCGCAGCAGTCACAGCTTCGAACGCCAGTAGCGGTTACCCTTTTTCTAATGCGATGCCGTTCTCGGTGAACCCGGCTTCTGCGCCGGGGAGCCAAATTGCGGTGTACAGCGCCGGTGGGAATGACTTGGTATGGGACGCGGTCACAGCGACTATTTATGTGAGCATGCCTGGAGCGCAAGGCGATTCCGGAGACGCCATTGGGATCGTCGACCCCCTGGAGGGAACCTTTACGAGCAGCGGCTTTTTGGGCAGCGATCCGGGTAAGATTGCGCTCTCCAGTGACAACCAATACCTTTACATGGCCCTCAACGGCGCGAATGCAATTCAACAACTGGCTTTGCCGAGTTTCAGTGTCAACACCGCCTGGAACCTCGGAGGCGTCGACTCCTTTAGTAGACCCTATTACGCCTAGTAGACCCTATTACGCCCTCGATTTGCAGGCAGCGCCCGGAGCTCCGCAGACCACGGCTGTGACGTTGGCAAACTTCGACATCTCGCCATCAGCAGCCGAAGTCGTGATTTACGATGGCTCAACGCAGCGCTCGAATCCTCTCGTAGTTACCCAGTATCCATACTCCTCGCTGCAATGGGGAAGCACAGATACGACTCTCTATTCTGTGGATGAACAAGAGCCCCAGGACTTCCTGGTGCTTGGAGTTGGACCCTCTGGTGCCGTGCTCAATCAAAACTACAACCGAGTCGTGAGTCCATATTCCTCAGAGAGATTCATTACGACGCGGGTACAGGTTTGGTGTACACCGACGGAGGTCAGGCCATTCAACCGTCCAACGGCAGCATCGTCGGCGATTATGGTGCTTCTGGAATCGCGCTTCCAGATTCGACTTTAGACTCGGTGTTCATTCTGGGCCAGACGGCCGCGCAGGCTGGGACATCGAATTACACAATCGAATCATTCGACCAAACGAAGTTTACAGCCATCTCCTCCATAACGATCGATAACGTGGTCGGTACCCCGACAGCCTTCATTCGCTGGGGCACCAACGGCCTGGCCTTCACCACGCTTCAGGGCACGCCCACAGATTTTACGGGTACCGGTCCGGGCCAGCTGTACATCATCAGCGGAACTTTTGTGGGGCCATCCAGCAAGAAGACCCACCAACTGTCACGCTCAGCGCCGATGCTGCCGGTTCGGCGAACCTGGAATCTGAGAGCTGGTTCTAAGCAACAACTACCGGCTGTTGTGATGCGTGATCCGATGACCCAATAACCCTGCTCCGCATCAGACTGGCCGTCAATCGCCGCGGGCGAACGCAGCGGGACAGCAGGGCCTGCCTGAGCCTTTCGAAGGATCGGGATTCTTGACTTACCTTCCCCTCCCATGATCCCTTGTCATTCCGACGCGCGAGCGAAGCGAGACAGGAGGAATTCCTACGCACCGCGCTTTCGCGAGACCCGGGAAACTCCCCACCAAGCCGAAACACAACCTACTTCCCCGTAACCACCCACCAAGCCTCTCTCCACTTTTCAAACTTCGACCGCTTCTTCTTACTCCCCGGAAACAGCTTCAACGACCGCACCCTCCCCACCACCCGCACCGGAAACAAATACCAAGCCTCCTCCGGAGCCACATATCCCGCCAGCGCATCAATCTCCTTCGCCGTGTAACACTCCATCGAACTCCGGTAGGTCCGCAAACTATACCCTCCCTGCTTCCCGCCCCGGAACGCCGCCTTCACCTGCACCCGTGTCAACTTCCCCGCCGCATCGACAATAAAGTCATACCCCCGGCTCTCTCCCCAGGGCTTCGTCACCGCCATCCCCATCTTCAACACCGTCCGCAAAAACTCCGCTTCCGCAAATTCCCCCAACTCCTTAGGAGTCATCCCTTCCGCAACCCGTGTGGAACGGACACTCGTGTCCGTTGCCCTTGACTTTGCTTTTGACCTTGACTCCCTCGCCATCCCCGAGATCGTGATCCCACCCGCATCCCTAGACTCCACCCCATTGACATCCATGTCCATTACTCCCCACGATCCAAATTTGTCATCCTGGACGGCAGTCTCATCCTCGCGCGTTGTCATCCCGAGGCGACGGCCTTATCGTCGCCGAGGGACCTGAGCGAGCCGCGCGATCCCAGGAGCCTGCCCTGAGAGAGCGAATGCGACCGAAGGGCGCGTTTGGCTCGCATCCCTATTACCGTCTGCCGGCGCCCCCCAAAACACAAAAGCCCCCTCCGACCACCGGTCGGAAGGGGCTAATTCAGCCACATCGGCTATAGCTAAATGATTGCACTCAACTCAAACCAAGTCAACCAACACGGAAGTTCACGAAAGCACCCTCCACAAAAGCAGCTATCGCCGCCACAACCCATGTGGGGACAGCCGCCCTCGGCTGTCCAGCGGCCCAGGCTCATCGGGCCGCAGCAGACGCCGCCACCGCCCCATTTTCACCTCCACACCGACCCGTTCCATCGAGGGATGTCATTCCGACGCGCGAGCGCAGCGAGACAGGAGGAATCCGCTGTAAGCCTCCAGCGCCCAGACCCATGTGGGGACAGCCGCCCTCGGCTGTCCGGCGGCCCAGGTTCATCGGGTCGCAGCAGACGCCGCCACCGCCCCATTTTCACCCTCACCCAGAACCGTTCCATCGAGGGACGTCAATCCGACGCGCGAGCGCAGCGACAGGAGGAATCTGCTGTTCACCGGGAGCAGATCAGCTGCGCGTGCCCCATCCTTGCCGCGTTCCCATCGCAGATATTTAATGACTATCGTCGGGATGGCGCGTGTTCGGATTTCGTAACAAAACCGGAATCCTCATTGCCAATCCCGCAGTTTTCCTGTAAATCTTCCACGATCATTTCCTACCAGCGATGTTACTCTTCAGGACCTCGTACTCAAGGAGGATTTCATGAGATTCTTTATTGCGGCTGCGTTGTTGCTCCCGATGACAACGGCCAGCGCACTAGGGCAAGAGCCCAGGAACGAGAGTGCGAAAGCGCAAGTCTGCAAGAACACGGGCAAGTTCGAATCGTCATGCAACCCCTTTGGCAAGGCTGCGGTCGCGCACGCAGTCGACAACACCTGCGCCATCACTGGCGACGCAACAACTGACGGCGACAAGGCCCAGGACCGCCTGAAAAATAATCTCTGCGCCAACGGTTCCGCCCGCGCGATTACGATGAAGGAATTGACCGCTCTGCAAAACTCCGTCGATGCTACGGGCGTGAACTATGGCAACGAACATGAGGGCAAGGGTGGCGGACCGCCTGCCGACCGCTCCACCCTGTTCACGAAGCTTCCCGCCGGTTCGGCCAAAGAAGGCGACTTGGTTTCGTTCGTCGGATACATCGTGGAAGTTAAACCAGGAAGTTCTGAAACGGTCGATTGCCACTGCACCGAGACAGACGCAATCGACGTTCACATCGCAGTGGCTGACCACCTGCTGGACTTGCAAACCGCGCCAGCAAACGCCACGAAGGAGCAGAAGCATGAGGTCACCGTGAAAAACGACGCTCAACTCTGCACAAATTCGTTTGTGGTTGAGACGATTCCTCACAAGCGGCCCGCAGCGCTCGAACAGCAGGCGATTGAACCGCTGCGCGACAAAAAGATCGTGAAGATCACCGGCCCTCTCCTATTTGATGCCAGCCACAAACCTTGCCACGGAACAATACCTGGCACCGGAGATCCTGCGCGGGTGACCGTCTTCGAGATTCACCCGGTTTACGACATTGAGGTGTGCAGCCAGAGCGCAATGATGCAATGCACGGCCGATTCGAACAATTGGAAATCGGTGCTGCAGAAGTGATCAGGTAACACGGTCCAAGGAAACCGCTGCATGACAAGTAGAAGGGCGATATGATCCCGACATGCGCGGCTATAAGTTCCTGAACAAGGATTTCGGACTGAAGAGCTTGAACGAGAGGCGGCTCAAGCAGTCTCGGATTCATGAACTCAACGATCCTTTCGAGTTGGCTCCATACGATCTGACGAACCCTAGGGTGCGCTATGCCTTCCTTTCCGTGCGCAACGCCCTAGGTCGGGAGAACGGACTGCTTTGCCTCAGCGCGTCATGGCAAGACCCAGTCATCTGGGCGCACTATGCCGACAAGCATCAAGGTATTTGCTTGGGTTTCGAGATACCCAGAATTACAGGCGACGGTGGCAGTGACATCGCGAAGAGGGTGACTTACGTATCGCGACCACTACGTTTTCCAGCGGAATTCCTGAGCCTGCCCCAAGCTGGTCAACTAAAACACACCAATCGTATCCCATTTACGAAGTTCAAACACTGGGCATACGAGAAAGAGATACGTGTGTGGGGTCGTCTGAGTAATGAGGAGGACGGCCTCCATTTCTTCGAATTCGAGCAAAGAATGCGGCTCGTCGAGGTAAGAGTAGGAGCGAATTGCACGCTCACTCGAAGCGCGATCATGCGAGCTTTAGGCGCGTCAGCAGATGACACTCGGGTTATCAAGGTACGTGCCGCCTACAACAGATTCGCAATGGTACAGGATGAGGAGTGGTGAGTTCAGCGCCGAAGGAAGAAGGCCAATCTGATTTCTCAGACTGGCCTTTATTTTATGCCGGCAACGACCGGAGTTTATCCTGAGCTTGCCGATGGACTCCCACACACTTGGCGCGTGCAGTACCATCGGCCCAGCGGGGCTCAGTTAGAAAGGCAGGTCATCCCAAAAATCGCTTGCGCCCCCCCGACGACTTGAGGTACGATTCCGACCGCCGGAGGGGACCATGAGAAATATCATTGGGTCGCTCTGTTTAGTCATCGCAATGTGCCTGCTTTGTGCTGCGTCCACTAAAGAAGAGCATCGACAGTTTTCGCTCGACGATATGCTTTCTGGGCGCGCTGAGATCGTCGCCTTGTTCCCCCAACAGTCAGTGGGGCGTTGCAACGTGCCGGTCAGTGCTCCGCCGCAAGCTTGCAACTGCGGTAACAACAAGACGGCCAACGCGAGTTGCGTCTACTGCAAGAGCTCAGACGGTACCGCTTGTGGAAATACACCCGTGTGCGCCTCGTGCACGTGCGTCTGTAACCCCACTGCGTGTTCGCCCACCATGCAATTTCCCTGCGGACAGTAAGGGATACCAGAAAAGGCAAGCAGCGATTAATTTAAGTCGAACGTGTAAGCTGCCGCCTCGAAGAGGACAAACCAATGAAGGTCCAATTGAGCAGAATCTTGATTGTGCTTGTGATCTCTGTTCGTTTCTTATTGCCAAGCCTTTCGGCTCAGCAGGCTAGGGTGAACGTAAGCGGCTCATGGCGAGCTGGCCACTATGTGCTTACTCAGAATGGCGACACAGTAACCTCTGAGGGAGACTATGGCCACGCAGATGGATATTTCACGGGCCCTTACACTTTCAAGATGAAATGGGCCAGCGCAACATGGATAGCCACAGTCACTCCTGACTCGAACCGAATAGACTGGAACAACAACAGTACTTGGACGCGCGGCCAAGCTAACAAAACACAGAAGACCGGAGTTTTAACGGTGCCACATGCTCATGGCAACTGCACTACCAACGCGTGCTCCCCTTCATCGGGATGCGCCTCATGCGTAACGCTTACGGTGTATTTGCCTTTGAGTGCCCAAGTAGTTGCCAGTCGTTGCTACACCAATGCCGGAGGGCCCGGCGGCGACTCAGGATCGCCACAGCAGGTGGCGTGCGGAGATCTCGACGCGTGGGCTACGTTCGAGGCGCCAAAGCAGTACACCACGCCTAGCAACACTGTGGTCGAGACTGTTTTTCACAATCGGAGCTCTGATCGTGACCGGCTCGTGGAACTACAAGTCGATTGGCAGTAAATTCGCAATGCGTCAAGGTATTGGCTAACATTTAAAGCCCCAAAGGAAAAGGCCAATCTGATTTCTCAGACTGGCCTTTATTTTATGCCGGCAACGACCTACGCTCCCACACACTTGGCGCGTGCAGTACCATCGGCCCAGCGGGGCTTAACTTCCGTGTTCGGGATGGGAACGGGTGGATCCCCCGCGGTAAGATCACCGACAACTTGACGCAGCTTCTAGCTACTAGCCTCTAGCTACTAGCTTGAATCTCCCGGCGCAAACTGGATCGCGATCACGAAGAGACTCCTCGCTGCAAACTTGATCTTTCGGCCTCCACCCCACAGCCTGAGCCCGTTGGATTGAGCTAGAAGCCATGAGCTAGAAGCCATGAGCTAGAAGCCATGAGCTAGAAGCTGATTTTTCAAAGATCGTGAGGACAATGCCTCACAACTGAATAGATTGGGTGTGGCTTACTTTCTTATTTGCTTACTTCCGATTTCTGCCACCGTACTTCGGCTTTGCTTCCTTACGAAAGCGTCGGCGCAACAGTTATCAGTGTTGCATCTCAGTCGTCCAGGTTCGAACAACTTCAACAACATTGCTGGTTCCAGTTCAGGTTCTAACTGAGAACTGGCAACTGAGTACTGACAACTGTTTCTGCACCGAGTAAATTTTATGGTCAAGCCGAACGGGCGATTAGTACTGGTAAGCTGCATGCATTGCTGCACTTTCACCTCCAGCCTATCAACCAGGTAGTCTTCCTGGGCCCTTCTTATCCCTTACGGGTTGGGAGATCTCATCTTGAGGAGTGCTTCCCGCTTATATGCATTCAGCGGTTATCACTACCGAACTTCGCTA
>Ga0307478_10001837_pt1 | contig 17684 bp, 20 predicted proteins | sample atmos_gasesECM4C_2_FD_203713 | JGI IMG/M metagenome (GOLD analysis project Ga0307478, IMG submission 203713) | Hardwood forest soil microbial communities from Morgan-Monroe State Forest, Indiana, United States - atmos_gasesECM4C_05 | ecosystem: Environmental > Terrestrial > Soil > Temperate... | reverse complement strand
ACCATCATGTAAAATCCGCAATACGCGCCCGTAGCTCAGTTGGATAGAGTACTTGGCTACGAACCAAGGGGTCGTGGGTTCGAATCCTGCCGGGCGCGCCAATAATCAAGCACATACGCCACCCTTCGGGGTGGCGTTGTGCTATTGAAGTCGCTTTGTGCTATTCAACGCGCCGGACGGACTCGCTCTGGTCGTCGGCGATAGATCAGTTCGGTCGTTTTGGCGTCCGCGTGGGCCAGCATCGCGCGGGCGTGTTCGAGAGATTCCGCGTCGCTCGCGCACTTGGCGCGCAGATCGTGCTCGGTGAATCGCTCAGTCACCTTCGTTTCCCGAAGCGCTCGGTCAATAAACCGCTGCCACATGGACTTCCACCCGGAACACAACCCGGTCTCTTCGTCGAGGTAGCCTTGTCCTTTGCGGTCGCAGAATAAGAACGGGGCAATGTGCACCGGCCGCGCTGCCTTCGCGTCCTCGACCGCGCCCCTCAGCTCTGGTGTCCAGGTATAAATCACCGCCTTACCCGTCTTGTTCGTCCTGACATGGATGCCGTCTTCGCGGCAGGAGGACACTTGTAGTCGCAAGAGGTCGCTTCGCCGAAGGCCGGTGAGCAGCTTGAGCCGGATGTAGGACTGAATCGCCAGGACCGATCCACGCTTGCGCATGCTGGGCAATGACAGCACCTCGACCACTTCCCAATCCTCGATATACCGCTCGCGGGGTGCTTCGCCCTCCAGCCGCACCTCGTTCTTGAACGGGTGCGCGCGGAGGTATCCCCACTCTACGGCCTTGGTAAACGCGTGCGAAAGCACCTCGACCTCGCGGTGGGCCGCGATTCGCCCACCGGTCGTCTTGCCGGTGTGCGAGGTCTTCTTCCGCCTGCGTTTGTCGACATACTGGTAGATGTGCTGAGGCTCGAGCGCGTCCAACGGCATGGCGCCGAAGACCGCACGCAACTGGTTGATCCAGTGGACGTGTTGGGCCTGATTGGTGGCGGCCTTGCTAGGCACGACCTCAAGGGCGTAGCGGTCGAGCAACTCCGCGATCGTTCGGACGCGCGCCTGCGCCTCGATCCTGTCCGCCCAGATCTTGTAAGCCTCGGCCAGCGTGGCTCCAAGCTTGAACTGCTTCTTGCCATCCCAGCGTGTCTCGAGGCCCGGCGGAACCTGGTAGTAGTACGAGCCGTGGTAACGGCGCAGAGTGCATCGAGTCGAAAACCCGGTCGAAGGTCTTGACGAAAAGATCTACTGCCCCGCATCGGAAATCCGTCAAACACCCCCGCTTAACGTCATCGGTTTCGCACCCGGCGCACGGGTGGAATTCACCGTTGCCATTGGCGACAAGGGCCTCCGAGCCAAAGACATCGATCTGGTCAAGCCCGCCGCGCGCTTCAATCTGACGCTCGGTGGTCGAACCGTCGTTCGCGCTGTTTACGCGGACTGAGGGGGTGAATCATGAACATGCACACCCCGTCGCCTGTAACGACGCTCGACTTCGATCCTGTTTTATACGAAGCAGGCATCCCCGCTGTACCACCTCCGCCGCGGGATCTCAGCGCGGAAATCGGGCGGATGAACGCGATGCCGGACGAAGACGCGCGGCTCGTATATGACGACTATCTGGCGAACACTCTGACGCCTCGGGAATATGAACAATTCCTGGAAGCGCTCGAAGGTCCCGCGCCGGTACAGGCACCCCCCTCAACTGCCCCACTTCCACCACTTCGCGGTCCCGACGGTAAACCTGCGCCGGCACCGTATGACGCTGCCTCACTCGCTGTCTCGATCCCGGAAGCGCAACCGACGTACCAGATTGAAGCGCTGTCCTTGACCAGCGATCAAGCCAACGCGGTCAGGATTCAACGCCACTTACCGCCAAGTCAAGACATGGGCTGCCGCCTTTATCGCTGATGATCGGAATCGAGCGCTGCCCAGTCCGACAGTCTTTTCCTTAGCCGCGGCGCGGCAAAATCAAGGAAGGCGCGCAGCTTCAGAGGCAAGAGCACCTGGCCGGAAAAGACGAGGCTGACGGGCCAGGGCGCCGGCTCGAATTCTCGAAGTGCAGTGGCAAGCGCGCCGGCTCGAATCGCCGCTGCGACCTGGTACGACAGCACGCGCGTGATACCCAGCCCTGCAATCGCGGCGTCGATTGCGGCCTCGGCGGTGTTGACCGTAAGCCGAGAGTGGATCCGGACCGGCGCCACCGACTTTCCAGTCGTGAAGTTCCAGGTTTCCGGAGACGCCAAGGCATCGAAGGTGATGCAGTCGTGTGCTGCCAGTTCACCGGGGCCTCTCGGGGTGCCGCGCGCGGCGAAATATGCCGGGCTTGCGCAGACCACGCGGCGGATCGTGCCGACCCGGGTGGCCACCAGGCTGCTGTCCGGCAGCTCGCCGATGCGCACGGCCAGGTCGACGTGATCTTCCAGCAGGTTGAACACCCGGTCGGCCAGTACGAGCCGCAAATCGATTTCCGAAAAGGCCTTGAGGAAGTCGAGCGCGATCGGCAGAACGTGCAAACGGCCGAAGACGATCGGCGCGGTGATGATCAGGTCGCCCCGGGGCGCGCTGTATTCGCCAGAGGCGGCGCGCTCGGCTTCCCCAACGTCTTCCAAAATGCGCTTGCAGGCTGCGATATAGGACTGACCCGCATCGGTCAGCGTGAGTTTCCGGCTCGACCGATTTAGCAGACGCGTCTTCAGATGGGACTCGAGTTCGGAAACCTTGCGGCTGACGGTCGCCAGCGGAGTGCCGAGGTGGCGGGCCGCGGCCGAGAGGCTGCCAGCTTCGACTGCCGCTACCAAGATAGACATCGATTCGAAGCGATCCATTGATGCTTCCAAAAAATGGAATGGTGTATCTCATTTATACAGTCTTCACACGGATTATGGAAGGCTCTACTTTGCGGGTGTTGGCCATCGCGGCCTGAACCCCCAAGGAGAACACCGTGTCCCGAATCCCGACGCCCGCCACGATCGATGCCGCTCCCGCCGCCTCGCGGACCTTGCTCGAGAACGTGAAGAAACAGCTCGGCGTCGTACCAAACCTGTTCCGACTCGTGTCCAACAGCCCCGCAGCGCTCGAAAGCTATCTCGGACTGTCCGGTGCGTTGAACAAAGGGGCGCTGCCGGCGGCGACGCGCGAGCGAATTGCGCTCGCCGTCGCCGAGATCAATGGCTGCAATTACTGTCTGTCGGCTCACACCTATCTTGGCAAGAATCTCGCCAAGCTTGACGATGCCGAGATCTCGGCCAATCGCAACGGCACCTCAAACGATCCCAAGGCCGATGCGGCCCTGCGCTTCGCGGCCAAGGTCGTGCGAGAGCGCGGCCATGTCAGCGAGGACGATCTGCGCGCAGTCAAGTCCGCTGGCTACGACGATGCGCAAGTGATCGAGATCGTGCTCCACGTGGCGCTGAACACCTGGACCAACTACATCAACGTGGTCGGTGCGACCGACATCGACTTTCCCCTCGTCGCCGCACGTGAGATGAGCTGACGCGCCATGCCCGTGGCGGGGCTTCGCCGGCACCGCATGACGCATCACCGGCGAACGCTTCGTCCAAACCGTCAATCGAGGAGTACATCATGAGTCGCCCACCGCTTCCTCCGTTTACAGCAGAAACAGCTGCGCAGAAGGCGCGTATGGCCGAAGACGCGTGGAATACGCGCGATCCGGCTCGCGTCGCGCTGGCCTACACGATCGACAGCCGCTGGCGCAACCGCGCCGAATTCCTACAGGGTCGCGAAGCCATCGAAGCCTTCCTGACGCGCAAATGGACGCGCGAACTGGATTACCGCCTGATCAAGGAGGTCTGGGCCTTGCGGGAGAACCGCATTGCCGTGCGCTTCGCCTACGAGTGGCACGACGACGGTGGTTACTGGTACCGCAGCTACGGCAACGAGAACTGGGAGTTCGACGAAGAGGGCCTGATGCGCGTGCGCATTGGCAGTATCAACGACGCTCCGATCAAGGAAGCCGATCGAAAGTACCACTGGCCACTTGGCCGCCGCCCCGACGATCACCCGTCATTGAGCGACCTTGGGCTCTGAGCGGACGATCATGGATGCCGCCTGCGGCTATTCGAGCGATGTGGCCTTCACCTCCTCGGTAAAGGCGGTGCAGACGCGCAAGGGCTCGCGTCGAGCGTACGGGCGCATGGAGGAACGGGGCTCGTGGGAAACGCGCATCACGCCGGAGCTTGCGCAGTTCATCGAGGCACAGACCAGCATCTTTCTCGCCACGGCGAACAACGAGGGCCAGCCATATATCCAGCATCGTGGTGGCCCACCCGGATTTCTGCGGGTGCTCGACGACAAGACGATGGGACTTGCCGATTATGCCGGCAACCGACAATACATCACCCAGGGCAATGTGGCTGACAATCCCAAGACGCACCTGTTCCTGATCGACTACGAGCGGTGCCAGCGCGTCAAGATCTGGGGCACCGCGCGAGTCGTCGAGGGCGATGCCGAGCTGATCGCTAAACTGATGTCGAAAACTTACCCGGTGCGTGCCGAGCAGGCGATTCTTTTGACGGTGCTCGCGTGGGACCGCAATTGTCCGCAGCACATCCCCCAGCGATTCGAGGCGGCCGATGTTCAGGCAGCGTTGGCGGAGCGTGACAAGCGCATCGAGGCACTGGAAGCCGAACTGAGCCGGCGCCAACGAAAATGAAGAGTTTCTTCCGGGCCCAGGGGTCCTTCCTGGTGAACCTGAACGGGTTAGCGGATTCGGCCCGATGTGCGCAGCAGATTTCAGCAGGTGATGCAGGATCGCGGCCAGGGACGTCTCAAAAATGGGAGAAAAAGTTATGTCATCAAAGAAATTGGCAGGAAAAGTAGCGGTCATTACTGGTGGTAACAGCGGGATTGGACTGGCGACTGCACAGCTCACGACATCGATTCTGATAGGCGGAACGCAAGTGTATTTATTTTCCGGACAGATGTGTCCAGAATAAGTTATGATTGAGAAATGGCTCGCCCAAAAGAGTTCGATAGAGATAAAGCGGTGGAATCCGCGTTAGCGACCTTTCGGAAGAATGGTTTCGGGGCTACGACCACTGATGATTTGCGTCTCGCAATGGGCATCGGACGTCAGAGCTTTTACGATACTTTTAAGGGAAAGAGGGAAATCTACTTAGAAGCCTTACGCAAATACAACTCCGATCGGGTGCTTGGATATTTCGAGATCTTCAGGAAGTCTGGATCTCCTCTTAAGGCGCTTGAAGGAATGCTGACTTCGATTAGCGCAGAAAGCTCAAAGGATCGGGCACTTTCATGTCTAGGGGTATCGTCTATTTGCGAGTTTGGAATTTCTGATGCAGAGGTCCTCTCGATCAACGGAGCCGCAGCATCGTCTTTGAAATCCGCTCTTGAGAAGCTCATTCTTGAAGCAAAAAACAAGAAAGAGATTCGCTCCTCGCTCGATTCGAAAGAGACGGCTCGTTACCTTCTATCGGTGATTACGGGCATCCGGGTAAGCGCAAGAGCGGGGGCATCTCCAGAAGAGCTTAGGTCAATTGCTGCGATAGCGATTGACGGACTGAGAAAATAATGAAAATAGAGGCGCTAGAAGTTTCTAATTGTTGCACCGTTTTGGACAATAATGTCCAATATTAGAAAGTCGTTAGGAATTCACATGCGAAAACTATTTATCGGAATTGGTGTAGGACCTGGACTGGGAGCAAGTACCGCTGATCGTTTCGCTCGAGAAGGATTCGACATTTTGCTGACCGCCAGAAATAAGAATCGGGTGTTGGAACTGGCTGATGCTATCGCTAAGGAGACTGACGTTAAAGCAACTGCACTTGAATTGGATGCCTCCAATCTCAAAGCGATTGCGGAATTTGCAGAAAAATACGGATCGTCTGCGGACGTTGTTCATTTCAACGCCGCTGGAATGAGCAGTCCCGTCTTGCAGGATACAAACGTTGAATCTTTAGAGAAAGATTTACGGGTAAATATCACGAGTCCCCTGGTGACCATCAAAGGATTTAGCTCGCACATGGCGAAAAAAGGACAGGGAACGATTCTGATCACCGGAGGCGCTTTGGCGATGTACCCTTCTGCCGACTACCTGACCGTGAGCATAGGTAAAGCGGGTATTCGTGCAATGACTGAGGCCTTGTTTCCGCAGCTCGCAAAGGTAGGCATTCATATCGCAACGGTCACCGTGGCTAAATCTGTCAGCCCAAGTTCTTCCGCTGCGAAGGAGGTTGCCGATGACTTCTGGAATCTCCACAACCAAGCTCGCGATAAGTGGTCTTGGGAGGTCGTTGCCAAATGAAATCTTTTAAAGAGAAAGGAGTAACTCAAAATGGGAGGAAAAATTATGTCATCAAAGAAATTAGCAGGAAAAGTAGCGGTCATTACTGGTGGTAACAGCGGGATTGGACTGGCGACTGCACAGCTCTTCCATGCGGAAGGAGCAAAGGTTGCAATCATGGGGCGCGACCAAAAGTCAATTGATACTGCCCTTAAAACCTTAAGTGCTGACTCGCTGGGATTCGCTGGAGATGTCGGCTCCTTGAAAGATCTCGAAACCTTCATGGCTAAAGTGAATGAGAGGTTTGGCAGGATCGATACTTTGTTTGTCAATGCGGGAGTTACTTCCAATGGCCCCACTCCAGTAGCTACGGCATCTGAAGATGAGTTTGATCGAGTTTTTGCCATTAATACGAAGGGAGCATTTTTCACCGTTCAAAAAGCGCTCCCCTATATGCCTGAAGGATCGACCATCGTCTTCTGTACTTCGATTGTGGACAGGCTTGCGATAGCCACCGCAGGCGTTTACTCGGCAAGTAAAGCTGCCGTTCGTTCATTCACCAAAGCAATCGCGTCTGAGATGCTAGGAAAAAATATTCGCGTGAATGCAGTCAGCCCGGGACCAATCAAGACTCCAATTATCGGGCGCCATGCCGATGAAAAGGCCGTTCGACAGACTTGGGACTATCTGACTTCGGTTATTCCAATGAAACGCATGGGAGAGGCCGAGGAAGTTGCCAAAGCCGTACTGTTCCTATCGAGCGACGAGTCAAGCTTCACGACTGGAACCGAACTGCAAGTGGACGGCGGAAGCGTTGATCTCAACGTTTTTGAAGGAAATAAGCGCGCGACCGTTTCCCAACAGTAGCGCGTGCTGGCTTCTGAATTGAGCGGGAGAGCCTGGAAGATGCCATCTTCATTGCAAGGATATTTGTGAGCTTCCCGTCCTGAGCGAACCCTGGCCCCCGAAAGCGCAAGTGACTCGCTCACGCGACAGATTCTTTATACAAAGCTTAGACAAAAGCTACAATTCTCCGCGAGTCGAAGGCCCGCAGGTCAGATTCCCGAAAGCGCAGCACGAGATGCATACAATGCCCGCAGTTCGAGGCGATAGGGTTCTCGAGATTCTGGATTCACCGCTGGAGGCCTCACAGACGACGGCTGCCTCGCCCGTCGCCGATGCCCCGCGCCTTTCCATCGTCGTGCTGCCTTTCCTCGATCTTCGGGGACATCCAGACCAGGAATACTTCGTCGACGGGATCACTGAGAGCCTGACGACGGATCTGTCGCGGATGCCGGATGCATTCGTAATCGCCCGCAACACCGCCTTTACCTACAAAGGAAAGGCGGTCGACGTCAAGCAGGTCGGGCGCGAGCTTGGCGTGCGTTACGCCCTTGAAGGCAGCGTCCTGCGCGACGGTGGTCAACTTCGCATCAATGTGCGGTTGGTTGACACCGAGAGCGGTGCCCATGTCTGGGCGGAACGCTTCGATTTGGGCGATGGCGAACTGTTCGAGATGCAAGACAAGATCGTCGCTCACCTGGCGCGAGCGATGGACGCACAGCTGACCGAGGCCGAGGCACGACGCGCAGAGCGCTCGCACTCGGCAGACCCCAACGCACTCGATCTCGTCTTCCGCGGCTCGGCCGCCTTCAACCGCGGGCACGATCCGGCGACTTTATTGCGGGCGGAACGCTTCTTCGAAGAAGCCCTGGCGCTTGCACCAGCCAACGTCAAGGCGCTGGTTGGCCTGGCAATCGCCAAGTTTGCATTCGCGGCCACCTATAGCATCGACGACCGCATGACCTATCTGACCGCGGCCGAAGCGGCCGTCATGAAGGCGTTGGCGCTGGCGCCCGATGACGCTCGCGCGCATGGCGCCCTAGGTTGGATCTACATGGCGACCAACCGGCCGGCAGAGGGCATCGCGCAGGCTGAACGTTCCATCGCACTCGATCGTAACCTTGCCCCTTCGTACGCGGCCATCGGGTGGGCGAAGCTGATGCTGGGACGCGCCGAAGAAACCGAGGGTCACATTGCCCAGGCGTTTCGTCTGAGTCCGCGGGACCTGTTCGCCTACATCTGGTGTCATATTGCGGGTGGGGCGAAGCTCGCTCTAGGCCGCGACGACGAGGCCGTCGCCTGGCTGCGCCGATCGGTCGAGGCCAATCGAAGGTATCCGATGGCTCAGTTCACGCTCGCTGCGGCTTTGGCACAGCAGGGCAAGACCGCCGAGGCGCGAGCGGCGGCTGCGGCAGGTCTTGCCTTCCTTCCGACCTTCAGCGTGCGCCGATACCGGGAAGGCGCCTCCAGCGACAACCCGACCTACCTCGCATACCGTCAGCATATCTATGTGGGGTTGCTCAAAGCGGGGGTGCCCGCCGACACCGACGAATCGGTGCCGGCTGATACGCCCGAGCTGCTTACCCCCGGCGCGGCGTCCTCGCAAAGCGCGTGGTCGCTCCCGGAGTTCACCGCCGCTATGAAGAGCGCGCTGCGCGATTACAGCCGCGTCGACCTGCTCGCGGGTAATCCGTTGCTGCGCTCGCGCTTGCTGGCGGCGCGCGGACCGATCAACCCAGCGACCTTGCAGGCGCTGCTCTTGGAGACCGTCGAGACCTTGTTCGCGAGCCCACGTGACGAGAAGCTGCGCCGCGTGATCGACCTGACGTATTTCCGCCCGGCGCCGAAGCAGGAGGCCGCGGCAGACCGGCTCGGCCTGTCCTTCGGCACCTACCGCCGCTACCTCACGACGGCGCTCGGCCGCCTGGCACGCTGGCTATGGGATCAGGAAAGAGGAACGCTGGCATAGCTCGGATCGAGCTCCGCGGCGCTCTTGCTCCTTCGCGGCTCCCGGACACTTCCGATTTGCCCCCAAAGCCAAGCCGGTCTCGCCAACCGTTGGGGCTCGGTACCAGCAACGCCTTCAGCGGGTTCGGATGACCCACCGTTCCGGCGCCCGAGTGCGTGCTGCGACAGACACGGCTTCGGATCGAGTCTGAGAAATGCCGGCGAACTGGCGATCGGACTCGACATAGCGAGCAGCCGCGCACACGGGGGGCAGCAGCAGAACCATCGCGAACAGCAGGTCTTCACACAGACTGTGGCGGTTGAAATTCATCTGGGACCTCGGAACGTAACACTCCGCGAAGGATGCCCCGTCGGAGTGCTCACGTGCGACAGCAAAAAGCGTCCGAGATCCGCTCAAGTCGGCCGTGCGATCGGAGAGGACAACGCTGATATAGCTCAAAACCAAGGCCCAAGGCCACGAGACGGGAGTGAGCTGGGAGCTCAGCGAGCTCGTTTCGGTGTGAGGTGGAATCAAGCGCGCCACCGCAGCGTTTGAGTGGATTTTGAGCACATTTTGCGGTCGCATTTGAACACCTCAATGGGCAATTCTCCTTTCGGAAGAAGTCATCACTGAGACCGTCGAGGAACACACGATGGGTGGGTTCAAAGTTTCCAGGTACGCGAAAGCCGTGACGACGCCAGATCCGTCACCGATTCGCATCGGGTACTGCCTATCGCTGAGCGGTGCGCTTGGAGGGAACGGGCAGTCTGCGCGACTTGCGCATGAAATCTGGCAGGAGGACGTGAACCGGTCCGGTGGCCTCCTGGGTCGGCCGGTCGAGTTGGTCTGTTATGACGACGGTACGGACGCCTCGCAAGTGGAGGGACTCTACAGGCGGCTGCTCGACGAAGAGCGGGTCGACATTGTCGTTGGGGGCTATGGGACGAACACCCTTCGGCCTGCGATGCCGCTCGTGATCAAACGTCGGCGGTTCTTCGTTGGGCTGATGGGGTTGGGGGTCAATGGCGACTTCGGGTATCCGGGCTACTTCGCGATGATTCCGACCGGCCCTGACCCGAACGCGGCCCTGACCGAGGGGTTTTTCGCCGTTGCCGCGGCCCAGTCGCCTCGACCGGTGACGGTGGCCCTGGTGATCGCGGATGCAGAGTTCGCGCGCAACCCGGCCATTGGCGCCAAGGCGAACGCCGAGCAGTATGGATTCACGATCGTCCGCGAAGTCAGGTATCCGCTCGCGACGACCAACTTCACCGCGATCGTCGACGAGGTCGCCGAAACCAGCTGCGACCTGCTGTTCCTCTGCTCATATCTCACGGACTCGATTGAGCTGATCCGGGCACTCCGCGCCCATTCGTTTCGACCGAAGATGGTCGGCGGCGCCATGATTGGCCCGCAGAACGCGTCGGTGAAGATCACCCTTGGCCCGTTGCTCAACGGCGTCGTCAACTATGAGTACTGGGCACCAGTCCCCAGCATGATCACACCCGCCGCACGGGCGATGCTGGAGGTCTACCAGATCCGCGCCGCCGGAATCGGCGTCGACCCGCTGGGCCACTACATGGCGCCGCTCGCGTATGCCCAGATGCAGGTCGTCGCGCAGGCGGTCGAGGCGACGGGCAGTCTCGACGACGACACCCTGATCTCCTACGCCCGGGCGGCGACATTCCGGACCGTGATGGGTGACGTTGCGTTCGGGCCCAATGGTGAGTGGCGCGAGTCGCGCGTGCTCCAGGTCCAGTTCCGGGGCATCGTCGGGAACAGTGCACATCAGTTCAAGGATGGCTTGCGGCAGGTGGTCGTCGCCCCGAGGCACATGGCCTCTGGAACAGTGATCTTCCCCTACGCGCTGGCGCTCTGATCACGTTCGACGAGCCGGATCGCCCGGTTCCTGCCCCGGCATCGACCGCTACAACGATGACGAGGGTGATCTGGGAACCGGTGCTTGACAGGAACGCGGCCGAGCGCGTCTGGCAACCGAATCCGAGGCACCCACGCAGGGTACAGCACAAGAGCGTCCGTTTCCGCCAATTTAGCGGCGGATGGTTCAGGTGCACCCGAGCACAGATCGAACACAGATCGAACGGTCTTTGCCGTGGCACTTGCGTATCCGATCGTTCGATCATTGGCTGCATCACACACCACGGCGAGGTCTGCCAAGAATGCCAACGCGGTTTGCACACCGATTGACGTGGATTCCGGCGCTTGCGTCAACTTCAACTGTTTGAAAATGGAGAAGCAACATGCAGATGTTTCGCACCGTCACCCGATGGATTCGCGTGCCTTTGTTTGTGGTTTTTGCCGCCGCAGCTTTCAGGTGGGCGCCAGCCGCCGAGACGATGTCTTCGGATGCGGAGCAGATTGATCGTGGTAGGTATCTTGTCAAGATTGCAGGCTGCAACGACTGTCACACTTCAGGTTATGCCCAGAACGCGGGAAAGGTGCCGGAGAAAGAATGGTTGACTGGTAATCAACTGGGTTGGCGTGGTCCATGGGGAACAACTTACCCCAGCAATCTTCGAATTTATATGAGCGGTATGTCCGAGAGGGAATGGATCATGGTCGCGCATACGGCGGAGTTTCGGCCCCCTATGCCGTGGTTTGTCCTTCATGACATGACGGAGCAGGACTTACGTGCGATCTACCACTTTGTGCAGCACCTTGGGCCTTCGGGTGATCCAGTGCCACCCTATCTTCCACCTGATCGGGAGCCTACGGGGCCTCACGTCCTGTTTCCTCGGCCTTCCAAATAACTCGGAATTGGACTTTGGAAAAGGCAACGGAGAAACATCATGCCGACATTTTCTGCCGTTATCCAATGGATTTCTGCGGCGGTGGAGCATGCGAGGTGGCAACCACCCGACCAGACTATGTTTCTGGACACCGAGCACATCGAACGCGGTAAGGATCCCGTCGAGATTGCCGGCGACTCCGAGCATATCTATTGGGATCATGCGGCTGTGCTCTCGCAGTTAGGCGTACTGGATACGCCGGCTGCGGTGGGCAGTATTGACAGCGCAACCAAGCAAGGCAGGCTTGTGGCCCGCAAATCGGATGGCCTGCCGCGATAAAGGGCTTGCAAACCGTAGCTCGACGCTAACCGGCCATTCGGACCCGCCTGGCCTGTCACGATGATGAGTACCCGCGATCCAGTTCCACTAGAGCTTCGAGACCTGCGCGATAGCATCGATAACATCGATGCGGCGATCGTCTACCTGCTGGCGGAGCGGTTCCGATGCGCTTGCAAGGTGGGCAAATTGAAGGCCCGGCAGGGGATGCTAGCTACGGACCCGGAGAGGGAAGCCGAACAGGTGGCCCGTCTACGGCATCTCGCGGCTCTCAGCAAGCTCGCCCCAGATTTTGTCGAGAAGGTTTTTCGTTTTGTCGATCTGTCGTGCGGCATCGGAGAGCTTGAGCAGATTTCGAACAATGTTTGCAATTGAACCTGAGCAATCCATTGGATCATGCTTCTTCGGTAGATGTCGTAACTGAACTGAGGGAGAACACACCATGAATGGATGCAACGTTGTTAAACGGCGGAAGGGCTCGCTGCCCCTCGTAATTGCTTCAGCGATCCTGGCCGCACTCGTGTGCGGGAGAGCCTACGCCGAGGATTCTGATGCAAGCGACCCGAGGACACAGCGAGGTCTGGAGGCCGCACCAGTTCCCTTGAACATGCAGGGCAAAGATGTCTCTTTGGTGGGTTTGGGAAGCTATCTTGTCAACGTTGTCGCCAGCTGCAACGATTGTCACAGTGCCGGCCCCTCAACCCAGTACGCGCCCGGCGGAAATCCGTTCTTCGGCCAACCGAAGATCGTAAATCAAGCAACGTACCTGGGAGGCGGGAACGACTTTGGTCCCTTGATCCCAGCCAGTCCGCACATCGTCTCTCGCAACCTGACGCCCGATAAGACGGGCAGGCCTGAGGGAGGGCGCAGCCTGGCGGAATTTGTTCACATCTTGGAGACAGGCGAGGACCTGGACCATCTGCATCCCCCTTGTTCGGCGGGCGCAACGCAGAATTGCCTTCCTCCGCCGTTCGATGGCAATCTCCTTCAGATCATGCCGTGGCCGGCGTTTCAACGCATGACCATGCATGACATGGAAGCCATTTACGAGTACTTAAGCGCTATCCCGTGCATAGCAGGGCCTCCTGCTCCGAGCGTATTGCACAACGATTGCTCATGAGCGCTGGGCGTTTGCGGGAACAGGACCTCCCCGGCGCGAGATAACGTGTCGGGGAGATCCTTCTTGTCAGGCACGAAAGAGCGACACGCACCCCGACAACTACCTAACCTAGATCAAATCCAGTAAGGGCGAAACCTGCGAGGGAATATTTAGTGCCGAAGCGCTGTGCTATTGAACCGGCCCGAATCACGGCAAAACAAGGCCTTACCCGGGCGTAACTCGGCAATTCATAGCACAAGGGGAAGCACATAACGTATTGATTTTGAATCAGTTATCGGAAGTCGAAGACTTGGCTACGAACCAAGGGGTCGTGGGTTCGAATCCTGCCGGGCGCGCCAAATTCGCTGTGTCCAGACCGGAGACATAGGTGACGGTCTGTACCTACCCTCTGTGTCAGAGTAGTTGTCGCTTCATTCCGTTCGGGCGGCGGAAAGTGTTGGCGGTCTCAAGCGGTCATCGAAACGCTTTCACCCAGCATATGCGCTGGTGTTTTCCAATGAAGAGTTTCGCGAGGCCGGGTATTTAGCCTTCGAGCCACGGCGTCGAGCTGTGCTTGGCTTACGGCGGTCAAATCCCTGCCTTTGGGATAGTACTGGCGCAGCAGCCCATTCGTATTCTCGTTGCTCCCGCGCTGCCACGGACACGATGGATCACAGAAATAAAACCTGGACGTCTGTAGCGATGGTGAATTGTGCGTGGTTCGCTAGTTCAGCTCCTCGATCCCACGTCAGCGATCGGCGCAAGGCGAGCGGTAATCTTCGGACTGCCTTGATCAGTGCGGACACGACGGTTTCGACCGAGAGGAATTGCTGCGGCGCGGCGATATCCGTTGTGCACGATTTTCCGGGCGTTGGAATGACCGCAGTCGCGGTAAGCGGCAAGACAGCCATCGACCGGAGCGGTCTAACAATCAAACAGCGCGGACCAGACGCTTCGATGAAGCTTAGCTGGGCAGGAGATTCTTAAAGGCAACCTATCGACGCGCGGGGCAAGAGTCTCACATGCATCGCTGGGTGGCAGACTCCTTTGCGTCGGTCACGATCAAGGATTTCTTGCGAGCCCCTCTCGCGTGTGATGGAATAGGTTACCTTGAACAAATAATCTGAACGCCCTCGGAGAGGGGGGCGGTTTCGCTGCGGTTCAGTCCCAGGTTGCCGTTGGCCTGGAGCATCCGCGGGCTGAAGCGATGGACGATTCCAGCTACGACAAGTGTGTCGCAGGATTTTATCGTGCGGCGACGGGGGAGCTTAGCTGGACCGAAGCGCTGGAAATAGTTCGCGTCAATCTACGGGCGCGTTGCGCTCCCGTCCAGACGCACAACTTGCAGACCGGCTATGTGACATCTGCGCATATCGCCGGCCCAGACATGGACCGCCCGGCCCTGGACTATTTCCAGAAATATCATCTTCTGGACCCGCGCGCCCGTATTGCACTCGCGAATCCGCCGCTTTGCTGGATTCATTGCCACGAGCATTTCGACGACGACTTCGCTGCGAATGATCGCTTCTACCAGGAATTCCTGACGTCATTCGATTCCCGTTATGTCTCGGGGGTCGTGATCCCTGTCGACTCCCAATCGGTCGCCATATTCGGAATTCAGTTTTCCGCATCCCGAGGTCCGCTCGATGCCGAGGATCGGGTGTGGGTGCAGCGACTCGGAGAGCATTTGTGCCAGGCGCTTCAATCCTTCGAGCGCGTACGTCGCCTCGCAGCAGAGGCGCTGGCCGGCCACAAGCTTCTGGCAGCGTTTCAGTACCCGATGTGGTTGTTGGATGCCGACCGATTCGTCTACTACGCCAATCCTGCGGCACTGGCCGAGCAGCAGGCCGAAGACCTGGTTGCTCTGCGCGGGCCGCGATTCGCGCTGCGCAACACGCGGACCGATCAGGTGCTGACAAGCACGATCGCCGCGCTTGGAAGCTCGGGACATGGAACCAGCACCTTAGTCGATCTGCGTTCGACGCAGTCGGACCCGCCGATCTGGCTTCATCTCTCGCTCGTTTTGCCGGGACAAGCACTCGGCGCGTTCGGGGGGCGCCCACAGATCCTCGCGACCCTCTTTGACCCGAGACGGGTAAGCAGCCTCGACCCCTTTGCGCTTGCAAACATGTTCCGGCTGACGCCGACCGAAGCAAAGGTCGCAACCCAGATCGCCGCGGGTTTACGGGCGGAGGACATCGCGCAGACCAACGGGACCCGCCTTGGCACGGTGCGCAGCCAAATCAACACCATCCTGCAGAAATTCGGAGCCACCCGCCAGGCGGACGTCGTCCGGATTCTCCGGCAGGGAGAAGCGCTGTGGGCGATGGCTCAGAAGATCTAAAGGGTTTCGAGCGACCACTGGGTAACGCGTCTATAGATTTGTAGATGCGCGCGTCCAGGGCGGGGCAATAACATGTGACCTTGCCGGTGGGCGCCAAACAGAATCAGTGCCGTCTCAATACTGTGTCGGCTTTAGCGGGGAGGACATAAATGTCGAATGAACCGCAACTGCGCCGCGAACGCAGGGATCGACGCTGGTCCCTCGCAGCTGTGGGCGTTTGCTGCCTGTTCGCGTCTATTCATGCGGGTGCCACCCCGACCGTTCAGTCGATTAAATTCCTAGCCGGCGTGCAGTCGGGGGATAACACTTGCGACTTGAGCTCGGAGGTCTGAGAGGAGAAGGAAGGGACATTGGGCTCGCGTGATTCGCGGAATGTTTGGTTGGCGACGCTCGCATCTCGAGAGTTTGAGAAGGGACTCAGCGGCACCACACGCTACTTAAAAATGGTCACCTTGATCGAGGGATAGGAGTTCGATCTGAAATAGGATTGACGCACATTCACGTTCGAAAGGCGCTCATCTATAAGCATTCGATCAGCAGGTGATCCATTCTGACTGGAACGACGCACTTCAAGTTGTCTAAGAAAAGGAGACCAGAGATGCTAGCTAGAACAGCAGTATTTGCAGGTGTGCTTGTGTCCGTCATCACAAATCAACCTGCGATATCTGCCGAGTTCTCTTGGGTGCCGAGCAATCTTAAGGTCGCAGCAACACCCGGGATACACCGAACCTTTACGGTGCAGCTCGTCGCCACCAACGCCACGTCGTCGCCGGTAACGGTACTCCCGAATGCTGGCCTTACGGGCACAGTATCGGTAAGCCCGAACTTGGTGGGTCCACTTCCAGCGGGCTCAACAACAACGCTCACGGTTAGCCTAGATGTTCCGGCCGGAACGATGGAAGGAACGTCGATTTCCGGACTGCTCCGCGTCAAGGAAGGAATTTGCGCGCCCGGGTCACCAAAGAGCAATTCAGAATACTGCCACGATGACGACTCGACTATCGGACGGGCATTCCCCCTTACCGTTGACGCCGCGCCGTTCTCGCAAACCACCTTCTATCCTGAGACGGAGAACCCACTTGCGGTTGGATTTACCTTGCCGAGCGGCGATGTCACGACACTATTTGGGCAGAAAAATTCGGATGGAACACCGGCACAGCTTGGAGGGCTGTATTTTAAAGCCACCGACCAGTCGCTGAGCCTAGTTGAACAGGACACGCAGGGTCGACCGTCCCATGTTGCCCTATCTGGAGGCGGGACGCTCGATTTCACATACCTGGACGCTACGAACTTTACCGTCACCGCGAACACACCGGACGGCAACAGTTTCACAATACCCCTTGTTTTGCCCCCGCCACCTCCAGCGGCGGCATCTCCAGTGACGAGCAGTTTCGCTAGCGCAATAGGCACTGCGTCGGTGCCTGCTGCGAGTTCGCTTCCGCAGAGCATCCTCACGGTAAACGTAAGTGACAGCAACGGGCCTGTAAGCGGAGCAACGGTATGGGTGAGGATTGCCCCCGTAAGCGACCCCAGCAGCTTGCTTGGATACGATTTGTATCCTAACGAGACGAGTCCAGGGGTGTATACGACGTCTTACGTCGGCACTAGTACTTCGGTTCTCCCCGCCAACTTTGCTGCCGCGTGCAGCGCTTGGGTAGGCGGGTTCAAGAAAAGTTGCAAATTGATGGGTCCGGTCGCGACCGCTATGGTAACTGAGGGTTGCGCAGCATTTGGCGCAACTGGTCCTGCTGCCTTAGCACTAATCCCAGCGTGCGAGGCCGCATTCGGCGCCACCGCGGCAGCCTGCAAAGCCGCAAAGGTAATACCACCGACCGCCGGCATAGAGTTCATGTGTCAAACGATTGAGAACGTAGATCGTCAATTTGACTCGCAGGGTTACATCATCAAGGCGAAAGCTTCGAAGGGCATCGAAACCGGCTCCGCGAGTCTGCCTGTTGGGCCAAGTGCAGGGTCGGTTTCGATGGATGTTGTGATATCGGCACCCAGTTGTGGAGGTGCATCTTCGAGTACGTCTTCGTCAGGGGCCGTATGGTGTCAATCGGCGGCAACTTGTAGTGATAACGTGTATGTTAGTGGGGGGTCTGG
>Ga0307478_10001835_pt1 | contig 17703 bp, 17 predicted proteins | sample atmos_gasesECM4C_2_FD_203713 | JGI IMG/M metagenome (GOLD analysis project Ga0307478, IMG submission 203713) | Hardwood forest soil microbial communities from Morgan-Monroe State Forest, Indiana, United States - atmos_gasesECM4C_05 | ecosystem: Environmental > Terrestrial > Soil > Temperate... | reverse complement strand
CAAACCATGGTTGCTCCCGCGCTCGCTGCACTCGCGCGGGAGTGTAAAGCATGTATCGAGACGTTTTGTAAAGGATGTCATGAGACTGAACACAAAAAGAGGCAAAGCTGGGGCAGCCACAATTGTGATAGTGCAGCAAAGATGGGCCAGCCCCCTTCGCAAAAGCCGTTGGAAATATCGGGTTTGCGAGCCATAAATGCGCGTGACTTGGCGGTGTCCGGAATTTCGAAAGGTTGTGGTGGCGCGCTTGTCATTGGAGATTGACGATTCCGGTTACGATTCGTCTGCCATATGTACCCCACCTAATCTCATCAGCCTCCCGATTGCGAGACAACCTAGCTGATAGACTTGTAACGAACTGCGTTTGCGACTTCCCTGAAGCACTCGTAGGAGGTTTCTGGTGCCAGATTGACGATGTTGGATAACATGCCAAGCCAGTTCCAAACGAAGTAGTCCCACCCGTCCTCAACGATCAAGTTCCGAGATTCCGCCTGTCGCAACGCTATGTCCCAGAATGTCGGATAAGCTTGCGCGATGAACCTGTAGTTGAATTCCCAAACGAACACACCTTCTGGAAAAACAGCGATCCGAGAAATGGGACTTCCGGGACGATCTTTTCCAAGTCCAGATGCGTTTGCAACCAAACTGCCCTCGCCGGCACTCGCGACTAAAGCATCGGCATAATCTTCTACAAGCACAGCGTGAACCGGAACGGGGGGAATCCAGTTTACGATTTTTGATCGGAGCGCCGACAGACGTGTTGGGTCGATTTCCGTGATTGTAACCTTCCTGCAACCAAGGTCTCTGGCCTGTATCATTGAGTCGGCAAGAGCTACCCCGGCTCCTCCTCCTCCCAGTATCACAACTGAGCGGGCTCCTTTCTGCCACGATTCTGTGGTCTTCAAGAGACGATGTGCTACCTGGAGAATCGCAAACGAGTCACTCGCGTCCCCAACCAACTTGTCCTGCCGCCAGTACAACATTCCGATTTCTCCCAACCGACGCGCTGTGGGAGTGACAATGTCGATCAAGTTCGCGGCGGCCTCGTAGACGCCGACCTTGTGTGACGTAATCACCGCTCCGCTAAAGTTGTCACGTCGGTTTCTTACCTCAGCGACGAACTTGCAATATGCTGTAGCATCCGACTTGAGGGGCAGGTCCATGGATTTGAGGACTAGGCGGTGTCCCAGACAATCAGACCAGCTATCGAGCACTCGATGCACGGCGGATAACCGTGTGGTCACGCCCAAGAAAGCCACCCCGACCGTGTCAGCCGCTACCATCTTGGTTCTCCCTATCGTAGTCATCCCAACGTCGCTCGATATCATTCTCCTGGTCATACAGTCCGAAAGCAACCTCAAGGAGCCGAACCCGGTCCATTGATGCCTTCGTTCTATGCCAGACACCTCGTGGGATGAGAACGTAGTCCCCTTTCTCGAGAATGAGCGATTTCACATTCTCGTCGTTCTCCTTGGCATCTCGACCAAGCTGTTCGGCGCAAATATCAAGCCCTATGTTGTCGTCCAAAGCGACAAACAATTCGTCTCGACAGAGATGTCTCTGAAAACTGAGCTTCTTGCTTGCCTCGATTGTCAACAGCCGGACCGACGTTAACTCATCGTTTGCAAGAACCTCTATCGCGCCCCATGGCCGCCTCGCGATGTGTACTGCGCGTCTTTCGCCTTCTACTGCTCCCTCAAAATACCTGCAGAATGCAGCCGTAGTCTGCGTCACTCCCCAAGGGAAAAAAATCTCGTGGCGGTCGGTGACAGTCTGCCAAATTACTGTTTCTGAAGGATCGTGGCTAGCAAGGTCGTCTTGGCTCTCCTTAAACTGCTGAGAGATGACCAGAACCCCTTGCCGTACATCGACGTTTGGATATTTCTTCCGCACTGCATCTCGCGCAAGGCGAAGAGTATTGCCGGAAAAGGTGATGGAATCAAGAATCAGGACTCTCTTGACGCCTTCCATTCTTAAATTTTCTAGGTTCGTTGTAATGGATCGCTTGAACGTTCTTGACCCACCCTGCCCTCGAACGGTGAGTCTGGCTGTTGGTATATTCATTTTTTCCGAGCGCATCAGAGGTGCCATCCGGCGTTCCAATTCGGTGCCGCCGGGCGCATCAGGATCATCGAGGAACAGAATCAGGTCAGGATTAAGCGTCTTAACCTCGAGAGTGAACCGTTGCATCAGTTCTGTAATGCGAGCATAGTTTATGTACCCTGCTCCGAGTTTTTCCTTGTCAATAATCGACATTTCTGTCTTTCGAAGGTGTCCTCGCCGACTCTCAGTGAGTCTTTGCTGAACGGCAAGATCTAATTGGACAAAGAATGCGTCGAAGTCACCAATGTCAACTACAACGTCATCCGCCATCACGCTACGGGTCTTCCCCGTTACAATCTGTGCCTCTGCCCGTTCAATCAAGTTATCAATTCCAGAAGAATGATCGTCGGTGTGTCGCACATGGTATAGCGAACCTTCATTTTGACGGTTCAACAGCACCGTGAGGATATCGACATCCTGAGCAGACTGACCAACAAGATAAGTGCAGCTCGATAAACAGCGAGCGAGTTCCTTCTGAAGGCTGTCGCCAAAGCGGCGAGTCTCGCTAGTACTAAGCATGAATTGTCTAGACTGGATATCCCCATGAAGCTTAACGACCGTAGGCAAACCCCGTCGCCAATCAAGAATTTCAGCGATTGCTTCGTCCTTCAATTCTCCTCTAATAAGGATTTTCAGTGCTCCATTCGAAATGACGGAGAATAGAGCGATCTCGAGGAGAGAATCCCAATTCGTTGTGAGAATCGTTGAGACGAGTTCGTCACGCACGAGCTGAGCGAGGTGTGCGTACCCGCGGGAAGGCTTTCTGTCTTTTAGGAAACGGTAAAACATCAAGTAGCGTTGCGCATACGGCGTGCCTGATCTATCAAACTTTGCTTGCAGAGTTGAGATCGGATCGCCGTTACTGATGTCTAGATCAAAGGTTCTGCAGACGGTCTCGGCAAGCTTGTACCAGGTTGGTATTCCGGAGGTGACTGAAGCGCCAGCGCCCAATAGTACGGTCGCGCCCGGCTGTCTGGTCTCTCTTCGCGCGATTAGTTCCGCCGCAAGCTGAAGCATCGAAGGGGACGGTCGAACTTCTGAAGATTTCATGGCTCTGGTTGTTGTAGGCCAATGGTCCGACCGGTCGTGTAGGACTTGGTGATGGCTTCCAGGATGTGAATTGACTGACACGCCTCGCGGATCGTAGTCCCTGTGCTGATTGCACCATTGAGGAAAGAACAAAAGTCTTCTACTTCTTTACCGTACAGGTTGACCTCATCGAACTCTTGAACGGCAGCGCCGCCTCTCGAAATGATCTCCATTTTCGAGAAGGACTTCTCGGAAAATGCGTGTGGAATGTTGATTGTCGCGTCTTCGAAATCTAATGTCAGGTCGTTCATCGGATATTTGTTTGACTGTGATGCATTAACTTCGACCGTTACATCCCCACAAAGAACCAGAGCGGAGACATTGTCAACACTTGCCCTGAAGCGTGATCTGTGACCAATCGCGGTAACCTCTGTTGGCATAGGCAAAAGATGGATCATCAGATCGACTACGTGAACACCAGCATCGTAGAAGGCATTGGGCCCTCCGGTCGCAGGATTAAGTTTCCAGCTTGCGCTAACTGAATTCTCGTCGAGCCAAAAACCCCACTGCATGGCAACATGTAACAGTTTGCCGAACGAGTTGCCTGAAATGGCCTTCCGGACAGCGGCGACACCCGCCTGATGTCTCAAGTGATGGGCTAGCCTAAAAGGTGTTTGTCGCGACGCTAAGAGAGATTCAATTGCTAGAGCTTCCGAACCTGACAGGCACAATGGCTTTTCACAGAGCACGGGAACATTTCTCTCGACACACATCCGAATGTGTTCCTGATGCAGACAAGGAGGAGACCCAATAAACACAAAGTCCGGGTTCGTTTCATCTAGCATCTTCTCAGCATTAACGAAATAGCGTGGTATTGCATTCTCAATAGCAAGTGCGGATAGCTTGTGCTGATCACGTCCGTGAATGGCCACGATGGTGCAGAGTTTCTGCTTATCCATAGCAGGAATGACCCGCTTTCGTGCTGTACCAGTGGCCGCAATAATTGCCATGCGTAGATCGTTCATGATTGCAATTCTTGAGCGTAGCGCGTCTGCGAACAACGCCAGCTGCGGCTGGCGCAGGACAAAACCAGAAAACCGGAGGACGTAGCTAAATGAAACGACGCAAAGGCCTAGGGAAGTGGCGCCGCTATCATCCGTCTCAAACTATGTCTTCTTAACTAAAGAGGGACCGGAACTAAAGAACCATATCAAAGCTGCTGGGCCCAAGCAAGAGACTGTAAGTGCCAGCTGCTAGGTTCACACTTGCAGCATCCTAACCCATCCTACCGACGATTACGTTGGCGGGTGGTCCACATCTCCCATTCGCGAGGTATCCCTTAAATGGACTGGGCGGGTGGCCCATCAATCCCGGTCTTGGCTTGAGTGGGGATGTTCGCATGTCACAGACTTGGTCAGGCGAACAAACTAGATTGTCCTCATGCCATCGGGACTAAGGCGCTTTCAGCAGAGCGGGCAGAGTCATTTCGTTACATTTTGCTGCTACCACCGCCATCAGCTATTGACTACGGACGCAAGCCGACGAACCTTCGAGTCAGCGTTGGAGCGGGTGCAGCACAGTTTCAGGCTTCGGGTTTATGGTTACGTCGTCATGCCGGAGCATGTCCACCTGCTGCTTAGCGAACCGCAGCGCGATATGTCTAGTAGTGGAACTGCCCCACTCAAGCCGAAAGCGGGCTTGAACGGGCCACCCGTCCTTATGCGCCTCGAGCGCGAATAGAAGCCTGTCCGCATCGAGGCACAAATACCTGTGGGCAGCTGTCACTCCTGGCCCGCCTTTTATGTCTCTAGTGTTGGAAGGCCGCCAGATCGCTTCTCGTCTTGGTGAGAAGGTTCCAGGCTTCGCGGTAGCATTCGAAGCGGTAGCTGGCTTTTTTCTTGGGCGTTGTGATGGGGCAGATCATGATGTCTCTGGCGCAGCCGGATGCCAGGATTACAGTGAGCGGGTGGCCCAGCCTTCGGTTGCCGACGCAGCATCGCTGTGGGTGTCCCGTCCCTTCGGCTATGCTCAGGGCAGGCTCTTGCGCTTTTTGCAAGGGCGGGAGTTACGAATGCACGCAGTAAATATTTTACGCTGGCAACAGCTTCCCATCTTGCAATGTTCCTGTCGAACGACCTACGCACGAATCAGTTACGCGCGCGTAGATGCGTTGTATGCCGCTGGACATGCCAAATCCCGGGATATCGGCAGCATTCAATACCCGTCCTTCGCAAAGTACGCGAAGGGCGGGGCACCCACTTTCCAGTTATGCCAACAGTTAAAAGATGGGCCATCCGCCAGTGGCTTCCCGCATACTCACGGGAACGATGCCCAGCTTTCCGGCATTAGACCACCGACGCCAGCGACATCACTTCGACCTTAACCCCGTGCAGTGATGTTGACTCATCCTCGTCTGAGTGCTAAATTTTTTGGCAGTTATAGTTAACAATCTAGCATCTACAAACCTCTCGAAGTAACTCGGAAGCAGAGCGGAGATAGTCAACGCCGCTGCCGGTAAGAGCGCAGCATGGCTGCAAACCCCGCGGAAAAGAGGAATACAGGGTGCACCCATCGATTCATACAAAACCCCGCCGAGCGACACGAGCGTTTCGTGATCCAAACCGAAATCAAGATGTGAAAGGAAAATGTCAGATGAACAATCAGATGAACAGAAAGAAAGCGGGCATAGTCTTCATTGCGCTCCTAACGTGTGCCTTGGCTGGTCAAGCATTGGCGCAGGGCCCCGAATTCAAATCCAATGCCGATGACCTCGCGAAAATTAGCAGCGTGTTGGAGGAGTTCCGTCAGGATGTTATTCACAAGGACGGGTACGCCATAACGAAGCTCGTGCTGAACCCCGATGTGCTCTTTCATCACATCAACAACCAGCAAGAAGTTGATAGCGCCCGCAAACAAAACGCTCAGTTCGATGGGGTTGGCCCGAGCCAGCTAGATGGATTTGTGAAAACACTCTCTACGTCGAAGGACAAACTCGAAGAGAAATTTCGCAATATCGAGATTCGCCAGGACGGTGATCTAGGGCTGGTGACATTTAATTACGATTTTGTCATCAACGACAAGGTTCACCATTCAGGCCTCGAACACTGGCAGGTGTGCAAAATTGATGGGCAGTGGAAGATATTGTCCGTTACCTGGACGATCTATATTCACGGCTGACAGCCAACAGCGCTCCAGAGAACAAGGCGAGCTTATGGGCGGGTGGCCGGCCTTTGATTTCGCTGACATCACCACACAGTGGGTGCCTCGTCCTTCGCGTTCTTTTGCGAGGGGCGGGTACCACGAGCGTCCAGGTCTGTGAAGCTAGGCCGCCCCGTAACGAAATGTTTCCCCATCCCTCATTCACCCGCACCGGCCCGGCTCGTCCAAAAGATAAAAGCGCCGCAAAGCCATCGGCGGCACAGGGAGACGCCTTGCGGGTCCGTGGTTGTGGCGGTGGGCACGGGGTCCCCTTCGGCAAGCTCAGGGCAGGCTTTCGACTGCGTCGAGCGATTCGGCGCAACTTCGCTCAGGATGACAAACTTAAGGTCACTCCAGGCCCCCCTTTTATGCCTCTAGTGTTGGAAGGTCGCCAGATCGCTTCTCGTCTTGGTGAGAAGGTTCCAGGCTTCGCGGTAGCATTCGAAGCGGTAGCTGGCTTTTTTCTTGGGCGGCACAACGGGGGATAGCATGGCCATGGTGTAGCGTCGTTTACCGAGCAGCAGGATTGCCGGGATGAAATACCAGGCGTCCTCGGGAATCACGTAGGCGGCGAAGAGGTCGAGCTGCTTGGGCGAATAGTCCAATTTCTTGCGGTGGTTGGGCTTGAACTGGCATAAGTATCCCGCGCTCACTCGATAGATGGTGGATTTGACTTGCACGCGAAGGAAATTTTCGCCGTGCTCGATGCCGACATCGTAAGAGCGAGTGTCTCCCCAAGGCTTGCAGACGGCAAAGCGGCGGCGCGCGGCTTGCGCCATGAACTGCAACTCGACCCATTCGCCCCGCTGTTTGTGGGTGGTGAAGCACTGCCAAAATTCCATGTGTCTCCTGAGGCTACATAGTGGCGTGTATTTCGTCGCTCGCACTTGTCTGGGCACGTCGCCGGTCTCAGACAGCAACGACCTTTCCTTTTTGCGCTGGCTGTTGCGCTGGGTTGGCCACTTTTGCGGATGAGCAATTTCTCGGGCAAAGGAAAAGGCGCGACCTGAGGCCGCGCCTTTTTGCTATAAGTTTTACTCTATGTTCTTAATTATAGCATACCGCAGGGGGTAAAAGAGACATAGCTTCGGACTTTATATTCGACGCGTTTTGTTGCAGTTAACATGAATCGTGTAATTTCTGGGTATTGACAAGATTTTCGAGAATTGGTGTTTAAACTCTTTCACAGATGTTGAGCGGCGGGTCTCCTGCTCGAAAATTATCTCCCTACTCCCTGCTTCCGATTAATCTCTCGCGAAAATTCGGTAAAGAAATTCAGGAGCGCTCCATACCCTGCCTGCCCCACCATGCCCCACACGCCGTTCTTCCAATAACTCTGCGAACCCGGCTTCCACGTGGTTGCCACCACGCCTCCACCAAACGCGCCACCATACAATGCCCACTGCGGACGCAGATTCTCCTCACTGCGATCGTAAGTCAGAAAGTTCCGCATTATCGCGTGCCGCGTCCGAGGCCATGCTCCGGCGCATTTGCACTTGTCATAGCGGACTTCGTACCCCAACTTCGCATTCCCCAGCGCCGCCAAAGTATTCGCCGTAATAAATTGCCCCTCGCGCGAGGCAAACCGCTCGGCGTAGCCTCCCCAACCGTCGTCCCACTGTCGCGGTGACCCGCTCGCCTGATCAATCCCCGCGGCAAACATCCTCTTCATATAAGCCTCAGGAGTAGTCAGCGTTTGCCGCAAGTAATATTCCTTCCGCTCCTGCCCCGTCAGCGTAACCAGCTTGCGGTTCTTGCCTACATAAACTCCGGTGATCCAGCCTGACTCCCAGTCTCGCGCTTTGAGCAGGCCCGCAGTGGCCGCATCCTTCGTCATGCCAACCGCCTGCTTTGTCTTGTCCTCGACCGCCTGCACCGGATTCGCGCTCGGAGTTGTATCGGGCTGCTTTTCTTCTTTTGGAGTCTCCGCGCCTGGATTCTGAGGACCAGTATTCTGAGCACCGGGCGCATTCGGAACCTCTTTGCCCTGCCCTTGCCCATTCGATTCCGGAGCGGGAGGATTGTCCGGCGGCGCCTGCGCTCGAGCCCACATCCCGCCCATTACAACCAGCGCGCACACAAATCCAACTCCGCGCACTAATGTCGCCTCAACGCGCCCCTTGCATATATTCAAAATTATCCCCCGTCACCCGCCGTGTTAATCACTTAGGCCCCAAGCCTTGGCAGAAACTACGATGCTAAACTCCTTTGGATGCATTCGCTCTACAATCGTGTTGCAGGTCAAAACGTCGACCGCCTCGCAGCCCTGAGCGACGGCATCTTCTCCGTAGCGATGACGCTGCTTGTCCTCGACCTTCGCGTGCCAGCGGCCGAGGCCATTCACTCCGAGCACGACCTTCGCCGTGTGCTCATCGCGCTCTCGCCGCGTCTCGTAATTTTCCTCATGAGCATCATGACCAACGGGATTTTCTGGGTCGGGCAGCAAACTCAGCTCAACTACTTCGCCCGCTCCGACCGCAATCTCGTCTGGATCCACATCGCGTTCCTCTGTTGCGTGTCCGTCACCCCATTTTCGACTGCGCTGCTAGCCGAGTTCATTCACTATCGCACCGCGCTCCTAGTCTATTGGAGCAATATTCTCCTCCTCGGCCTCACTCTTCTCTGGAGCTGGAGCTATGCCACCCGATCTCATCTCCTTGTCGATGACCTTCCCGCTGAAATTCATCCCGCCATCATCCGCCGCATCTTGATCGCGCAGTCTCTTTATGCAACTGGCGCCGCTCTCTGCTTCTTCAACACCTATTACAGCATCGCAGCGATCGTGCTCGTGCAAATAAACTACGCCATTGCTCCCCGCTTGTGCTGGGGACTCTTTACCCGCAGATCGGCGCACGAGTCTTAGGTTGGGAGTCCCAGAACCATCGATACATCAGAGGATGAGTTGCAGAATTGTCTTTTCGGTAGTCGTCGCTGGGGTTACCGCTGTTCGCGGCGGCGCAGGTAGTCGATGAACATTTGTTCGACAGGTTTGTCGTAGGCCATGAGGACGTGGCGGACGGTGCGCCCGCTCACGACGTGGCAGACTTCTTCGGCGAGGTTCTTGGCATGATCACCGGCGCGCTCAAGAGACTGAGTCATGAAGATGACTTGCAGGCTGGCCTGGCGGGCGATGTTTTCCGGGTTCTCGATGTGGCGCAGGAAGATGAGATTGCGAAGGCGGTCCATTTCGGAGTCGGAGCGGAGAACTTCGACGGCTTTGCCCACGTCGCGAGTGGAGAAAGCTTGGCCAACATCAGTGAGCATTTTTTCGAGGATGGTCGCCATGTGGGTGAGGTCGCGCGTGTCTTCGGAATCGATTCGTCCCGCGGCGGCTTGCGCGCTGTTGGCGAAGCTGAGCAACAGATCACCGATGCGCTCAAGACTGATCATGAACTTCATGCAGGCGAGCAGTTCGCGAGCTTCGGAGGGCTCGACTTCTGTAATCGCATTGGTGACGGCGGTGTCGATTTCCATGTCGAGCGTGTCGAGTTCGCGCTCGCGCTGGCGCAGGGAATCAAGAAGGGAATTCGAGCCGGTGGCGATGCCTTCGGCGGCTGCTCCGGCAGCTTCGGTTGCAAGGCGGCAAGCTTCGACGGTGCGGCGGATGATGTGATGATGGGCCGGTTCGGGTGGTACGGTCTCGACGCGGGCTGTACTCATGAGGCTGGTCCTCTGGCGCACACTGGGAGCGCGCGGCCCGGTAGCTCTGATTTTGCCGTACCCATAACTAGGTGGTCAACGGCTAAGGATAGATTTTCTTTTTTGGGGATGGGTTAAGACGGTGTGAATTTTTAGTAATTTTTCAGCGGCCAGCGCGGAGTCGAGCGTGAGTCGGTTATCGTCCCGTCTGCGAAACCGCTGCGGGCAACCTGCCGGCCGAGGGTTGTATGCCCCCGTTGTCTGGCTTCGTCAGCTGGCGGGAGGCGGTCCCGTCGATACCCAACGCGAGTATTTGGTGTTTCCACCCGATGGCTTTTTCTGACGGCGGCAAGTAGGGATCAGGACTCCACAGAACAAAACCGCCTTTCCCGCTTAGTTCCAGGAAAACCGTTTTTCCGTCAGGAGACCACGCGGGTGAGAAGAAGTTGAACTTGTCGGAAAAAGCGAAGCGGGTCGTTTTCATGGAGGGGATATTCAGGAGGCCAATTTCCGATTCTGCCTGCAATCCGGTAAGGGTGAAAAGGATCTTGCTTCCATCGGGCGACCATGCTGGTTGGGAGGCACCAGGCTTCACGCTAGTCAACGGGACGGCCTCAGCAGTCCCTTCTGTATCGACCCAGTAGAGCTGAATCGAGCCGCCTCGAGCCGACGCAAACGCAATCTTCTTTCCGTCGGGCGACCAAGTAGGGTAAATCCCGCCCCCGGAGGTAACTCTTTTCGGTGCGCTGCCGTCGATGCCAACTACGAAAATCTCCGGGACCTTACCGACGGTGGCGAAGAATGCTATTCGTTTGCCGTCCGGCGACCACACTGGATGATCTGCGCCGGTACCTCCTTTTTGGTTTGTCAGTCTTTGCACGTGCGAGCCGTCTGCGTTACACAAATACACTTCGTCAAGAGGCTCATCTCTAGTGGAGCTAAAAGCAATCTTCTCGCCGTCGGGTGACCACGACGGGCTAGAGCCTTCCAGCTTGAGGTTGCGGACGTTCCCCCCATCGGAGTCCATTGTGAACAGCCAGCTGCGGATTTCAAAGGCGTAGGTGGCGTGTGTCTCCGTCCGGACAAAGGCCACGCGGAATGGTTGGGTTGAGGCTCCAGCACCTGTAAGACTAGTCTGGGCGAGCGCCGACCCAAGCATCGTCGGGATCAAGGCGAGCGCTAGCCACCAACGCTGGGGGACCTGATCCAGAGCCAAGCTGGCAATCGAAATGGCAGCAGTTCGCGCTAGGATGTATGCTCTCACGAAGAGCGATTCTATATCCTTCTAGGAAGATTCGCTAGTTAAGTAGGTGGGAGTCAGCCGACGAAATCAGGCTGCCATATGCCTAACGGCACTGATAAGACATCCGCGAGAATGTCTATTTAGTGCGCCGTTTCGGCTGCTTCGCGCTCTTCCGCTGCGCTTTCTGGTAGTTCTTCATCGCTTTGCGTTGTTTCTTGGCCAGCTTCTTATTCGCCTTTTGCTGCTGCTTGGCCGCCTTCTTGGCCTCGGACTGATTCTCTCCGATGGCGCGGTTTTCGGGCTGGGCAGTGGCCGGTATCGTCAGTGCAATAGTTGAGGCGAGCAGCAAAAGAATGGCGGCGATTCGTTTCATGAAATCTCCGAGTAAGGCTCTACTGGAATCTTACACCGGGACTGTAACAATCGGAGTGCTCACTTTTGGTGCTGGCCAATCGTGTTTAGAGGCGCCGGGCTTCGCCCAGGCTTGGACGGCCGAAGGCGGCCGTCGCCACATGAGTCGCTTAGGCTGTGGGTAGCGTGAAAAGAAACGTCGATCCGTGGGCGAGTTCGCTCTCGGCGCGAATGCTGCCGCCGTGGGCGAGCATGATGTGTTTGGCGATGGCGAGGCCGAGGCCGGTTCCTCCGGATTCGCGGGAGCGGGCTTTATCGACACGATAGAACCGTTCGAATAGGCGCGGAAGGTGTTCGGAGGCAATGCCGGCGCCGAAATCCTGCACGAAAAACTCCACTGCGTGGGGAGTCGGGCGTGCGCCAAGCACGATTCGTCCGCCAGCCGTGCCGTATTTCGATCCGTATTTCAGAGCGTTGTCGATCAAGTTCGAGAAGACCTGGTGGATGGCCTCACGGTCGGCGAGAACTTGGGGGAGATTCTGGATTCCGGTATCCGATGCAGAAGAACCGGGTTTGCTGGAGTCCTCAGTCTGCAAATCTTGTATCTGAAGATCGACGCCGTGTCCGCGGGCGATTTCGCGGAAGCTCTCTTCCGCGTCGTGAAGAAGTTCGGCGGGCGGGACGGGTTCGGCTTCGAAGCGGGTCTCGCCAGATTCGACGCGCGCGAGCGTCAGCAGGTCCTCAGTGAGGCGGGACATGCGAGCGGAATTCTTGCGAATGATTTCGAGAAACTCGCGATTGGGTGCGCCGTTTTCGGGAGTGCTGTCGAGCAGAGTTTCCGCATAGCCTTGAATCGAAGTAAGCGGCGTGCGCAGTTCATGAGAGACGTTGGCAATAAAATCGCGACGGGTTTTCTCGACGCGCTCGGTTTCGGTGAGGTCGCGAAGCACGGCGACAGCGCCTCCATCCGGCAGAGGCGCGGCGGTTACGTCGAAGGCGCGGCCGGGAACGATGGAAGTGGCGCGAGCAGTCTTCACTTCGTGAGTGGCGATGGCCTCCTTCACGCTGGTAAGAAAGTCCGGGTCACGGATGGTTTCGACGACCGGCTGGTGCAGGCGTGTACCCTGCGGTACGAGGAGGTCCATGGGTTGATTAGCCCATTGCACCAGACCATCGGCGCTGACGGCGATGACGGCGTCCTGCATGCTGTTGAGCAGGGTTTCGAGCTGGCGCTGGCTGGATTGAACCGCAGCGAAACTTTGCTCGACGCGGCGGGCGGTTTTATCGATTGCGCCGGCGACGCGTCCGATCTCGTCCGGTGACGTTTCGAGGATGCGGGCTTGCAGGTCGCCCTCGGCAATGCGGCCCGCGACGTCGACGATACGTTCAAGGCGGCGGGCGCTCCAGATGGAGGCCACGGCTGCCACTACCAAGGCGAATCCGAATGCCATAAAGGAAGCCCACTCTAAGCGATGGCGTACCTGCGCGGAAACGGCTTCAACATCCGAGAGCGGATATGCTAGGCGAACGGCGCCGCCGGAAACCGGAACCGCCACATAAAGAAACGGAATGCCGATCGTCGCGCTACGGCGATGGTCCATGCCGACCTCGCCGGAGAGCGCGGCAACGAACTCCTTGCGCGCCATCACGTTTTCGACGGCAGGAGGGCTGGACTCGGAATCAGCCAGAACCTTGCCGGCAGAATCGATGATGGTGACGCGAGCGCCTGCGGCTTGTCCTTCTTGCGATGCGATGTCGGCTAGGGACCGGCCACTTCGGTCCGTTTCCACCCGGTGAGCAAGGAGTTGGGTCTTTTGGACGAGATTGCGCTCGATCTCACTGCGCAGAGAGGACTCCCAGGCGCCGCCGAGGGTAAGGTCGAACAAGACGGCGGCAGCGAGTATGACGACCAGAAAGCTGGCCATCAACTTGAGAAAAATCCCGCTTCTCACCGCTTCCTCACTTGGGGGCCTCGAACCGATAGCCCGCGCCCCGCACGGTTTTAAGGTAGCGGGGATTTTCCGGGTCCGGCTCGATTTTCTCACGGATGCGGCGCACGTAGACATCGACCGATCGCGGGGTCACGTAAGACGTGTCGCGCCAAACGGAGTCGAGAAGATGATCGCGGGAAAAAACGCGGCCCAGGTGGCGTGCGAAATAATCGAGTAGGCGAAATTCCGTCGCGGTGGTGGGAACGGTTTGACCACGGACGGTGAGGGTCATGGCGGAGGGATCGATTTCGATGTCGCCGACTTTCAGCGGGCTTGGCGGTAGCGGCCGTTCAAAGCGGCGCAGCACAGCTTTGACACGGGCGACGAGCTCGCGCGGGCTGAACGGTTTGGCGATGTAGTCATCGGCTCCGATCTCAAGACCGAGAACGCGGTCAGCTTCACTGCTCTTGGCGGTGAGAAAAATCACCGGCACGGAAGCGAGGCCGATGGTTTGGCGCACGGTTCGGCAAAGCTCGAGGCCGTCTTTGCCTGGGACCATGATGTCGAGCACGAAGAGTGCGGGCCGCTGGCGTTCGGCGTCCGAGATTACGTTGGAGCCGGTGGGGTAGACGCGCACGGCGAAGCCATCGTTCTCCAGGTGATGGCGAACGAGGCGGGAAATATCGGGATCGTCTTCGACTACGAAGATGCTGGGTTTCACGGCTTTATTGTAGCGAAGGGAGTTGTGAGTACCTAGCGCCGAGTGGTTGGAGCAGAGGTGGGACGGTGGATTTTTATCGGATTGTAACAATCAGGTTGGAGGCGGGATCGTTGGAACCCGGCCACCTTCCGATTCTCATTGACTCCAAGTGTCCAAAGTGATTTGATGACCGTCAAGATTTTTTGGCCACGATGGAGGATAATGGTCAGCATGTCGTTCGAAGAAGCACTGGCCGTGGCGTCGCGGGATGAAGGCTTTAAGGCTACGGTGTACGCCATGAATACGCTCCTGATTCATAAGGGTATCTACACACAAGAGGAATTTCAGACGCTCTTCGTCGAATGGGTTGAAAAGGAGCAAAGGCGCAAGGCGCCCGAGCTTCGGCGCACCGAAACGTCTAATGTGTTCTCGGCGTAGTTTTGTAGGGCGGGTGTTCGCACCCAGACTTCTTGTTTCCGCAGTGAATTCCTTTGTCGCACGCCCAGCACTCGCATTGGCATGGGGGTGCTGGCTTGATTCTTCTGGAACTCTTGTTTCTTAACATCAGTTTTCTCGCGTCTCCTGACTAGTCTTCGGTCTCCCTGACACCCGCTTTTTCTTCGCCTATCCCAAGTGTCCAGTCATTCGGGCGCATAGTAGCACAATTTTTTTTTGAATCCGCAACAATTAAGGTTCAATTAACTCGAGCACTTCTTTCGAATTTACGCCCAAAGCAATTCCTTCGTTTTATTGACGACGAACTCATCAGTTTTCCCTGAATTAATAGGGGAATCCCCTTGTTCCGCCAGGGAGTGGCCTCTGGGGAATTCCCTACAATCCCTCGTGTTATTAATGGTCCACTCAGCGACTCAGCACCAAGTCTCCACAGCTTATCCACGAACGCAATGGCCTTCATCCGACCCTGACGATAAGGTTTCCGGCAACGTCGATATGGAAAGTCCTGCGGGGCGGGATGACTGTGGTGGCGCTGTATTCGGTGATGATGGCGGGGCCTATATATTTCTTACCGGGCTGTAGAACTTCGCGGGAGTAAATTGTCGTCGCGAGTTTTTTGCCGTCGAATACGGCCGGGGCTTTGAGTGTGGAAGGCGAGCCGAGCTTTGCTCGGCCTGGACGGGCAAGAGTGCCCGTCCCCACACGGGTTGTGCCGACGTCCGCTATCTTTATAATATTTGGCCTGGTGACTTCCTGGCGTGGCGATTTCACCACCGCGCGCAGACGAAGGGTCACCAACTCGACTTCGCGAGTGGGGTGGGCGTAGCCGTAGCGACGCTGGTGTTCACTGTGGAAGTCCGCGAGGAGGTTTTTTGTGAGCGGAAGATTCAGCTCATATCCCTGGCCGTGGTAGCGGATATCCACACTTGGTTGATGCTGTACCTTTCCCTGCCAGGCTTCTTCGTAAAAATCTTTGGCGGCTTGTTTTTGCAGAGTGGCGAATTCCTGGGCGAGACGCGCGTGCGGAAGTTTGCCTGCGACGCGCCAGAGAACGGTGCGGGAGTAATCCTTGACGACGTCGCTGACTAGAATGCCGAGGGCGGAAAGCGCGCCAGGCAGCGCAGGCACGATCACGTGCGGGATGCTGAGAGCTTCGGCGAGGGCGCAAGCGTGAAGGCCTCCGGCGCCCCCGAAGGCGACGAGGGCGAAGTCGCGTGGATCGCGGCCGCGTTCGATGGAGACGACACGGACGGCTTTCTCCATCGTGGTGTTGACCACGCGAACAACGCCAGCAGCAAAACGATCCAGCGTGAGCGAAGTTCCCGACCGATTCAACCATTCTGCGGTCACGCGCCGCGTGCGCTCGATATCTAAGGTGAAATTACCGCCGAGGAAGCGAGTGGGCTGCAAGCGGCCTAGTAAGAGGTTGGCGTCGGTGACCGTTGGCTGCGTACCGCGGCCGTAACAGATGGGGCCAGGATCGGCACCCGCGGACTCGGGGCCGACGCGGAGAACGCCGGCAGCGTCGAAGCGGGCGAGCGAGCCTCCGCCAGCGCCTACGGTATGGATATCGAGCGTGGGGACGCCGATGGGGAATCCGGCGACCTCGGCATGGCTGGCAGTGGCGATGGCGCCTTCGACGAGAGAGACGTCGGTGGACGTGCCTCCCATGTCGAAGGCGATGATGCGAGGGAAGCCGCTGGCCCCGGAGCAGGCTGCGGCACCTACCACGCCTCCGGCGGGACCGGAGAGAACGGTGCGGACGGGGTCGCGCGCGGCGGCGGAAAGAGCGGTGATGCCGCCGCTGGATTGCATAACGAAGATGCGGGCAGGTACCTCAGGGGCTAAAGCCCCTTGCAATTCTGGAATGGCTTTCGCAGCGCTGAAGCGCTGCGCCACCCCAAAGCGTTGTCCTTTAGTGGCGTTGAGGCTCTGCATCTTGCGAGAGAAGCGCCGCTCCAGGTTTTCCAAATAGCGCTGCATGACGGGTTGGAGGTAGGCATTGATCACTACGGTTGACGTGCGTTCGTACTCGCGGAATTCAGGAAGAATTTTGTGCGAGATGGAGAGTGGAATGCCTAGAGTCTTCAGGGCATCGGTCACTGCTAATTCGTTTTCTTGATTCGCAAAAGAAAAAAGCAGTGAGATGGCGATCGATTCCGGTTGCTTCTTTGCCACTTGGGTGGCGAGCGATTTCAAGTCTTGGGGCGAAGGTTCGGTCAGGATTTCGCCGTCGCTGGCGGTGCGTTCTTCGAGGCCGAAACGAAGATCTTTTGGGACGAGTGGTTCAATTCGGTCGAAGAAAAAATCGTAGAGCTTGGCGCGGGCCTGGCGTCCGATCTCGATGGCGTCTTCGAATCCGGCAGTGGTGACCAGGGCGGTGCGTGCGCCTTTGCGTTCGAGCAGAGTGTTGGTGCCGACGGTGGTGCCGTGAAGCAAGATCACTTCGCCCGGATGATTAACTTTGTGAAGGGCTTCGACGATGGCTTGAGAGGGATCGGCGGGAGTAGAGAATACTTTTAGCATTCGGAGGCGGCCACCGTTGTCTTTCCAGACACAGTCGGTGAAGGTGCCGCCTGTGTCGATCGCGATGCGCAGGGGTGGGGGCCGGCGGGGCATGAGTTGAATTGGGAGAATTAGGGTAACATTTGCGGCTATGAGATATGCATTTCTGGTCGAAACGTATGCCACCGAGCGGGTGAAAGTGGTCAGCGTGTGGAGCGAGTTCCGGGATGCAGATCTTCCCGTGCGTCCACGGGAAGGCGATCCGCGCGGGCGCAGCGTGCATGAGCAGATGGTGCATCAGTGCGTGAGCGAGAATCTATGGTTCCGCGACATGCTGGGGATTGATGTGTGCGCGACGAACGTTGGAGTCCTGAAGAGCGCGCCTGCGCTGCCCCGGCAGGAAACAAGGTTAGAGTTCATGAAGCGGTATGCCGAGGACAGCGGGAAGCGCCTAGTGGCGCTGCAAGAAAAGAATGAGGCGTGGTGGGAAGAGGATGTGAAGTTTTTCGATGTGCAGCGCTCGCGGGCGTGGGTGATGACGCGGCGGA
>Ga0307478_10001834_pt1 | contig 17711 bp, 27 predicted proteins | sample atmos_gasesECM4C_2_FD_203713 | JGI IMG/M metagenome (GOLD analysis project Ga0307478, IMG submission 203713) | Hardwood forest soil microbial communities from Morgan-Monroe State Forest, Indiana, United States - atmos_gasesECM4C_05 | ecosystem: Environmental > Terrestrial > Soil > Temperate... | reverse complement strand
GTCTCTCGCACGGACCACCGAATTGATCTCGTAGCTTTCTTCTGTCATCCTGCGCAGGCCGGAACTCGATAAATCCATGAGAATCTTCATACCCGCATTCTGCGTGCTGCTGTTGGGCTGCTGTTTCGCCCGGACGCAAGCAACCGCCCCCACCAAGTGGGATAACGTCGAACGGGCACGGACGATCCTGAAAGATGGCCTCGACTCCAGCGATTACTCCATCAGAATCGAGGCCATCACGGCGACGAGCATGATCGGGCACAACGAGGTCTTGCTTTCGCGCCTGGAGCAATTCCTGCATGACAAGAACATTGACGTTCGGCTCGCCACTGTCAACACGCTGGGGGACCTGCATACGGAGCGCCGGGAGCAGATCTTGCGAACGGTCGTCGCTGACGAAAGAACTCCCGAGGTATCGTTCGCCGCGGCCAAGATCCTGGCCGCCTCTGACGATCCAACGGGCATTCAGGCTCTGATGGCCGCCTATGATGGGTCACGCAAAACTCGATCGAATGCGCTTAAGAAGCGGGAGCGCAGTTTCTTCGAGAAATTCCACTCGGCGCCATCGGCAGTTCTGTTCATTGTGGGCGAGGGGATCGGTTCAGTGCCGGTCCCGGGAGCAGGCGAAGGATTCACGGCAATTAGCCAGCTCTTGAAGGATCCCGGCCTCTCCGATCGTGCCAGCGTCGTGCTCATTCTGGCTCGCAAGCGCGGTCCGGAATCGCTCGGTCTGCTGCGGAATGCTCTTCAGGATAAGGATTGGTCGGTGCGCGCGGCGGCGGCGCAAATGATCGCGCATACGGCGCGGTTGGATCTGCACGATGCTCTTCCATCCCTGTTTGACGACAAGAACCAAAAGGTGCGCTTTCGGGCCGCGGGAGCCTATCTACATCTGTTGTTAGTGGAGAGGAAGGCGGAGAAAAAGAAGGAATGATTTCGGGGAAGGCAGTGAAATTCCACGAGGCGTCCGCCAGGTATTGTGGAGATTTTTAGGAAAGATGAGAACCGAAGCTACTTCTCAGTACAGAGCATCGTACTTGGTCACATCCCACTGGCCGACTCTCTTTTCGAGCGTGACCGAGAGCAGCCCCGTGTAGGTGTTGGCGTCGCCGGGAGCGTTCAGCCGCTTGCCGCGATAGTGGAGAATTCGCAGCGGGGGCTGGTCTTCCCAGTCGACCAGTTGCCAGCCGATCAGCGGGTGTTTGTCCTCAGAATCACAAATGAACGCAGCGTATTTCCGGCGGTAGTCGTGTTCCCACTCCGAGAGTTCACTGCGGCAACGGCCATCTTTCATGGCACGAATGAAAGCGGCTGCGGTCTTTTCCGAAGAGTGATCGCGCAAAGGATTCAGGGTAATCGAGCTCGGAATGCCGGTCAGCGTGTCGCGATCTTCCGACTTCGACAGCACCGGCCCCTGGTTATTCAGCCAGGCCAGGTAGCCAAAAAAGATGAGCAGCAGCAACATCGCTGTGCCGACCGCGATGTAAATCTGCGTCTTGGTGAACCCCATGGCACGTTAGTGTAGGAGCGTGCCGTCGTCGCAACAAGGTTACCCTCGTCAGCCGCAAGGGTACATGTACCAGTGGAAAAGGTCGGCATACCCTGAAAAGAAAAACGCACCCAAACTGCGGGTGCGTTGGATCTTGCTGACTGTTCGATGCTTCCGGACGAACGGATTCGAAGGCGAAGCGCCTATTTCTCCTTCTCTTCTGTCTTCTCCGGCTCAGTGGCAGGCTCTCCGCCACCCTGGGCCTGGGCTTGTGCCTCGGCTTCTTCCATCGCCTTCTTGGCTTCGGCGACCCGCTTGGCACGGGCTTCGGCGCGCTTCTCGCGCTTTTCGTCGAGCACCTTCTCGCTTCCGAGCAACTCGACGAATGCCTTCTCCGCTCCATCGCCCTTTTGCCATGCCGTGCGCACGATCCGCAGATAGCCGCCGTTGCGATCGCCGAACCGCGGAGCGATCGTATCGAACAGCTTGGTCACCGACTCGTCGGTCATCAGGTACGATGCCGCCAGTCGCCGCGCCGCCAGATCGCCGCGCTTGCCGAGCGTGATCATCTTCTCGACGTGCGGCCGCATCGCTTTCGCCTTCGGGATCGTTGTCTCGATCCGCTCTTCAACGATGAGCGATGTCACCAGGTTCCGCAGCAAGGAACGCCGGTGTGCCGTGTTCCGCCCAAGTTTCCAGCCCGCTACTTTGTGACGCATGGGAAAACCTCAGGTTTCAAAGTTCCAAAGTTTCAGAGTTACAAGGTTAGGGCTCAAAGGCGGCAGGATAAGCCAGTACTCTTTGAAACCCGAAAACCCTGAAACTTTGAAACTTGTGGCGCGGCAGAGCCGCGCCACTCATTACAGTTCGTCGTCTGCGCCGTAAGCCGACGCCGGCAACACCTGGTTTGAGGTCGGTCCGGGCACGGCGTTGCCGTGCTCGTCGATCTTCATGCCCAGGCTCAGCCCCATCGAGGAGAGAATCTCCTTGATCTCGTTCAGCGACTTGCGGCCGAAATTCTTCGTCTTCAGCATCTCGGCTTCGGTCTTCTGCACGAGCTCACCGATGGTCTGGATATTCGCGTTCTTCAGGCAGTTGTAGCTGCGCACGCTCAGTTCGAGCTCTTCCACGGACCGGTTCAGGTTCTCGTTCTTGATTTCGGGCTTGCGATCGTCGGACGAGGCCGCCGTCTCGATCTCTTCCTCGAAATTGATGAAGATGTTCATGTGATCCTTCACCAGCTTCGCCGCCAGGCCGAGAGAGTCGGCGGGAGTAATGGACCCGTTGGTCCACACTTCGAGAGTCAGTTTGTCGTAATCGGTGATCTGACCGAGACGCGCCGCTTCGACGGTGTAGTTGCACTTGCGAACCGGAGAATGCACGGAATCGATCGGAATAAACCCGATGCCCAGATCCTCGTCGAAGTTCTTGTCAGCGGCCACATAGCCCCGGCCACGCTTCAGGCGCATCTCCATGTCGAGCTTGCCGCCTTCGCTAACCGTAGCAATGTAGACATCCTTGTCGAGCACCTCGACATCTCCGTCGGCTTCGACCATCCCCGAGGTCACCACGCCGGGCTGATCGGCGCGCAAGTAAATCGCCTTGGGCGCGTCGCCCGCGAGCTTGAACGGGATTTGCTTCAGGTTCAGGATGATGTCGGTCGCATCCTCGACAACTCCCGGGATGGACTGGAACTCGTGCAGCACGCCTTCAATCTTTACCGCGGTGACGGCCGCTCCCTCGATCGAGCTCAGCAGCACGCGCCGCAAAGCATTGCCGATGGTGGTGCCGAATCCGCGCTCAAAAGGCTGCGCCCAGAACATCCCGTACTTATCGGTGAGCGAAGCGGTATCGGTGGCGAGACGTTTTGGTTTCTGAAAACCCTTCCAAAGCATTTGTTTCTCCTTCGGCCATTTAGCTCATTCCCGACTCCCTGAACAGGTCCAGTTCAGGTCAAGTGCCGGAAAAGGCGGATCTGGCACGAACGTGACCTAAAAGTTCCAAGGTTTCAACGTTTCAGAGTCGAAACTTTGAAACCTGCTTGCCACTACTTGCTATAAAGTTCGACGATCAGCTGCTCATTGATTGGCAGCTGGATCTCTTCGCGCTTGGGCAGCGAAAGCACCTTGCCCTTGTAATTGTCGCGATCGATCTCGAGCCACGTCGGCGTCATCTGGTGACTGGCGAAATCCTTCGCCTGCTCCAGGATAGCCAACTTGCGGCTGCCATCGCGAATCGTGATTTCCTGCCCGGCAACGACTTCGAACGAAGGAATATTGACCTTGCGTCCGTTGACGGCAACATGGCCGTGGCGGACGAGCTGCCGTGCCTGCCGGCGCGACATCGCGAATCCAAGCCGGTAGACGACGTTGTCGAGGCGCCGCTCCAATTGCTGCAGCAGCTTCTCGCCGGTCACGCCCCGCGACCGGGCGGCCTTCTCGAAATAGTTGCGGAACTGCCCTTCCTGCGTGAAATACATGCGTTTCGCTTTCTGTTTTTCACGCAGCTGCAGACCGTAGCCAACGATTTTGGCTTTACGGTCCTTCCCGTGTTGTCCGGGAGCGAAATTTCGCTTTTCGATGGGGCACTTGTCGCTGAAGCACTTGCTGCCCTTCAGGAACAGCTTGATACCTTCGCGACGGCATAAACGACAAACTGCATCGGTGTAACGAGCCAAGTTGCTTCTCCTTTAGATGACCGGTTTACAGGTTTGGCTTCACCCTTCGTCCCGGACGGTAAAACAGTCGTCGGTCGTTGGTCGTCGGTCGTTAGCCGAATCCCTAGAACCCGACATGGTGCCTCATTGGAGGCAAGTTCAGCTAGACGCGCCTTCTCTTCGGCGGCCGGCACCCGTTGTGCGGGATAGGCGTAAAGTCCTTGATCGAGCGGACTTCGATGCCGGCAGCGGCCAGCGCACGGATCGCCGACTCGCGTCCCGACCCCGGGCCACTAACACGGACATCGACCGAACGCACACCGTGATCGCGCGCCATGTTGGCGGCGTTCATCGCGGCCTGCTGGGCGGCGAACGGCGTGCCCTTGCGCGATCCGCGGAAGCCGAGTGAGCCCGAACTCTTCCAGGAAAGCACATTGCCCGCCATGTCGGTGATGGTGACGATGGTGTTGTTGAAGGACGCCTGCACATGCACCAGCCCATGCGGGACGTGCTTGCGCTCCTTCTTCTTGAACGTCTTTTTCTTGCCCTTTTTCTCGGGAGCGGCTGCGCCGCCCGCTGCTGCTGGTTTCGCCATAAAACCTCAGGTCTCAGGTGTTAGGTCTTGGGTCTCAGGTGTTTGGTCTTGAGTTCGTAGGCCTCTAGGGTTTTCCTAAAACCTGACACCTAAGACCCAACACCTGGTTCTTATGTTTTCGCCGCCGCCTTCTTCTTATTGGCGACCGTGCCCTTGCGCGGGCCCTTGCGGGTGCGCGCGTTGGTGTGGGTGCGCTGTCCGCGGACGGGCAGGTTGCGGCGGTGACGGTATCCGCGATAGGAACCGATTTCGATGAGCCGCTTGATGTTCATCGAAACTTCCTTGCGCAGATCGCCTTCCACCATCCCTTCGGCCTCGATGACCTGGCGGATGCGGTTGACCTCGTCTTCGCTCAGGTCCTGGACCTTCTTGTTCGGGTCCACCTTCGCCTGCTCCAGAATCCGGGCGGCGCGCGGATTGCCGATTCCGTAGATGTAGGTCAGCGCGATATTCGTGTGCTTGTTGCGCGGAAGATCGACGCCTGCAATACGTGCCATAAAACCCCTTCTGCTTTGTGGCTTCCGGCTGCTGGCTTCTGGCAACCTACTTCTTGCCAGTAGCCAGCGGCCCAGAGCCAGTAGCTGCTCTTATCCTTGGCGCTGCTTGTGTTTCGAATTCACGCAGATCACCCGCACCACCCCGCGGCGGTGAATGATCTTGCACTTGTCACAGATTTTCTTTACCGATGCTCGTACCTTCATAAACCCAGCTTTCAGCTGTCGGCTCTCCGCCTTCAGCAAAATCCTATTTGTAGCGATACACAATCCGCCCGCGATTCAGGTCGTAGGGCGAAAGCTCGACGGCAACTTTGTCGCCAGGCAGGATGCGAATAAAGTTCTTGCGCATCTTTCCCGAGACATGCGCCAGCACCTGGTGCTTGTTTTCCAGTTCGACCTTGAACATCGCATTCGGCAGCGGTTCGATGACCACGGCCATCACTTCAATCGCGTCTTCTTTGCTCATTGACTCCTTAGGGAGCTCTCAGCCTTCAGCTGTCAGCTCTCAGCTTTGCCTTCGGCCTCGTCTCAGCGTCTCGACTGACAGCTGAGAGCTGACGGCTGAAAGCGCTCTACTCTGTCAAAATCACCGGACCGTCTCTCGTGACCGCCACACAGTGCTCGAAGTGCGCGCTGTAGCTGCCATCGGCCGTCACCGCGGTCCACTTATCGCTCAACACGCGCGTTTCCGGCTTGCCGTAATTCACCATGGGCTCGATGGCGAGCACCATGCCTTCGCGTAGCCGGGGGTTCGGCCCGCCGGAACGGTAGTTCGGAATCTGCGGCTCCTCGTGCAATTTCGTGCCGATCCCGTGCCCCACGAATTCACGGACCACGCTAAAGCCCGCGGCTTCGACGTGCTCCTGCACGGCGCCGCCGATATCACTGACCGAGTTGCCGATGCGCGCTTTCTCAATCCCGCGATACAGCGATTCTTCGGTCACCTTCAGCAACTTTCGCAGCTCCGGGGAAATCTCATCCCCCACGGGCACAGTGATGGCTGCGTCGCCGTAGTATCCGTCGAGCACCACACCGCAATCGACAGAAACAATGTCCCCGGCCTGCAGCATCCGTTTGTCCGAAGGAATGCCGTGAACAATCTCTTCATTCACCGACGTGCACAGCACGCAGGGGTAGTCGTAGTAGCCCTTGAAGGCGGGCTTCGCGCCCAGGTCCTTCATCTTCTGCTCGGCCGCGCGCTCCAGGTCCATCGTGGTCGCGCCCGGCACGACCAACGGACGAAGATGCTCGAGCACCTGCCGCACGGCGTGGCCGCTCTTCCGCATCTTTTCGATCTCAGCCGGTGATTTGCAAACGATCGCCATCTACACCTGGTTGTCGATGATGCAAAAGATCTGCGCGGTCACCTGGTCCATGGGCAGATCGCCGTTCACCGTCATGAGCCGACCCTTGTCCTGATAGTAATTCGCCACGGGACGGGTCTGGGATTCAAATTCCTGCAGACGCTCCCGAATCACGTCCTCGCGATCGTCGTCGCGCACGATCAGCTTCGTTCCATCCTTGTCACAAAGCTCATCGACCTTGGGAGGTTGCAGGTGAACGTTGTAAGTACTGCCGCAGGTGGGACAAGAACGACGCCCGGTAAGCCGACGCAACAACTCATTATAGTCCACGTCGAGCCGGATCACAATCGGCAACCTGTTGCAGCCATTCGAGTTGTCAAAGAACTCATTCTCCAGGTAGGCATCGAGCCAGCCCGCCTGCGCCGCCGTCCGCGGAAATCCGTCAAGAATGAACCCACGCTGACAATCGATCTCGCGAAGCCGGTCGGCCACCATCGGGCAAACCAGATCGTCTTCGACCAACTGTCCCCGCTCCATTACCGCCTTGGCCGCTTGCCCCAGCGGTGTACCGGCTTTCACGTTCTGCCGCAGAATGTCTCCGGTGGAGATCTGCGGGATGCCGTAGTGTTGTTCGATCCGTTTGGCCTGCGTGCCCTTGCCGGCTCCCGGCGGGCCTAAAAGAATCACAGGTCCGATGATGCGCGAGGTTTCCTGGGCCATCGAGGTGGCCACCTCCCTCGATTTCTGTTTTACCCGGACGCTTCCTCGCCCAGGCATCGTTTCACGAGCGTTCCGAGCCATCCGCCCGCAAGCGCAGCGTTTCCTACCAGCGGCGGCCCTTGAGGCGTCCGCTGCGCGGGGTGAAGCCGTCATAGTGGCGCATGATCAGTTGCGCCTCAATCTGAGTTACGGTATCCATCGCGACGCCCACCACGATCAGCAGCGAAGTTCCTCCGAAGTAGAAACTCACGCCCAGTCCGTTGGTCACCCAAGTGGGCAACTTCTCGAAGAATGTTCCACCCAGCCACCACGGCAGGTGGTTGAGGTGGATACCGGTGATCATCCACTCGGGAATAAACGAGATGACGATCAGGTACAGCGCGCCCACCAGCGTGATGTGCGTCAAGACTTCATTGATGTAATCCGCCGTGCGCTTGCCCGGGCGGATACCCGGAATGAACCCGCCGTACTTCCGCATGTTGTCGGCAACCTCGCTCGGGTTGAAGACGATCGACACGTAGAAGTAGGCAAAGAAAATGATTCCCACCGCGTACAGCACGGTATAGAGCGGCTCGCCCCAGCCCAGTGCATGAATGAGCGGCGCAAAATAGCGGTTGTCACGGAGGCCATAGCCCACCGTCTGCGGCAGCGTGAGAATCGACGAAGCGAAGATAACCGGCATCACGCCGCCCGCGTTCACACGGAGGGGAAGGTGCGTCGACTGACCGCCCATCACTCTGCGTCCAACCACGCGCTTGGCATACTGCACCGGAATGCGCCGCTCGCTGCGTTCGACGTACACAATGAACGCCACCACCACGATCATCACCGCCAGCAAGAGCGCGATGGCCACCGGCGTGAATGCGCCCCAGGCGTTGGTGCGGACCTTATCGTAAAGATCGGCCACGCCGCGCGGCAGGCCGACCACGATGCCCGCGAAGATCAAAAGCGACATGCCATTGCCGACGCCGCGTTCCGTGATCTGCTCGCCCAGCCACATGATGAACGCACTGCCCGTGGTCAGGGTCAGCATGGTCATCAGGATGAATCCCGGGCCGGGGTTCAGCACGAAATCCTGGTTGCCCTTGGTCAAGCTGAACGCAATGCCGAACGACTGCAGCGCGCTGAGGATGACGGTCAGGTAGCGGGTCCACTGCGTGATCTTCTTCCGCCCCAGCTCGCCTTCTTTCTGCAACTTGGCCAGCGGCTCATACACGACCGTCAGCAACTGAAGGATGATCGACGCGGTGATGTAGGGCATGATGCCCAACGCGAAGATCGTCAGCCGGCGTAACTGTCCGCCCGAAAACAAATCAACGAATCCGAGGAAGGTACCCCGGTTTTGTTCGAAGAATTGCGAAAGCTTGTCAGCGTTAATGCCGGGGGTAGGAATGTGACCGCCCAACCGGTACACCGCCAGCATGGCCAGCGTGAACAAAATACGCTTGCGCAGATCGGGGATGCGAAAGACGTTGGCCAGTTTCTCGAACATTACTGCAAGACCTCGAACTTGCCGCCGGCCTTGGTGATCTTCTCCTGCGCCGACTTAGAGAACTTATGAGCCTGGACGGTGAGCGCCGCCTTCAACTCACCATCGCCCAGAATTTTCACCGGGTGCTTGGTCTTGATCACACCCGCCTTGCGCAGCACATCGGGATTGATGGTGGTTTCTCCCAACGCGGCCAGCGCCTCCAGGTTTACGATGGAATATTCCTTGCGGAAAATGTTGGTGAACCCGCGCTTCGGCATGCGCCGGTGCAGCGGCATCTGTCCGCCTTCAAACCCGCGCATCATGCGCGAACCGCTGCGGGAACGCTGTCCCTTGTGCCCGCGCGCCGAGGTCTTGCCCATGCCCGACCCCATGCCGCGCCCTACCCGCTTTTGCTTTTCCGATGCCTTCTTCGGTGCTCGAACGTTAGATAAGTTCATAAGTTCTGCTCGCGATGCTGCGCTGGTTTCAAAATGTCAAAGTTACAATGTTTCAAAGCTTCAAGGATTCAAAAATCCATTGATCCGAAGGTGATTCGCAGTTCTCTTTGACACTTTGAAACCTTGAAACTTTGAAACCTAGCCTTCAACTATCTCGACTAAATGCGGCACCTTCTTCACCATCCCGCGAATCGCGGGAGTATCCGGCCGCTCAATGACCTGGTTCAGCCGTGTGAAGCCCAGCCCCTTGACCACCAGTTTATGTTTCACCGGGGAACAAATTGCCGAGCGCACCCATTTAATGTGCAGTTTCCCCGAACTCGCTTTCGATGTCGTTTTCCCAGCCATCACATTCCTCATGCAGCTGTCAGCTATCAGTCTGTCAGCTCTCAGTCTTGGCCGTCAGTCCCATCTCACAGGCGCTATCGCTGAAAGTGAGAGCTGATGGCTGAAAGCTTTTTCTAAAGTTCTTCCGCGTTCTTGCCCCGCAGCGCCGCCACCGCTTCTTTATTCTTCAGCTTCTTCAGCGCATCGAAGGTGGCTTTGATCACGTTATGGGGATTCGTCGTGCCAATCGATTTGGTCAGCACGTTCTGGATGCCTACCGAAGTCATGACCGCGCGAACCGCGCCGCCGGCGATCACGCCCGTGCCTTCCGGAGCGGGCTTCAGCAGCACATGCCCCGAGCCGAACCGTCCGAGCACCAGGTGCGGAATCGAGGTCTGCGTCAGATTCACCTTCACCAGGTTCTTCTTCGCCGACTCGATGCCTTTGCGGATCGCCTGCGGGACTTCCTTGGCCTTTCCCGAGCCGTAGCCGACGACAGCCGCGCTCGGGTCGCCGACCACCACCAGCGCCGCGAACGACAGGTTCTTGCCGCCTTTCACGACCTTGGTCACACGGTTGATCGCGACAACCTGGTCTTTCAGCTGATAACTTCCTGCATCAAGCTTCTTGATAACTGTTGGCATTAAAACCTCAAATTCATTTGGTAATTGTGTAATTTGGTAATTGAGTAATTTGAAAACCTATTGGATTTTCGAAATTTCCCAATTACTCAATTTCCCAATTACTCAATCTTTTAAAACTGCAGGCCGCCTTCGCGCGCCGCGTCGGCCAGGGCCTTCACGCGCCCGTGATAGATATATCCGCCACGATCAAACACCACCTTCGTGATGCCCTTGGCCTTGGCCCGTTCGGCGATGGACTTGCCGACTTCTTTCGCCGCAGCCACGTTGCCGCCGGTCTTCTTGCCTTCGCCTTCGGCGCTGCTTGCCGAGACCAGCGTGGTGCCGTGCATGTCGTCAATCACCTGCACATAAATATGATTCAGCGAGCGATACACGTTCAGCCGCGGACGCTCTGCCGTGCCTTGCAGCTTCTTCCGAATCCGGTCATGCACGCGCTGCCGGGTTGCGTTCTTGCCTGCTCTGTTCAGCATGTTCGAGTCCTCGGTCGTCGGTCGTCGGTCGTCGGTCGTCAGCGAGACATCCCAAGTCTGAGCTGATGACTAGTGACTGGCGACTTGCGACTATTTCGCTCCCGTCTTTCCAACCTTCTTCTTCAACCGCTCACCCGCGTAGCGCACACCCTTGTTTTTGTACGGGTCGGGCGGACGCAGCGAGCGCATTTCCGCGGAAACCTGTCCCACCTTCTGGCGGTCGATGCCGCTCACGGTGATCTTGGTCTGCTTCGGATCCACTGCCACTTCAATACCGGAAGGCAGCGGGTACTCGATCGGATGCGAGTAGCCCAGCGTGAACACCACCATGCCCTTGCCCTTCATCTCGGCGCGGTAGCCAATGCCTACGATCTCGAGTTCCCTCGTCCAGCCCCTGGTAACGCCTTCGACGGCGTTATTCACCAGCGCGCGCGCCAGACCATGCACCGCCGCCTGCGAGTCGTTCTCCCGGATCGCGAGCAAGTGCCCGTCCTTTTGCTCCATCTTGATGCCTGCTGGCAGCGGGGTTTCGAGTTTTCCCTTCGGGCCCTGCACCGCCACCGTGTTGCCTTCCAGTTTGACGGTCACGCCCTTGGGGATCGTGATCGGCTTTTTTCCAATTCGTGACATAAGCTTTGCTCTTGGCTTCTGGCTGCTAGCTTCTGGCTAGCACCTTAATTCGTGCGTTCAACCGCTCGCTAGTAGCCAGTTGCCACTAGCTAACGGCGCTCTTCTACCATACCTGGCAGAGAAGTTCGCCACCCAGGCCTTGCTTGCGCGCCTGGCGTCCGGTCATCACGCCCTTGGGCGTGGTCAGAATATTGATGCCGAGTCCACCCAACACGCGCGGAATCTCGGTGCGCCGGACGTACACGCGGCAACCGGGGCGCGATACGCGTTCCACATTCGAGATCGCCGCCTCGTTGTTCGACCCGTACTTCAGGTACACGCGGATGACCTTGTGGCCTTCCTCTTCGGTCGGCTTGTAGTTGGAGATGTAGCCTTCCTCTTTCAAAATGCGGGCAATCTCCAGCTTCAGCTTCGAGGCCGGAATATCCACTTTCTGATGCCGCGCGTTGATCGCATTGCGAATCCGCGCCAACATGTCTGCGACCGGATCGGTCAACCTCATCGTTTGCTTCTCCTCTGCCACCCGTTCGCTCCGCGTTCTGCGGAGAACCTGCAGCGGCTTGCTACTGGAACTCCAGTCGTTGGTCGTTGGTCCTTGGTCCTTGGTCGTTGGCCAACCCCAACCACTGCAATTCGATCGTCTGTAGTCACTGTTGCTGACGACCGGCGACTTCACCTACCAGGACGACTTCGAAACTCCGGGTATTTCTCCCTTGAGCGCCAGCCCGCGGAAACACAGCCGGCAGATGCCAAACTTGCGCAGGTATGCCCGCGGCCGTCCGCAGATCTTGCAGCGGTTGTGCTTGCGCGAAGAGAACTTGGGCTTCTTTGCGTCCTTTACTCGTTTTGCAGTTGTGGCCAAAAATCAGCTCCTAGCTTTTAGCTCTTAGCTTCTAGCTCAAAATTTCACATCACCCGATGACCCAATCTCCGGGTCAGCCGATCCCTACGCTCGGAACGGCATCCCAAGATGCTTCAACAACGACCGCGCCTGGTCGTCGGATCCAGCTGTCGTCACGATGGTGACGTTCATGCCCTTCAGCTTGTCGACCCTCGCGTAGTCGATCTCGGGAAAAATCAACTGGTCGTGCAATCCCAGCGTGTAGTTGCCGCGGCCATCAAACGACTTGGTCGAAACTCCCTTGAAGTCGCGCACGCGCGGCAGCACCACGCTCACCAACCGGTCGAGAAATTCATACATGCGGTCGCCGCGCAGCGTAACCATCGCCCCGATCGGCATGTTTTCACGAACCTTGAAGGCGGCAATCGACTTCTTCGCGCGCGTGACCACCGGCTTCTGCCCGGTGATCTGGCCGAGTTCGTTCACCGCCGGATCGAGAATCTTGGCATTTTGCGTCGCTTCGCCCACACCCATGTTCACCACGATCTTGTGCAGGCGGGGAACGGCCATCGAGTTCTTCAGGTCCAGTTCCTTCATGAGTGCCGGCGCAATTTCCTTTTCAAACCGGGAGCGCAGCCGCGGCCGCTCCTTGGCGCTGTGCCGCGCCACTGCCGCAGTCCGCGATTCCTGTTTTTCCGGGCCCTTGCCCTTCTTCTCTTTTTCTTTCGCCATATCTCTCAACTACCTTCTCTCACGGTTTCGGGGCTCCGCTTCTGGCTACTCGCTGCTGGCCTCTGGGCACCCGGTTCGTAAGCACCTTCAAACTGATTGCTAGTGGCCAGCAGCCAGTAGCTCTCAGCTACTTATCCAGCGTGGTTCCACACTTCTTGCAGACGCGCACTTTGCGATCACCACGCACTTCGTGTCCAATGCGCACCGGCCCGCAAGTCGGGCATACCAACTGCACGTTCGAAATCGAAATCCGGCTTTCCTGCTCGGCGATGCCGCCCTGAATATTGCGCTGCGGATTCGGCCGCACGTGCTTTTTGACCATACTCACGTGCTCGACCAGGACCTTACGGTCCGCCGGAAATACGCGAAGTACCCGGCCTTCTTTCCCTTTGTCCCGGCCGGTGATGACCTTCACCGTGTCATTGCGCCGGATGTCCACTCGTACATGCGCTGTGCTAGCTGTCTTAGGCATATCTCCAATTCCTTGCCGGCCTGAATTCCCTATCCCAGGTTTCAAAGTTTCAATGTTTCAAGGTATGCGAGACCCGTTTTGGAGACTTTGAAAACTTCCCCTACAACACCTCGGGTGCCAGCGAAACAATCTTCAAAAATTTCTTTTCACGCAGCTCGCGGGCGACCGGACCGAACACGCGAGTTCCTACCGGCTCGCCGGTTTCATTGATCAGGACCGCGGCATTCTGGTCGAAACGGATATAAGTTCCGTCGCGCCGCCGATGTTCTTTGCGAGTGCGCACGATGACCGCTTTTACCACTTTGCCCTTCTGCACCTGGCCGTCGGGCGACGCTTCCTTCACGCTGGCGGTGATCACGTCGCCGAGCCCGGCCCTGAGACCGGTAGCGCCGCCGAGCGGCAGGATCATCTGCAGCTTGCGCGCGCCGGAGTTATCGGCCACCTCGAGCATCGTTCTCATCATCACAGCCATAAGTCAGTCTCCCTGTCTGGTCCCGATGCCACTTACTGGGCGTCGTTGATTCCAGCGACCGCAGCTACTTCCGGCACCAGCGCCGTCTTGCGGATGATCTCCTTCAACCGCCACCGCTTCAGCTTCGACAACGGCCGGGTCTCCTCCAGCCGGACAAAGTCGCCAACGTGGGCTTCGTTCTTCTCGTCGTGCGCATAGAACTTCTTGTCGGTGGAGATGACGCGTCCGTACAGCGGATGCGATTTCGTGCGCGTGACCGCCACGACAATCGTCTTGTTCATCTTGTTCGACACGACTTCGCCCACCACTTCCTTGCGGCGGCCTGGCGTCTTCTGCGTGGTTTCCGTCATTACTTCTTCTCCGTTGTCGCCTGCGCGCCGCGCGACCGTTCGCCAATGATCGTCTTGACCCGGGCGATGTCCTTGCGCAGTCCGCGCATCTTCTTCAGGCTCTCGGTCTGGCCCATATTCATCTGGAACTTCAGCTTGAAGAGCTGGTCCGCCAGCTGCTGCTCCTGGTCCTGCAGCTCCGCGTCGGTCTGATTCCGAATCTTGTCTGCTTTCATGGTTGCTTCTCGTTTCTGCCCATCGTCTCGCGTGATGCCTCAGTGCGCCGTTTCGCGCTTCACCAGCGCCGTGCGCAGGGGCAGCTTGTGCGACGCCAACCGCATCGCCTCCGCCGCATCTGTCGCCGTCACGCCTTCCATCTCGAACAGGATCTTGCCCGGGCGCACCACCGCGACCCAGTGATCGGGCGCTCCCTTGCCCTTGCCCATACGGGTTTCGGCCGGCTTTTTGGTGACGGGCTTGTCCGGAAACAGCCGGATCCAGATCTTCCCGCCGCGCTTGACGAAGCGAGTCATGGCCACCCGGCTCGCCTCGATTTGCCGGTCCGTGATCCAGCCCGGCTCGAGCACCTTCAACCCGTAGTCTCCGAAAGCCAACTGGCTGCCACGCCAGGCTTTCCCGGTCATGCGCCCGCGCTGCTGCTTGCGGTACTTCACTTTCTTAGGCATCAACATAAATAGCTCTCAGTCGTCAGCTCTCAGCTAAAACGCTCCGCTCGGAACCGCGCTCTGCGCTTCGCGCTTTTTCTGCGTGAAGATTTCGCCCTTGTAGATCCACACCTTCACGCCGATCACGCCGTACGTGGTACGCGCTTCCGAGAAGCCGTACTCGATGTCGGCGCGCAGCGTGTGCAACGGCAGCCGCCCCTGCAGGTACCACTCCGAGCGCGCGATTTCGTTGCCGTTCAGCCGTCCGCTGACGCGAACCTTGATTCCCTTGCAGCCGAAACGCAGTGCCGAATCCACCGACTTGCGCATGGCACGGCGGAACCCCACGCGCTTTTCCAGTTGCAGCGCAATCGATTCCGAGACCAGCTGCGCATCCAGTTCCGGCTTGTGCACTTCCTGGATGTCGATGAAGACCTCCCGCGAAGTGCGCTTCTGCAGTTCCTGCTTCAGCTTGTCGATTTCCGCGCCCTTGCGTCCGATGATGATGCCCGGACGCGCCGTCTTGATGATGATGCGGATCTTGTTGCCCGGACGCTCGATCTCGACCGCGCTGATGCCCGCCGACTTCAGCTTGTCTTTCAGTTCGGCCTTCAGCTTCACGTCTTCGAGCAGCAGCTTGTCGTAATCCCGCTCGACAAACCAGCGCGACTTCCACGGCTTGGTGTAGCCAAGCCGGAATCCGTATGGATGGACTTTTTGACCCATCGTAGCTCCTTCGAAACCTAGACCTGTCATTGGTCGTTCGTCGTTGGTCGTTGGCTTTTCCGACCCATCGTCGTCGTCTTAGCTGGCGACGAGCGACTAGCGACTGACGACTACTTCTTTGCGACTGCCTTCTTCTTGCTTGCAACCGCCTTCTTGACCCCCGTCTTTTTCTTCGCGGGGCTTTTTGCGGCTGCCGCCTTCTCATCTTCCTCGCCGACCACCGTTGCCACCGACTGCCCGTTGCGGTTCCGCTCGGCGAGCACAATCTCAAGGTGCGCGATGCGCCGCACGTAACGGAATGCACGCCCCATCGGGGCGGGCCGGATCCGCTTCATCCGCGGACCGTCATTCGCGATCGCGCTCTTCACGTACAGCTGGTCGAGATCGACGTCGATGCCCTTCTCCGTACTCAGGAAATTTGCGTTGTCGATCGCCGACTGCAATAGCTTTCCTACCGTCGAGGCCACACGCTTCTTGGTGAACAGCAGCGTGTTCCGCGCTTCTTCCACGCGCTGGCCCTTGATCAGGTCCAGCACCAGGCGTGCCTTCTGCGGCGAGACGCGCATGTAACGGGCTTCAGCTCGAAATTCCATGTGTGCGTGTCTCCTTTACGCCTTCGGTGCCGGCGCCGCCGGTGCCGCACCCGCCGCCGGAACTGGAGCTCCCGGTCCGCCGGGCACCCCTGCCGGACGCGCCGCCGTTTCCGTCGCCGCCTTCATGGAGTGTCCCTTGAAGGAGCGCGTGAAGCTGAACTCGCCTAGCTTGTGGCCCACCATGTTCTCGGTGATGTACACCGGAATGAACTTCTTGCCGTTGTGCACCGCAATCGTGTGCCCCACCATCTCGGGGATGATGGTCGATCGCCGCGACCAGGTGCGCAGCACCTTCTTCTCGTTGCGCGAATTCATCGCCTCCACCTTGGTCTGCAGGTGGCTGTCGATGAACGGCCCTTTCTTAGTTGAACGTGCCATAAATTCAGCTCTCAGCTTTCAGCTCTCAGCCATCAGGCTCGAGCATTGCTGGTCACTGACCATTGACCACCGGCCACTGACCACTGGATTGCTATCCCTTCTTGCGTCGTCCCACGATGAATGCATCGGTGCGCTTGTTGTTGCGTGTCTTGTAGCCGCGCGTCGGCTGGCCCCACGGGGTCACCGGATGGCGGCCGCCGGAAGTCTTGCCTTCGCCGCCGCCATGCGGATGATCGACGGGGTTCATCGAAACTCCACGGTTATGCGGACGCCGACCCGCCCAGCGCACACGCCCTGCCTTGCCGATCGTGATGTTCTCGTGATCGGTGTTACCGACCTGTCCGATCGTCGCCATGCAGTCCTGCAGGACTTTCCGCGTTTCGCCCGAAGGCAGCTTGATCAGGGCGTAGTCGCCTTCTTTCGCCACCAACTGCGCCGAACCGCCTGCTGAGCGCACCATCTGCGCGCCTTTGCCGGGCCGCAACTCGACGTTGTGCACGGTCGTGCCGGGTGGAATATTGCGGAGCGGCAGAGCATTTCCCACCAGGATGTCGGCGTCGGGGCCACTCACGATTTTCTGCCCCATCTTCAGCCCGTCGGGCTGAATGATGTAGCGCTTCTCGCCGTCGGCGTAGCTCAACAGGGCAATGCGCGCCGAGCGGTTCGGATCGTACTCGATCGAAATCACCGTCGCCGGAATCCCGGTCTTGTCGCGCTTGAAGTCAATGATACGCAGCTTGCGCTTGTTCCCACCGCCGCGGAACCGGCTGGTAATGTCGCCCGAATTCCGCCGCCCGCCCGTCTTCAACTTAGGCTCGACCAGCGGCTTGTACGGCTTGCTCGTCGTCAGGTCGTCATTGACCAGCGTCGTCTGGTAGCGCAACGTCTGCGTCGTCGGTATGTATGTCTTGATGGCCATAATCGCTCTCAGCTTTCAGCTCTCAGCTTTCAGCAACTTCTCCATCAGCCGCCGCTTTTACTGAAAGCTGACGGCTGACAACTGATAGCTGCCCTACAAATTCTGTGCGTACTCCGGCATCTTCTCGCCGGCCTTCAACCGTACGTACGCTTTCTTCCAATCGGGACGGTAGCCCGCGAAACGTCCGCGGCGCCGCTCCTTGCCCGGATAATTTGCGGTGCGGACCGAGTCGACCTTCACCTTGAAAATCGACTGCACCGCTTCCTTGATCTCGGTCTTGGTCGCCTGCTTTGCCACCTGGAACACCAGCGTGTTCTCGTTTT
>Ga0307478_10001833_pt1 | contig 17714 bp, 13 predicted proteins | sample atmos_gasesECM4C_2_FD_203713 | JGI IMG/M metagenome (GOLD analysis project Ga0307478, IMG submission 203713) | Hardwood forest soil microbial communities from Morgan-Monroe State Forest, Indiana, United States - atmos_gasesECM4C_05 | ecosystem: Environmental > Terrestrial > Soil > Temperate... | reverse complement strand
TCGGACTTGTTTACCGTAGTTCACGAGCAATTCTTTACCGACACCACCGACTATGCCGACATTGTGTTACCTGCCACGACATTCTTCGAGCACAAGGATCTGCAGGCGGCCTACGGCCACTACTATCTGCAGGTCTCGGACCAGGCGATCGAGCCGTTGGGGGAGTGCCGGGCGAACGTGGAAGTGTTTCGGGCGCTGGCCGGGCGGATGGGATTCAAAGACGCTTGTTTCGGCGACAGTGTTGACGAGATGATTGATGGAGCTTTGGCCTCCAAGAATCCGTGGCTGGAGGGCGTCAACCGGGAGCGGTTGGAGCGGGAAGGGCAGGTGCGGCTGAACTTTTCGGCTTCCGGCTCTAGGCTTGCGGCTTCCGGGGCGGCCCTCCGTTCCGAGGATGAGGTGGCATCCGCGCCGTTCCTTCCCTTCGCCAACGGCAACTTCCGCACTCCTTCGGGCAAAGCTGAGCTCTACAGTGAGGCGATGAAGGCGTTGGGGCTTGATCCGGTGGCGGAGTTTATCCCTCCGGCGGAATCGCGGCACGGGAAGCAGGCAGCGGCTCTCCCACTGGAGCTTCTGGCGCGCAAGGCGGACAACTTCCTGAACTCAACCTTTTCAAACCTACCTTCGGTGCAAGAGATGGAAGAGACGAACCTTCTGGAAATGCATTCCTCCGACGCCCGGGCGCGCGGAATTGCCGACGGAGAGACGGTGAGGGTGTACAACCGCCGGGGAGAAATTTTCCTGAAAGCCCGGGTCGATGGCGCGGTACAGCCGGGAGTGGTTTCGGCGAGCCTCAACTGGGCTAAGCTGGGCCCTGGATTCCGGAACGTTAACGTGCTGACCTCAGAAAAACTTTCCGATCTGGGCAACTCCGCCACGTTTTATTCCGTCTTGGTGGAGGTGGAGTTAGCCAAGCCCTTTCCATGAAGCCACCGGCAAGAGTGGCCGCTTGGACGCTTTTTGTTTCTCTACCGTATAATGATCGTTTTCCTATATCCCAGAGGCTGAGGTCGTAGCGATTCATCTTTGCTCTCATCGAGACATTGCTGTGTCCGGGCGCGACCCCGGCTCTTCCGGCACTGTTCATCGTCCATCTTCTTCATTTATACGGCTTTGCCGGAGGATGAAGGGGCCTGGGTGGACGCTGGCGATCGCCCTGACGCTTCTTTTCGCCTCAACCAGTTGGGCGCAGACCGACGTAATTTCTGAAATCAATGTTCAGGGAAACCGTAGGATTCCCGCCGAGACCGTCAAGGCACGCATCTTCACTCACCCCGGAGACATTTATGACCCCGCCGCTCTGGAGCGCGATTTCAACTCGCTGTGGAACACCGGTTATTTCGAGGATATCCGCTTTAGCCGGGAACAGACTCCAAAAGGGTGGCGGCTGATTATCCAGGTTAAGGAAAAACCGACTATCCGCGAGATCAACTATGTTGGCCTGAGTTCGGTCTCCACCAGCGACGTGTTGGACCGCTTCAAGGAAGCGAAGGTCGGACTGTCGGTAGAGAGTCAATACGACCCCACGAAGGTGAAGAAAGCCGAAGTGGCGATCAAAGGCTTGCTGGCGGAACACGGGCGCCAGTTTTCGACCGTCCGAACGGAAATACGGCAGATTCCGCCGGCCGCGATTGGGGTCACGTTTGTGGTCAAAGAAGGGCCCAAGGTCAAAGTGGGCAAGATCAAGTTCGAGGGCAACAAGAACGTCAAGTCGCGAGTGCTGCGTTACGCCATGAAGAACTTGCGGCCCATCGGCATCCCGCACTCGATCTTCCTGGAAGACATTTTCGCGAGGACTTACGACGCGACCAAGCTGGACGAAGACACGGAACGCGTCCGGAATGAATACCAGAACCGGGGCTATTTCAAGATGAACACCTCGGGCCAGGCCAAGACAGAAATTCACGATACCGGGCACACGGGTTTCCACATCCCGCTGTTGCAGGGAGGGGCGGGCAAGTCGGTCGACATTACCATGTCCATCGAGGAGGGCGAGCGCTACACGCTGGGCGGGATCACGTTCAAGAACAACAAGGCAGTGCAGAACGTGAAGGCACTGCGTGCCATCTTCCCCATCAAAGACGGCGACGTCTTCAGCAAGGAGAAAGTCGCCAAAGGCCTGGAGAACCTGCGCAAGGCTTATGGCGAGTTGGGCTACATCAACTTCACCTCCATCCCCGACACTCGTTTTGACGACGATAAGAAGCTGATCTACCTCGACATTGACGTGGACGAAGGCAAGGCGTTTTATGTGCGCCGCATCGAGTTTCAGGGCAATACCACCACCCGCGACAAAGTGATCCGCCGCGAGATCGCGCTGGAAGAAGGCAACGTTTACAACTCGCGCCTGTGGGAGTTGAGCCTGCTGCGCTTGAATCAACTCGGCTACTTCGACCAGTTAAAGCCGGACGATCCGAACACCACAATTCGCCAACTGGATGAGAAAGACGGCTTGGTCGACCTGACGTTGAAGATCCACGAAAAAGGCAAGAACAGCATCGGCCTCAACGGGGGCGTGAGCGGGCTGGAAGGGGCTTTCGTGGGAATCAACTACGCGACCAACAACTTCCTGGGTCTGGGGGAGACGCTTCAGGTGCAGGTCAGCGCCGGAAACCTGGCGAAAAGCGTGCGGTTCGGTTTCACGCAGCCTTACATGTTTGACCGGCCGTTGCAGTTTGGTTTCAACGTATACTACACCAACACCAAGTATGATCAGGCCCGGCAACTCTCGATCCTGGGCGGACAGCCTCTGAACCTGCCGAACGCCGTACTCCAGAACCTGCAGAACTACACGCAACAGAGCGCCGGGTTCACGTCGTCGTTGAGCTATCCGCTGCATCGCTCTTTCAAACGCCTGGGAATTACCTATTCGTTCGACCGATCCTCGCTGGCTGCCCTGAGCACGGCGTCCAGGAATTTGTTCGAATTCCTGGCCTTCCGTGGTATTTCCGGCCCCGTCGCTCTGAATGGGATCATCACCAGCAAGATCTTTCCCAACTTTTCCTTCAATACGCTGGACAGTCCAATCTCACCCCATCACGGGCACCAATTTACGGTGGGAGCCGAGCTCGCGGGATTGGGAGGAACCATTCGATCGGTCCGGCCGATCGTTCAGTACAAGAAGTTTATTCCGATGCAGAACCGGCGCAACGCGCTCGGCTTCAACGTTCAGGGGTCTTTCATCACCGGCTATGCTGGTTTGGTTGCGCCTCCGTTCCAGCGTGCTTACATGGGTGGCGAGAATGATCTGCGCGGGTTTGACGTGCGCTCTGTGTCTCCGGTAGCGTTCCTGCCGAACGTGGGATCGATCACGCTGACCAATCCCGATGGAACGCCCGTACCCAGGGACCCGCAGAATCCGCGCGCGGGCAATGTCACCATACCCATTCCGATCGATCAGATCACTTTCCCGGGCGGCGATTTAAGCATTGTGACCAACATGGAGTACCGCATCACGATCTATGGGCCCGTGGCGCTGGCTCCGTTTGTCGATCTGGGCATTGACCCCATCGTGCGGCCGTCGCAATTGCAGATTGCGCAGCAGCAATATCTGGATGTGACCGGTACGATCGTAGGATGTCCGGTCCTGTCCCAGACTGCCACCGCCAACACCTGCACTCTGGGCTCTGTGCTGAACCCGAAGCCGTCGCAAAATTTGCAGGTTTTGAGCTCGACCAACTGGCGTCCCAGAATGTCCACCGGACTTGAACTGCAGATGTTCCTGCCCGTGGTCAACGCGCCCTTCCGCATCTACTGGGCGTACAACCCGCTCCGGTTGGATAACCCGGCAAACCCGCCAATCCCCATCACGCGCGGCATGTTCCCTTCTTGTGCTCAACACATACCTACCTGCTCTGGGGATGCCCAGGCAGCAGGTAACTACACGTTCAACCTGGCGAAGAACACGTATTCCCCGAGCTTCCTGCTGCGGGAGCCACGGAAGACGTTCCGCTTCACCGTGGCTACCACATTCTGATGGCGGGTTTCAAAGAGGGTTCGGCAGCCAGTAGAAGGTTTGACGGCACCCGAGGAGGTCTCTATAATCATAGGGCTCCACAGCATTGCAGAAAGCTGTTCAGGGGTGGACGACACGTCCGCAACCCCGGCGTGTGACGCTGGCAGTCAGTGCGCTTGTCTCCAAGTGGCGCCCAGCGGCGGTGGCGAGAAGAAACGCGAGACGAAGACCTCGTTGAGTACGGCTCAGGGTTGCCTGAAGAGGGTAACCTGAGTTCATTCCCGGAACCTAATTTACCGGAACAATTCCAAGGAGTTAAGCGATCCAATGACAAGCAAGTTTCTGCGGTCCGTTCTGGCCATTGCGGTTTTGTCCATGATTCTCGGATTAACGACTTCCGCATTTGCCCAAACCGGTGGTGCCGCTCCAGCAGGCGCGGCCAGTGCGCCCGCAACCGGGGCGACCACCACACCCATGGCGACTGGTACGGGCACCAAGCTCGGGACCATTAACATTCAGGAAGCTGTGATCGGCAGCAACGAGGGCCAGCGCGATTTCGGAGCCTTAAGCAAGAAGCTTGAGCCGAAGCAAAACGAGCTGAAGGCACAGAACGACGAGCTCCAGAGTTTGCAAGAACAACTGCAGAAACAGGGCGACAAGCTGAATGAGGATGCGCGTGCCACCCTGGTAAAGCAGATCGAGACCAAGAAAAAGTCCTTTGACCGCGCGGTGCAGGACGCTCAAGAAGACGCGCAGAATCAACAGAAGGAGATTTTTCAGCGCATTCTGCAGAAGATGGCACCCGTGATCGTGAAGCACGCGCAGGAAGGCGGCTTCGCCATGGTTTTGGACACGTCGAACCCGTGGCCGCAGAGCCCGTTGCTGTGGGCCAGCGAGGGAGTGGATATTACCAGATCTGTGGTGGAGATCTATAACACGCAGTCCGGCGTGCCCGCTCCAGCCCCGGCTGGAGGAGCAGCTAAGCCCGCGGCTCCGAAGCCAGCAGTTCCCAAACCGGCGACTCCAACGCCAAACGCACCACCCAAGTAGTTTTTCTCGACACCGCGAGTGTCGGAAAAGTTCCCAGAGGCCGCGTTCCAGCGCGGCCTTTTTCTTTGTTCCATCCAGCGCCGCGCAGCGGGGTTCGGTGTCCTTAGCAGTAACCGCTTTCAACATAGGAGGACACCATGTTTGACGACACACTCAATTCTTCATGGGATGAACGCTCGCGCCGGGGATTGACCACCTTGACATCGTTTGGCTTGCAGGCTCTTGCGGTCGGCGTGTTGCTGGTCCTGCCGCTGCTGCGGCCGACAGGCTTGCCCTTATTGCGCCAGCTCTCCACGCCGGTCAGTATGGGGCAACCTCTAGCCGACGCTCCTGCCATCAGAACGCACGCGGGTGCAAACCCGGTTGCGCCGAGCGCTGCGAACATCTTTCTCAGGCCGTCAACACGGTTTCGGATTGGCATGTCGGCGGTCACCGATGATGGCCCGCCGGTTGCACCATCTGGCCCGTACATCCCAGGATTGAAAGGTGGTCCGAATGGAGTGTTCGATTCGCTGGGAAGCGACACTCGTCCGATCATGCCCGTCCCACCGGTTCCCGTTGCCCGTCCCATTTCGATCTCGCATATGAGCGAGGGAGATCTGGTTCACAAGATCCTGCCGACCTATCCGCCGCTGGCGCGAGCTGTGCGCCTCCAGGGTCAGGTTGTGATGCAGGCGGTGATCAGCAAGCAGGGCGCGATTGAGAATCTTAGAGTCGTGTCAGGCCATCCCATGCTCGTGCCGGCGGCGATTGAGGCCGTCCGCCAGTGGCGTTACCGGCCTTACATCCTGAACAGTGAGCCCGTCGAGGTAGAAACGCAGATCACGGTGAACTTCTCGCTGACGGGAAACTGATGGCGGAGCTCACGCAGGAGTAGCCCAAGCGTAACCTGAGGTCGAGCTGCCCTCCCGCTATAATCGAGCCCAGTGGCGACAACTCAAGAAATTCTGAGCCGCGTGGCTACCCGCCCCACCTGGGCGGAAGTTTCTCTCGGCACTCTGCGGCAAAACTTCCGCACGGTTGTGAAACATGCGGGAGCGGGCGTAACCGTGTGCGCGGTGGTGAAGGCTGATGCCTACGGCCACGGCGCCGTAGAGTGCTCCCGCGCGCTGCAGGCGGAAGGCGCGACGTGGCTGGGAGTTACGTCACTCGATGAAGCGATCCCCCTGCGAGATGCTGGCATCGAGTCGCGAATCCTGTTGATGACGGGTTTCTGGCGCGGGGAGGAAGGCGAGATTGTCCGCCTGCGGCTTACGCCTACGGTGTGGGAGCCGTGGCACATCGAGTCACTTGAAGCTGCTGCGGCGTCTTCCGGAGTGGTGCGGCATGCGGTGCATTTGAAAGTGGATACGGGAATGGGTCGGCTGGGGGTGGCGCTGGCTGAACTTCCTGCTGTGCTGAAAGCCCTCAGCGCGGCTCCGCATCTTCTTCTCGAAGGGCTTTCGACGCACCTGGCTTCTTCCGAAATTATGGACGCGCCATCCGTTACTGAGCAGGAGCGTCGTTTCGAAGAAGCTCAGCGCATGGTGCGAGCGGCGGGCTTTGGTCCGGGATTGATTCACATGGCCAATACCAGCGCTTTGATCTCGCGGCGTGAGACCTGGCACAACATGGTCCGCCCCGGCGTCGCGCTCTATGGATATTATCTGCCGTTTCAGCGGGCGGGTAGGGAAGTGAGCGGCGGCACGCTGCGGCTTGCAGTGAAGCCTGTGCTCACCTGGAAGACGCGAATTCTCTCCATGCGGGACTTCGCCGCCAACCACGCTCTCGGCTACGGCGGAACGTACGTGACCAAGGCGCCCGCGCACGTCGCCGTGCTGCCCGTGGGATACGCCGACGGATACAACCGCCAGCTTTCGAATCGCGGGCGCGTGATCGTCCGCGACCACTACGCGCCCATTATCGGCAGCATCTCGATGGACCTTACGCTGGTGGATGTGACAGGCATCCCGGGGATTGCCGTCGGCGATGAAGTGATCCTGCTCGGAACCCACGATGGTTTGAGTGTCGATGCCCTCGAACATGCGCGACTGGCGAACAGCTCGCCGTATGAGATTCTCTGCAATATTTCGAAGCGCGTACCGCGAAGGTACGGTAGCTAAAGTACCACCTCTATCAATCACTCCTGCTCTCCGCTCAGGCGGCAAATACGCAATGCCACCCTCTGATTGCGACCGTTGAGTGAATCGCGAGTGAGGCGCCCCCCTGCTGCTTGGTAGACTAGAAGATTGACCATGCCCTCCCGCTACGCGCAATGGATGTACGACTGGGAACACCGGCTTACTTCTGTGGACAACAACCGCGTGGTGCGTCCGCTGGACTGGGGCGTGGAGTTTGCGCGCGACTGGCCCTGCCGGAATGGCACGCGCCCAGGTCAGGCCGTCGATGATCCGTCGAAATTCTTGATCGACTTCAACCGGCGTATTGTGGCCTCCAGCGATCAGTTTTATTCCTACACGCGGCCCAACGATTTCCGGCTGGAGAAGCGTGAGGTGCAGGTTTTCTCTACGCGCGAAGTTCCGGATCCCAAGCTCGAAACTAAGGTGAAAGGAACGTTCGCGGAGTTCCTACGCTTTACCGCTCCGGTGAAAACGCCATATCCGGAAAACAATCTGGTGAATGCGCGCTGGTTCCCAGCGCGCGGACGTCGCGCCATCGTTCTTCTGCCGCACTGGAATGCGGACGCGATTGCCTACGTAAGCCTCTGCAAAGTGCTGAACATGCTGGGCATCGGGGTGCTGCGTCTGAGCATGCCTTATCACGACATCCGCATGCCGGCCGAGACCAGTCGCGCGGATTATGCCGTCTCCGCCAACATCGGGCGCACGCTCGATGCGGTGCGGCAGGGCGTGGTCGATGTCCGCTGCTGTCTCGATTGGCTCGAGCAGCAGGGCTACAGCAAGCTGGGAATCGTGGGCACGAGTCTCGGTTCCTGTTATGCCTTCATCGCAGCGGCGCATGATCCGCGTATTCGAGTCGCGGCGTTCAATCATGCTTCTACTTACGTTGCAGACGTCGTGTGGCACGGACAGTCCACGCGGCACATCCGTCAGGGGATGGAATCGGAGATCACTCTGGAGACACTGCGGCAGTCATGGCTCGCCGTGAGCCCGATGGCGTACTTCGATCAATTTTCACGCTGGCCGCGGAAGTCGCTGATCATTTATGCGAAATACGATCTGACTTTCCTGCCCGAGCTTTCTCGGAATGTCGTCGAAGAATTCGAGCGCCATGAACTTGATCACAAAGTTGTAGTTCTGCCCTGCGGTCACTACACGATGGGTGAAGCGCCCTACAATTACATGGATGGGTGGCAGCTGGCTTCGTTCTTGCGAACCGCGTTCGAGTAACGGTTAGGCGGTAGAATGTGGGCATGGCGGCGCCCGTCCTCGATTCCGAAGCTGTGATGGAGTACCGGCGGGACGAACTGCTGATCAGTACCAGCCGTGAGCGACTGAGTCTGGATGTGGTCCACGGTTTTCTGACCAATTGCTATTGGGCCAAGGGCATCCCGCGGGAAGTTGTGGCCCGGTCCATCGACCAGGCGCTCTGTTTCGGCATTTATGACGGGGAGGGCGCGCAAATCGGCTTCGCCCGCGTGATCAGCGATTTCGCTACCATCGCGTATGTCGGCGACGTGTTCGTGCTGGAAAAGCACCGCGGACGCGGACTCGGCAAGTGGCTGATGCAGTGCATTACCGAGCATCCTGCGCTACAAAATCTGCGGCGCTGGATTCTCACTACCCGCGACGCGCATGGACTTTATTCACAGTTTGGTTTTACTCCGGTGAAGGCGCCGGAGCGATTTATGGAACGTCACCAGCCTAACGTGTACGAGACGCCCTAGGAAAACAACATGAAGAATTCCGCAAGTACGAAGATGTACCGCCCGTTGTACGAGGCCGATCCGCAGATTGCCGTTGCCATCGACAACGAAACCCGCCGCCAGCATGAAGGTCTGGAGCTGATTGCTTCGGAGAATTTCGTCAGCGAAGCGGTGCTCGAAGCCGCGGGTTCGGTGTTCACCAATAAGTATGCCGAGGGATATCCCGGCAAACGTTATTACGGCGGCTGCGAATTCGCGGACGTAGTTGAAAACCTGGCGCGCGACCGCGCCAAGCAATTATTCGGCGCAGAGCACGCCAACGTGCAGCCCCACGCCGGATCGCAGGCCAACATGGAAGCCTATGCGGCAGTGTTGCAGCCGGGCGACACTATTCTCGGACTGAACCTGGCCCATGGCGGCCACCTCACGCACGGACATCATCTGAATTTCTCCGGAAAGACGTACAAGATTGTCCCTTACGGCGTGACCAAGGAAACCGAGACGATCGACTACGACTCGTTGGAAAAGCTGGCGGAGCAGGAACGCCCCAAGCTGATCATCGGCGGCGGCAGCGCCTATCCGCGCATCATTGACTTCCCCCGCATGCGCCAGATCGCGGACAAAGTCGGGGCGCTTTTTCTCGTCGACATGGCGCACTTTGCCGGGCTGGTGGCGGGCGGCGTCCATCCGTCGCCGGTGCCGCATGCGCATATCGTGACCTCTACCACGCATAAGACTCTGCGCGGACCGCGTGCGGGCATGATTCTCTCCAAGGCCGAATTCGCAGCGGCGATCGATAAAGTAGTTTTTCCCGGGATGCAAGGCGGACCGCTGATGCACATCATTGCAGCCAAGGCAATTTGTTTTCTGGAAGCGATGCAGCCCGAATTCCGCGACTATGCCAAGCAAGTAGTAGCCAATGCCAAGGTACTGGCGGAGACGCTCACGGCCGAGGGCTTCCGCATTATCTCCGGCGGGACCGATACCCACCTGTTGCTGGTCGATGTCTTTTCCAAGGGCATGCTCGGTAGCGAAGCCGAGAAAGCCCTGGGCGAGGCCGGAATCACGGTCAACAAGAATGCCATCCCGTTCGATGTGAACCCGCCGATGAAGCCGAGCGGCATCCGCATCGGTACGCCCGCCCTGACTACACGCGGAATGAAAGAGGCGGAGATGCGTCAGGTTGGACGATGGATCGCGGAAGCGCTGCTGCAGCGGAACGATGCCGCTGTGCTGGGCAAAGTCCGCAAGCAGGTGCTCGAACTCTGTGAGGCATTTCCGCTGTATGCCGAGCGCAGGGCCAGGGCACAGGCCGAAGTGCGAGCATAAATGAGCGAGCCGTCGGGCATCTTAGCCAGCCTCGCGATGGGGTTGGTCCTTCTCGGCGGCCAAGAATCATGTCAATGGCCATCCTCGCCATTTTCGAAGGCGCCAGCTCCAAGACAGATATTTGAGGTCGATTCGGCGCGCCAGCGTCCGCTCGTCATCACCTACAACCCGAGCAACCCGCCAGCAATACTTCCTGATTCGCGGCTGACCGTTCTCGATGACGGAGAAATACTGTATCGCGTTTCTACATGGAAGATTTGCTCTCACAAAGATGGGAAGAATTGTCCGGATCTTTCTTCCTGGGGCTACCGATGGGACGACTCTGATGAGCAGGTCTTTCATGGCAAGCTTGACGCCCCTCAACTGGAGCACCTGAGAGCATTATTGAACCGCGATGATGCCAAACGGCTTGGGGGGTACGCGAATGCAGGTCCGGCAGTCGGAGATTTCAGGGTTTCGATTAATCGCGCAGACGGCGAGCGATCGGTCGGTGTTGTTGTTGGTTTCCAGCCTCTATGGAACTTGAGCCCTCCTCTGACTGATCTGATCTGCGAGGCGAAGGTCATCGCCCAGGGCGTGGCGGCAACGGAGTCCCTGCCCGACTGGTGCAAGAATCGGCCGCGGCACTAGAAATACCTGCGATGCTGCGATCTTCTATGTTTAAAATGCCCCCAGTGAAGATCGCCATCGACATCCGGCGGATGACCGAGTTCGGCGTCGGTACGTACATTCGAAATATTGTGCGTACTTTGGGACGGCTTGATCGCGAGACGACGTACTTCCTCATCGGCTCTCCTGCGAAAGTCAAGGAAATCGGCCCGCTCCCGCCTAACTTTCACACGATCCCTCTGGCGGAGCCGGAGCGCTCCCTGAAAAGCTTTCGCGAGTTCCGCACGATTGTGAAGCGGTTGGAGTGCGATCTAGTGCACGTCCCGAATCTTTTCTCCGTCCCGCGTGCGCTCGCTTGCCCCTACGTGATGACCGTGCACGATATGCTGGAGCATTTGTCGCAAGGGCGCCAGCAGACCGGGCTTCGGGGGTCGCTGCACTTTCAGATGACCAAGCAGGTTTTGCGGGGTGCGGCGCGCATTTTCGCGGTCTCAAACTTTACCAAACTCGAAATGGAGAAACTGTTTGGTGTTCCCGCGGGACGCATCGAGGTGGTCTACAACGCGATCGATGAGAGGTTCCTTCACGGGCACGCCAGCGCGGCCGACCGGCAGTTGATCGCCGAGCGCTACCAGGTCACGTATCCCTTTCTGCTCTATGCCGGCAGAATCAGTCCGCCCAAGAATGTCGTTCGCATGATCGAAGCCTTCTCCGCACTAAAGACGGAGTTGGAGAAGGACCAGGCTTTTCCTGATCTCAAGCTCATCATCATCGGGGACGACGTTTCCGGCAATCCCGATCTGCGGCGGACGGTGATCCGCAGCGGCGTGCAGAACGATGTGCGCTTCCTGGGGTTTGTGCCGATCGAGGTGCTGCGCACTTTTTACGATGCCGCCAAAATATTTGTCTTCCCGTCGCTCTACGAAGGGTTTGGCCTGCCGCCCCTGGAGGCGATGGCCCACGGCACTCCGGTGGTGACCTCAAACGTGTCGTCGCTGCCTGAGGTCGTGGGCAATGCCGCGGTGCTCGTTCATCCCGAGAATGTTTTCGAGATCATGCGGGCGCTGCACCGGGTGCTTCTGGATCAGCGGCTGCGCGAGAAAATGAAGGAGCGCAGCTACCGGCAGGCGGCCAAGTTTTCCTGGGAGAAGTCGGTGCGCCGAATCTTAGATGCTTATCATGAAGTCGTCGGTCCGCGAGGTCGCGCCGAATCCCGCAGCCAGACTGCTTCCCCGGGCCCCAAGCCGACGGCAGGCGTGGCGTGATTCGGCGCACTCGCCAGACTCTTCGCTTCCAACTCAACTGAGCGGAATCTACTTCAGCAAAGGCTGGCCGGGAGAAGCGATGGCGAGCTTGTGCAGCTTGGCAGTGACGCGGTTGCGGTCGGCATCGGTCTGCGCCGAGGCGAGACGTTTGCGGAGCGTAGTGATCTTGTGCTGACGGGCGCGGCGCCGGCGAATCTCCGGGCGGCGGCTGGGTGCTGACATGAAGTGTGCTCCTAAAGTGAATTGAGAAAATAAACTTGCGGCAGCCGGACCTGTAAGCCGAATTCTGTCCGCCGGATTGCTCCGGAGGGACGGTCATTCCTCTGGGCCACGCATCGCTGCGGGGCTCTAGCGACCTACCCGAAGGTTGGACGCGCCGAGCCGGCACGTGCCCGCAGCCGAAGCCGCGAACTCCCTTCCTATTTGGTCTTGCTCCGTGTGTGGTTTGCCCTGCCCGCTGCATTGCTGCCGCGGCGGTGCGCTCTTACCGCACCTTTTCACCCTTACCCTCACCCCGAAGGATGCGGGCGGTATGTTTTCTGTGGCACTTTCCGTCGGACGGGCTTAAACCCGGCCTCCCGGACGTTATCCGGCACACTGCTCTGCGGAGTTCGGACTTTCCTCCCCCCGCGTCCGAAGACGCGGAAAGCGACCGTCCGGTCCAGCTGCCAACAGAATCATTATAGGGCATGCCGCCGCGGATGGATCCGATGACTGGCCTTAGGGGAACCCGCCAACGACGAAATGCGTATGACATAGGGATGGGAGCTTCGGCTCTGCCGAGATTAAAGACGAGGCGCGTAATGAAACGAACGGCGTGATGGTTTTGTGTCGTGTTCCTTTCCGCAGTCTATGCACACGGCCAGAGCACAGACTCGCCGCACCCCGATCGGGTCGATGACTACATCAAGCGTGAAATGGCTGCAAGAAACGTGCCAGGTCTCGCCTTCGGGGTCGTGAAAGATGGCCGGGTCATCAGAGAAGGCGCATACGGTTTGGCGAATGTGGAGACCGGTGCACACGTCGGTATCGATAGCGTGTTCGAGCTGGCATCTGTGACGAAACCCATCACAGCTGTTTCGGTCATGATGCTCGTGGAGCAGAAAAAAATTGGACTCGACGATCCAGTTGACAAGTATCTGGCCGACGTCCCAACAGCTTGGCGTGAAATTACGGTTCGGGAACTGTTGAGCCATACATCGGGACTGCGAGAGTACGGCTTGGTAAAGTGCGGCGGGTCGGAACTGCTGGACATCTCGACCAAGCGGCAGTTCGAAGACCTGGTGAAATCTCCACTACTGTTTGCACCCGGCACTGGAACTCAATACAGCGACTCCGGATACTTCATACTCGGCATGATTATCGAGTCGGTGACTGGCCAGAGTTACAAAGATTTTCTTCAACAGCGAATATTCGGGCCTTTAGGAATGCAGCATACGAGCGTGCTGGACCAAAGCGCGATTATTCCGAACCGGGTTTCTCCATACACTTTGCGAAAAGGGCAACTTAACAATGCCCGCCGCGCCTGGCAGCACGAACTCCCTTCCTGGTATGGAATTTGGAGCACGGTGGATGACATGGTTAAGTTCGATAATGCGCTTTCCTCCGGTGCGCTGGTAAAGCTTGATACTCTGGTGCATATGTGGGATCCGGTGGTCTTGAAGAGCGGCAACAAAGCGTCGATCGACGGGAATTTGTACGGACTCGGCTGGTTCATTTTGAGCAACTCAGGGCACCGCATCGTGGGGCACCCTGGATGGACGGGAACCATTTACCTGAAATACCCGGATGACAACGTTTCCATCATTCTTCTTACAAATCTAGATGCCGGTTCGGGCAGTCAGCACGTTTTCTTAGCGCAGGGGATACTCAGGTTATTGCAGCCGGAATTGCCGAGGTTCCTTCCGGAGGGACAGTAGCTCGCATAGTTTGAGGCGTTGTCAATCGGCTATATGTAGCACTGTTTGACGGGGAGAAACTACTAGAGCGGCGAGGCCCCAGGCAGGTCCGAATTGGAGATATCGAACAGCACGCTCCACGTACCATCCGCCCGTTTTTTCCACACCATTAAGTATTTCCCTCTGTCAGCAATCGCTTTTCCCGATGCGTCCTTGAAGCTCAGTTCATAAGTGCCGCTGGTATAGCCAAGTTCGCCGGAACGGGCAACGTCGGCTTGGTTCGGATGCCATGCGATCTTGTAATCCGGTGCCGTGAACGACCTCGCAATGAATTTCGCGACGGCCTCCTTCCCCGTCAAAATTGGATTATTGGGCACTAACATGGAACCCTGCTCGCCGAAGAATGCCGCCGACTTTTCGACGTCTTTCGCCTGATACGCCTTCAGCCAGGCGGCGTCAGCCGCCCGAACCTCAGCGATTGCCTTGAGGCTGTTGTGTCCGGCCGCAGTCTCCTGCCGTGGTCTCATATTGTTCCTCCGCCAGGACGGCATTTTCCTTTATCGACGCAGGAGTCTATCATCTCTCCTTGCCCTATGAACATCGCTGAAGCCATCCGAATCGCTCTGCAGTCGCTGTGGGTGAACAAGTTGCGCTCGGTGCTGACGCTGCTGGGCGTGGTGATCGGAGTGGCTGCGGTGATTGCCGTGGTCACGTTCGTCTCCGGTATCAACGACTACGTGGCGCAGAAGATCTTCAACCTCGGCGCGGACGTTTTCCTCATCTTCAAAGTTTCTCCGGCCGTCACCAACGTAGATCGCTTCCTGGAGGGTGAGAAGCGCAAGGACCTGACCATTGAGGACTATCAGGCAGTGGCGGATGCCTGCCGGCATTGTGTACTGGTTGCCGCTTCGACACGCAACGAAAGCGGCCACGTGAAGTACAACGGGCAAGAGATCAGCGACACGCTCGTGCGAGGAATCACTCCCGGCATGCCTACGATCCTTGATACTGACCTCAGCACGGGTCGCATGCTGAATCAGACTGACCTGGATAATCGGTCCCCGGTTGCCGTGGTGGGGACGGATATCGTCGAACATCTGATGGCGGGCACCGATCCGCTGGGCAAGGAAATCCGTGTCGACGGCTGGACCTACCAGGTGATTGGCGTGGGGACGAAGAAGGGCAAGACGCTGGGACAGAGCGCTGACAATTACGTGATGATCCCCATGACGGCCTGCCTGAAACAATATGGAACGCACAATAATAGCCTGCGCATTGCCGCCAAGGCTGCCAGCGCCGGTGTTCCACTCAATGAGGCCGTCGACGAAGCACGCGTCGCTCTTCGCGCCCGGCGGCACGACCCGCTCGGCGGCGACGACAGCTTCGACATTGAGACCAATTCGAGCCTGCTCGGCATATGGACCGACTTCAGCCAGACCTTCTTCATTGCCACCATCGGCATTGCCGCCATCTCTCTCGTGGTCGGCGGCATTGTGATTATGAACATCATGCTGGTGTCGGTAACCGAGCGCACGCGCGAGATCGGCATTCGCAAGGCGCTCGGCGCGCGGCGTGAAGATGTGTTGCTGCAGTTTCTGATCGAGTCCGTTACTTTGGCGCTCGCGGGCGGCATTCTGGGGGTGTTGTTAGGAGCGGCTATCGCTTTGTCGGTTACTTTGTTGATCGGGATGCCCTCGGCAATCAAGCTCTGGGCCGTGGCGGCTGGACTGATTGTCTCGGCAAGTGTGGGAGTGTTCTTCGGAGTGTATCCCGCGCGTAAAGCAGCGAAACTCGATCCGATTGTGGCATTGCGGTTCGAAACCTAGGAATCGGCAATTAGGTAATCCCGTTATCGAATGATTCGTAAAGACGAATTCGGTGAGATCGTCCAGATGGCGACCGACACCATCCGCGGCAACAAGCTGCGTTCGTCGCTTACCGTGCTGGGGATCGTGATTGGCGTCGCGATGGTGATCAGCGTCTCCTCCATCGGCCGCGGGCTTGACGACAATGTGCGTGACGTGGTCTCCAGCGTCGGTTCCGACAACATTTTTGTGTATCATCTCGATCCTCTCATCTTCGGGCGCCCCACAGAAGAAATGCGTACCCGAAAGAAGCTGACATTCGAGGATGCGGAGGCGATCGAGCAATTGCCTCATGTGAAGGCCGTATCCGCAGGGCTGCGCTTCTTCCGTCCCGAACTAGGCGTGGGTACGTTCGCGGTGAAATATCAGGATCGCAAAGTCAAGAACACCATCCTCGAAGGCGACACGGCTTCGGTCAAGGATGTTTATGATCTCCCCATGGCGTCCGGACGGTGGTTTACTCAGGCCGACGACGAACATCATGCCACCGTCATTGTTCTCGGCCATGATACGGCGGAGGAACTTTTCCCAGTCGAGAATCCCCTGGGGAAAGAAATCAATATCGAGGGACGTTTGTTTGAGGTAGTTGGCACGCTGGCCGGAGTCAAGTCAGTTTTTGGCGGCGGGAAGAATCCCGACGATAACCGCATCTTCTTCCCGCTCACTACTTTCAGGACGCTGCATCCCGAAATCAAAGATCACTGGATCAGCGTCAAGGCAACGTCCCACGCCGAAATGCCCAAGGCCATTGATGAGATTCGAGAGCTCCTGCGGCGGCGTCGAAAAGTTCCGGCCGATAAGCCGGATAACTTCGCCGTCCTCACCTCGGACTCGATCTCCGATGTTTGGAACCAGCTCACCGGCATGCTGTTCATAGGTATGTTCGCGATTTCGAGCGTTGGGCTGATTGTCGGAGGCGTGGGTGTGATGAACATTATGCTGGTGAGCGTCACCGAAAGGACGCGCGAGATCGGCGTCCGCAAGGCGATTGGCGCGCGCAAGCGGGATATTCTTTTGCAATTCACTTTAGAGGCGATCATTCTCACGGCGGTCGGCGGCGTGATTGGGATTCTGCTGGGCGCGATCATCGTGTGGGTGATTCCTGCCTTCTGGCCCTCGCTGCCCGCCCACATGTCGACGTTCTGGACGATCTTCGGCTTCACTTCTGCTGCGGGAACCGGCCTGGTCTTTGGCATCTATCCCGCTTGGAAGGCAGCGAACCTCGATCCGATTGAGGCGCTGCGTTACGAATAATCTGGCCTGCGCTCGCGCATGATGCACTCCATCCTAAGAATAGTTCAGACTGTCGCGGTCGTCGGGACACTTTCCAGCTCAATCTACTATCTTCTCTGTCTTTGGAGCGCAGCAAGATTCCTCCGCGAGCGGAAAGTGGCAATCGAGGCCGGCACAATGCCCCTGCCGCCGATCTCGATCCTCAAGCCTCTGAAGGGTACCGACCCTGAAATCTATGAAAGCTTTCGCAGCCACTGCCTGCAGGACTATCCCGAATACGAAATCATCTTTGGCGTCAGCGATCCCAACGACCCTGCGATCGAGAGCGTGAAGGCGCTGCAGCGGGAATTCCCCGATCGCAGAATTCAATTGCTGGTGAGTCCGAAGATCCTTGGCGCGAACGTGAAGGTCAGCAACCTGGCGCACATGTTGGCCGAAGCCCGCTGCGATCATCTGATCGTAAACGACAGCGACATTCGAGTGGAACCTGACTACCTGCGCCGGGTAACCGCGCCGTTGGCCGACTCGCGAATAGGAATGGTCACTTGCCTTTACCGCGGAATGGCCGGTCCGACGCTGGGTTCGCGTCTGGAAGGGTTGGGCATTAGTACAGACTTCTGCCCGAGCGTGTTGGCCGCGCGGCAGCTTGAAGGCGGCATTCGCTTTGGCCTGGGTTCGACGCTG
>Ga0307478_10001832_pt1 | contig 17725 bp, 21 predicted proteins | sample atmos_gasesECM4C_2_FD_203713 | JGI IMG/M metagenome (GOLD analysis project Ga0307478, IMG submission 203713) | Hardwood forest soil microbial communities from Morgan-Monroe State Forest, Indiana, United States - atmos_gasesECM4C_05 | ecosystem: Environmental > Terrestrial > Soil > Temperate... | reverse complement strand
GCGAACATCGGCAATTCCGCCACCACTTCCAACGTAGACGAAGAACTGGAGAAGCTGCACCGCTCCGTGCATTACGGCTCGGACACGGTGATGGACCTTTCCACCGGGGGCGACATCCCCATGATCCGCAGAGCCATTATCAACGCGTCGCCGGTGCCCATCGGCACCGTGCCGATCTACGAGGCGCTCTCGCGCGTGCGGCGTGCTGAGGATCTGTCCATCGAACTGATGCTGGAAGTGATCGAAGAGCAGGCCGAACAGGGCGTGGACTACATGACGATTCACGCCGGCGTGCTGCGCGAATTTCTGCCCCTGGTGCGCAACCGCATCACCGGGATCGTCAGCCGCGGCGGTGCGTTGCTGGCGCAGTGGATGAGCTTCCACAAAAAACAGAATTTCCTGTACGAGAATTTCGACGCGATCTGCAAGATTTTCCAGAAGCACGACGTCAGCTTTTCCTTGGGCGACGGTTTGCGTCCCGGCTGCCTGGCGGATGCCAGCGACGAGGCGCAATTCGCGGAGCTGAAAGTCCTCGGCGAATTGACCAGGAAGGCCTGGGAATACGATGTGCAGGTGATGATCGAAGGTCCGGGGCACATTCCAATGGACCAGATCGAACTGCAGGTGAAAAAAGAAAACGAAATGTGCTACGAGGCGCCGTTTTATACGCTGGGGCCGCTCGTCACTGATATCGCTCCGGGCTACGACCACATCACCAGCGCGATTGGCGCGGCGATGATCGGCTGGCACGGCGCTTCGATGCTCTGCTATGTGACGCCGAAAGAGCACCTCGGCCTGCCCAATGCGGATGACGTGCGCCAGGGAGTAATCGCTTACAAGATTGCGGCGCATGCGGCGGATGTGGCGCGGCATCGTCCCGGCGCGCGCGATCGCGATGACGCGCTCAGCTATGCGCGGTTCCTTTTCGACTGGAACAAGCAGTTCGAGCTTTCACTTGACCCCGAAACCGCGCGTAAGATGCACGACGAGACGCTGCCCGATGATTTCTACAAGGAAGCCAAGTTCTGCTCGATGTGCGGGCCGAAATTCTGTTCCATGAACACCACGCAGATCGCCGAAGCCTATCAAGGCCTCGACCAGAAAGAGCGCGAACAGAAATTTACGCAGCTATTGGCGAAAGTGGAAGGTCCGGGGAACCGGAAGAGCCTCTGAAACGTATCTCAGTGTAGGGATCGGAGCCGGATGCGCTGTGTGGGTTCCGGCTCGAAAGCTGACGAGGTGCGAACATGACGTTTCTTTTTGTCGCGGTGCTGCTGTACTTTCTGCCGACGATCATCGGACACGGCAAGCGTGACGCCACCGGCATATTCCTGGTGAATTTGCTTTTCGGCTGGACCGGCATTGGTTGGTTTATTGCGCTGCTGTGGGCCTGCGCCTCGGAGCCGCGCGTTTCCACCGTGTTGGTTCCGGCGGGCAGTTCGCGCTATTTCTGCCGCTGCGGCGCGCTGGAACCGGTGGGCGCGCATTTCTGTTGGGCGTACGGCCGGCGCGTGTAAGCTTCCGGTCACAAGCGGGGCGCTCGGTGCATGAAGAGTTACAACGAAACGATTCGCGGCACGTCAGCCTGGAAAAGCAATTTGAAATTTTCAAGGAATACGTTCAGACCGTCCTAAATCTCTCCACGGGCTCGCTGGTCCTCTCGATCACTTTTCTGCATGAGATTGTGGGGCTCGGCTCGGAATCCAAAGGCGCGGCTCCCACCGTCCATCACCCAGGCATCCTCGGCGTTGCGTGGCTCGGCTTCTTGGTCTCGATTGCCGGGTGCCTCTTCTATTTGTACTTCCTGGCGCTGTACACAAAAGATGGAGTGGACTGCAAGCGCGAACTGATGGTGGGAAACATAGCAGGTCTGGGAGGCTTCTTTGTAGGATTGATTTGTCTGGCGGCGTTCGGCTGGTCCAGCATCCCTTGAACCCCATAGCAGGCGCTGCGGCCAAGAAATTTACGCCTTAACGATTTTCTTCTGTTTTCTCGTCCCGCTCGGCCAGGAGCTCGAAGATATCCGCATCCGACGCGCCCAGTGCGGAAAACATCCGTCGCGCCGAATTGACCCCGCGAAACTGGACACGTCCGTTTTCGATATTGCTGATGGTCGTTTGGCTCACGCCCGCTTCGGCGGCCAGCTCGGACTGATTCAAATTGCGAAATTCTCTCATCAGCGCGAATCGTTCAGCGGGCGTACGCGCGTCCACAATCCTGCGGATCTGCTCGGCGGTGTAGTTGCCGCGGAGCAGACTCTTCGTCAGGCTGCGATTGGCATCGGTCTGAGCGCGCTGCAACTCCAGAGCCGAGTCCAATGATTCTATTTCATGAAGCATCTGACGGTAGACCTCGTCGCGCATCAAGACGTAGTCCCGTCCTTCGATTTGCATCCGCTCGATCTGTTGCGCGGGATCGAGGTACTTGCGGCGTGGTTCATGTTGCGGTTCGGGATCTAACGGCAGTTTTCGCATCTCGCTCATATTGGTTCAATCCTTGTCCGGGAAAAAATTCAGGGCCCATCGACTCGTTCGCCGCTTCGTAATCGTCACCACCGAAGTGACGGGCTCTTCCATCTCTACTACGTGATAAGTGATCTTCCATTTGTCTTCAGATCCTGCAAACGTGAATCGGCCACCGGAAGAGTCGTCCACCGGCCAGGTTCGCAGCGAATCGTCTTGCTCTTCTAGCTGCCGTAAGACTCCTCGAATCTGAGCCTTATCCATACCGTCTGGCAGCGAATCCAGCACCTGCTGCGCACCTCTTGAAAGCCAGACTCTCAACTCGGACAGTCCCCTTATATTATATTTCGAATAGGAAGTCAAGTTCTATATGCGCTATCGAATAGAGTCGGCGGCGCGCCGTCCGCAGCTCCTCACATCCACGGGATCAATCTCCCAGGCGCAGCTTAACTCCCGCATCGGTCTCAAGTACAATTTGGTTTCAGATTCTAGACCTGTGACTGGAGACGAAGTCAAGTGAACCAGCTGCGCGAGGAATTCAATCGGTGGGCCGAGGCGGGCAAGGGCGAGTCCATGGAACACGAGCACTGGCCCATCACCAAGCCCGCGCTTGGACTGATGCAAATCGAGCCGGACCACAATGTCCTGGACGTCGGCTGCGGCGCAGGATGGCTTTCGCGCATTCTGGCGCAACGCGTGCCGCAGGGCCGTGTAGTGGGCATGGATATTTCCGACGAAATGATTCGCCACGCACGCGAAGCTAATCTGGCACACGAAAACCTGGTCTTCATCGTAGGCGGCGTGAACGAAATCCCCTGGGAAGCGAATTTTTTCTCGCGCGTGATTTCCGTCGAGTCGTCATATTACTGGCCTGACCCTGCGAAAGGTCTTCGCGAAATCCATCGCGTGCTGGCTGAAGGCGGCTCGGCGTGGATTCTGATCAACTATTACCGCGACAATCCGTACAGCCATCAGTGGGGCGAAAAACTGGCGGTTCCTACGCATCTGCTGTCCGCCGCCGAATGGGAAAAGGTGTTTCGCGACGCTGGGTTCGCGGACGTCGCGCACCGTCTGATTCCCGATCCCACTCCCAATCCGGACGTCTACAACGGCCGCTGGTTCCGCGACGCTAAGGAGTTAGCGGATTTTCGCGCGATTGGGGCCTTGCTCGTCTACGGTACAAAGAAGGAACCATCTGTGGCGCCTTTGTGTTGAGTCGTTTGACTCGCACTAGCCACGCGCATATACTCCGTCCGTTTGCGGGGTAATGGGAGACAGATGGGCGTCCTGGACAACCGCTTTGAACGCAGTTACGTTCTCTCCACAGTTGACTACGTTTTTAATTGGGCGCGCAAAAGCGCTATCTGGCCGCTGACTTTCGGACTCGCCTGCTGCGCCATCGAAATGATCGCTTCCACCACTTCGCGCTTCGATATCGCGCGATTTGGCGCAGAGGTGTTTCGTCCGTCGCCGCGCCAGGCCGACCTGATGATCGTGGCCGGGACGGTGACGCTGAAGATGTCGCCCGTTCTGAAGCGCGTATGGGACCAAATGCCGGACCCGAAATGGTGTATCTCGATGGGCGCGTGCTCCAGCGTTGGCGGACCATTTAACGTCTATTCCGTGTTGCAAGGCGTTGATCGCATCGTGCCGGTGGATGTTTACGTAATTGGCTGTCCGCCGCGGCCTGAAGGGCTGTTTTACGCGCTCTTGAAGCTACAGGACAAAATCGATCAGATGTCGCTCGCGAAGCGTCCCACCGCCGTGCGCTTGCAACCTGGAATGGTGGACGAATTCAAGCGCGGCGTAATGGTGGCGCAGTCGCCTGAACCGAGGTAGGTATCAGGACTGCCGGAACTAACGCGCAGCTTCCCGCGCGAATGACTTCGGCACGGAGAACACGATTCGATGGCTTTTTTGCGGACAGCGAAAAAAGACGAAGTCCCGCCGGGTACAATCCGCGAATTTCAGTTGGACGGCAAGAACATCGCAGTAGCCAACGTCGCAGGTAAGCTCTTTGCAATCAACAATGTGTGTTTACATCGAGGTGGGCCATTGGGCGAAGGCGAGGTGGAAGGTCAAATTGTCGTATGTCCTTGGCACGGTTGGAAATACGACGTGACGAGCGGAAAACTGACCACTAACCCCGCCGTGGGAGTCCAATGTTACGCCGTCGAAGTTCGCGGCGAGGATATCTTCGTAGACGTAGGGTAACAAAAGCTTTAGCGTCAACTCTTGCGGATCGCCGATCAGAACTCGCGCCCCGGCAAAAATTCACACACAAAGTTCGCCATTTTTCGCGTCTTCCGTGTATAGTTCGCCCGACACTTTTTGACGGATGACGCAACCGCCCCTCAAACCAAGACGCTGGCTGCTGGCCGTGGACCCTCGCGTCTATCACTGGGACACCCTCTTCGTGAAAGGCAAGGAAATGTGGCGGCACGCTGGACATCGCCCGGATGCGCTGCGCCAACTGAAGCAAATCCACAAAGGCGATCGCGCGCTCGCCTATCATGGGAAGCCCGAGCATGCGATTTACGCGCTGGCGGAAGTGAGCCGCGACCCCTATCCCGATCCGCACGAGAACGACACGAAAAAAATGGTCATGGACCTGCGCGCCATCGAGCGCCTGCCGCGCCAGGTGACGCTCAGCGAGCTGCGCGAAAATAAATTGCTGCGCAAAATCAAGTTCCTCAAAAACACCCGCATGACCATCTGTCCACTCACAGACGAAGAGTATTCGGAGATCTTGCGCATGGCAGGCATCGTCGCTTCGCCCGGCATTCCGCTGCCGTAATTGCACGCCTCCGCCGTTTGGAATTGAAGTCGGGCTCCGGCGCGCCGAACCGTACGAAATCAGCTAAGATGACAATCGCCCGAGGAGGAATATTCGATGCGCAGAGGCTCGTTGATTTATTTGGTCACGGCGCTCGTCGGCATTTTTGTGATTGCTGCGATTGCGCGTTTAGGCGGAACCCCTTCCGCCACTGCGCAGAAGAAGCACGCCGCGTCGCAGGCAGCGTGGCTGAGAGGAGTGTCCGACGGCAGCACCCGCGTGGTGGATATGACCTATGCAATCAATGACAAGCTGCCCGCGTGGCCGGGCGACGGTCACACGTTCGAGGCAAAGTCAGTCGCGACGCCCGAGAAAGATGGCTATTTCGCGCGCAGCTTCTGGATGCTCGAACACTACGGCACGCACTTGGACGCGCCGGCGCATTTTCCTCCCGGCAAGGAGTATCTCGATCAGATTCCGGTGGACCATTTTTTCGGTCCAGCGGTCGTGATTGATGTGAGCGACGATGTCAGCAAGGATCCGGATTATCGCCTGCGCGTGGTGCGGGTGGAAAAATGGGAAGCGCAGCACGGCAAACTTCCGCCGGGCGCCATCGTGTTGTTGCGCACGGGTTGGTCGTCGCGATGGCCGGACCAGGCGCGTTACCGGAATATGGACGCGAGCGGCGTGATGCACTTTCCGGGTTATTCGGTGGAGGCTGCGAAACTTTTGATCGAACGCGGGGCGGTCGGACTGGGCGTTGATACGCTGAGCATCGATTACGGGCCGTCGAAAGATTTCGAAGTTCACCACACTGACCTGCCCGCGGGCCTGTACAACCTCGAAAATCTTGCAAACCTCGACCAACTTCCCGAAGCCGGCGCATTTCTGATCGCCGCGCCGATCAAGCTCGAAGGCGGCTCCGGTGGCCCCGTTCGAGTGTTCGCGCTGCTGCCGAATGAAAAATAAAACGCGCGTTGACCCAAGTCCAGGCCTAGGTCTAAACTCAGGTCTGGAGAGGCTCTCGTGGAAAACATCATCCCCATTACTGACCTGCAGCAAAAGACAAAGAAGTGTATCGAGCGTGTTCGCGCAACAGGCGTGCCCCTCGTGATCACTCAGCGGGGAAGAGCTGCCGCCGTCTTGGTTTCGGCCGCCGATTTCGAGGGATATCTGATTGCACTCGATGAAAAAAACTATCCTGATTGGCGTGAGAAGCTTCGGCGAGGAATCGAGGACCTCGACAACGGCCGATTCATCGAACTTGGAGCCTTTCTAAAGAAGGAAAAGAAACTTAGACGCCGTGCCTAGATTGCGGAAACTGCTTCTAGCTCGCGAAGCGACCGCGGATCTCCGATTAATTGTTGAACCGCTGCGATCGGAGGTGATCCACCGCCTGAAGCTACTAACACGGTTTCCAAATGTCGGAGGCGTAGTTCCTTCTGAATTTCCGGGAGTGCGAGCCACAACCGTGGGCATTTTTCGCATTTTCTATCGCGTTACCGCGCGCGGCGTTGAAGTAGCATTCATCAGACACTGCAAGCGTCGTGTTCCGAACGTAGATAAGAGATAGAGTCGGCGTGCCTCAGCGGTGCATCTGATGCAAATCATAAGGCTTTGATCGTGCCAGAACTTCCGGAAGTCGAAACTGTAGCACGCGGGCTGCGCGAAGTTCTGCCCGGCCGGCGCATTCTGAACGTGCGGCTGGGCAAGACGGATTTCATTGATGATCCGGCGTTGCTGGAACAGGATCTGCCGGGCAGCACCATTGCCCGTATTCGACGCCTGGGAAAATTTCTTTTACTCGACCTCGAGCCGCGGAAGTCGCCCGCCGAAGAAAGTTCGCTGCTGATTCATCTCGGCATGACCGGCAAAATCAGCGTGTGCCCACCGGAAACTCCCGTGCCGCTCCATACCCACGTGTTCTTCGCGCTCGATGATGGCCGCGAGCTGCGCTACAACGACGTGCGCCGCTTCGGCCGCATGGCGCTGCTCGCGAATGGAGACCACGAACGCGTCCTGGGAGATCTCGGTCTCGAACCGCTAGAAGTGACGGAAGAGGAATTTCGCGAACGCATTCAAACGCGCAGCGCGCATATCAAGGCATTGCTCCTCGATCAACGCGTCTTGCGCGGTATCGGCAACATTTATGCAGATGAAAGCTTGTGGCGTGCCAAGATTCACCCACGAAAGCGAGGCGCAAAGTTGACGCAAAAGGAATTGCGGCGGCTGCATCGCGCCGTGCAGAGCATTTTGCGCGAAGCGATCCGACTGCGCGGTTCTTCCATTTCTGATTACGTGGATCTGGACGGAGGGCGCGGCAGGTTCCAGCAAAAGCACCGCGCGTACCAGCACGACGGCAAAAAGTGTTTTCGCTGCGGCGCCATTATTCGCCGCATCATCGTAGCGGGACGTAGCAGCCATTTTTGCCCGCGCTGCCAGCCTGCTCCTCGACGTGGGCGCGCCAGCAAGTCCGCGGTGCGCGTCAAGCGCCCGCTGCGCGGCTCCGTCCGGTATAGAAATAAATCAAAATCGCACCGAGCAAAGTAAAGAATCCAGCGTAGAGAAAGCCCGCATTCGGGTTGAGGCTGGACCACAGCACGCCCACCACCACGCTCGATATCAAATCGCCCACACCATTCACCGTGGCCAGCACGCCGAAGCCGGATCCGCGATTGGCTTTCGGCAGCAATTCCGCCGCGAGCGATTTTTCCACCGATTGCTGCACTGCGCCATGAATTCCCGCCAGGCCGAATAATAGCGCGAGCATCGGAATCGTCGGCGTCTCGAAAATGAATCCCGCGAACGCCGCCACTGCAAAAAGATAACCCACGGCGAGAATCGCTCGCTTGTTCATGCGGTCGGCAAGCGCACCCGCGGGGTAAGACGCAGCGGCATCCACAAGATTGTAAAAAGTATAAAGCGCGACCGCGATGGTGGAAGCGCGCGCGAAACCAAATCGCGGCGTCAGAATCTGCCCCGCTCGCAGAATAAGCAGAGTCGGCGCGAAATCGCCGATGCCGTGCGCGAAAACTCCCGTGAGATAGTGCCAATAAGTTTTCGGCAGTTGCGCAAAACTTGAAACGAAGCTGGGGGCGTGATGGCCTTCATCCTGCCGACCAGGTGGAACGAGCAGCGCGAACGCAAAGGCCGCAGCGAGTCCAGGAACCACAGTCCAGCGCAACACGCTGCGCGGTCCCAGCCACGCGAGCAGCGCCGTCGCGCATAGCGGACCGAGCACTGCGCCAACTGTGTCCATTGCGCGCTCGAATCCAAACGCGCGGCCTTCCTGTTCCGGCGCGACGGAATCGGCAAGCAACGTGTCGCGCGAAGGCCCACGACTTCCGCGCCCGACCCAGCCGAGGGCGCGCATCACCAGAATCGCCGGCCAAGTCTGCGCGAATGCGTACGCGAAGGTCGAAAGCCCAGTCGCGGCGTATCCAACGATCCCCGTCGGCTTGCGTAGCTTCGGACGATCCGCAATCCAGCCACCCGCCAATTTTGCGAAACTCGAAAGGCCGTCCGAAACTCCTTCGATCACGCCGAGCGCGAATGCCGGCGCGCCGAGGCTCGCTAGAAACGCGGGAAGAATTGAAGTTGCAGCTTCATGTCCCCAATCGGAAAAGAGGCTCGCGAGGCCGATACCCAGGACGCCGCGAGTAAGCCAGCGCTTCGAAGTGGGCGGCGCAGCGGAGGACCTTGCCATGGTTCGACGGAACCTTACCGAGCCGGGCCTGCGCCGGAAGACGAAGACGCGGCCGCAGCGGCGCTGTCCATCAGCGGAATGGCAGCCTGGAAGATGCGCTCGGCCCATGTCGGCCGATCGTTCGGATCAAGCCACATCACTGGCGCGCGCAAATTGTTGAAAGGCGCCGCGGCGAGCAATTCAAGCAGCAATTCGTGAATGCGCCGCTGGAATGCTCGATCTTCGGAGCGAAAACCGTCGGCGGGAATGTCGGCGGCCAGCGGCGGCACGCCAACGAGAATCGTGTATGAGTCCATCCACCACGCCAACCACGACTCCAATTGCGGCTGACGCCCGAATTTATTCACGAGGTAGCAATAGTTATCGAGAACCGCGCGATCAGTGACGACGTGTGGTGCTCGCCGCGCAGCAGCGAGTTCTGCGGCAATCTGCGCGTGCAAAATCCAAAGCTGGCCTTCGATGGTGGTCGCGGCGTTTACCGGAAAAGGCGATTGGCGCGCAACTTCTGTCACCAACTCCACATTAAAATGGGCCTTCTTCAGGAGTGAGCAGATTTCATACGCCAGCGTCGTCTTGCCCACTCCATGCGTTCCGATCAGCGCGAGTTTCAATCTTTGGCCTCTCACTAGCAGCGCTCTCGTTTCTAACACATTTCGCCGTCTGCAAGGAACCGCCAAACACGCTCACGTGGGCTGATTTTCTCCGTGTACTCTGGTGTTGTGCCCCTGTGTTGAAGTTTTTGCCTAAGCGTCCGCGGTTGCATAGAATCGAGCGTCTTCGCGGACATGCAGCGCAAGAGGAGAGTATGAGAGCCGTCGTGCAGCGCGTCACTAGCGCGAGCGTGATTGTGGATAACAGCCTGAAAGGTGAGATCGCCGCGGGATTGCTCGTGCTGGTGGCCGTCGGGCGCGAAGACACGGCCGCGACCGCGTCGACCATGGCCGAAAAAGTCGCGAACTTGCGAATATTCAACGACGAGCAAGGCAAAATGAACCGCTCGCTGCTGGACGTCGGCGGCGCCGCTCTGGCCGTCTCGCAATTCACGCTGTACGGGGATGCGCGCGGCCAGCGTCGCCCGAGCTTCATTGATGCCGCGCCGCCGGAGCAAGGCAAAGCACTCTACGAGGAATTCGTGCAGGCGCTCAGAGCGCTCGGTGTTCACGTCGAAACCGGAGTTTTTCAAACGCACATGTCCGTCGAGTTAGTGAATGACGGACCGGTGACGATCCTGCTCGACTCCGACAAACGTTTTTGACCGGTGAGCGTCAAAACGTCCGGCATTGCCCGGCGATCCCGATGTTGCACGCGGAGCCGCACTGCCTTACGCTTTTCCGGGGGGTTTTCGTGAGCGAAATTGAACGCATCGTTGATCAAATGGACCGCGCGTTCGGCGGCGACGCCTGGCACGGCCCATCGCTCGAATCGCTGCTGGAGGGTGTTACCGCCGACCAAGCTTCGAAGCATCCCATTCCCAGCGCGCATTCCATTTGGGAGCTGGTGAATCATATTGCATCGTGGAATTCGATCGTCGGCCATCGCGCGTCTGGTAAGAGAGTAGATGTGAGTCCCGAGCAGGATTGGCCTCCCGTGTGGGAGGCAACGGACGTCGCGTGGAAACGTTCACTCGAGCACTTGCGCGAATGCCGCAGTCGTCTGCGCGCCGCTGTGAAAAATTTGCGCGAGGATCAATTGGAGGAAATCGCTCCCGGCAAGGATCATTCCAAGTACGTGATGCTGCACGGAGCGATTCAGCACGATCTGTATCATGCCGGGCAAATCGCCGTGCTCAAGAAGGCGATTCGATGAACGCAGAGGTCAACGAATGAGCGCGCCGTCCAGCGCGTTTACCGGCAAAATTCGTGCGCCGCGAGAGTCTGATTACGCGCGCATCGCGGATCTAGCGGGACAATTGTCGTATCCCTCGACTCCCGACGAAATTTCTCAGCGCCTCGACGGTGTACGCGACTCCCCGGACCACGCCGTCTTCGTCGCCGAACTCGAAAACGGCGAAATCGCCGGCTGGATCGCAGTTTTCGTTTATCGCACGGTCGAGGCCGACGTACGTGCCGAAATTAGCGGCTTGGTGGTAGACGAAGACCATCGCTCGCAACGAATCGGCGAACGCCTGCTCACGCGTTCCGAGGAATGGGCGCGCGAGCGCGGCTGCGCCACAATCGGCCTGCGTTCGAACGTAATCCGCGACCGCGCGCACGCGTTTTACGAGCGCCAGGAATACAGGCACGTCAAAACGCAGAAATCTTTCCGCAAGCAGCTTTAAAACTTCGTTTTTCACGTATTGTCTGTTCCAGCCGTCCTTTTCAGTCTGATTCCACTAATTGCATCGCAATACGATATAATGTTGGGAGCGGTGGCGAGAGCATGACGAAGCAACCCGGCTCCGGATTTGATTATCACGCGATCGCCGAATTTCGTTTCGAAATCCGGCGGTTCCTGCACACCAGCGAACGCATTGTACGCGCCGCGGGCCTGGAACCGCAGCAGCATCAGGCCCTGCTGGCCATCAAGGGCCTGCCGCCTCATCGCGTGGCCACCGTGGGAGTGCTCGCCGAGCGCTTGCTGGTTCAGCACCACAGCGCAGTGGAACTGGTAAATCGTCTGGAGACCAAAGGCATGCTACGGCGCACGCGTGGCGCAGACGATCGCCGCAGCGTGCTGCTGACCCTCACGCGGCGCGGAGAAAAGCTGCTGGAGCAGCTGGCCTTGACGCATCGGGCGGAACTGAAGTCAGCGCGTTCCAAACTGCTGCAGGCGCTGACGCGAGTCGCCGTACGCGACACGGCTGCCGCTCGAGAGCGCGATGGCGCGCCGCCACGAAATTCGCGACGCAAGCGGTACGCCAAAGGAAAGCGCGCCGCAGGAAAAAAGGTGAAGGGAAGATAGGCACCCCCTGGCGAGCCGCGCGGGGACACATTAGAGGAGCACGCCAATTCACAAGGACTCGTCCGAAGGGCTGGCGCCGGTGCAACTCCAGACACCGCTTGATGAGCTGAAGCCTGCACCCTACCGACTCGCATTGGTGTCAGTGCTCGCGGCGGGAATCGGGGCGGTGGTCGGCTTGATCGCCTACGCGCTCTATAGCCTGATCGGACTTTTCACCAACATCGCCTTCTACCACGAATGGTCTTTTCACTTCCGCAGTCCGCGCAATTCGCCGCTGGGTTGGTGGATGATTCTCATTCCGGTGGTCGGCGGCGTCCTCATCGGCCTCATGGCGAAATATGGTTCGGAAAAAATCCGCGGCCACGGAATTCCCGAAGCGATGGAAGCGGTGCTTACGTCGCGCAGCCGCATCGAGGCCAAAGTAGCTTTCCTGAAGCCGCTTTCGGCAGCGATTGGCATCGGCTCGGGTGGTCCATTCGGCGCCGAGGGTCCCATCATTCAAACTGGCGGCGCGTTTGGCTCGCTGGTGGGGCAATTCATTTCGACGACCGCCGCCGAGCGCAAGGTGATGCTGGCTTGCGGTGGCGGTGCAGGGCTCGCGGCGACTTTCAACGCGCCGATCACCGGCGTGCTGCTGGCGCTCGAGCTGCTCCTTTTTGAATTTCGCACTCGTTCGTTCATTCCGGTGGTAATCGCCAGTACGATGGCCGTCGCCGTCCGGCGGCTGCTTTTCGGCGGCGGCCCGATGTTTGCCATAGGCACTGTGGATTACAACTTTCTCCCCGGCCTTCCGTATTACGTCGCTCTCGGGCTCCTCTGCGGGTTCGCGGCAGTGGCCTTCACGCGCGCGCTCGAAAAGCTGGAAGAGTTCTTCGATCACCTGAAAATTGTGCCGAGTTTTTTGCATCCGGCGCTCGGGGCGGTGGGGCTGGGCATCGTGGGATTTTTGTTTCCGCGCGTACTGGGATCGGGCTACGACACGATCGAGGACGTCTTAAACAACCATCTGGTGCTGGGAGTTTTGCTGCTCGTATTGTTCCTGAAGGTCTTTGTGGTGCTGCTTTCGCTCGGTTCGGGCACTTCCGGTGGCACGCTGGCGCCTATGTTTATGATCAGCGCGGCGATCGGCAGCTCGTTTGCGATCCTCGTGGACCGCGTACTGCCGAGTGCCCATCTTTCGCCGGAAGCCTTTGCCGTTGCCGCGATGGGCGCATTGTTGGGAGCCTCATCTCGCGCCACGTTTACGTTCATGTTTTGTGCATTTGAGACGACGCGCGACTTCCACGCCGTGCTGCCAGTGCTGCTGGTATGCGTGCTGGCGGACGGAGTCGCCTTCACCCTGCTGCCGAATTCAATCATGACGCAGAAATTCGCCAAGCGCGGAATGCCTGTGCCCGGCGAAAGCGAAACGGAAGTTCTGAAAGCGGTTCGCGTGAGCGAACTGATGCGCACGGACGTGAAACCGATCCCGCAGGAGATGACCGTCGCGGAATTGGCCGAACGAATGAGCCGCGGCGAACGCGCCTACAATCTCACGCAAGGCCTGCCGATTGTATCAAGCGAAGGTAAGTTGGTAGGCATCGTCACCCAGGGAGATTTGTTGCGCGCTTTGGAACAGGAACCCAAGGGAAGCATGACGGTGCTGGCAGCGGGCTCGCAACCGGTGATCATCGCTTATCCGGATGAACTGGGGCACGATGCTATGTATCGAATGCTGCAGCGCGATATCGGCAGGCTGCCGGTGGTCAGCCGCGACAATCCGGAACATATGGTCGGGTACTTTAATCGTTCGAGCGTACTCGGAGCCTGGACGCGCCAGATGCAAGAAGAGAGCGTTCGCGAGCACGGCTGGGTTCGCATGTGGAGATCCTCGTCGCGCGTGGCGAAGCGAACCCCGCAAGCTTCCGAGAAATGAACTTAGAATCCGCCGCCACCGCCACCGCCAAATCCGCCGCCGGACCCGCCTCCTCCGCCAAATCCCGAGCCGCCTGAACTGCGCGGCGCTGAAGCCATCACGCTGCCTGCGTGCACGGACATGGCGTTGAGATCACTCACCAGGAAATAGGGCGTGAATCCATTGACGTACGAGCCTTGGTACCACTGCGGCGGCTGCAAAGCGATTCCGGAAAACGCCTGCACCCATTTTTTCTCCACGCGCAACGCCATCGCGTACGGCAGATATTTTTCGAACAGCTCGGGCGTTTTCTGCAGGCGTTCGATTTGATCCTTTTCCACGCGCCCGAGAAACTCCTCGAAGCCGAGCACCTTTTCCAGAGCACGCGCACCGGTAATTGTTCGCGCGGACATGAACCACCCGAAAATCGCGATCACCGCGCCGGTGGCGATGCCCGCGACGATCCAGGTGCCCGACGCGATCCCGGTGTGCTGCGAGAGAAATCCGGTGGCAGCCACGAGCAAGAAGCCGATCACCAATCCGCCGCCGATGTAGCCTTGCTTCACCGTATCCGGACGGTGCAGGTAATAGCCATCGCTCATCAGCGCGTTGAAGATTCGGTCACGAATAAACGGCAGATTCTTGTAGAAATGATTTTGCAAATCGGAAAGCTTGACGTCGGTGGTCGCTCCAGCGTCAAAGAGCGCCGAAAGCATTTCCTGCTCGTGCGGACGCGCCGACTGCCATTCCCCCGGCGGCTTCTTCAAGTGAAAAATATATTCTTTGCTGTGCGTCAGACCAAGCAGATGGCTTTCGTCTTTCTGCTCGATGGTCAGGTAACCCTTCACGGCGAGGTCCACGAGCGTCGCAGTGATGTCGCGCATATCGGCTGCGTTATCTACCAAGGTACCGCATTCACCCGGCGTCAATTTATCCGGCGGCTCGTACTGTACCGAAATCGCTTGGCGCGCCGGGTCTCGGCCGCGTGTCCACCACAGCCAGAGCATCACAAAGAACGCCAGCACGGGAATGAAGAGCGGCAGGTTGCTGCGCAGGAAGCGCATGAATTGATCGCCGGCAGTCGGCGGATGCACGAAACCTTTGTCGAAGCCGACCACCGCCGTCAGCCCTTCGTGGTATCCCAGGCCGCGCAGGCTGCGAATATCCACGAAGTTGTTATTCACGGTGACCTGCGCGTCCTGTGCGCGCGAACCGATGATCCCGGTGTAGGCAATCGCGTGCAGTCCGGCGACGCCATCTGGCAATTCAATGCGCGCGGTAACCAGGTTGATTGGATTTTCCCATTCGTCTCCGGTCACATTCCAATAAAGCTCGTCGTGATCGGTGAAAAAGCGAATGGCATCCAGCACGCGATAATGCAGGACGATCGTCCGCGTGGCATCTTCTGCAGCCGGCACGTAAATCTTGAATTTCAGATAACGTCCCTCGCGGTCTTGCTCGAGCTTCAGTTTTTGCCCGGAGTCATCCGTCGCACTCACGTCCTCGATGAAAAGCGTGTAGTTCAAGCCCTGCGGGTTGGTGTACTCGATGGGAATGGTGCGATAAATGCCGTGCCAGGAGCCGGTGAATTCGGCTTCGATCGTTTCGGTGACGTCCATCGTGCCGTCGGCGCGTACTTGAATCTGCGCATCGAAGTGCGGGAACACCAGCGTGCGTGCGGCCACGGGAATTGCCGCACACAGGACGAGGAAGCAAATCGTGAGATTGCGGCGCACAGCGAGCATGGCTATGGGCGGCCTACGCTGCGCCTGCGCCGCCAAAACTCACTTTGGGGGCTTCGCGTTCGGCAGGCGCATTGATCTCAAAGAATTCGCGCGGCTTGATGTTGAACATTCCGGCGATGATGTTGGAAGGGAACTGCACGATTTTCGTATTCAGGTCGCGCACCACGGCGTTGTAGTAACGCCGCGCGTTCTGAATGCTGTCTTCAATCTGGCTCAGCGACTGCTGGAGCTGCGTAAAACTTTCCACCGCTTTCAATTGCGGGTAAGCCTCGGCCAGCGCAAACACCTGGCGCAACGCGGAAGTCAGCATTCCTTCGGCCTGGGCCTTGGCCTCGGGACCTTGCGCCGACATGGCGCTATTCCGAGCGGCCACGACGCCTTCGAGTGTGCCCTTTTCGTGCGCGGCGTAGCCCTTCACAGTTTCCACTAAATTGGGAATCAAGTCGTAGCGGCGCTTCAACTGCACATCAATATCCGACCAGGCGTTGTCGCACTGCACCTTCAGGCGCACCAGCCCGTTGTACATTCCAATGACGAAAACAACGAGCAGCACAACGATAACTAAAAGCGCTAGGATCATCACGGCCCTCCAGCCCAGGATGGTTGCGGGTCGCAGCCCGCACAGCATACGGCCTGTGCGTATCGGTGTAAAGCGAACTATAGGCAGCGCGGTGCGGGTCAGTTTCTGGGGATTCAATTCGTAGCGCTGGTCAGGCGGGCACGGTCTGCGGCTGCTTCGGGGCTTTGCTGGCGGCTTTGTGGCTGTAGAGATTGCGATCCGCCTCTTCGATCATTTCCTCGATCCCATATCCCGGTTCGTAGGCCCTGCAACCAATCGAAAACGAAACGGGCAGGGTCTTTCCACCCAGCTCGACCGTCAAGTCGCGGAGCCTGTTCAGAACCACCGACAGCTGCTCCATTTTGCAGTCCAGCAGCAGCAACATGAATTCGTCGCCGCCCCAGCGTACCGCCAGGTCCGAACCGCGCGTGGAACTGATCAGGCACTTCGCGAATTCTTTCAGCACCAAATCGCCGGCCTGGTGTCCGTAGCCATCGTTGATCTTCTTGAAATCGTTCAGGTCCAGCAGCGCGACGATCATCGAAAGGCCCTGCCGTTCCGATCGCGCAATCTCGGCCTTCAACCGCTGCTCCGCGAAGCGCCGGTTGTACAATCCCGTGAGCGGATCGAATAGCGCCAGCCGTCGGAACACCTCCGCCTCGATTTGCTGCTCCGCCATTTCTCCTTGCACTTTTTGCAGCCGCACTTGCTGATAGATCATGTGCAAGGTAAAAATCACAACCAGTGCCACCAGTCCCCACACCGACGAATTCAAATCCCATCCATAACTTGGCTTCGGGGCTCTCAAATGCAGCGAAGCCGACAACGCCACCACCAGCGCCGTCAAGCTCAGAATAATGATTGCCACGTTGCCCCACACCCATAGTCCTCGCCGCTCCAGCTTGCGTCGGTTTGACTGGATTTCGGCGACACCATAGTCGGGATCTTGGGGCGTAATTGGCGCAATTGAAGGGGTCATTTGGTCGTCTGTTGACGCTAACTTCCGGGTCTTGAGTGGTCAAGCGCTGCCGTTTCAGTTGCTTCGCCTTAGTAACGGCGGAGTGCCCCGTTAGCGCATTGTCATGAATACAACCGGCACGGAGGATTTCGTGCCGGCGGTGCCTTCGGGTGCGTCATTCGTACTTCAGCGCCACCGTTGGGTCGACGCGCATTGCGCGTCGCGCGGGGATGTAGCAAGCCACGAGCGCGACAATTGTGAGCAAGATCGAGACGGCCAGGAAGGTAACGGGGTCCGTGGGCGAAATGCCATAAAGCTGGCTGGCGATCACACGGGAGAGCAACAGCGCTCCAACGATGCCGATGGCCGAGCCGGTCATAGCCAGCAGCAATCCCTGCCTTACGACCAGCACCAGCACGTCCTTGCGTCTTGCACCCAGCGCGACGCGAATTCCAATCTCCTGCGTACGCCGCGAGACGGAATAACTCATCACGCCGTAGATTCCCACCACCGCGAGCACCAACGCCAATCCAGCAAACGCGGCGAGCAGCAGCATCGAAAAGCGCTGCGGAGAAAGCGATTCGGAGACGGCATCGTCCATCGTCCGGACGTTCAGCACCGGTACACCCGAATCTACGTTCCGGACCGCATTGGTGATCGCCGGAATCACGCTGGAAGGATCCTGGCCCATGTGCGCGACAAGGATCATGCCGAAGGATTGCCA
>Ga0307478_10001831_pt1 | contig 17728 bp, 16 predicted proteins | sample atmos_gasesECM4C_2_FD_203713 | JGI IMG/M metagenome (GOLD analysis project Ga0307478, IMG submission 203713) | Hardwood forest soil microbial communities from Morgan-Monroe State Forest, Indiana, United States - atmos_gasesECM4C_05 | ecosystem: Environmental > Terrestrial > Soil > Temperate... | reverse complement strand
CATCCCAGGGTAAAGTTTCGGTGACGGAAAATGCGCAGATCCACCAGCGGCTGCTTATGCCGCAATTCGCGAATAATAAACGCCACAAAGCTGGTAAGCAGCATGGCCGCAGCCCAGCGAATCCAGGTAGCGCCGAACCAGTCATCTTCCTGGCCTTTGTCGAGGATGATCTGCAGGCAGCCCAGCCAGACTCCGAGCAGGCCGAGACCGATGCCATCGAATTTTCCGGGATGAGCGTCTTTCACATAAGCCGGGTCTTGCACGTAGCGCGAGATCATGAAAATTGCAAAAACACCCACCGGAATATTGATGTAAAACGCCCAGCGCCAGGAATACGTATCGGTAAGCCAACCCCCGAGCGTGGGGCCCAGCACGGGCGCGACAACTACTCCGAGCGCGAATACCGCCATGGCCATGCCACGTTTTTGCGGGGGAAAACTTTCCAGCAGAATCGCCTGCGAAAGCGGTTGCAGCGCGCCTCCGCCAGCGCCTTGAACGGCGCGTGCAATCAGGATCAGGGCTAGACTGGTGGCCGAGCCGCACGCCAGCGAGGAAACCGTAAAGATGACAATGCAGGTGATAAGAAAACGTTTGCGGCCAAAACGCAGGGCGAACCATCCGCTGGCCGGCAAGATCACGGCATTGGCTACCAGATAACTGGTCAGCACCCACGTGGCTTCGTCATTCGTGGCAGAGAGGCTTCCGGCAATATAGGGCAGGGCGACGGCGGCAATGGAAGTGTCGAGCACTTCCATGAACGTCGCCAGCATGACCGCAATCGCAATCAACCAGGGATTCGAAGCTGGCTGGTTCGGAGCAGACTGGACCGGATTTGATTGCGAAGGCGCGGTAGCCATTCTATTTCTGTGAAAAGCAACGTGAAGACGAGCCGTTTTTTCGGCGGGATATTAGAGATGCGTCGCGGAGTCGGCAGGTTTCACCAAATCGGTATTAAGAGTTCGCGCCCCAATGACCTTGACCTCACTCCGCAAAAAGAGTTAATTGAGGGAAGATGGTGAAAGATTATGGCCGAACAATTCGCCGATAAGAAGTGCGTTCCGTGTCGTGGCGGAGTACCCGCGCTCAAAGGCAAAGAACTCGAAGCACTGTACAAGCACGTTCCTCAGTGGAGCATTGTCAATCAGCACCACCTGAATCGCGCGTTCACTTTTCCCGACTTCAGACAGGCGCTCGAGTTCGTAAATCGCGTAGGAGCGTTGGCCGAGGAGCAAGGGCACCATCCAGATATTTTGCTGGCGTGGGGAAAAGCTGAGATCACGCTATGGACGCACAAAATTGACGGGCTGACCGAGGGTGATTTTATTATGGCAGCGAAGATTGACCGGCTAGCGGGATAGCCTCAGGGCTAAAGCCCGCGTCTTGAATGACTCGTATCGGCACGACTGAAGTCGTGCCCTTCCCGATCGTATTGCACGAAACGGCGCGGCTCAAAGCCGTGCCCCTTCCGAAACGTATGATGAAATGAATCTTACTCAGCGCGCTCTATAGCCCGGTTCTTTCCGATCCGCATCGCTATCGCCCACACTGCGGCGGGAATCAGCATTACCAATCCAGTCCAGGTTGCGACAGTACGGGCGGCGACGCCGGCATCGAGCAGTCGTCCACATAAAAAAGCGCCGGCGGCGATGGTGAGCATTGAGAAACCGAGATCGGCGGAGAAGACGCGGCCCCGGAAGCGATCGTCGGTGTGAAGCTGCAGCAGCGTGGTGGAAAAGACCCAGACCGTGGATCCGCCCATGTGCGCGAGCATGGCGCAGGCCGCGGCCATCCACACGGTGCGGCTGAAACCGAGCGTGCTGTAGCCCACCGCGATGGTGAGATAACCGAAGAGAATCCCCAGCTGCAGGCGGTAGTCGCTACGGCCCGCCCAGCGCGCGGAGACCAGCGGACCCACAAGCGCTCCCAAGCCGCGTCCGCCGAGCAGAATACTCATGCCAAGCATGGCGCCGCGGGCGGCGTCCACATTGTGCCAGTGCACCGCGAACTCATGCGCGCCCATCACGGTGAAGATCACCCAGCTGGGACCGATCATCAATTCGCCTGCTTTTGCGAAAACCGTGGGCAGCAGCGTGCGGTGATTGCGCACGTAGCGAATGCCTTCGAGCACAGGCGAGAAGTCGACCAGATCGCGCGGACGCAACGGAGCGGCTGATTCAGCGTGCGGCTCGGCGAAGTGCATGCCAGCAATGAGCATTGCCGACGCTAAGAAAGACAAGGCGTTGAGCACGAAAACGGCATCCCGTCCGAAGAAGGCTGCTACAACTCCGCCCACGGATGCGCCAATTAAAAGATTGACCGACCAGGTCGCCGAAGAGAGTGTGTTGGCAATGAGCACCTCTCCCTTGGCAGCGATGTTGGGGATCACAGAACTGCGAGCCGGCTCGAAAAACGCGGCCATGATGGTCTCGGCCAGCAGCAATGGATAGACCAGCCAGACGGTCGACCGCGAACGAACCAGCAGCATGGCCAGCACCACGGCGAAGCGGACCAGGTCGGCGGCAATCATCACGCGTTTGCGGCGCAGCCGGTCGTTTACCACGCCTGCCATTGGACCAACGAAGGTTTGCGGCAGAACTTGCAGCACCAGCGCCAACGCGACCGAACTGGCGTGTCCGGTCAACTGCAGCAGCAGCGTGTAGATCGAGAGCGTGTAGAACCAGTCGCCTATCTCGCTGACGATTTGCGCTAGCCAGAGCCGGCGGAAATTCCGGTTGCCGCGCACCAGGCGGAGGTACGAGGAGAGCGAGATAGACGGGATGCTGTGCTCCGGCTGGGGTTCCATGCGATCTGCGGGTCGACGAAAATACAATAACAGCCTCGAAAATAAATAATCACGCGAGCGCCAACCTTCGAAAAAGGTCTGGCATCCTAGCCCGCCGCAGTAAGGTATTTGCCCGAAGCAGGGTTCGGGCCGCACCTGCTTTCAACTTTGAGCTGCAAATGTTTGCAGCCAGAGGAGAGGGGTGGCTTACGCTCCAACTTCAACTTCTGCGTAAGTCTTTATGGCACATCCACATAGATTGTCGACTTAAAGTTACGCAGGTAACCAAGTCATGGCAGACGCCGTGCACTAGCTAGGCTATCCAAAACTCGGAGAAAACTTCGTCTTAACAGGAGAAACGCGTCGTGAGAATCACAAGTCTGAAGATCGCAGCATCGGTTCTGTTTGTCGCAGCCGCCCTGGCCATGGCGCCAATGGCGTCAGCGAATTCAGTCACATTTAACCTGAGCTCGAATAACCTGGGGATCTCGGGCTCCGTGGGTACCGTCACCATAACAGACAGTGGGCTCAATCAAGTCACGGTCAGCATTACCATGGGCGCCGGCTTCTCCGTGAAGTTGAACGGCGGGGATTTTGCGTTCAACGGCCCCTCCGGCCTCACCCTTGCCGGTGTGAGCAGCTTTACTGCTGATGCGAATTCTGGTCTGAACTTTGACCATCTCAAAACCGACCAAAACATCAGCCAGTTCGGACAGTTGGTCGGGAAGTTCGCTTTTGATTTCACTGACGTCAAGGGACAACCAAAGGGTGTCGTTAGCGCGGACACCGTTACATTCGTGCTTACTGGCTCCGGACTGAGCGCGAGCGAGTTTACGGGCGTGGCTATCCACTTCTGTACCGCCTCAGGCTCGAGCTGCAGCCCGAACACTGGATTCGCCACCGGAACACCTGGTACGTCAACGGTTCCTGAACCTGGCAGTCTGGGCTTGCTTGGCACAGGACTGATTGGTCTGGGCGGTTTGGTTCGCCGTCGCTTCCTCTCCAAAACCAGCTAACTCGTCACCTCTTTGCCAGACCCCGGGAGAAAATTCCCGGGGTTTGCTTTTTCCGCGCTATTTCCTTCGAGCGCGTGGCCCCGTTCGAAGCCTGCCATTGACGCACTTCGCCCCCTCGTCCTAATATCCCAGCGCATTCCGAATTTCACTCAACCGTATCAAGTTGATCGGCAGGCGCAGCGAAAACCAGCCTGGTACGTCTATCGCTAGTGCTCCAGGGATTTTTCGGCAAGGAGATGAAGGATGAAAAAGCTTCTGATCGTTCTAGCCACTGCGGTTGTGTCTACTTTTGCATTCGCGCAGAGTGATGAAGTTGCTCCCAATGAGAATCTGGTGGTCGAAGGGGTCCCCAAAATTCCTGCTGCTCTCGCCGAATCTGTGGGCCGCTACAGCGAGTTTCGCGCCGCCGACTTCACGAGTTGGCACCCGACCAAGCGCGAGATGCTGATCGAAACCCGCTTTGCCGATACTGCCCAGGTGCACCAGGTAAAGTTCCCCGGCGGGGCCCGCACTCAGCTTACGTTTTTTCCCGACCGGGTAGCGGGTGCCGAATACCAGCCTGGTAACGGCGATTCCTTTCTGTTCGTTAAAGACGTTGGCGGAGGTGAGTTCTACCAACTTTATCGCTTCGACTTTTCTACGGGCGACATTACGCTCCTGACCGACGGCAAGTCGCGAAACACAAGCCCACGCTGGTCGTATCAAGGCGACCGCATAGCGTACGGCTCCACCAAACGCACGGGAAACGATGTTGACATCTGGGTGGTCAAAGCAAACGATCCGGCAGGCGCTCGCATGGTTGCCCAAATGGAGGGAGGCGGATGGGAAGTTTCCGACTGGTCGCCCGACGGCAAGCAGCTGCTGGCGACCAACTCCGTGTCGGCGGCCGAGGGTTACGTGTGGCTGATCGATGTTGCCAGCGGGAAAAAGGACTTGCTCACTCCAAAGACTGGCTCAGAAACAGTGGCATTCAATAATGCGCGCTTTGCCAAAGACGGCAAGGGCATCTACTTTACGAGCGATCAGGATTCGGAGTTCGAGAGGCTGGTTTTCTTGGATCTCAACTCGCTCAAGACTACAGTACTGACCCCCAATCTGAAATGGGATGTGGATGAATTTGATCAATCGAAAGACGGGCGCTGGATCGCATTCGAGGCCAATGAGGACGGGATCAGCGTGCTACATGTTCTCAATGCCGGAACGAACAAAGAAGTTCCAGTCCCTAAACTGCCCGTCGGCGTGCTGTCCGGCATCTCGTGGCGCGATCACAGCCGCGAGCTGGCTTTCAGCTTGAGCACGGCGAGCCAGGATTACGACGCATATTCGCTCGACCTCGCCACCGGCAAGCTGGAGCGATGGACGCACAGCGAAACTGGCGGCCTGAACACTTCGGGATTTGCCGAGCCGCAGCTGATTCACTGGAAGTCATGGGATGATCGCTCCATTTCTGCATTCGTCTATAAACCTCCGGCGAAGTTCAGCGGCAAACATCCGGTGATCATTGATATTCACGGTGGCCCCGAAGGTCAGGTCCGTCCTGACTTTCTTGGACGCGACAACTATTACCTGAACGAGCTTGGCATTGCCATGATTTTTCCCAACGTGCGCGGTTCGACAGGCTATGGCAAGTCGTTTCAGAAGCTCGACAATGGTTTCTTGCGCGAGGGATCGTACAAAGACATCAATTCCCTGCTGGACTGGATCCAAACCCAGCCGGATTTGGATGCCAGCAAGGTCATGATTACTGGCGGCAGCTACGGCGGATTCATGACTCTGGCAGTCGCGACAAACTATAACGATCGCATCTGCTGTTCTGTAGATGTGGTGGGACCCTCGAATCTGGTGACGTTTCTAGAGCACACTTCCGGCTATCGGCAGGATCTGCGGCGCGTGGAATACGGCGATGAACGCGACCCGAAGATGCGCGAGTTCCTCGAGTCGATCGCCCCCGCCAACAAAGCGAAAAACATTACGAAGCCGCTGTTCGTGATTGCAGGGCAGAACGATCCGAGGGTTCCGGCGAGCGAGTCGGCGCAGATGGTACAGGTAGTGCGTCAGAACGGAACGCCAGTGTGGTGGTTGCTGGGCAAGGACGAAGGCCACGGATTCCACAAGAAGAAGAATCGCGACTATCAGTTTTACGCCACGGTGATGTTTGTGAAGGAGTATTTGCTGAAGTAGTCGAAAACTCGATTACCGCTCGCCGGCCACGCGGCGGCCGCTCTCCGGCCGGAGCTTATGCTTCAAGTCTTCAGCGATTTGCTTGCCGTGGAAGCGTCCGTTCTCGATGAAAATTTCGTTGGTGCTGGAACCGGCGACAATCACGCCCGCCACATAGATTCCCGGCACATTGCTTTCCAGCGACACCGGATCGCAGACCGGACGGCATTGGTCTTCAGAGAGTTCGATACCCATGCTGCGCAGGAAGTCGTAGTCAGGATGGTAGCCAATCAGGGCCAGAACAAAATCATTTCTTAAACGAATCGGACCGCGCGGGGTGACGATGACAACATGGTCCACTCCGATTTCCTGTACCGTGCTGTTGAAATAAGCGTCAATGTCTCCGTTTTTGATGCGATTCTCGAGATCAGGCTTCACCCAGTATTTAACGTGGCGGTGCAGTTGCGAACCGCGATAGACGAGGGTCACGCGGGCACCGTGACGCCAGAGATCGAGTGCGGCAATCGCGGCCGAATTCTTGCCGCCGATGACAAGAACATCGCTGTCGTAGTAAGGGTGAGGCTCGCTATAGTAGTGGGAAACTTTAGGCAACTCTTCGCCGGGCAGGCACAGCTGATTGGCCAGATCGTAGTATCCGGTGGAGACAATCACCTTGCGCGTGCGGTAGTCATGCGGACGGCCAGCGCGATCGGTCGCCGTGATGCTGAAGTTCCCATCTTCGCCCATGACTGTCTTGACCCACTCGTACTGGCGAATATCAAGCTGATAATGTTCTGACACCTTGCGGTAATACTCGAGAGCCTCTTCGCGAGTGGGCTTCTGGTTAGCAGTTGTGAAAGGGATCTCGCCGATTTCAAGAAGCTCAGGTGTGGTGAAAAACAGCATGCCTGCCGGGTAGTGAAACAACGAATTCACCAGGCAGCCCTTGTCGACCACGATTACTTTGAGACCAAGTTTTTGCGCCTCGATGGCGCACGCCAGGCCAGTGGGTCCAGCTCCGATAACCAGAACGTCAGTTCGCATCTCAGGCTGCGGACGAAGCTTGGCCTTGGGCAGAGTTTCAGTAACTTCGGCGCTGAGAAAGTTGGGCATTAAAGTTTCGTGACGGGGCTCGGCCGCATGGCGAGTACGTCAGAAACCGATGATTCTAACATGCGGGCGAATGTGAAACAGGGCGCGTCGGGGCAACGGACAAAGTGGCGTGTACAACCGCGAACGACAGCGTTATCTTGGATTGCGACGTGAGGGTGCCCCATTAAACTCTAGAAACAGAGTTCGAAGAAGGACAGCGATGACAAGTGACAATGTGCACTTTACGGTGTATTCTAATGATCAGGAGTTTTAACCATCGCGGCCTTAAACGCCTTTACGAACGCGGGGACCGCAGCGGGATACGTCCTGACTTGCTGGAAACCGTTGAAGACATACTCGCTCGGCTTGACCGGAGCGAGGCTCCGCAGGACTTGAACCTGCCCGGTTATCGCCTGCATCCGTTAAAGGGCGAACTGAAAGGATTTTGGTCGGTCACCGTTCGAGCGAATTGGCGCATTATCTTCCGCTTTGAGGGCACGGATTCGTTGGACATTGAATTGACCGACTATCACTAATAATTACGCGACAAGCGAGGAGCAAACGCCATGCCGATGAAAAACCCACCGCACCCCGGACGCAGTATCCGAACCGCGTGTCTTGAACCCTTAGGCCTGTCCGTGACAGAGGGCGCGGAGGTCCTCGGCGTCACCCGGCAAACGCTTAACAACGTCGTCAACGGCAAGTCGGGGATCAGCCCCGAGATGGCGATCCGGCTCTCGAAAGCGTTTGGCAGCACGCCAGAAACATGGTTACGGATGCAGCTTGCCTATGATCTCGCGCAAGCCCGAAAAGACGAGAGCAAAATCAAGGTTCGCCGTCAGCATGGGCTACAGGAAGTACACGCGCAATGACGAGGGGCCTTGCCTTCTACGCCGCCGTATAATAACTAGCCCGCTGCTTCCGGTCCGACGCTTCAGGAGATTCGAATCAATGTCCACTCTTGCCGAACCAGCCACCGCGACCCCAATGAAGACTCGCACTGAATCCGACAGCATGGGAAAGATCGAAGTCCCGGCCAACGTCTACTGGGGCGCGCAGACGCAGCGCTCGCTGCTGCATTTCAACATTGGGCGAGACACCATGCCGCCAGAATTGATTCACGCATTCGGCACGCTCAAGAAGGCATGCGCGCTGGTGAATCAGGATTTGGGCAAGCTGCCCGCAGATAAGGCAAACCTGATCGTGCAGGCAGCTGACGAGGTGATTGCGGGCAAACTGGATGATCAATTTCCTCTTCGCGTCTGGCAAACCGGAAGCGGCACGCAGACGAACATGAACGTGAACGAGGTCATCTCGAATCGCGCGATTGAGATTGCAGGCGGCGAGATGGGATCGAAGAAGCCGGTTCATCCTAATGACGACGTGAATATGTCGCAATCGTCGAACGACACGTTTCCGGCGGCGATGCACATTGCAGCGGCGGATCGGGTGAAGAACGCGCTGATTCCGGCGATCAAAAGCATGCACGATGCGATTGCGGCCAAAGCTAAGGAATTTCATGATGTGGTCAAGATCGGCCGCACGCATTTGCAGGATGCTGTCCCTTTGACCTTTGGGCAGGAGTTTGGTGGGTGGGCTGCGCTGCTGGAACGCGACATCAAGCGCCTGGAACAAGTGTTGGAAGGACTTTACGATTTAGCCATCGGGGGAACTGCGGTCGGGACGGGATTGAACACTCATCCCGAATTTGCGGAGCGTGCGGCAAAAAAGATTGCCGAACTCACCGGACTTCCCTTCCGCTCGCATGGCAACAAGTTTGCGGCGTTGTCGGCGCACGACGAGATTGTATTTGCGCAAGGCGCGATGGAGACGCTGGCCGCTTCTCTCATGAAGATTTCGAACGACATTCGCTGGCTGGCTTCGGGGCCGCGCTGTGGATTGGGTGAGATTTCCATTCCAGAAAACGAACCCGGCTCTTCGATCATGCCGGGCAAAGTGAATCCTACGCAGTGCGAAGCGATGACGATGGTTTGCGTGCAGGTGCACGGCGCCACCGCAGCGGTGGGCATGGCCGGCTCGCAGGGCAACTTCGAACTCAACGTGTTCAAGCCGGTAATTATTTATAACTTCCTGCACTCGGTCACGCTGGTGGCCGACGCCTGCCATGGTTATGTCGAGTACATGATCAAAGGTATCGAGGTGAATCGCGCCAAAGTTGATTGGTACGTGAAGAACTCTCTGATGCTGGTGACGGCGCTGGCGCCAAAAGTGGGATACGACAAGGCCGCGCAGATTGCTCACACCGCGCACGTTGAGCATAGCAGCCTGCGCGAGGCGGCGCTGAAGCTGGGATACCTTACGGGCGAGGAATTTGATCAGTTGGTGAAACCTGAGAGGATGACGCGGCCGTAGTGGATTTCGTCCTGAAAATAAAGTTCAGGGCCTCGTTGCGGCGAGCATGAGATCGATCGCTTGCAAGCTGAACGTCTCGATATCCCCCTCCCCCCTCCCATGTTTTAGAGTCATCACGTTAGCAGGAAATTCCCCGCAAAATCCGCATGTCAAAGAGCTTAGATACTAAAATCCATGAAACAAAGGACTTCGGGGCGCAACGCATCGGCTTGTGCCAACCGTCACGGCCTCGACCACGATCGCGCACTTTGTTGGTCGGCACAAGGTTAGATGTCACAGTGGGCTTGTGGAAATTCTTGAGTAGTTGCGAAGTCCCCGTGCGCGGTGAACCTGCACAATGCAGTTACGGTGTCGCAACAGCGCCTGGGGAAACGTGTGGCCCAGCTTGGTTCCGCAGGAATGGATAGTGGATGAGGTGTGTGCCGCTCTGCGCTTCTCTCTGGGTTCCGAGTCGAACTAGTTATGGGAACGCTTTCTCTGTTCCCGGGTTTCCATCCGCTCTTATCGAGGGGCGCCGCTCGAGGGCGGGGGCTCGGGCGGGTTAGTCTGGGCCACCCACTGCTCGGCCATTGCTTAGAAACTACGGTAATGTATATACAGTTGACAGCCACCACTACTGCATGCATACTTGTATATACGACGATGAAGTTATGCAGTTTGACTGGGATGACGAGAAGAACCGAGTGAACCTAGCGGAGCATGATATCAGCTTCGAATTGGCGAGCTATGTTTTCGACGACCCGCTACACCACAGCGTACCTGACCCGTGTGAGCACGAGGAACGGTGGTGCACCGTGGGGGTCGTAAGGAATCTCATGACAATTCTTGTCGTCCACACAATCACCGAAATTGAGGGCGAAGAAGAGCTCATCAGGATTATCTCTGCAAGGCTCGCTACTGCCCATGAGAGGAGAGCATATGAAGAATCGTAATAAGAATTTTGACGCGGAATTCGCCGCCCTTGCCCGGAAGCGCGACGAGGACATCAACACTTCGGATATCCCTGAGGTCAAGGACTGGAGTGGTGCTGTGATCGGGAAGTTCTACCGGCCGCTCAAGGAGGCGGTCAGCATCAGGCTCGACGCGGACATACTCGCGTGGTTCAAGGGCCAGGGCACTGGATATCAGACAAGAATCAACGAGGTGCTCAGAAAGGCGATGACGAGCCGCACGCCCACCGCTCGGAATGAAGGAGACTCTAATGCCGACGCAGAAGGCGTCGTCCCCGGAACGAGCTGTCGAAGGCTTCGGTTCCCTGCGCTGGAGAGGCACGGAGAACTCGGGAGATGTGGCCAGATAGCCGCGGCGATTTCCGAAAGAAGCTCCTTCTTCGCGGTCAAGGGGTAGGAAAAAATGGAAACAATTACCTTTTATTCGTACAAGGGCGGCTCGGGACGGTCGTTGGCTCTCGCGAATGCGGCCGTCTATCTCGCGAAGCTGGGATTCAGAGTTGTGGCCTTGGATTTCGATCTCGAGGCACCTGGCCTCCACTACAAATTCTCGCGAAATGAGAACGACTCGCCTCTTGTTGTACAGAGAGGTATTGTGGACTACGTTAATGAATTCCGATTGAAGGGGGAAGTCAGCCTGCCGTTGAAGGACTTTGCCATCTGCGTTCCCATGCCGGGGATCGAGAAGCCGATGGTACATCTTATACCTGCGGGACGGGCGCCGTCCCCCGACTATTGGTCCATGCTTTCCGCCATCAACTGGCACGACTTGTTCTATGAGAAAGGTGCGCAGGGCGTGCAGATTTTTAAGGAGTTGCAAGCACGCATTCTTGACGAGTTTCAACCGGACTTTCTACTGGTTGATTCGCGAACCGGAATTACCGAGATAGGCGGCGTTGCTACAACACTATTGGCGGACAAGGTCTTGTGCCTAGTTTTGCCAACCCTCGAGAACCTTGACGGCGCTCGTACTGTCCTCCAGAGTCTAAAACGCTCCAGGCGGGAGGGTAATGGCACGGATCTGGAGATTATGGTCGCTGTCAGCAGGCTCCCAAAGATGAGGGGGTCGGAAGATGACCGCGAACGGGAGGTCACCAAGCGGATTCTATCCGTGCTGAATCAAGATTCGGGAGACAGCAAGGACGCGCTCCAACTCAAGGAAGTGTTTGTTCTTCACTCTGAGGCTGCTCTCCAGGTTCGAGAGGAACTGAGGGTCGGGGGCGGTACAAACCCAGACGACTCCATTCTGTTAAGAGATTACCTAAGGCTATTTGCTCCTTTCGTGCCGAAAGAATCAATCGAGCCGAAGCTGAACGACCTAATCCAAAAGGCTTGGGCGAAGCTTCGGTACGATCCAGATGCGGCGGTGAAGGACATGGAGCAGTATGCGGAGTCCTTCGGTCACCCGGAGACCTACCGTGAGCTTCTCCGGTTCTACCAGGTCAGGAATGCGTCGTCCGCATCCATCCTGAGGCGTTCCCAGCGGCTCTGGGAGATTACGCGCGATTCAAGCGAGGAGTATCTGTGGGCGGTGGTGCGGAAGCATTTTGAACCCACACCCTCATTCCAGAGGAAATCAGCCGAATGGTACCCGGACCTAGATTTTGTGCGAGCCGTCTGGCGAGAAGCCGGGGCGAAGGATCCCGACTTTGGCCTTAAGCTTGCCGAGGCATACAGTTTTGAGGACAAGGAATCTACGGGAGCAGACGTCATGTTAGAGATCATCAGAACGTCTGAACCGTCAAGCAGAGTGGTTTCGCGTTGCATTTACATGCTCGACTACTCCAAGCGAGGCGACGAGGCAGAGGAGCTAATCCAGCGATTCAAGGCAAGGCTTGGGACTGAACCCGATGTGGCAGCCGCTTGGGCTCGACACGCGCTCAGGGGTCAGAACAAGGCCGCAGCAGCGGAGCTTACGGCCTCGCCTGTGGTCGCCCGGCTGCGTCCAAGCCTGGCGGGGCTGCTTCACCTTCGTGCGGGAAATCCAGAAACGGCCAGACCCCTCGCCCAAGCCATTCTAGGAGAAATTGGTGAACGGGAAGTTCCTAGAGCGGACCTCGACGATCTGGGAACGCTCTTCCGCGAGCTAGGGCGCTTCGAGGAATTTGAAAAGGCTGTGACGCAATCGTATCCGATGGAGATCTCGCGGGAGCTTCGCGAAAGACCATTACGATTACGGCGCAAGTAGGGATCGGTGGAGAGCGAGCGACTGGCGCGGTCGAGCCCAGTGGTGTTTTGAGTGGGGATGTTCACCCGTCACAGACTTAGTCCGGCGAAGAAACTGGATTGTCCTCATGCTATGGGGACTGACGCGCTTTCACGATGGTGGACATGCAAGCGGGCATAGCGCCTGATACGCACCAGGGCATTCTCACGACGGTGACTGCGCGGGGAGAATTCCCTGAGGCAGCACAGGAGGCACCAGCAGTGCAGGGTCCCTTCGGCTCCGCTCAGGGCAGGCTCTTCGACTTCGGAACTGCCTTGCTTCGCGAAGCAGTTTCTTCGCTCAGGATGACAGAGCTAATAGCCAATTCGCGCGTGCTACGGTTCAGCCAGTTCGGCTTCCTGAGTCAGCCCTGCGGAATTTGACTGCTTTGGCGTAGTCGTGATGACCACTACACTTACTAGCACGAGGAATGTTCCCAGGACTGTGCGCGCTCCGATCATTTCTCCGCCCAGAAAATATCCGACCAGAACGGCCACCGCAGGATTCACGTACGCGTAGGTTCCAACTTTGGTGGGAGACTCGTGGTGTAGAAGCCAGACATAGGCAGTGAAACCGATGATCGAGCCGGCGACTATGAGGTAGACTAGGGCGAGCCATGCGTGAGACGAGACGGCCTGCACGTGGAAACCTTTGAACTCGCCCAGCAGGGCGGCGGCCACAGCCAAAAGAATTCCTCCGGCAAGCATCTGCGATCCCGAACTCATGACCTTCGAATCGGGCAAGGGGATTTTGCGGGTTAGCACCGCAGCCAGCGACCAGGAGATTGAAGCCACGACCAGGGCAAGGGCTCCACGCGTGTCAATTGGAGCGTCGCCAAGGTTTACGGAATGGCTTACCAGCACGGCTACTCCGGCAAGGCCGACCAGCAGCGCGACTCCCAGACGGAGGGTGAGTTTTTGCGTACGCAGGATGAGAATCTCCGCCAGCGCCATGAAGGCTGGGATGGTCGCCATCATGACTGCGGCAATGCCCGAGGGCACACGCTGCTCAGCCCAGAAGAGCAGGCCGTAATCCAACACAAAGATCAGCAGCCCCAGCAACGAGGCGGATGCCCACTCGCGACGAGTTGGGGAGGGCGTGCCGCGCGCGCGCATCCAGGCATAAAGCACAATTCCCGCCGTGAAGAATCGCATTCCCGCGAACACGAACGGCGGGACCTGGCGCACTCCAACGCGGATCGCCAGGAACGTCGATCCCCAAACGAAGTAGATGGTGGCGAAGGCCAGCAGAACCTTCCAGAGGTGAGGGCGGGGCGTTGCTTCCATTGGCATCGAGGGTGGCCGTGAAAATCGAGACCGCTTTTCCTTAGAGCCGCTTTTCCTTAGAGCCGCTTTTCCTTAGATCAACGGCAATGCACCACGGAGGCAACTTTTAATTCATGAGAGGTCGCACAGGTTCTGGGCGGGAAAACTTATTTCTTTAACAGGCTGGTGTGGCTGGCGACGCATTGCCAGCGGCCCTCAGCGTATACCCAGGTATCGGTGAAGCGGCCGAAGTGCTCGTAAGGCTTGTGCTGATACGAGCCCTTAGTACGATAAGTGCCCACTACCACAGCGGAGCTGGCGTACATGCTGACCTTGAGGTCCTGAATCGTCAGACTGCTGAGGTTGAATTGCGGGTCTCGGATGTCGGCGAGGAACTTAGGTTTGTCGCTGACCTCGCCATCGTACTCGGTGTTAACGAAGTTGGCGCCAAGCATGACATCGAGCGCGCGGGAGTCGCGATTTACCTGCGCTTCATTCCACAGGTGCTCCATCACCAGGAGTTTGGCTTGCTGAGAATCATCTTTCGATTTCTGCGCAACCGCCTGCCCGATGGAAGCAAGGGCCAGCAGAAGACAACATGTGGCACGATACATGGCCTTGTTCGTCCGCTCCATCCCCACGTGGGGCGGACGCTGCGAGAACATAGCAGTGGAGTGCGGATATGCGCTATGAAATTCAGGGTGGAGGCGTTACGAACGTACTGCAGGGCTGAAGCTCAAGTCGTTTGAGGGAGGGTAAATCGCAGCGCTAAAAGCGCTGCGCCACACAAAGTCAAAACCTACCAGGGCCAATGCCGTGGGGACACCGGCGCTACTGGCGTAGCGCGCGGCTAGTAGGCCCAGCGCAGAAGCGTGGCGCCCACGGTGAAGCCCGCTCCCACCGAGGCCATCAGCACCAGGCTTCCTTTCTTCAACTTGCCCTGTTCGACGGCCGTGCTCATGGCTAACGGGATCGTGCCCGCAGTAGTGTTGCCGTAGCGCTCGATATTGATTACCACGCTTTCCGGGCGCAGTCCGAGACGATCCGCCGTGGCGTTGATGATGCGAAGGTTGGCTTGATGCGGGATAAAAGCGTCGATGTCGGCACCTGTCAGGCCATTGCGTTCGAGCAACTTCAGGCAGGCTTCGGTTTGTTTGCGCACCGCGAACTTGAAGACCTGCTGACCGTCTTGATGAACATAGTGCATTTTCTTGTCAACCGTTTCATGCGATGACGGATTGAGACTGCCGCCGGCGGGCATTTGCAGGAAGCATCCGCCGGAGCCGTCGACTTCATGGATGAAATCGATCAGGCCGACGGAATCGTCTTCGGCGGGCTCTAGAATTACAGCGCCCGCGCCATCGCCGAAGATGACGCAGGTAGCACGGTCCGCGTAATCGATGATCGAGGACATGACATCGGCGCCAATCACGAGCACGCGTTTATGCGTGCCGGTGGCGATAAATTGCGCCCCCGTCTGCACGGCATAGAGGAATGCGGAACAGGCGGCGGAGAGATCGAATCCCCACACTCCCGCCGCGCCCAGCTTGTGCTGCACCAGGCAGGCGGTAGAAGGGAAAAACATGTCAGGTGTGACCGTGCCGACGATGATGGCATCCAGGTCGCTGGCCGTGAGGCCGCGCTGGGCAAGGGCTTTCCTGGAAGCCTCGACCGCGAGGTCGCTGGTGGCGACGCCCTTATCGACAATGTGACGCTCGCGGATTCCTACGCGGCTGAGAATCCAGTCATTGGTAGTGTCGACCATTTTCTCCAGGTCGGCGTTGGTGAGCAGGCGGGGCGGCACATAAGTGCCGAGAGCGCTGATTTTGGCGCGAATCGGTTTCGTCAATGAGTGCTCCTGAGTATGAGACTCAGTATTTTGCAGGATTGGCGGCAGAATGTCTAACTGGCTTCTCGATTCTGATCAGCAACGGCTTCGGGAAAAAGGCGAAAATACGGAGACGTAGTCTCTTGCCTTCGCCGTGGCGGGCCGGAATCAGGCGATGCGTACAGATTCGTGGGACATCCATTCGCGGATGAAATTTGGACACGAGATCAGATCAAATGCGTAGCCTTCACCGCGCATCAGATAAAGCAGCGCAGCGCGGTCCATCTCTTCCAGGTTCGCGAGATCGAGCAATACCCACAACTCGCAAGCGCCCGCCATTTGCACCAGTTGATCCAGATAAGAAAGATGCCCTTGGAACAATTTTCCGGAGACGCGAATTGTGACATCAGGAATATTTGCGGTCAGTGAAGCTTTTTGCATTTCACCCTCAGTGGCAGAGCAAATGAATTCTTGCCCGGCATCTGCATAAATAACGGCCGAGAGGATGCTTCTTGCGCCAAGAGTGGTAACGGGAGTGTAAAGATTTATTCGGGTCGCGGGGTGAGTAAGGGAGTGCGCCCGACTGAGAAAAATCTTAAGCCAGGCACCGGGGACCCACTGCACACGCAAGAGCCCGTTACCGTTGCTTCCTTCCGGACCTGGCGGGGTTGGCGAGAGTACGTCGCGTAGGACCGATGCCTGACCTGAATCATTCTAGCAAACGTGACCGCACATTCCCGGTCTGAGAGCGCATCTCTGGGCCGTGACGCAAAAGGCAAGTGACTTTTGGTGCAAGCAAAACGCAGGAAGCCCTTCCCTTCTTAACGGAACTTGTCGAACAATAGGAGTTGGAGAGTATTACGTTATACAGACGGGTTTCAGTCCCCGCGTGCTACCGGTCACCGGTCCATGCCCCAGGCCAATCCACAACCCGATGTCATTTCTCTGACGCAGGCGATCAACAAATACTTTGATCTCTCTGTCTACTTCCTTGTGTTGATGGGCTTTGGAATACTTGCCAGCACGGGCGTTCTTGATCTGCCCACGATTGTACTGGTGGGGTCGGCTTTGGCGGTTCGCGGGTATCTATTGGCGGAACGGAGACGCGTCGTATTCTCGGAGCGCTGGACCACGCCCCTTACGATTGCGTACTTCATTTTTTATGCCGCCGATTATTTTCTGCTCTCGCGCAGTTTTCTGACGGCAACGGTGCACCTGGTTCTGTTTGCCGTGGTGGTGCGAACTTTCTCGCTGCGCCGCGATCGCGACTACACCACGCTGTCGATCCTGGCATTCCTGATGGTGCTGGCATCGGCCGTACTCACGGTTGACAGTGTGTTTTTGCTCTTTTTTGCCGGATTCACACTGATGGCAGTGGTCACCTTCGTCCTGATGGAGATGCGGAGGTCGGGGCGAGCGGCGCGCTTTCAAGCGCGACACTCGCGGGACGCATACGAACACCGTCACCTAGCCATCTCACTCGCCCGGTTCTCGCCCGTGTTGGTGCTAATGATACTGATGGGTGCAGCGGGGGTGTTTTTTCTTCTACCGCGCATGTCGGCCGGCTACCTCGGCGGCTATTCGTTTGGCACCGACCTTTCCACTGGCTTCAGCGATCGGGTGCAGTTAGGCCGGATCGGGCAGATCCAACAGTCGGACGCGGTCGTAATGCACATCCAGATCGATGGCGATCAGCATGGTCAATACGCCCTGCACTGGCGCGGCGTCGCGCTGGCCAATTTCGACGGGAAGAACTGGTCTAACCCTCATACGCCATACCCTCTGCCGCGGCTGGTGGATGGGGGGTTCAGCATACCCCTCTTCAGTCAAGGCGTGGTACCGCCTGATCCGATTCAGCCGCGGGCGGCAGTGCTGAAACTGAATGAAGTGAACCTCATCCATTACCGTGTGCTGATGGAGCCGATCGGTACGAATGTATTTTTTCTAGCTCCCTGGGCCCGACGAGTCAAGGGAGCGTATCGCGGGCTGCAAATCGATGCGGGAGGGGCGGTCTCCGATGTGGATAGCCAGCGCTCCGTGAGCATCTACGAGGCAG
>Ga0307478_10001829_pt1 | contig 17730 bp, 28 predicted proteins | sample atmos_gasesECM4C_2_FD_203713 | JGI IMG/M metagenome (GOLD analysis project Ga0307478, IMG submission 203713) | Hardwood forest soil microbial communities from Morgan-Monroe State Forest, Indiana, United States - atmos_gasesECM4C_05 | ecosystem: Environmental > Terrestrial > Soil > Temperate... | reverse complement strand
ACGGCTTCTCGGTGGCGAGCCAGCGTCGGATCCAGTCCTTCACGCATTACCTCTTCAATCGAAATGTGCACACCGTCGCGTTCCCAGAGGTTTGGAACGTCTTTCCTCTGGTTGAACCCGGTGTCGCGCAACGCCTTTTCGAGAAACTGCTGAACCGCATGATGCTGCTCTTCACACTCTTTCGAGCAGTGAATGTCAGCGCCGTGCCGGTGAGGAAAATGCCCAGCATGGCCGTGACAGAGGAGCTTCTGAGCCATTGCCTAGCTCGTCTGCAGCCCTGAATTCTTTTTCTTCAGGGAAGCTTTCGGGATGCGGATGTTGATGTGCGTGTCGTCTTCTTCGCCCAGAATGCCTTCTCCTGAGGGTTCATGGCCTTCGGCGGCAGCTTCTGAGCTGTTTACGGCATTCCCATCATTGCCCATCGCGTAGGCATTCTCACCGGAATCGCGCATGGTCGACTCGCTGACGCCATGACGGACGCCCCGCTGGGCATCATTGTGGCCCATAGGCTCGCCGACATGGCTGTCGCCTTCCTGGCGATTGCCAGCGACTTCCGGCCCTTTGACTTCTTTGTTCGCGCCGCCGGCCGCGCTCTTCTGTTTCGGACGTTCAAGTCCGCGTATGCCGGAACTGTAGACGGGATCGGTGTGATCGATGCCGTTGGCGTCACCTACCGTCTTGCCAGCCATCTGCTTCGATTCCGAACCAGCTCCGCCGTCCGGTCCTCGACCTCCGCGATCGCCACCAGTATTGCCGGAGTCGACTTTGGGTTTTTCGCGGCCTCGCATTCCGGAATCAAATGCCGAATTCTTTCGCGGATCTCGCGCCATAGAAATGGGCTCCTTGTCTTACGGTGAAATGGTTGAGGTTCAGGCTGCAGGAGGGGTTAGGGCGGACGGCGCCGCCGGTATTGCCGGTGTTGCGTTGAGAATCGTGACCACTGACCCGATATAACCTGCAACGGTCTGCTGGCTCACATTCGACACGCCGGCATCTTTCAATGCCTGCGCAATCAAGTTGCCGCTGGTCTGGATGACAGATGCAAGCTTTTGCGGTCCTGTGCCATTCTGCTGGCCGACGGCTGCAAAGTTAGCTTCCGCGGTCATGACTGCCTGCATGGTCAGATTGAAAGCAGGACCGAGTGCGGGTACAGCAAGACCGACGACGCCTTCCGCGACGTGCACGCCTGTCTGAAACCAGGGCGACAGGAAAATCTTCTCAACATCTTTGCCGATCGTCTTCATTACCGATACGAATCCCATAGAAATCTCCTCTCAACTCAATTCAGTTACGTATGGACTCAGCAATACATCCCGCGGCGTCATGTGTTCTCGCGGAATAAAACGTGGGTTCAACAACGGGATCGCGATTTGTTCAAAAGACCACAAGACGAGCGTGGAACAGATGAAGCGGTCCGCGGTCGACCAGTTTCGATCGAGGGCGATGCCTAGAATGTCCAGCTTGTCGTATGCCTTACCCGTTTGGGTGAGTGCCTTCGAGAGCGCTGCCTCGATACCTTCAACCGAGAGTTTCAAGATTCGCCCTTTGGGATTCGGCGGCCGCCACGCTACACCCTGCCCATCCGACATCGCAGAGAACGTCCATCCATCCGCCAACCGGTAGAACCCGACGTGCGACCAGTCGGATTCGGTCTTCCAGCGGATCGCCGCCGACGCCAGGTTGACTTCCTCTGTCGACAGGAAGAGGCAGTGATCCATTAACTCTCAGCCCCAGGAAGCGGATGTTGCGCCATCCACTTGCAGAACGATACGAATGCAGACCCGCCAGCAATCATCAGCGAATGCTTAAGGTCTACGCCTATGAATTGCGCTGTTCCGCCACTGGCAATGCCCGAAAGAACGGCATTCGCCATTCCGGTGAGCCATCGCTTCCAGGTCATGCCCGTTGCCGGCGCGGGCGTCGGAGCAGGAGCAGGCGTTGCGGCCATCTTCGTTTTCTCCCCCTTGATGATCCGGATCGTCATGATTCGAATTCGCTCGTCTCAGCTTCGCGGCGCCGCAATAGGCCAGCGACTTCCTTCGCTCCGATGTGATCCCACTTATCAAACTCTGCAGCTGCGCCCTTGTAGTCGCCAGCATTCAGGAGCCGGAGTAAAGTGGAATTGCGAAACTTCGCGGAGCCCAGGTTGAATACGAAATCGACCAGGGCATCAAACTCGTCCTGAGTCAGTGGCACTAATACGAAAGCGTTAACAGCAACTTCTGCTTTTCCGACATCCTGGTGCAACCAGGTGTCAGCTTCTACCGGCGTGCATGTCATGCCTTCATGCACGCCTTCGGTGTGCCCCCAGCCGATCGTCCAGACGCCGCCCTGGTCCTGATAGGCCGTAAGCTTGCAGGATTCGAACTGCTTTGTCAGATCGAACCCGTTTTTGGAGTAGAGCATCGTTGCCATTTACGAACCGTTGATTCCTAGCTTTCCCTTGATCTTGCCGACGTCCGCGCGCAGATCGTTAATATGTCCCCATTGCTGGGTTCGCGCGTCCTTGCCTTCTTTAATGTCTGCGGCATGATTGTCGACGCGCTGCGCCAAGCGACCATAGTAGTAGGCGGTCACAAGAAGATTTGTGCCCACAGTGACTCCACCCACCAAAAGCGTTGCGACCCAAGGTGGCATCATTTCTCCCTGAAAATGGTGGGGGCTTAGAACTGGGTGAAGTCGATTTCCACGTCCCGCAACGTGACTGACGTCAATGTCGCGCTGGCAGCAATGTTCAACGCGAGCGTGTTCGCTACGGTGTGGTCATACGTAGACGATGCAGCCGTGTTGCCATCGCAGTAGATCGCCATCGCCGTGCCGGACGACCAGGCCGCGGCCACTGTGTTGGTGAAGCATCCGTGAGCTTCGTCAGCTCCCGAAGTTCCCGTGGTCGTGGTCTGGATCGTGAAATCGAAGTCCACCGGCGAGTTGGTGTTCGTGTTGGCGTTCGACGCGCCAACAACGGATACCGGGGTGATCGAGGAACCGATCTTTACGCTGAGCGTGATCGCCGGCGTGGTCGCCCCGTTTGAGAACATCAGCTGCCCGTGAATATGCATCCGCTTGCCCTGGACGTTCATCGCGCCCGCGGGAAGCGACCAGGAAGCCATCGTTTGCGCCGTGGTCACTGTGGTGATGGCAGCCTGCGGACCGGCTGTGAGCTGCAAGAGGCCTGCAGTGTTCGGAGCGCTGGAAAGTGCCGGCGTCGCGTAGCCCGTCGATACCAGTGATGCCAAGGTGTAGTTCGAGCCGAAAGGACAGACCAGGCCGCCGCCGCCAGGTGCTGGAGTCGAAAAGGCACCAGCGCAGACCGTCGTCGAGAGCGGCTGCAAGACTTCCGTATTCGCCGCACCGCCAGCCGGGGAAACGTAAATGCGATATCCGACAGAACCGGAAACTGCAGACGGAGCGTTGCCGGTAATCGTGGAAGTCGTGCCAGTCGTGACTTGGGTCGAGCTGGAGTCCGAGGAGATCGGCGTCTCGCCGCCCGCTGGCGTCACATAAGTCAGCGCCACGCGGTACGTGCCGGCTGCGATCGTGCCGCCGGTCGTCGCCGTGCCTAGCGAAGCCGCGGCCGCAGGAGCATTCAGCAGAATGTTCGGCGTCAGCGCAATCAGCTGAGCAGGCGGCTGGATTCCGTTGTTCCAGCCATACTGACCAGGTCCCAGCCGATACATGCAACCGTCCACGCCGGCGTTGTAAGAGACTTCGCCACAGAGCCCCTGGTTGATACCGTCGATAGTGACGCCATTCGGTGAAATGCGTGCTCCGGTGGACTGCGCGAAGCAGGCCAGGGAAAGCACCGACACAACTGCGAGCAGCGTTAAGGAACGCTTCATGTGAAATGTTCTCCTTTGTGCGTGGATCGGAAACGAGGTCTTACGGTTTTAGAATCCCAACGGTTACGCCCGGATACTTCAGAGTCAGTTCGGAATGCTTGCCTGGCCGCAGTGAGCCGGCCGGAATCAGGCATCGTCCAGTCCGGTGATGAAACGAATACCAGTGCGCGCGGCGGTGAACCATGTCCATGCACTGATAGACCGACCCGATCGAGTCGTCATCGCGCATTGGGATCGTGAATGGCTTGCCTTTGTTGGGTACGCCGCGGATGGTCAAAGGCTCGGCCGCGGCTGATCCGATCAGTAGGCAAACGATCAAGAGACTTTTCATTGGCAATAGCTGCTGCCCGAAGCTACGGCAAGCGTAAAACTGGTCGACGGTGGTTTGCCCTGCAACTGCACTGTGCCGCCGGTGGTGCTGTTTTGCACCATCAAGGTAATGATGTCGGTATAAAGCTGTCCCGAAACGAGCGAGCCTGCGTTTGTGATCGCGCTGAAAGCAGCGGCGGTGGTGATCGGAGTCGGGACCGTGCCGCCTTCTCCAGGAAAGTCGCTGATCGTCGTTAGTGTCGGCGAAGCTGGCCCGGTAAACTGCCAGCTCGGACCCGTTGGGGTCGTCCCGGTCATGCTGTAAGTGACATAGCACGTCATCTTCAGCGTGGAGCTGGGGGCGACCGTCATCTTCATGCCGGTCAGACTGGTAAATCCGGAGGTCGCGTTCGAATACGCGGCGGTGATGGAGGCCGGAGCTACAGCAGTCTGCGGCTGGCAGCCGGGAGTAGTAGAAGAGCTGATCGCGATGGCCGGGGCGCTTGCACTAGCCCCAACAGTAGTGGCATAGAACGCCAGCTGCTTTTCCGCCGCCTGTGTGATCGTGCAGCCGGTCGCCGTGTCGACCAGCAAGTTGCTGCCATTCCCGCGAATGTGTCGAATGGTGTAGCCAGCCTGATTAGCGCCAGAGGCAATTTTCACGATCGTGCCCGTGGCTCCCAATACCGTCTGGTTGATGTCCGAGATGTCAGTTCCTTGCGCATTCTCCTGGATCATCGGACAGATCACTGGACAAATGATCGTCGAGTCGGACACATCCACGAGAATGTTGTTCCCGGTCCCGCTCTCAATGTGAATGCCGGGACCAAGAGTGGACGGCGATTCCCAATCGATCAGAGGGCTGAAGCCCGCTCCACCATTACACCCAGAGCTGGTAATCGTGGTATTCATGATCGAACGCGGATAACTAGAGTTCGCGTTCTGTCGAACCACCATCGCCAGAGGATTGCCGGTGCCTTGTGAAGCGGCCGTATTGCAGTTGCCAGGAAACGTGATGATTACGTTGTCGTAGGGCCCGCTATTGAACGAACCGCCCTCGATATCAAGACCGACGCCTTTCCCGGTGCCTTGCGGCAGGCACTGGACAAAACGGAAGAAGGATTCTTCTTGCGCGTTGTAGTTGGCGCACGCGACTGGAGCTGCCCCACCAGTGCTCAAATTCTGCGTCGAGCCAGTCTGGACTGAGCCGCCTTCCCACTGCACACCCATGTTGATGTTTGTCTCATTGAAATCACCAAGCGTGATAAGAGGCGCCCAGATTACATAATTGATGCCCGATGCGTTGGCTGGACCCGCGAGGATGCTCCAAGAAAGAGCGGAGCCTGATACACAGGATGCAGATGTCAGTGTCAGGACCGTGGTGCTGCTGACGCTGGCAATCGTGCAGACCGTACCGTTGATGGTTATCGTGGCGCCGTTCCATGCCGTGCCAGTGCTGGGAAAGATGGCGCTCGAGGCGGTCGCCGTAGCGCCGGACATGGTAATGGTGATGCCGTTGCCCACCGTCTGGCCCGAGCCGATCAAGCCTGCTCCATAGACGCCAGCACCATTGGCCGGGACAGCCACCAGAAGACAATTGGCCGATCCGCATCCGTTGGGCATGGCGGAAGCATTGTTCACCGCAATGATGGCACCGAATGCGATGCACGGGCCGCCCGAGCCGGGGTTGGCTGGGTTCTGGCCGTTCGCGGAGCATCCGTTGGTCGGAGAAGCCGCTCCAACACACCCTCCGCCCCACGATCCCGTAGTCGAGACACAGACTGCAAAGTGCGACCACAGCATGGAAGCTGTAAACGGCGTCCCAGAAGAAGGCGTGACGGAAATCAAACAAGTCGTATTGCTGCAGTTCGCGGCAGAGGTGGTCGCCGTCGTCGATTCGACGGCCGTGTTGCAAGGTAAAGCGACTCCCCAGCATGGCGGATAGTTCGCCCCCGCCACCCACGCCGGTCCACCGCCATTCACTGCCCAGCGGTTCGGCAGATTCTCCACACGCCAGCACGTCGGAATCAACTGCGGCCCGTTGGCCGTGATCACTGCGCCGGCATTGTTCCGCAGCGTCCCACACTTCAACGGATTCGACGGCTGGACCTGTTGTTGAAGCGAGGCAAATACATTCGTGGAGAACGTCAGCGCGCTGCCGTATCCGCTCAGATCGACGATGCTGGATAGTCCAGAGCCAACCGCCGCAAATGCAGTCTGGACGCACAGATCATCCGTCGTACCGATCGTGCAATTCCCAGCAGACTTAAATGCCAGTGCGTCAATGTAGAGCCCGGAAGACTGCAATCCTCCGCCCGACGCACCAGTAAGCGGTTTTCCTTGGGTCGCTCCAGTGATCGAGCCGATCGCACTGCCACCGCCGGCACCGCCAGTGACACCAGGCGTTCCACCGACCTGGGCCAGCAGCGAACCAACGCAGATCGCGAATATCAGTGTCAGCTTAGACGTAAGTGACAAAGCACCCATCTCCATTGGTATCGGTGTCGAGCTGCACTTGTGAGAGATCAAATCCGGAAGAACTCAGCGGGTACGGCTGCGGCGGTGTGAACGATTGTCCTTTCGTGATGCGCGCCATGATGTTGCCGGCGATGTCTTTCACCAGCATGTACGTGCCGGCATTCAACGGATCAGACTGGATTGTGAAATTGCGGACAATAAACGCCGTGGCCTTGATCGGTACCGGCGTGCCGGAGTTGGCCACCAGCACTTTGCCCAGCGATTTCGGATCCGTTTGAGTTGGCATTCAATCTCCGCAGACTGCGAGGTAGTAGCTGTCCGAATTGAGGTTGGACTTCAGCTCGTTCGAGCGCTTCGAGCGAAACTCTTTCTCGATCTCCTGGTGCGCGATCAAGCAAGCTCTGCAGATGTCCCGCTCTTTGGCGAACCGGCCCAGGTGGAACTTGTAGCGCCAGCCGCGCGAGGCCATATAAGGCGTGATTTGCGCCTTCGCCATTTCCTCGTTCTTGGCCTGGAGATACTTCAGCTCGATCGTGACCGTATGATCCGGCTCGCCTTCGATCAGGTGGACGATGTCGAGCTTGCCGCAGGCACAGCATTTCCGCTGTACCGGAGCGGCTGCAGACGTCTGTACTGGCGCTAAGGGCCGCAGGAACTCCGGACGCCCGGAAAGGGAAGTGCGGCCCGGAGAGAGCTTCACAGAAGCAGGGCGACGAGCCGCGCCAGTTTTGACTCACTGAGCCGAAGGGTGATGAGATGCTCGCCGGATCCAAGTTGCGTTGGGTTAGGAAGCGGATCACCGCCCTTCGGCACTTTAAGACGATATGCCTTTTCTTTCTTAGCCACGCCCCCCCCCAGCTTCTTCGGGTGCGTCTTCCGGTACATCATCCGCGCATAATGCCGCGTGCACATTCCCGAAGTGTTCTTCTCCTTCAGGACCTCAGTACAAATCTCGCCTTCAAATCCGCTGCAAGTTCGCATGTCAGCCTTCTCCTGTTCTGTTGCCTGCAGCGGGCTGGGCGCCGCAGGTTCAACCTTGTCAAAAGTCTCTGGCTTCTCTCTGAACTGCTTCATTCGTTTCTCGAGAAACGAAGCGTCGAACTTTGGCGGCTGAACTTGCCGATCGCGGTGCATCGCACACGCTGGCTCGCCTTCTACATCCAATCCAATTGCGGGAACTGGCTTATTGGATACGCCGCACTGCATGCACCAGGTCATGAAATCGTTGCAACGCCATTCATGTCGACCTGGATCCAGCCGACGCCTTCGAGCGTGAACTTTGGGTTCGGATACTCCTGCGAGGCTTCGTACTTCGATCGCAGATCTATGCGTTCGATCTTGACCGTCTTGCAGAGGATCTCCCACGAGTGCGAGGCGTTGTCGATCGAGACGACCCGCGGCGCATCTTCTTTCCGATTAAAGTAGATTCGGAAGGGTCCGCGGTAGTGCAGGACAGGAGCGTCTCCATCGAGACCGCCAGAAACTGCGCGGAGACGTTGCGAGCCGCGTAACGCTTTCGTGTGATGATCCGTGCCGTACTCATGCTGCTTTCCGCCAGTCAAGCGGTCCGTAGTTTCCTGGCCGCTTTCGCTGCTCTCGCTCTTCGTGTTGGGCTCGGATTGTGGCTTCTCTGTATTCATGCGGCATTGCATCCAGTGGCGTCTCCGTAATGGGAGGCCGCGTCATCAATCCGTATCGCAAAGCGTCTGGCGCGTGGTCTTCGCCCTTGGTGTCGCAGTCTTCCGGGTCGTGCTCGTCGTGAACGAGCGCGGGCAAAGTTCGAATCAGATTGGTGCAGGTCTCAAAGACTTGCCAATGTGGTGGTCTGGTGAACTGCCCGCGATCGTCCAGCTCGTGCGAGAGATACTGCCGCACTCGAGCCCAACCATTGCGCCGGTCGTTTTCCGCCTTGACCATCGCCCAGCCGTTTGTTGCCATGACTTCGGCAATCGACGGCCCGCGCGAGGCATCCCAGCAGCTGGGGTCACCCACACGGTAGCGCAGGTTCTCGCTGCCGGTGAGTTTCAGCGCATGTTGCGCCAGCCAGGGAACATCTTTCCCGGTTACGTAATATTCCCGGTAAGTGATGACCTGGCCATCCGGACTGATCGCATGCCATAGCATGCAGGCCGGATTCTTGAAGCCCCAGTCAAAGCTTGTAAACCGCTCCCAGAACGATGGGATTTGGAACGGCTTGATGACATGAACACGCCGCGAGAATTCGCGGAAGAACTGGCCAACAAACGATTCCCAGTCGCCAAACAGGTGCGCTTCCCGTTCTTGCTCGGGAAGAGCCCAGAGGGTTCGTCCGTAATCGCTTCGATGGATGAAATAGTCGAAGCGCTCTTTCTCAGTCCAGCGGTAATAATCTGCCTGAGTGAGGCTGTCTTGCTTAAGCGCCTTTCGGCACCACTCGACGTTGTCCCAGCCGTAGGCCTGAAGAAATTCCCAGTCTTCCGGCCGTTCGTTGTCCTGGTATTCCCGGTCCACCATGACACGCTTGACATAGTCATGGCCGACGTTGCCGGGGTTCATCGTCCACAGCATCTTTGGGACGATGTCGGATCCAGTCCAGCGATTGCAGGTCTCGAGGAACCTTAGTTCCTCTTCATTGAAGTGCGTGGCTTCTTCAACCAGGATGTCTGCAAACTCATCACCCTGAAAGTCGTAAATGTCCTGCTTGTGCTCGGCATAACCGAATACGATCCGCGATCCGTTCGGGATCCGCAGGACCGGATAACCCTCAACACCAGGACCGCGATACCACTTGCGAGTGATCGGCCACTGCTTGAACATCGGGCCAATGCAGTTCGCATAGACTTCTTTGAACGTGCGACGGAGCACCAAGCCAGTTGTGCCTGGATACTTCAGCCGCCGGTCCAGCATCACCATGCGCCCGGTGTGCGACTTCGAGCCCCCGCGAGCGCCGCCAAAGCCGATCTTGGTGGCCTTGGACTTCTCAATCAGTTGGCTAATCTGCCATTGCTTCGGCTGCCAACGGAAATCTAGCTGAACGCTCGCTTCATGGCTCTGCGAGCGCCGCCACATTGATGTAATTCACCGTGATGTTGCTGGGGCCATCAGTATTGGGATCGAAGGGCAGGCCAGGCGTCAAGCCCTTCAGCCGCGCGGCCAATTCCGCATATGCACGCCGCTCGCCCCAGGCAATCACATTCCGAGCTTCTGTGACTTCACCCTGAAACTGGAAGAACCTCGTCTCCATCGCGTCCAGGCCTTCGTTGATCCTGGCCGCAATTTTCTCCGGCGGCGCAAGCAAATGATTGAGCGCCTTGCGCATTGCGACCGTATCGAGGAGATCTTCTGGATGAGCCGCAGTGTTCGCCGAGTAACCAGCCTCGAGCGCAGCTGCACGCACGCTTTTGCCTTCGACAAGCCCTTCAAGTAGCTTGGCCTGACGAGGCTTGAGTACTACGCGGATTTTCGGGGTTTTCTTTTTCGCAGCTTTCGCCCGCTTTTCAGCTGAGGCCGCCGCTTTTTTTTGGGTCATGGCTGAGAATTTAGTGAGGCTTTGAAGAACTCTTCGTCTGGCCAGCCGGACATCCGTTCGGGCCAGCTCCTGCCCATGGAGTGCCCGTGTACTGGTAGTTGCCTTCAGTTGGTTCCGACCAGCAGTACTGTCTAGGTCCGGAGCGCACGATGAAGTAAGTTGCAGTTGGAATACCCACCATAAACCCCATGGCAATCAACCATTCATGCCGATGGTAGAAGGATTGTTTCTGAGGCGGAGCTTCGTATTTCGGTTGTGGGCGAGCTGGGAGCTGCGCAGATTGAGCGATACAAAGACTCGATAAGAGCACAACGATTAGTGTGGAACGCATTTATGAATTCGACTTTGCAGACTGCCCAGGAGGCTTCGTTGATCCTGCGAGCGCAGTTTGCTTCTCATTCAGCCGGTACAGTGGACAGCCTTTGCCTTTGTGCCCAGACGCGCCGCAGATTTCACAGACCGAATAGTGCTTCGTCATTTCCCGCTCGGAAGCACCGAAACTCTGTCGTATCGTAGCGAGTCAACTGGAGGCTGGATTCGTGCCGTCGTCTGGGCCCAGGTTATGAAGTCTGCCGGCCGGATTCCAATCTTCTGGCACCAGGCTTTGTACAGCTTGTAAGCTTCCCCGGCACTTGCTTGCTTCATAACGCAGCTAATTGCTCCGCGGGGATCTCGCGAATCCCATGCACTTTGCCGGCGCAGATCACGACATTCTTCTGGTCGTAAACCAGCGGCCAGGTTTCGACTTTTGACATTGACTGATCGATCCGGTTGCCTACGATCTCGTCATCCACTGCGCCGAAGCGGTTCACGCCATACTTCCGGACGCCGGCGATGCCTTTTGCGTCTGCAAACGCTCCTTCCGCATTCAGCTCCATGTCTGTTCCCACTAATGGGATCTTGGAGCGAAGCGGGTTCAGAGTCCGCGATTGCATCGGAACGGGCTGCAGACAGGCGTAAGTTTTGCCGTTGGGTTTGCGGAACCAGCCGATTGTGCCCTGCGCGGCCATCTGGTTGAGCTCGCTGGGCAGAAGCGTACGAATTACTTTCGAACGGGTGACATCGTAGAGTTGGACTCTACCAAGCCGCCCGGCCTGGGCGTTATTCATAAGTTTTGGGTGTTTAACTTTCCGGCTGGGAAATCAATTTAAGACAAGGCCTTCGCGTTCCACTCTTTTCAATCCATGCGATCCATCCGCGCCGCTTCAGGTCCTCAAACGATTCCTTGCTGACCTGCCGCGCGACTTTGTCGCCTGTAATGTTCCAGATAGCGACTAACCCCAGACCTCGCGCTCGGTTGGCTCGCATATTTTTGTGGACGGGAAGTGTCTAAGCCTTTTCTATGCGTTAGCAGCAGCCCCTGTCAGGAACTATTGTTTCCCGCGAAGCTGTGGCCTTTTCAGGGCACGCGCCGCGAAAGAGCGGCGAAATCAATTGCAGACTCAGAGTGCAACGGAAGGGAATTCCTTGCAATAGCAAAGTGCTGTTAAGTTAATAGCTAAGTGAAGAGAACCAGTGGAAATCGTTGACTAAGAAGATGCGGGCTAGCGTTGGTTAGCAGTAATTCCCCTCGTTCGCCCCATCCGGTAGTTCTGCCAAGAATAGATCGCCATTCCTCCGCTGTAGATTGCACCTATGGCGAGAACCGCTCGGGCAATTCTGTGGTGGCCATGTTCGTGAAATTCGTAGGCTAAGGCCATGCCCGTTCCCAGCAATCCAGCTTGGACTAAGTAGACCTGTGCCGGATGGTTGCTGACTGGTTGCAAAATAGGATCTATACCGTGGGTGGCGTAGGGCTGATAGCAACCGTTTGGCTGGCAAAGGATCAGGCCGTGCGCGCGGATACTGAATCTGGCATCTCCGACTTTCGCTAGCACGTCACTAAGGATTAGAGCATCGTTCCAGCCATCAAGGAAGGGCTGAGGTTCTTCGATGTGCGGCGCGTCGTATACTGGTGCGGCGGTGACTCGCGGGGCGGTGATTTGTTGGGCAACGGAAACTGCTGAGAGCAAGAGCAAAGCGGCGACGATTTTCATATAAGCCCTCCGATGGGCGAACATTCTAGCAGGGAAGGAATCGGGGGCTGCGTCCATATTTGCAGCCCCCTTGCGTGGCCTATTGATAGGTGTAGGAGATAGTGCCGATGACCGTTCGTTGCACGGGTCCGGTCAGAACGATGGTACTTGCGACCTCCAGCGTCACGCCGCAGCCAAGACAACTATAGGAAATGAACCCCGCAGGGCTTGAGGCATGACTCACATCGGGCACAGCCAGCGTTCCATACGGAGGATTGGCATTTACTACCCCGGAATACAGAGACAGGGCATCCTCCCACATAGTTCCAGAGAACCCGCCGACCAGTTCCACGATGTCAATGACCTTCTCCGAGATCGGCAGAGGCCCAATTACGTAAGAGGTTGCACTGACGCCGATGACCTGCACATAGCAACCCGACAGAGGGGTGACGCTAATGGGCAGAACTCCGGTAACCGACCTTTGACTCGCTGGAGGGCTACAGGCAAACGACGGCAGGGAACAGCACGCGGCCACAAAAAGCAACAACACAAAGTTTCGTATACTTCTGAAAGCCAATTGCATGGTGTTTTTCTCCTTTTCACTTTGGTTGAGACATCATGGGATTGGTCAGGGATCAGGCGGATGCGGATAACATCGGCCTGGTCCCGCTTCAAGATGGTTCTATGCGCCGCGGCAGCTTGGCCTGGCGTCGAATTGCAGACACCCGAGCGATCGTGATGTTGAACTGGTCCGCAATCAATCGGAACGGGCGGCCAGCCTGAATTTGGAAGACAATCTGCTGCATGCGTTCGTCTGTGGGACGAAAGCCTTCTTCCGTTTTCACCCAGCCGCGCCGTGGAGTCACTAGGGGCCCACCACAGTTCCCGCGACGTTGCTGCGCGAGCCGCAGCTTCTGAAGCAATAAAAAGTCTCGGTTAGGATGTACAGACCGCCATCGAAGGTGCCTTGCAAGAGCCAAGTGCCGTAGGGATAGTGATTGCCATAGCCAAGCCACTTCAGGCTGCCGGCGAAGTCTGTATACTCAGCGCCGCTCCAGATCACAGCTCCGGTGAAGTTGCCGCCGTAGTACTGAAGGTTTTCGCTGTAAGACAACGTGGCCGCTGGAGAGAATTGGGCATTGGTGCAACTGGTTAAACCACAGCTAAGAGTCGTTTGTGTGTAGGTGGTTTGGGCGAACAGCGCTGTCGACAGCAGCAGGAACAACAAGGGAAGGGCCATTTTCTTCATTCGGTTACGTCCTCCGTGGGTAAACTTTGCGCAGCCAGGCGGCGCGCTCTTGCTGCTGCACGCCCGGCATTGAAGCGCTCTTTGTCTCTCTGCTGCAGGTTTTGCATGCACGCGATGGCCAGTTCGCTTGGTTCTTTGCGATCGCCTTCATTGGTTCCGTGTCTGCGAAACGCCCAGCTCGCATTCCGGATCGGGTTCATAGACCTCTCTCAGTTCGGCAAAATGATTTTCTTGGCAACGGTGGCTGTGTGCTGCTGTGCTTCTAATGCGTCTTTGTCGTGCGGAACGATGCCCTGCGCGTCGGAAAGCTCTTTAATCGCTCGCTTGATGTAGGGCTCTTGCTGCGCTTCTTCGAGATCGAGGAAGTTGACTGGCGCCACGTCGACGCATTCCTGGCGGAGGAAGGCCAGGTACTTGTCGGAGTAATAAATCACCTGGGCGCGCTCCGAGATCAGGATTCGCTTCAAGGCCGTAATCTCCTGGGACTGAGCATCCAGGGCCTGGGAGGCTTCGTTCATGGCTTCCCGGATCTGCAGAGCGGTCATGCGCCGGGCTTTCCTGAGTTCGCGGCCGTGGTTGTTGGGACGCTTTTTCATTTCCCCGCCTTCGCTTTCTTCGCCTTGGCAGGTTTTGCAGGCGTCTGCACTTTCTCGAATTCCTTGGAAAGCGCGGCGACGTCGATCTTGTAGGCTTTTGCGATCGCGGGAAGATAGCGGCCTAGCTCTTCGTAATCGTCTTCTAGGTCATGCCACAGAATGATCTCTCCCAGTAGTCCCCAGGCGGTTGCGATCGGAAGTGAGGAAAGTTTTTCGCGGAATGTTTTCTCTGGCTCCCCCTTCCAGCCATGGCGCGTTAGCAGTTCTGCGTGGTAATAAGTTCCAGCACCATCTAGGAAGGACTGGAAGGCCAGCATGAGAATCTGCCGACTCGCTCCATCGAACTTTGCGCGGACCTTGTCAAAGATCAGCAGTTTTAGCTTCCGGTTGCGCTCTACTGTCGCTTTCTCTTCGGCTTCTGCCTTCGCCCGATCTTCCGGACTATGGCTTTGTGACGGCCGCGGCGTTTCCAGATGCCTCTTGTGGACTTTGCAGTTGAGATCCGTGCAGATGGTCTCGTGTTCTCCAGCGCGCTCTCCGCGAACAATCAAGGCCTTCTGCACGGAATCACATTCGCCCTTTTTCGCTGGCAACCACTGGCCACGCTTCAACACCTTCTCACCTTCTTTCGGCTTGGTGTAGGCGGTTTGCTCGGAGATCTGTACGAGCTGACCGGCGGCTTTCTCCTGCTTCACCTGGCGCTTCACATACGCCTGTTGTTTTTCCTTGAAGCACTCGGGATCGAAGCAGGTATCGTCTTCGCCTTTTTTTGTCAGTTCGGCGAAGAGGGCAGGATTGGACATCGATCGCTTGGGGCAGGCTGAGCATGGACCGGCCCAGGGGACGAGCTGGTCATCGTCGAGATCCCAGGGCACACCCTTGAGCTTCAGATTGACGTTGTCCTGGATCCACTCGCGCAGGCCTTTCTCTGCGAGCAGCCGCGGATGAATGCCCATTCCGAAGTCGTTGGCATCGTCTTCGTCAAAGTCTTGGATCTCTGAGAATTTCGCAGTTTGCGGATCGAGCTTCTTGAGCTCGTCAGCTCGCTGCTTTGTCTGGCTGTAGCCAAAGCAGGCATCCAGCGCGGCGATCTGATCTTTCGGTTGCAGACGCGCAATTAGAACGGCATGGCCGGCTGTGATGTAGTTGTGTTCGAACGCTTCGCGCGCCGCCGGCACCAGGGCCAGCAATTTCAATCGGGCATAGACATAGCCCACCGACTTCCCAACTTTGGCAGCGATTGATTCGGCCGTGTGCCGCGGAGCTCCTGGCAGATCTCCGGCTTCCGTGTCTGCAGACTTCTTCATCAGCGCTTCATAGCCCAGCGCTTCGTCCAGTGGGTGGACGTCTTCCCGCTGCAGGTTCTCAATCACCATGATTTCCAAAGCGGCAGCGTTCGAAAGTGGGCGGATGATGGCGGGAATGTAAGTGTTGCCGGCAAGCTTTGAGGCTTTGAAGCGCCGCTCTCCGACTACGATTTCGTATTTGTCTTTCTTGTTCCCGTCCGGCCGCACGACGATGGGCTGCTGTACTCCATGGGTTTTGATCGACTCCGCCAGCTCTTTCAGCGACTTCTCATCGAAGCGCTTCCGCGGGTTCATCGGCGAAGGAGTGATCTTGTCGAGCTCGAGGATCTGGAACTGCGTCTGCACTTGCTCAGCTGTTGCGGTTGCCATAATTGCGTGAACTCCCTTTCTGGAGATTGCAGAGGTTGTGGGCTGCCTGGATGTTTTCCGGATGGTCGTCTCGCCTGGCTGCGCCCATGCCGCGCGGTTCGCGATGGTCCGGAACGATGTCTTCGTACTCGGTGAATTCCTTGTGGCAGAGCGCGCAGATTTTCTCCTGCTCCGCGATCTTGCGATTGAGTAAGCGGCGCATTGCTGACTTGTTCCGGATTTCGCGATAGCCGCGGGGATGATGCTCGTCTGGAATGCAGTGCACGCCTGGCTCGAAGCTGATGTACTTCCGCGGTCCGGCCGGGAAGCTGCGTAAGCTAGCGGCGCGCCCACAGCAATAAAAGCCGCCGTGAATCGGACAGCGTTCATTTCGTTTAAGCTTCATAAAGGCTTCGCCCACTCTTCCCAGTTCTCTTGTTCGGCTTCACGCTGTTCGAACGGTCTCCAGTCGAAATCTGATTTCAACCGGCGATGCGCAGAAATTTCATGCGGAAAACGAAAGCTGTGACAGCGGCAGAGCAGCGGAGCAGTTTCTGCTTTGAGCTCGCCGGCTGCTTTCTTTTCCAGGAAGCGTTTCGTTGCCAGCTTCTGCTGACGTTTGTTTTCGCGATGCTCTGCGGAGCGGTGATAGGACCTGGTGCCAGTGCCATACATCAGACCCTCCCCTGCAAAGCTCTGCCCACGGAGCAGCCGCAATAGACCAGCGTTCCTGGATGCCCCTTGTGTTCATATGTACCTACGTTCTTGCATGTACGACAAAGTACGGATGCCTGGTGGTTCTTGATGGTTCCTGATGGTTCTTCCTTATTGCGCTGTCGTGTTTTGCACCTTTTCGTGTTCTGTTTTGCACCTTTTTCTGTCGTGTTTTGCACCTTTTCGGTGGGTGGAAAAAGGTGCAATTTTTGCGTGTTTATGACGAACTCATTTCGGTTGCCTCGACCGGGATTGACGATGACGGACAGGACACCGTCTTTGGCCAATTCCTCGATCGCATATTGCGCACTGCGGATCGATTGCCTGGACTTGGTGGCCAGGGTCTCGAGGTTTGGCCATGCAACGCCTTCGTCGTTGGACCAGTCAGCCAGGGCAAGCAGCGTCAGCAGCGTGTTACCCCGGTACGGCGCGGATTGCCAAACTAGGTTCATCACCTTGATGCTCATGCGGACAAGTTGCGCGGATCGCCAATACGTTTTTTCCAGCCCGGCCATTCGGAGGTTGGCCGTTTCTTCTCAAACTCTGCAGGTCCTGCTTCTCTGGTTCGCTCAATGTCTCGAAGCAGAGAATCATCTGTTCGTAAAACTGCAGCGCGAGCTGCTGTTTGTTTCTCAAGCGTGGCCTTCTCCAGCATCAGCTTCATCGCCTGGTTCTTTCCCAGCACGTTCAGCTGGCCATGGATCCTGATCAGTTCCATCGTCGCCTCGCAAAAAGCTTCGGATTCGACTCCATAAGGCCGGATTTTCCTCGCGGATCCGCGTCAGAATCCGGACCGCTTTCAATCCCCGAGTTGCGACTACAGACGTCATGACTCAGTTTCGATTCCTCTCCGCAAACGCCAATGCAGACGCTTGGTTCAGTGGCACTACTTTCCCGTTGACCAGGCCGCCCATCACCGGGACATCGTCATCCGCGACCAGGCCGATCGCGCATGCGATGCAGATCGCCGAGAGCTTCATCTTGTTAGCCTTCTCCACATTTGCTGTGCTCAAAGCGATATCGACTTCGCACAGTGCACACTTCCGCTGTTCACTCGAAATGCCGCGGTCCTTCCAGGGGACACAGACGATGAAGCTCATAAAATTCCTTCTTTCTTCGAAACAGCTGCGGCGCGGCATGTACTAGCCGTAGCCGTCGCCGTCGCCGTAGCCGGAGCCGTCGCCGTAGCCGTCGCCGTAGCCGGAGCCGTCGCCGTAGCCGTCGCCGTAGCCGGAGCCGTCGCCGTAGCCGTAGCCGTAGCCGTCGCCGTAGCCGTCGCCGTAGCCGGAGCCGTCGCCGTAGCCGTAGCCGTAGCCGTCGCCGTAGCCGTCGCCGTAGCCGGAGCCGTCGCCGTCGCCGTCGCCGTA
>Ga0307478_10001828_pt1 | contig 17746 bp, 15 predicted proteins | sample atmos_gasesECM4C_2_FD_203713 | JGI IMG/M metagenome (GOLD analysis project Ga0307478, IMG submission 203713) | Hardwood forest soil microbial communities from Morgan-Monroe State Forest, Indiana, United States - atmos_gasesECM4C_05 | ecosystem: Environmental > Terrestrial > Soil > Temperate... | reverse complement strand
GCACGGTTCTGAGTTTTTAGCTCGCAGCCCGAGGTTCCCAGCTCTTAACTCAAGCAAGTCAGGACAACGGCGCCGTCAATCGCGTCCTTTCCCTGCCAAACCGCAGGAACAACAATCCAATCACCGCACTCACCACCATCAGCTCGACCACACTGCCTTCTGGGCCGACAGTACCACCGGTCATCCACTTGGAACCCGACATCGCGGTATTCAGCAGATGTCCACTCGCAGGCATGCCGCTATCGGCGACTCCGAAGAAAAAAGTCTCCGCCCAGTCCCAGGAAGCATGCATGCCGATGGCAAACCACAAGTTTCCGGTAAGCCGTAGAGTCACGCAGAACAGCAAGGCTGCAAGCGAAGTGGAAAGACCTCCAACCCAGGTCTCTCCGGGGTTCCCCATGTGACCGAGCCCGAACAATCCCGAGAGCAAGATGGCGGCGGGCCAGAAACCAATGCCAGTCGAGAGCGTGAACTGCGGATACCCCCGAAACAGAAATTCCTCGAAAAACCCCACCATGACAAAGGCCGCCGCCCACAGCAGCCCGAAGCGAATTGCGGCAGAGCCCACCAGGTCATACCCGTGGAAGGCCACGTTGCCTGTCAGGTAGAGCGTGAACATCGTGGCACACTCGGCCACAAGGCCCCAGGCGATCCCCTCAAGGAATCGCGCCCCGAATGCACCTCGCCACGGCAAACCGTAATCGCCCAAAGAGCGCTTTTCAAAAGCTCCCATCACCAGACTCGCCACCAGAACGCAGAAGAACGCCAGCCCATCGTGCAGCAGCACCGTCTTGGCGGTGAAATCCACAATCGTGGCACCCTGCCTCGAAAGATGAAGCAGCACAAGTATTCCGTGGATGCCGAATCGCAACCCGAACACGATGGCCACGAAAATCAGGAATCGCCAGAGTGCGCGTAATCCGCTAGGCCCCAGAAAGACCGATCGCAGACGTTCGGCCTGCGAGGAACGTGTCATGTCGGAATTAGCAAGGGAAGGTAATTGCTCGGCGGCTTGCATTTCTCCAGGTTGCATACAGCTCGATACGCAGCCCGACGGGATTTAGTTCCATCCTTCCACAGCGGATGTCCAGCCACAGCGAATGTCCAGCGAACTCATTGTCCCGGGCCAGACCAGCGCTCCCTGTCAGCTTCTCCATTTCAAGGTCACTGGACCCGAAATCGGATTACGAAATTCCGTCCCTGTTTTGCGGCTCTCCAGCCACGCCTGCTTCAGCTGGAAATACCACTTGGCGGGCCGGTCGGCGTCGTCGATGAGCATCAGGTGCGGGTTGTATTTCAGCCCTTCGGACTGATCGGCCATGGTCTTGCGATCCTGCTCCACGAATTTCGCGAACACGAACTTGAGCAGGTGGGCGCCGAAAGGAAGCCAGCGGAAGAGGTTCCAGGCCGCCACCACGTCGATGCGGCAGCGGTCGCGCGTGATGGGGGTGACCGTGGTCAGGCTTGAGAACCAGTACTTCCCTGCCCGGATGGTTTCCCAGCGGCGGTTGGGCAGGGTGAAGTCGATGGTGGTGGTGATGGAGTCGGCGTCGGCGTAGAGCTTCAGCAGCTTGTACGGCGCGCTGTTGGAGCTAGGCGTGTGCGCGCTCATGCGAAAGCCGTGCTCAATCGGCTCGAATACTTTTTGCTTTTCGTGAATCGATTCGCGGCTGCGCCACCACCAGGCCTGATGCACAAAAGGCCCGTGCGCAGGATCCATCAGGCCGATGATGCCGTGGTCGACGCTGCAGGGCAGATCAGAGGTCAGGTAGGCCAGCTTGTATTTCTCGGTGAATGCCGGCACGCGCGGAGGTGCAACCGTGGGATCGGTACGCTTCGTGGAGCCCGCTCCGGCCGGTCCGGGTGCGGGGATGAACACCCAAATGAAATCATCGTGCTCCTCGCATGCATAACTTCCCGCGTAAATGCGGTCGACCTTGAGGTTCTGGTCGGCGGTGAGCGACGGGATCAGCTGGCACTGTCCCGAATGCGCGTCGAAGCGCCAGCCGTGATAGCTGCATTCGACCTGCGTCCCCTCGAAGTGTCCGCAGGACAGCGGCATGCCGCGGTGCGGGCAAGCGTCGTGCAGCGCGAACGTGCGCCCCTGCGCATCCCGGCCAACGACGAGCGGAATTTCGAGCAGCATCGCTTTCTTGAGGCGTTGCTTCTGAACAAGGTCGCTGGGCACGGCCCTGTACCAGAAGCCAGAAAGCATCAGCGAGTCGGGAGTTTGACGTTGGGGGGAGTCGTCGAACATGGGACGAGGCGAGGGTACTACAGCGCGGGGAATTGGGGGGAACGTCCGCTTGTCGATAGAAGCGTTTGCCGGTTTGAGTCTCGATCGAAGGAGAGAGGCCACGTAGGCGCTTCCCGAAACGGGAGAAATACTACTGTAAAGTAATCCCACCCCCTCCCCCCTATACCGGCAAAATCTTGAAAACAAAGAACTGATTTTGGAGAGGCCCGCAAAATCTTTGAGTTTACAGGACTTATAGGCAAAATATTCCGGATAAAGGACTTAGCTTGTCAAGGATCCGACGCTGGTGGCGTTTCGACGCTTGGCTTGCCTTTCTGCGATCCCCGTGTCGAATGCCCGAATCGCGCCAAGCACACATAGGCGCCTACCCACGGAGCTAGTATGCGGGTAAACGCGCGAGGAGATCTGTGACGGCGGTCACGCCGTGTGGTTGAGGAGCGACCTCGAGAAAAGGTCGCAGGTCGCGACCACGTGCACCGCACCAACAATCCCAGGGGCAACAAACAATTACCACTAACGAACGGCCTTGATTTTTCAGTAACTTACCCAGATTACTTTGGTGGTTCTATGGCCTTCGGATATTTTGCCCGGCTTCAGCTAAACACCCTATAATCAGCCTACTCTGGTAAAGGTTCTCCGTCAGGTTCCGGGTAGAGGCAGGTTGTGGACTTTGTGTGTGTGCAACGAGGATCGACCCGGACATGCGAAAGCACCTGAAAATCGCGCTGATGGCTAGTCTCGTACTCGCGGCCTCCCTTTCTCTCCTCATTCCCTGCGCCATGGCGGCTTCCGGGGGCGAGGAAACACCTTCGCACCTGGTGGCGACGACCGACGGTAGTGGCCGCACGATCTATACCAACGAATACGTTGCGGTTCCGGCAAAGACCGCCCGCGGCAATGCGGAATCGGCCTCAAGACAGAGCCGGTTGGTGTACTGGAGCGTGAAGGAAAAGCGCTATAAGCCGGTGCCCTCCGCAACCATGGGCGCGGCCCGTTCGGCCGCCGCCGAAGTGAACCAGTATTTGAGCGGTGAGACAAAATCCGAAAGTTCGGCAGAGAACACGAGCTTTCTTCGCAGCAATAAACCGTCGAATCCGCAAGACGTCGACGCGGCCATCGAACAGGCGGCGGCACGCCACAATGTGGATCCGAATCTCGTGCGCTCGGTGATTAAGGTCGAATCGAATTTCAATCCCAACGCGGTTTCGCGCAAGGGAGCAATGGGCCTGATGCAACTCATGCCCAGCACCGCACGGTCCCTGCACGTGACCAATCCCTTTGACCCGCAACAAAACGTGGACGCCGGGGTTCGACATCTGAAGCAGCTGCTGGAAAGCTACGGCGGCAATATCAAACTGAGCCTGGCTGCCTATAACGCGGGAGCAGGCGCAGTGGCACGGAGCGCGGGCGTTCCGCGCTTCTCGGAAACGCAAAACTATGTCCGGCGGATCACGGAGCTGTATTACGGCGGGTCGCAGCCGGGGGCGCATGTCGTGGGCAACGTGGTGCACGATCCCGTTCGTGTGCAACGCGATGCACGGGGTGTGCTTTACATCAGCAACACCGACTAGTGGTTTTGGCATCTCTCAGGTAAGCCGTTCGAAAGCCGGCCCCCTAAAGGGGCATAACAACATAGGCGCGTTACGGCATCGCAGAAGGCTGAACAGGCAATAACAGGTTCGACAGTGCAGTAACGGGCTGGAGACGTTGACGACCCTACTCCGAGACCAGCGCGGGTTGCGGCTGGTAGCAGCGTTGCTTTTGCTGCTGCCGGCAGTGCCGTTGTATGCGCGTGCACGGCATTCGGACGCCTGGGCGCGCGACACCTTTGCAGGTGCCGAACGCATGCGCGAGGCGCTCAACGGGCGACCAGTCGACCAGCGCACCCGGCGCGACTACCAGCGCGTCATCGACGCCTACCGCCGGATTTATTTCGGCGCTCCCGCTTCTTCCAAAGCAGATCCCAGCGTGGTCGCCGTCGCCGAACTGCAGGTGGAGATGGGCCGCGGCTTCGACGACAACAATATCTTCCAATCCGCCGTGAAGCAGTACCAGTTCCTGCGCAAGGAATATCCTGGAAGCAAGTACCGCTTCGACGCGTTGTTCACGATCGGTGAAATCTACAAAGACGATCTGGAGGATCCGGAAGAGGCGCTGGCGACCTTCGAAGAGTTTGTGCGCCGGTATCCGCGGAATCGACTGGCGGATCAGGCGAAGCAGGCCATTGCGGATCTGAACAAGGAAGCGGCAGCACCGCAGAAAAGCGCGGCCCAGCGTGAAGCGGAGAAGTACCAAAAGGCTGCCGACGCATCCGATAAGGCGAAAAAGCCAGGCAAGAACGAGGCGAAAGACAAAGACAGCGACGACACGGTGGCGAACGACGAGGGCGAGCCACCGGCCGCATCCGAAACGAATCTCGAGAAATTGCCGCGGGTGACCAGCATCCGCCACTGGTCCACTCCCGACTACACGCGGGTGGCGATCGATCTTGAGCAAGACGTGAAGTTCGATTCGCGGCGCATTGATGGTCCCGACCGGATTTTCTTCGATCTCTACAACACGAAGCTGGCATCGACGCTGGTGGGCAAGACGTTCGACGTGGACGACGGGTTCCTGAAAAAAATCCGCGTGGCCCAGTTCAAGCCGGGAAAAACGCGCGTCGTGCTCGAAGTGGATGATCTCAGCGACTACGACGCGTTCCTTCTGCCGAACCCGTCGCGGTTGATTATCGACATCCGCGGCAAACAGACGGTGACGGCCAAGTCCACGAAAGCCACGCTGGTTGCGCCAGAGAGCGCCCTCCCGAAGACATCAGGAGTGATCGACCACTCAGAGTCGACTAAGCTTGCCGCTGCCTTGCCAGCCGAGACGCCGGCAACCGAGGACAGCGAGAGCACGAAACCGACGGTAAAAACGGTACAAGTTGGCAAGAATCGAGTGAAGAAGATCATCGAGGCGGGCAGCGACGATCAGCCGAAACCGCCCGTGGCCCGTTCGGTGGAGGATTTGAGACCGGATGTGCCGCCGACGCGCACGATGGTCGCCGACAACTCCTCGATGGATGCTCTGCCGGAAGAAGCCGTCACTGGAAAGAAGGCGACGACGACCCGGAGCAACAGCGGTCACAAGACTGCCGCCACCGACCTTGATGTTCGCGAAGCCCGTCCAACTTCAGCGGGCGATCGTTCACTGATCCGCGCCCTTGGATTAAAGATCGGAAAGATCGTCATTGATCCCGGGCACGGCGGACATGACACGGGCACCATCGGTCCGGAAGGGCTGATGGAAAAAGATCTGGTGGTGGACGTGGGACGGCGGCTGGGAAAGCTGCTCGAGACGCGGCTGGGAGCCGAGGTGGTTTACACGCGCAAGGACGACACGTTTATTCCGCTGGAAACACGGACGGCAATCGCCAACCGCGAGCAGGCGGATTTGTTCGTGTCCATTCACGCCAACTCGAGCCACGATCCGAGCGCGCGCGGAGTAGAAACGTATTACCTCAACTTCACCTCCTCGCCGGACGCGCTGGAGGTGGCGGCACGCGAGAACGCGGTATCAGAGAAGTCGATCCACGAGTTAGGCGACCTGGTGAAGAAGATCGCGCTCAAGGAAAAGATTGAAGAATCGCACGAATTCGCCAGCGATGTGCAACAAGCCCTGCACAGCGGGCTCTCGACGAAGAGTTCCGGCATGCGCGATCGGGGGGTGAAGAAGGCGCCATTCATCGTTCTGATCGGCGCCAATATGCCGTCGATCCTGGCCGAGATTTCGTTCGTCAGCAACCCCGGCGACGAACGCAAGCTGCAGACTTCGGAGTACCGGCAAAAGATCGCGGAATCCCTTTACCGTGGAATCGCCAAGTATGTGAGCGGACTCAGCGGCGTCAAAATGGCGAGCCGGGTTTCGAAAGAAGAAGGCCAGTAAAGCGGACGACGGGGCCTTGAAGTTCGGCCGACAAACAAGACCTTAAACCACAGAGGACACAAGGGAGCACAGAGGAATCAGATGCCCTTTGTACACATCTGCGGCCTCTCGGGGGTTTCATGTTTGTGGTGCTGAGAAACCATCCCCCAAAGTCCCACTCAAGCCAAACCCCGGGATTGAGTGGGCTGCTCGCCCTCGCGACAGCCGGCCGGACGCCGGCGCTACGTGGGCGGTGGAAACTTTACCTCCCGCTTTGTAGTCTAATAACGCATGGGGTTTGCGTTTCCGATGAAGCTCTATCGAGTCCTGCCTGCGGTTCTGATTTCTTCCCTCGCGATGGCCGCGTTTGCGGATGGGCCTGCTCCCGCGACTCCGGCCAAGACTGGTGTACCGGCTGCGATTCTGCCCAACCAGTTCAGCGGATGGCAGATCCAGGGAGCGGCGCAGACCAGCCAGGATCCGGCGGCTGCGGATCCGGCAAATCCCGCAGTGCTCAAGGAATACGGTTTCACCGATTTCTCCTCGGCGACGTACACGAGGGACGATGGGCGCAAGCTCACGCTGCGGGCGGCGCGCTTCAGCGACGCGAGCGGCGCCTATGGGGCGTTCACCTATTACAAGCAGCCGGAAATGCTGAATGAGAAGATCGGCGACCAGGCATCGTCGCTGAACAACCGTGTGCTCTTCTATCGCGGGAATGTGCTGATGGATGCCCTGTTCGACAAGCTGAGCGCGATGTCGGCGGCGGAACTGCGCGAGTTGGCGAGCGACATTCCGCTTCCGCAAGGAGGAGCGCGCAACCTGCCCCCGTTGCCGACATATCTGCCCAAAGAGGCTTACGTCAAGAATACGGCCAAGTACATCATGGGACCGTTGACGCTCGACAAGATCGGCTCGCCACTGGCGGCGGAACTGATTGATTTCGGAGCAGGCGCCGAAGTGGTGGAGGGAACGTATCGAGGTTCGAGTGGAGAAGGAACGCTAGTACTGATTTCCTACCCGACGCCGCAAATCGCGGCAGAACATTTGAAGCGGATTGAGGCAGCGCATGCGGTGAAGCAGCCGGCGGGAACGGGCGCGGTGGTGGACGTCGGGAGCTTTGGGGACAAACGGTCGGGACCGATTGTTGCGGTCGCGGCGGGTCTGCTTTCCGAGAGCGAGACCAAGTCGCTGCTCGGTGCTGTGCACTACGACGCCGATGTCACGTGGAATGAAAACACTTTCTTCGACAAGAAGAACAACGTCGCGAATCTTTTGTGGAATGTCGTGGTGTTGTGCGGAGCGTTGATGGGCATCACGCTGGTGGCAGGCTTCGCATTTGGTGGCGTGCGACTGGCATTACAGCGTCTGTTGCCGCGCCGCCAGCACGAGGGGGACGAATTCATCTCGCTCAACCTCGATGAAGCACTGGAGAAGAAGCAAGGGACGGTGCGGGTGTCGACGGGCGGGGCGGAGTCGTGATTTCGGCAGGGGGCCTAAGGTAAGTACCTCAATTTAAAGTCGCTTAGGAGAGGCAGAAGGCCAAGAAGTCTCAGAATGATACGCTTTTCGCGCGTGTTGCGTGCTTTTGTAAGCAATTGAAAATAAAGACATTTATTATCGAAAATTTCCTTGACACCCCCCTTTTTCGGCCCATAAGATTTCGCCAGAAAGTTTTGGCGGACTTTGCCTTCCGTTAGAACTATTCTCCCTTGAAAGAAGAGGCCGCCCTTTTGCCGGGGTGGCCTTTTCCTTTGCAGATCAAGACACAGGGCACATGTGACGGGTGACAAGGTCACAGCCAAGTGCTGATGGCTGATCTCTCCAGTTCTCCGTTTCCCGCTCTCAATACCCAGTTCTCCGACGGGACCTCTCCTCGCCCGGCTCAACGATTCTTCTCACTCGGGACGGTGATGTCTGCAACACCAGAGGCATGACTAGAAAGACTAGACTGAAATTGAGGTCACCTGCCCATTGGACAGGCCGGGAGGTGGCAGCGATGAAGTATCTGGTGTTCTTGTTCTGGATCCCCGCAGTTCTGGTCCTCTATCTCAGCATTCACCAGGAAATTCGAGCGGAACGGGATCGAAGTGCCCGCGAGAGGCCGGGCGTGGCTGCGCATGCTGGGCATCCGCATTGAGGTCGTGAGACGGAGGACGATTTTAGCGAAGCTTCGAGCCACGAGCTTCGAGCGAACTGGAAGCTGATTGCGGCGGAGGGGAGTTCGCCGCTCGGAGCTCTCTAGTTTTGGCAGCAGGAATCAAGGCTACGGCTTCGGAGCACGATGGGGGCAGCTGGAGCTGTTGAGGCAGTCGTCGGGAATCAGCAGGCGCTCGACGGGCTTTCCGTTCACGATGTGCGATTCGATGATTTCCTCGACGTCAGCTGAAGTCACTCGCCCATACCACACGCCTTCGGGATAGACGACAACGGTGGGGCCGTGTTCGCACTGATCCAGACAGCCTGACATATTGGCGCGCACGCGCTTTTTGAATCCGCGCAAAGCGAGTTTTTGCTTGAACTGAAATTGCAGCTGGGCCTGACCGGCGGGGTCGCAGCATCCGCGGGGATGTCCAGGTTCCCGCTGATTGCAGCAGATGAAAAGATGCTTCTCAAACTTGGGCATAGCCCCAATTTACAGGAACCGCAGGGGCTTGAGACAGGGGGCCTGGGAGCTTCGAGGGTTGGGCAATGCGATCAGGAAAGTGGGCCTTGCTGGAGTCGACGCACAAAAAGCTGGACGAGACTGATCAGGAAGAAAAGAGAACCCAGCATTAAGCATATGCCGGCCGCGAGCATACAGACGAGACCCCAAATGCTGGATGGGCCGCAGGGGCCCCATCTAAATAGAAAGATTCCGCATCCGGATAGCAGACCGCATGCCAGGAGGATCAATCCCGTGCGTAGAAGCTTGGGCATGTGCACATTCTAGGCGGGTCGGGGAGTGCAGGAACCAGTACGAGAGTGATTGGACTTGCGTAGATTTTCCGGCGTTTGAGGTCCGCTGCGCCCCAGACGGGCGAGGACGCCCGTCACTCCACGGTGGCGCGTTGGACTCGGCAGGCCACCGTCGCTCCACCATGGAAAGACAAGGGTTGTGAGCAAGAAGAAAGGGCACCTGGGTGGCGCCCTCATCACGATTCCCATCGGTTGCTGTTTGGTATCAAGGAGCGGTGGTTAGTCCTTCAGGGGGACCATGGCCTGGTCGTTCGAGCAGAAGGTGGCGACACGTTTCAGTCCGCCTTGAGCTTCGGTGACGTACATGACCGGGCCGTAGCAGTAGACGGCATGGCCGGTGGCGGCGAAGTACCATTTGCCGCCCTTGCGCGAATGCTGGACCTCGGCCTTTGCCAAGGGTTGGGACGGAGGCGCGAGCTTCGGGACGGAAAGCGAGAACAGAAGAGCCAGGGCCAGAGCGTTCATTTTCTTTCTCACAGAACCCGGGAGACGGGCCGGGAAATTTTATATCGACATCAACTCTCTACGGCTGTCTGCAATATCAGACGCCGGCACTGGAGGCTTTTCGGGCGCGGGTCGTTGCGCCTTGCTGCTATTGTGTGCCGAGGTCTTTTCGGACGGTGTTGCCTGGGTCGACGGAGTCTGAATCGGGGGGTTGTTCTGTGCTTCCACTTGCGGTTTCGCAGCTTTCGCCTGCTGTTGCTGGATCACTTTGCCCTTCAAGGCCGACAGTTCGGTGCTGTCGCCGAGCAATTGCTGGATGAGCGTGCGCTGCGACTGAATGGTGCTGCCTTGTTCTACGATCAGAAGGGTCATCAGACCGTAGGAGATCAGAAAGAGCACGGTGAGGATCGGCAACATCGTGTGCTTCGATCTGGGTTGAGGTTCCGGAGTACCAAAAAGTGTCGTCAACTTGCGCCCCCGCGTTTCAGGCCTCAATACGAGGCACCCTGAGAAGTGCAGCTAGCGCACCAACGGCGACAACAATGGCAACTACATGATTTCACGTAGTTTAGTTACCTGGTTACGGTGGACGCCCGCCTGAGCAACTGCAACTCCCTGCACATATTGGTAACTGAGATTGGTATTACTGGGGTGACTTGCCCGCCTGCGGAAAGCCGCGCCCAGCGGGCGGTTTGGCGGGAGCGTTGCATACAGGGAATGCTTTTCGGGCGTTTCGGGTTGACGGCTTCGCGGGCGGGGGCGCCCGCGCTACACTATTTGCCGCCCATCACTAGTTTGGCAATGGTTTGCAGCTGCATGTTGGACGTGCCTTCGTAGATTTTGCCGATCTTGGAATCGCGCCAGTATTTCTCGACAGGATAGTCCTTGGTGAAGCCGTATCCGCCGTAGATTTCGATGGCCAGCGAGGTGACGCGCTCGGCGACCTGGGAACAGAAGAGCTTGGTCATGGCGGCTTCTTTGACGAAGTTCACGCCAGCGTCTTTCATGCGGGCGGCGTTGTAGACCAGCAGGCGGGCGGCTTCGATGTCGGTGGCCATCTGGGCGATCTGGAACTGGATGCCCTGGAAATCGGCGAGCGTCTTGCCGAACTGCTTGCGCTCCTGCGCGTACTTGGAAGCGTATTCCCAAGCACCACGGGCGACGCCGAGCATCTGCGCACCGATGCCGATGCGACCTTCGTTCAAAGTTTCGATCGCGATCTTGTAGCCTTTGCCGACTTCGCCTAGGACGTTCGCCTTGGGCACGCGGCAATCTTCGAGGATGAGTTCGCAGGTCGACGAAGCGCGGATGCCAAGTTTGTCTTCTTTCTTGCCGACGGAGAAACCAGGAAAGTCTTTTTCAATGATGAAAGCGGTGATGCCTTTGTATCCGGCGGCGGGATCGACGGTGGCGAACAGGATGAAGATCCCGGCTTCTTTCCCGTTGGTGATCCAGAGCTTGCGGCCGGTGAGGACGTAGTCGCTGCCCTTGAGTTCGGCTTTGGTCTGGAGGGCGAAGGCATCGGAGCCGGAGCCGGCCTCGCTGAGCGCGTAGGCGCCAACCGTGTCGGCGACCATGCGCGGGAGGTAGCGCTTGCGTTGCTCTTCGGTAGTCCAGCGGAGCAGGGCGTTGTTGACCAGGGTGTTCTGCACGTCGACGATCACGCCGGCGGAAGCGTCGGCGCGGGAGAGTTCCTCCACAGCCAGGATGGCTTCGAAGAATTTTCCGCCGCCACCCCCGTACTGCTCAGGAACTTCGATCCCCATGAGACCGAGTTCGAAGAACTGGCGGATCAGGTCCTTTTCGAAGACACCCTTCTCGTCCATTTCCTTGGCGAGGGGCCGGACGCGCTCTTCGGCAAACTGGCGAACGTTATTGCGAAACAGGATTTCGTCCTCGGTGAGGGAGGTGAGCGGGGCAGGATTAGCAACAGGAGCTACGGTATCGGGCATATGAAAGCCTTTGGAGGCGGAATGGCAAACTTGAAATTTTAACACTCAGGGAACTCAGCGGCGGCAAGGTGCTCCTGAGAGGAACGCAGGTTCCTCCTTGCTCGCTGCGCTTACGTGTCGGAATGACAATTCTAAAGTTGAAGAGTCCCTACACAGAACAGTCGGCTCTTTGCACTGGGTGAACAAAAAACTTCTTTGGCCCGGCGTATACTGCGCCCACTCCTGTTCCGTCTCTGAGGCCCTTCCATGGCGACTGCGGCGATTCCCGAAGAAATGTTGCAGACCGACAACCTCGACCCTGCGGGCGAAACGACTTGCTGCATTGTGGGCGGGGGGCCGGGCGGGATGATGCTTGCCTTGTGCCTGGCGCGGCGTGGGGTGAAAGTCACGCTGCTGGAAGCGCACAAAGATTTCGATCGCGCATTTCGCGGCGACACGGTGCATCCCTCGACGCTCGAGATTCTCGACCAGATGGGACTGGCCGAGCGTTTGCTCGAATTACCGCATAACAAGATTTATGGGCCCACATTTCAGATGGCGGGAGTCACCTTCTCGCCGATCGACTTCCGACGGCTGAAGACGCGATTTCCGTACATCACGCTGATCCCGCAAACGAAGTTCTTGGAGTTCCTGGCGGCGGAGGGGAGGAAGTATCCGAACTTTGATTTACGCATGGTGGCCAACGTCGGCGGACTGATCGAGGACGGCGGCATAGTGCGGGGCGTGCGCTACCAGAGTACGGAAGGCTGGCACGAGGTGCGCGCCCGGCTTACGGTGGGCGCCGATGGAAGGTTTTCGAAAGTGCGGCAACTGGCGGGTTTTGTGCCCATCAAGACGTCTCCGCCGATGGACATTCTGTGGTTTCAGCTGCCGCATTTGCCCGGAGATGACCATTCGGACCGGCTGATGGGCGGTTTCGCTAACGGACGACTGCTGGCGGTGTTTGACCGCGTGGATTACTGGCAGCTCGGGTACATCTTTCCCAAAGGCCACTATCAGCAGGTGCGAGCGGCGGGCATGGAGGCGTTCCGGAAGTCGATTGCGGAGATTGAGCCGAGATTCGCCAAGCACGCGGAGACGCTGAAAGACTGGAACCAGTGCACGCTGCTATCGGTGGAATCGAGCCGGTGTCCGGTGTGGTACAAGCCGGGGCTGCTCCTGATCGGCGATGCGGCGCATGTCATGTCGCCGGTAGGCGGTGTCGGGATCAACTACGCGGTGCAGGATGCGGTGGTAGCGGCGAATGTTCTGACACGGCCGCTGATGAACGGCAACGTCACCGTGACCGATCTCGTCGACATCCAAAGCCGGCGCGAGTGGCCAACGCGGGTGATGCAGGCCATCCAGTCGGCGATGCAGACGCGCTTTATCGGCAGCGCCTTGCAGACCCAGGGGACACTGCGCATCCCGTGGGCGCTGCGCCTGTTTTTCAAGATTCCGGTTTTGCGCGACATTCCGGCGCGGGTACTGGCGTTCGGGGTACGGCGGGTACGGCTCGACGACACGTAGAAGTCAGGAGCGGTCTTTGCGATAAACCAGCTTCAGGCCGTCGCTTTGCAGGATGCGCTGAATCTGATTGCGCGCATGGATGGCCCAGGGACTGGCGGTGTCGAGACGCACGTAAGAACGCCAATGCTGGAGGGCTTGGCGCGGCCGGCGGGTTTTTTCGTAGGCCAGCGCAAGGTTGTAGTGCGCGTCGGCGTAAGTTGGGGCCAGTTGAAGAGCGGTCTTGTAGATCTGAATGGCTTCCTGCACGCGGCCGGTTTCGTCGAGCACATTGCCGAGGTCGAAGTAGGCTAAGGCGTAGCGCGGATCGGATTCGATCGCGGCGCGGTAATGCTTCTCGGCCAGGCCGTATTCCTGGCGGTTGTAGTAAAGCGTTCCCACATTGATGTGAGCGGCGGCATGGGTGGGCTCGCGCTCGATGACCTGGAGATAGGTAGCGATCGCCTCGGAGTGGGTCTGTGGATCTTCTTCGAGCGCAATTCCGCGCGAAAACAGGTCAGCTATATCAGCAGGCCCGGGGTCGGGACGAATGGGCGTGACCGCAGTATGAGGGACGACCTTCTCCTCGGGCGAGAAGTCAAAAACGAACTGCCCGGCGATGGGCTCAAGCAACCTGCCTTCGTGGCGGAAGGTGACGCGGTGCCCGGTGGAGAAGGCGCCCGCCTCAAGCAGCGGATTCTCCATGCCGGCAACTTGCTTCTGCATAGCCTGCAAGGATTGCCGAATGACCGCGGGACGGACTTTTCGGGCGCACAGGTCGCGGACTTTTTTGATTTGCAGGAGATCGAAAAAGGAATAATTCTCGGCGGCGGCAACCAGTCCGGCTTTTTCCCAACCCGCCAACTGACGCGCCGTGAGCCGCAGAATGCGAAGCAGGTCCGCTCGACTGTATCGGTACACGGTTGTATGCAGTCTTACTGCCTTCATTATCAGGAAGCCGGGTTTGTGAATGCAAGTGGAAATAAGGACAGAGGGAACCGATAAGAGTACTGCAACGAAAGTAGTGCAGCATACCGAAACCTTGGAACGGATTGCTCCCTGAGTGGCCCGTGAAGATTCGTGGTCTGTGGAAGGCAGCCTTCCTGTGACCTGAGGCGGGAAGCCTGACACACCACCGACGCAGTGGTGCGAAGCTTTCCAACGGCTCGCCTATCGCCCTGTCCCCAGCGTGACGGCAACCGGCGGCCAGGCGCCGTTCGCGAATCACACGCGAATGTGATTTGGGACACAGACCCTGGTGCCAACCGAAATTAATGTACATCTCGCAATCAGGACTTTCCCTCCCCTCGGGCAATACGGTTCCTCGGGCCCCGGCTCTTAGAACAACTCACTTGCGATTCGCATTGGGCTGCTAGTGTTCCAGTTGATTTGCTTCGCAACAATCAACAGCTCTCGGGGGAGGGCACACGAGCGGTCCAATGGGAATCGCAAGGCCTCGAAATCGTCGTCGATGCGCGGAATGCGTAGAGATTTGCCAGCCGAACGACCGCCAAGCTGTCAGCATGGTGCATTTAGAATGCGGTAATTGAGTGAGATCAGGCTGGAGCCGACGATCGGACTTGAACCGATGACCTGCCGATTACGAATCGGCTGCTCTACCAACTGAGCTACGTCGGCCCGCGGAAGTTGTTGCAAGTATAGCAAAGGCTTACGCGCGGACGATTCGCGAACCCCATCACCCGATCGTGCCATTCTGTCTGGAACTGCGATCATCACAACGAACGTCCCACGTTTGTGCCATGGACCCCTGGGGTTTACTTCGCTGACAATACTTTGGGACGAAAATCAAAACAGGAAAGAGTGATGTGGAGCAATTTTTCGACGAAGATTAGTGGGGATGAAGGACAGGGCGTCAGCGAGTACGCGGTGCTGCTGGTGCTGCTGGTGCTGATTGTGGTCGCCGCGGTCCACGCCATCGGGACGAACGCGCAGCAGGTGATTGACCGGGTCAATACTGCGCTCCACGGGTAGAGTTTTTCCTTCCGAGCGAAAATCCAGTTCAAGCATTTGGTGCGGCTGGGGGCGCGCGGGTGATCGTGCATGCCGACCGCCTGCCTGTCAGGGAAAATTACGACAGGCAACCATGCCGATGACGACCAGGCCAATCAATAGTGGGTGTTGTTCTGTCGCGCGCGCTTGAGCGCTTTTTTCTGCGCCTTCTCGGATTTCTTCATGGCCTTGCGTTGCTGTTTGGCGTACTTTCTCATGCCTTTTTGCGCTTTCTTCGAGGCTTTGCGATAAGCGTGCATTTGCTGGCTGGCCTGGTCGGGCGGCAGGGCGTGGGCGGGGATCCCAGATGCGGCGCTCAAACACACGAACAGCAGGAAAGTGGCTCGTCGTTTCATTGGTTCTCCGAAGGGAGATTAGGTGGGATTCTACACCGGCAGGAAGTAAGAAGGTCGCCGGGTTGTTGTCGAGGTCGTCTTCTCAAAGACTTCTCGCGTTCCGATACGCCGTAAGGCTTTAACTGCTTCCCACGGTGCCTCGTCGTCGTAGTCGCCGGACAGAGCCGTAACGAAGAGCTTATCTATTTCCTGAACAGCCATATGCTGAGTTTAGAACGTCGAGGGCGCCAATTGAAGACCCGTCCCCGCCCTTCCCGAAGACCGCAAGCCGAGCGCCGGGGCAAGCCACTCCGGACGTACTGCGACGGGAACACGGGGTAATGAGGGAAATGGCCAGGTTGCGTTCAACTAACGTCACTTGCGCGCCAGAGCCGCATCCCCGACATTACGTGCAGGTCATCGTAGCGATGAGTTCTGGGAGATCCGTTTCTTTACGCTCGGATCAGCGCTATCACCTTTCTTGGGTGAATCACAACCGCACTTTTGCGAAACCATTTGTTCAACTTTCTCCAGAATTTCGTGCGTACTTAGCTGCGTCGTAGGAATGGTCTTGAGGACAGCGTTCGCCTCAAGGGGCGGGCCTGAAGCACGTGCCGCATCAATTTGAACATATGTCTCGCCCAGTAATCCTGCGGTCGTAAGCGAGGCAGTTGAATCGTTTGGGATTTTCAGTTCGTATGAAGGGGTGAGCACCATGACAACTTCCGCAGGAGCTTCTTTCAGTTCGGGTCGAGCACGCACACTCTTTACGGAGCCAACGTCGACCCCAGCCAGACGTACCGGTGCGCCAGCGCGGAGACTCATGGCATCGGAGAAATATGCTTTGATCATGATCTCGTGACCAAACGGCTTCCTTGCAAGCAGAAGCACAATCAATGCTATAAGTACAACTCCGACCAGCCCGGCAACGCGAAAGGATCTCCAGTTCATTTGGTGTCGTCCTCCGAACCGGAGCCATGATAGAACACGACCATTGAGAATGGAATTTCAGAGGATGCGGCGGCAACTGACGTCGCATCCCCGTCCCAGCAACTACCGATTTCGCGTTTCCTGGGAGCCACCGCGAGAGTCACTTGGATCGATTCGCCCCAAGACTCGCCGACTTGGGCCAAACCGAATTTCCGGAGTTTCTAAAAATCTGGTAGGCGCGGCAGGAATTGAACCTGCAACCCTCGGATTAGAAATCCGATGCTCTATCCGTTTGAGCTACGCGCCCTCAGTGACTTACATCAGTTAACTGCTTCTTTTTTCACCGTACTTTCACCGAACGAGCTTTCGCCCGATTCTTTCTGCTGATCGGCTTCGATCTGCTTCGCAGCAATGTAGCTGTCACGATATTGTAGCGTGAGAATACGGAGTAGCCATTCATCAGAAACTGATGCGCCATGCCGGCATCCGCACAACGATGAGCTACGGCGACGTCATAACCAACCCGGAATCCGACGCCCTGGCGAAGATTACTGCCATGACATCAGGCAAGGGCGACAAACAATATGCACTGTACGCGGCAACGCGTGAGCCATTTATTTTCAGTAGTTTCTGGCGGAGAGAGTGGGATTCGAACCCACGTTACCCTTTCGAGTAAACACGCTTTCCAAGCGTGCGCCTTCAGCCACTCGGCCATCTCTCCGGCGAGGTTGCTGCGATGGGAAGCAGGACTTCGGAAGCTGCCGCAGTTCGCACGAAGCACCTTAGGTGCGCTGAGCGCCAACTTCCGTTTCAATTCTATGGATGACGACACAGAACCGCAACTCTACGGCGGAAGCAATGCAGCGTAGCCAAAGGGAGCGCGCGAGACTAGGAGAGTTTTTCCGGAGATGCCGACGACGACGCCGAAGCGGCTGCTGCGCTCGCTGCCCCGTTGCCCTGCCCGTTCGGTGCATCCGCTGAAGGCGCCGGCTTCTTTTCGCTCTCCACCACCCGATGATTCAGGCAGTAGAGCGCAAGTTCCAGGCGGTCGGCGACGCCCAGCTTGTCATAAACCTTGCGCAGGTAGTTCTTGACCACCTGCTCGGTGGTGCCAACACGCAAGGCGATTTCTTTGTTCTTCATGCCCTGGGTCACGCAAGAAACAATCAGCGATTCCTTTGGTGTCAGCTGGACCTTCGGACGGCTGCCAGTGGGCCGCGTCGATTGGCTGCGATACGCGCTCAGCACCCAATGCACGCCCTGCCGATCGAGCCAGGGCTCGCCCTGCGACACTTTCCGCAGACACTCGACCAGAACTTCCGGCTCCACTTCCCGCGATACGATGCCATGTGCTCCGCGCCGGAACAGTTCCAGCGTCAGTTCCTCGTTCGGCTCCTGCGTGACTACCACCATCCGCATTTGCGGCGCTTGCCGCAACAGGTCGGAAACTGCTTCCATGGGATTGGTGGTCA